>Ga0256829_1001425_pt1 | contig 19762 bp, 18 predicted proteins | sample 131447metaG_FD_185979 | JGI IMG/M metagenome (GOLD analysis project Ga0256829, IMG submission 185979) | Hydrothermal vent microbial communities from Lau Basin, Pacific Ocean - 131-447 | ecosystem: Environmental > Aquatic > Marine > Hydrothermal vents | place: Pacific Ocean: Lau Basin | collected...
TCCGATGCTGTCGTGCAACTAAGCCTTGGTGAACTCAAAGATGTTTCACTCTCAAAAAGATTTAACACAGATAAAGCCATTTACCTAGAAATGATTTATCAAAAAACTGCTTCGCTTATGGAAGCGTGTGCAGGTGCAGCAGCATTACTCTCAGGTAAAGATAAAAATGCTTACATGACCTACGGACGTAATCTAGGTATTGCTTTTCAAATGATAGATGATTTATTAGATATTACGATGGATGCAGAGACTCTGGGCAAACCTGCGTTACATGACTTTGTCGAAGGTAAAACAACATTACCATATATATACCTTTATAAAGCCTTGGATGGTGACGATAAGAGAAAATTGAAGTCACTACACGCAAAAGTATTATCGGAAGATGAAAAAACATGGATTAAGTCTATGATGCATAACACAGGGGTAATACAAAAGAGTTATAATGAAGCAAAAGTACTCATAAAAGAGGCAATAGCGCTTATGGATGCGCATGGCGAAAGTGCGCTCAGCAGTATCGCAATGGCGATGATAGAGAGGGATTTTTAATGTACTATCAAGTAGTAAGTTTTTCACATAAAAACTGTGACCAAGGAATGAGAGAGAAATTGGCTTTTGCTAATGAAGCAGAAAAAATAGAAATGCTCAATATGCTTGTGGCATTTGAATTTGTGCATGAAGCGTTCATTATCTCAACATGTAACCGTGTGGAGATTGTGCTTGCTACACGCGATAACTTTTCTTCGTTTCATGCGATATTAGGATTGATGGCAAAAAAGAGTGATTTGAACTTTTATGAGCTTAAAAGTACAGCCGTGCGTTTTGACGATGAAGAAGCAGTACAACACATATTTTCAGTGGTTGCTTCGCTTGATTCATTGGTGGTAGGTGAGTCACAAATTACGGGACAAGTAAAAGAAGCATTTATGCTTTCGCATAAAAATAAAACGGCAGGACGTAAACTTAACCGTCTCATATCCTATGCAGTCAAATGTGCAGCAGAAGTGCGTAATGCAACAAACATTTCACAAAACCCTATCTCCATAGCATCTGTCGCGGTAGCGCAGGCACATAAGCTTTTGGGTGAAGATATGGCAGGTATGACGGGTGTGGTTGTCGGTGCAGGAGAGATGGGTGTGCTTGCCGCTAAACATCTCATCAGAGCAGGGTGTGATGTGGTGATGCTCGGGCGCGATTTGGAAAAAGTAGAACTTGTTGCACATACGCTAGGCGAAGATGTCAAGGCAGACACAGTAGACAAGTTAGAAAAGTACATCAACCGTTACCGTTTACTTTTTTCAGCGACATCTGCAAAAGAGCCTATCATCAATAAAGAGATGATAGAAAATCCATCGGTTTCAAGATTTTGGTTCGATATGGCAATTCCTAGAGACATAGAAGATATGGGCATGGAAAAACTACAACTTTTCCGTATAGATGACCTACGTGCCATCTCTCAAACCAACCATGCTTTGCGTGAAGAACAAGCAGTCCGTGCAACAGAGATAGTCGCACAGTATAAAGAAGAGTTCTTTACATGGCTAAGAGCACTGTCTATAGAACCTGTCATTAAACAGATGCGTCAACATGTAAGTGATGCCATAGATGCAGAGATGAAACGTGCCATTAAAAAAGGGTTTGTACCTGAGTCATCAGAGAAAAATATGCGTAAAATGGCAGAACAAATGTTTAAACGCTTTTTGCATGACCCTACACAAAATTTACGTAAATCTTCCACCCAGAAGAAGAACTCAGACTGTATAGAATCTGTAAAACGTATGTTTAACATAGACACAGAAAATATAGACTTTAAACAATACAAAAATGACCACCATACAAAAGGATACAACGCGTGAGATTTTCAAGACTACTCGTACCAACAAGCAAAGAGACACCCAATGATGCAACATTGGCAAGCCATATTTACCTTATACGTGGAGGGTTCATACAGTCTGTAGGTGATTCTGGACTGTATAACTTCTTACCACTAGGTAAAAAGATACTTGACAAAGTAAGGGCTGTTGTCAAAGAAGAGCTTGACAATGCGGGGTGTCAAGAAGTAGCACTTTCGTTTGTAACACCGACTGCTCTTTGGGAAGAGAGTGGGCGTGCAGGGGAGTATGGTAAAGAACTTTTGCGTTTTAAAGACCGCAAAGACAACGACTATGTACTTAGCCCAACCAATGAAGAAGCTATGGTAAACCTCGTACGTCAAACCGTCAAAAGTTATAAACAACTTCCACTCAATTTGTATCAAATCAACTTAAAGTTCCGTGATGAGATAAGACCACGTTTTGGACTCATGCGTGGACGTGAATTTTTAATGAAAGATGCCTACAGTTTTCATGCAAGTTTTGAAGATATGCAAAGAGAATTTGCACATATGGAAGAGACCTATAAAAAGATATTTACCCGTTTAGGACTTAATTACAGAGTGGTGCAAGCAGACTCTGGGCAAATAGGTGGTGATGGCTCAAAAGAGTTTATGATACTCGCAGACTCTGGAGAAGATGACATTATCGTCTGTGATGCTTGTGACTATGGTGCCAATGTAGAAGTAGCCCAAAATGCAAAAACAGGAGACATCTGTAGTTGTGGCGCTTCATTACGCTTAACTAAAGGTATAGAAGCAGGGCATATCTTCCAGCTTGGTACGAAGTATTCTGAGTCTTTGAAAGCTACTTTCTTAAACGAAGAGGGAAAAGCACAAGCCTGTGAGATGGGAACTTATGGTATCGGTGTGAGTCGTTTACTTGCAGGTATCATCGAACAAAACCATGATGACAAAGGGTGCATCTGGACAAAAGAATCTGCACCGTTTGATGTGCATATCATTATCTCCAACATCAAAGATGAAGCGCAAGTGGCTTTGGGTGAAAAACTCTATGATGCCCTAAAGTCTAAAGGTGTAGATGTTTTGCTTGATGACAGAAAAGAGCGTTTTGGACCAAAGATAAAAGACTATGAACTTATCGGTGTACCGTATGGTGTGCTTATAGGTAAAAAATTAGCAGATGGTATGGTCGAGTTTATGACTAGAGACGGGATGGTTAAAGAAGAGATGTCAAGTGAAGAAATTTTATCATTTTTAGAAGGTAAATTTTAAATGATAGTCTTAATCGTTCCTTTTTTCTTTCTAGAACTCTATCTTTCTCTCAAAACAGGAGAAGTGATAGGGTTTGCGTGGTCTGCCATTTGGATTATGGGGAGCTTTATGTTGGGGATGGCACTTTTAAAGCGTTCTTCTTTAACGATGATGAGTAATATGCATAACCTAAAACAGGGTAAGCTAGACATTCGTAGATTTCAAAATGCAAGTATGTCCTACTTTATAGCAGCCATTTTACTGATGATTCCCGGAGTATTTTCAGACTTTTTAGGGCTTCTTGCTTTGGCTTACACATTCTATTTACAATTTGTTGCTAAAATAACACCTGAGTCAGCAAATAACAATTTTCAAACACAAGGAGAAAATGATGTCATTGATGTCGAAATTATTGATGAGCACAGTCGTAGCGACCGTATCGATTAGTGCTAACACACAACCAGAAGTAAAAGACTTAGTAAATTATATTAAAAAGGCTGTGGTGAAGAACCCACAGGTCATGGTTAAAGGTGTGACTGTTATAGAGTCAAAAACAGAGAAAGCCTTACCTGGATGGACTGTACTTTTGACCAATATGGATTTGGAGTACCAAAAGAAAGCGATACATGCTCCTGAGACAATGTTTGTTAAAGATGGTCTCATCACAGGACATTTGGTGAATCTTAAAACAGGTATTGACTATAGAGACGAGATAAAACCAACGGTTCCAGCTTCATATTATGATGATGCACACCTTTTATTTGGTAACAAAAATGCTGCACATAAGGTACTTGTATTCTCTGACCCTCAGTGTCCTTTCTGTCAACAGGTAGTACCAGGTATTTTGAAAGCTGCTAAAGAGAATCCTAGTAAAATTGCACTCTATTATTACCATTTGCCACTTTTACGTATACACCCTGTATCAGGCATATTGACACGTATTATGCACTTGGCGCAAGAAGAGGGTAAAACAGAGGTAGTAGAAAAAATGTACAGCCTCAAGATAAAACCTCAAGAGACAGATATGACTAAAGTACTCGCTGCAGTGAAAGTACATACGGGTTACTCTGTAAGCGCAGAAAAAGTCAATGCACAAGCAGTGAAAGATGCGATAAAAGCAGATACTGATGCATCAAACAGAATGATGGTCGCAGGAACCCCTACTATATATATAGATGGTACTTGGGACAAAATGCGTAATGGCTATAAAGCCCTCATAAAATAAATTTAACATAAAGTAGTAGACGTGGAAAAACTTATTATTGCTACACGAGCCAGTAATTTGGCTCTATGGCAGGCATATCACATAAAAGAACGTATAGAAACGACCTTTCCAGAGGTTACAGTAGAACTGAATGAGATCACCTCTAAGGGTGATAAGATACTTGACAAACCTTTGGCACTTATAGGTGGGAAAGGTCATTTTACCAAAGAGCTTGAAGATGAGATGATTGCAGGGAATGCACATCTTGCTGTACACTCACTCAAAGATGTACCGACGTACATTCCTGAGGGACTTGAACTTTGTGCTATTACCACACGTCAAGACCAAAGTGATGTGCTTCTTTCTCATACCTATAAAAGTTTAGATGAACTCCCGCAAGGTGCCACAGTAGGAACCACAAGTCTACGTAGACGTATGCAACTCTTAGAACGCCGTCCTGACCTTAAAGTGAAGGAACTTAGAGGAAATGTTAACACAAGACTAAGAAAGCTAAAAGAAGGGCAATATGATGCGATTATCCTTGCATATATTGGTCTTTATAGACTTGATTTACTTAAAGACATTCCTTATGTTGAGAAACTAGACTTCTTCATCCCACCTATGGGACAGGCAGCACTGGGCATCGAAATAGTCTCTTCAAACGACAGAGTACGAGAAATAGCGATGAGTTTAAATGATAACAATAGTTTCGTTGCTACCAAACTAGAACGTGACTTTGTCTCTGCTATAGGTGCAGGATGTTCTGCACCTGTTGCTGTCAATGCCATCATCTCAGGTGATAATATTACTGTAAAAGCAATGCTTGGTTACCCAGACGGTACCAACATTATGCATAAAGAACTTAGTGTTAACGTAGATGAATGCGATGCATTAGGTACACAACTCGCAGAAGAGATGATAGCTGAGGGTGCCTTAGCTATCTTAGAAAAAGCAGAGAGTATTGCCTTTAAAGATGAGATGCCTGAGAGACTTTAGTCTCTTTTAAAAAAACACCTAACCTCGTTCCTCTCCGTCCTCGGTGGGAATGCATACAGCAATTAGCTCCCACCGAGACGGTGGGAGCTAATTGCTCAGTGTATTATTGATAACTAAGCCAAGATCTTTTTACACTCCTTGCTTTTATCATGTTTCAATAATTTTTTTACCAGTTTTATATCCATATTTAGAAATTGGAAATAAGCATGTATTTTTTTAAGCATTCCTTCTATCTCATTTATATAAGATTCTGTTGATTTTGCTATGCATACAACTATATCATGAGGAAGTTTCATTTTATAAATTTCTGCTTTCATCTTTACAATTTCTATCCTTGTTGATATCTCGTAAGGTTTAATTTCAACTATTAACCCCGATAGTAGTTTGCTTAAGAGTCTTTTCCCGAGATACTGTTTTTTATTTGGATGTAGTCTTGATGTTAATACAATTTGTTTATTCTTGGCTATTAGTTCTTCGATTATAAAAAATAATTCTTCTTGTGTCTTTTGCTTATTAGACAAATATTCAATATCTTCAATAATCAAAAGATCACAAGTTCGATATTTTTTTCTAAAAATATCCATTGTCTGTTGACGCAAATGGCTAGTCAATTCATTCATAAATTTTTCAACGGTAGTGTAAATAACCATTTTTTCCTTTTCTAAACAATTTCCTATACTTTGAACAAGATGTGACTTTCCAAGACCACTTTCTCCAAAAATTATGAATGGGTTATATGGATTTTTTTCATTATTACAAATACTTTTGGCAACTGAGTACGCCATTTGATTTGATTCCCCCTTAATTAAATTTTCAAATGTATACTTTGGATTTAGAAGTAACTGCTTATTTTCTGTTCTAGTACTGTATTTTTTTGCAGATAAACTATTTTTATTATCTTTCATTTTTTCTCCTTTTTTAATTTGTGAATATAGCGGCTGAGTACAAAAATATGTTACCTCTTTCTGTACTCACTCAACTTTTACAATGGCATCGATATCTTTAAAGTTATTAAATTTTTTTCTACTGCAATATATTTTGAAAGTATTTTAAATATTTCAAATTTTTGATTTTCATAGCATAATAGTTTCCTTTCATGCCAAGTAATAAGCCTTATTATATGGTCATTATGGAAGTGGAAGATTTCTGAAATGTCAATTTTTAAATCAAATCCCCCAAATATACATTTTCCACCTGCTCACTACTATATATCTTATTTTCTTCTATAATCAATCTCACTACATTATCTAGAGCTCTAAATACTTCAGGCGTAGACATCTCGCTTTTTTCTTCTATAGCCAATAAATCTTCATTGTGAAAAATTATAATTTTTTGCGTATATGCTTCCAATGTTTTAATGCTCTCATTTATGGCTCTTATGCGTCCAGGGATAACTTCAAATATAAACGGTTTTACGACAACTAAAGTAACCTCTCTGCCTATACGGTGCAAATGTTTTACTATCATTTCAATGGCTTCACTACGATGCGTTGCTTTTCCGAATGTAGCAAGAACATAGACTGATTTATGACCTTTAACAAATGCGCTTAATGCTCTTTTGTTTTCAACCGTCAATATTTCTCTATCTTCTACATCTGAACAAAGATACAATTTATGGTCACACGTTCTTTTGTCTAAATCATCATAGTCTATGTGTGCCATCATCGAATGATAGTTAGGTCTGTTTTTAGTAATGGACTCTACAAAGTTCAAGCCACCTCCTCCGATACCTAAAAGACAATACTTCTGACTGTTTTCATCTTTTTCTACTATGAAGTCTTTTAGTTTTATCCCCTTGGGTAAAAGATGTGGTGGAGACAATACTTGAAGCCCTTCTTTATCTATCTGGCGTATATTTATCTTTGCACTCATCTCTTCCACATTAGGCATTGAGATACGTCTTTAGATTTCTACTATATTTCTTCATCTTGCGTATCGCCTGATACTCTATCTGTCTTGCTCGCTCTTTTGATACACCCACCACGTTTGCTACTTCTTCAAGTGTGTATTCAAATGGTGTTTGTGGAGATTCATAGCGTTTTGTAGATTTTTTCATGGCGTTCCTTTTAGATATTGTGACTCATTTGGGAAGATAGCTGAAAACTATTTAAAATTTCCTTTAACGAAGAAAGTAGTATTTTATGCATCCATAGGTATTGGATTATCTAAGTCTTTCTCGAGTATCTTTTTATAATAATCCCTCATTGGCTTTACAAAAATATTTCTCCAACTTACTTCATCAATCAAATTACTTTTTGCATTATTACATAAGGGGCAAGCTAAAATCATATTATCTATCTCATAACCTATGTTTGAATCTTTTTTTTCAATTTCTAAAGTTCCTTTTGATCTTTTAGTTTTATTATTTAATGTAAAATTTTCCTTTCTCTTCTCAACAATCTCATCTAATTCTTTCTGAGTTACACCACAATATCCACATTTACAACCTTGTTTCTCAAACCACTTCATACATTCATTATAATTATCAAAAAATGCTTTTCTATTCTTGTTAAAATACAATGTGTATTTCTTATGATAATCATTGAAAAATTCTTTAATTTCATTTAGTTTTTCTAGACCAAAATCATTATGTTTTTTATAAATTGCATCACATATGAATTTATTAATGCCACCTTTTTTATATTTTTTTCGGGCTTCATTTTCATTAATATCTTTGCCTAAATATATAGAAGAAACTCTTGAAACCTTTTTGTAGTCTGTCACTTTTTCTTTATACCTAATTTCAAAATATAATTCTTGTTTATCTGTCATTTTCACTCCTTATAAATTAATTACTACCCATATTACACCCCTTTCCAACTGAATCAAACCTTAAACCAAAAATGCATCCGTTAAAGGTTTAATTCAGTTTTAAAAATCTATGATGTAGCATAAAAAACAAAGGTACCTCAATGCAACACAAACAAACTATTTATTTTTCGTCTGTCTTAAAATCAAAATATCCAAATGTTTTCAACACCCTCTCTAGCATACTGGAGAAATATGGTTACAGCATTGATGCATGCGTCAATACAGAAAATATTTCGATACGTAACTTTACACCGATACTCTTTGATAAAAAATGCATACAATATGAATTTGACCCTGTTTACCTTTTAGGTGACAACCCCAACTATGTCTATTTAGATCATCCTGATATGTATATAAAAAAAGTGAAAAGGAATAAACTTGAACTCCTGTTTGAAGATAATAAGATTATGGCTAGCAATGGCATAGTTAAGAGCAGTACGGAAATCTTTGATGAATATATGGAGTTTGGTCTAAAAAGTCTTGACGACTTGATACAGAATGCTAAATCAATCTCATATACGAATCTTAAGCGTATAACCGACAACAAGCATAGTAAGATTTCTGACATCCTACGTTTTATTAGTGAAAATCACCTACTTGTTCAGTCTGAATATTATAAAGGAAAAAACTCGGGTAATTTCAAGTGGACAGAACTTAAACTCAAAAAACAGTTAGACTATACAGATACGTATATGCATTTTCTACAGTTCGAAGATCTGATTATTCAACCCTCATTTGGTACAGTCAATGATGATTACATAAAATCACAACTTGAAGTACTGTATCCAAATACGACCATAGAGTTTTGCGATATTCAGACATTGGGTAAAGATAGTAACCTATTTCAATGCCTGTATATCAAAGCATAAAATCATCATAAAAACGAAGGAATTCTAATGCAAAAAGTCAAAACCGTTTATTTTTCAAAATTACTACAAACAGAGTCAAGCTATTCAAAGCTATTTAATACCCTCACTTCTATTTTGAACAAACATAAATATCCTGTGAAAACTCTCAACAACACAAAAGACATATGGATACGTGATTTTATGCCGATACTTTTTGAAAACAATGCTATACAGTACCAATATAATCCCGATTATCTCAAAAAAGATGACAAAGATTCTGTATATATTACAGACCCAAATATTCCTATAGAGGAAATAGGTATCAGTACATATAAAACTGAACTTGTCTTAGACGGCGGAAACATTATTACACAAAATGGCATAGTTATCATGACCGATAAAGTGTTTAGTGAAAATATCAACTTAACTGTTGAAGATTTTAAGACACACTTTCCCCACATCAAAAAACTTGTTGTCATTCCTAGAGATCCTGATAGTGAAGAAATTTATGGTCATGCAGATGGTATGATACGTTTTGTTTCAGATACTCATCTGTTAGTTAATTCACAATACCCTGCGACATTCAAAAAAAAGCTCCATACGGAACTAGAAAAAAATGGATTTAAAATCACAGAACTTAAGGTCAAAGAAAATACAAAATACGCTTGGGGATACATCAATTTTTTACATCTTGACTCTCTCATTATTCAACCATCTATTGACAAAGTCAATGATACTTACGTCAAAGAACAACTTGAAACACTCTACCCCAATGTTACAGTTGAACTTTGTGATGCTAAGGCACTGGTAAAAAAGGATGGCGTGTTCAATTGTGTGAGTTGGGAGCTATAGATACACTTGATTTTCAAAAAACATAAGTTCTTTCGTGGTCTCTTATCTCGTTCCCACTCCGTCCTCGGTTGAAATGCATACAGGAATCAGCTACCACCGAGACGGTGGTAGCTAGGGAAGACTCCCAATTTAAAGTTTTGACGAATAGTTTCAATTTTATCATTACTCATCTCCAATGCTTTTGCATACTTCCTAAAATCATGAAGTACATCTATCTGCCCTGCCAATATCTCTTTGGCATTAGGTATATCGAATCTTTCTGCCATAAGTAACAAATCTTGATGATTCACTCCTTTATCTTTGAAATTTATGTCCATTTGATGCCCATAGGCAAAAGTAGGAGAGATGTCATAGGCTGGAGAAAGTCTCCACGTGCCTGACGTATCCATGATGAACGTATGATTTTTAGCATGATCGTCTTGATTGCCTGAGAGAACATTAAATACCATTCGTTTATAGCCTTCCTCTAGTATGGCATAGTTTTTCGTGACAGCCAATATGGTACGAAAAAATTTGTCATAATTCATCATATTTCTATCTCTAAAATTAATGTGGCTTATGCCTGCTAGTGTGTGCATATGTAGAGGCTTACTGTCGCCTACTCGATCAAATCTTTTAACAGCAAGATGATTAAAGTCTCCATCTTGTATGATTTGAGCCTCGACAGTGTCAATGCCACATCTTTTCGCCATGTCTAAGTATGCTTTTTCTGCTAGTAGATTCTCGGTTGCTTTACCCTGTTCATTGGTGCCATCAAATTTAAGTAGCCAATGTTCAAAGCCTTTGGGCAGATGTGCTTGTGTGGCTATTATCTCTTTGCTATCATGGCTTAGTCCTATGGTTGCCTTGGCTTTTGCACCACCTAGCGAATCAGAGGAGAGTCTAAAAATCTCTGGCAAAACATAAGAAACATCTCCTCTTAGTATCTTTTTAGATTCTTGTACAAGTGCAGATATCTCCAATACTTGTTTTGTTTGGTCGCTTGGCGCATAAGAGGGGTAAAACTCCAATGCTCCTGCTCCTCTACTTCCCATGTAGAGTAGTTTGTCTATAGGAGATATCTTATGTGGAGGGATATTTTTATGTTTCAAAAAGTAGTTTTCGACAATCTTTGTTCCCCAACTATCGGGTAGGGAATCAGCAAATACACCTGCTAATCCCTCAAAATAATCAAGATGACTAGTCTCATACACTTTTTGGGAAAGTGCCAAATGCAAGGGTGAGATTTCTAATCTTTTTTCTAAAAATGCACTGTCGTATTGGAAGTAGGTTTTATGTTTAATCTTGGCTATGACACCCACATCTTCTCCCCATAGTCGTACTGTGCACTCTATATTCTCATTCATTTTCTTACTCTTTTTCTATGTTTCTCTTTTTGATTTATGATGGTTTTCAAATCATCTATTTGTGGAGATTGAAAAAGATTGTCAAGTTCTTCTACTAGAGAGAGGGCTCTTAATATCTTTATGAGGTAGACCATAGATATCTTTCCACTTCTTTCAAAAACACGTATGCTACTGAGAGGCACAGCAGACTTTTCGCTTAAGTCACTTTGTCTTAGGTCGTGAGATACACGTACTCTTTTTGCCTTATCTGCAATAAGCGCCAATATCTCTTTATCTGTCATAAGTGTTAAATTCATGTAGTTTAACCTGTATTTGTCTATTTAATTACTATATATTAACAGTTATATTTTAAATTTTACTGAAAATACGACTTAATAGTAATTATCTCGTTTCGACCATTTTCAGTGGGTATACATACATCAATTAGCTACCACTGAGACGGTGGGGAGCTAGTAATCTCGTTTGTAAAAAAGATAATTAAAAAAACACTTTCATAAAAGAAGCACCCATATCTGTAGCAACATCTTTGGCTACAGGTGCCATGGGCATGCTTTCCATCATTTTTCTATTGTGCTTTCCTATCATCTTATCGACTTGTTTATCCATCTGATAACGGATAAGTTTTTGCATGTTTAAGTTGACATCTGGGCTTGTCAAGTCTCCAAATACTTTACCTGAAAACTCCTGACGCTGCATCTGAAAGTCAAAGTAGGCATTGATAGTACTTTGTGTTGTGTTTATCTTGGCACTTGTAAGGTAAATATGACTGTGAGCATTGGCAAGTTTGAGGTTACCTAGTATATTTTGTTTATGATAGGTCAAATCTAACGTAGCATTGTTGAAAGTCTCTTCAAGCATATTTGCACCTGATTTTTGGTAGATGACATCTACAAGTTTACTATGCACAAACTTTGCTTCTTTGAGTTTGGTTTTGACATCAAGTGTCTCTTTGTTAAAGTCATAATGTATGTCACCCCTTGCCTTTGCTTTTATCATAGGAGGGAAAGGAAAAAGATGCATAATCTCTTCCAAGTAGACATCTTTGAGGGCGATATTGAGTTGCTTGTCTTTAAAGTCAAATTCTGTCATCCCTCCAAAACTCTTTGACAAACCTTGCACTTTAATGCTCTTATCATAGAATATTTCTCCCATGGCATAAAAAGGACCCCTGTATCTATAGCCTAGCAGAGTTTCAAGTTTACTCAATTCTTTCACATCAAGTATATAAAAGGCAGACGCTTTTTTCTTCGTCTGATTATACTTTCCTTTAGTGATATGTAGTTTTAAACCCGTAGCATTTATATCGGCGGAGAATGTATGACTATCATTTTCTATATTGACCTTGGTATGCAGTTGTAACGGTATACCTTGAAAGTTTTCATCTTTAACGTCATAGATAAAGTACCCCAATTTTTGTGTCTCATTCATAGTGGAAAAGTGTGCATGCGCATTGGCTTTACCTTTGATGAGTGCTGTCTGACCCAAAAGGCGAAAGAGTTTCGTAGAATTAATTTGTCTAAGGTCGATAGTCATATCTTCTACTTTGTCTGTGTATTTGATACCATTATAATGTACTGTACCATCAAGTGCTGTACCTGAGCCATCTATCACAAGGCGTGTGTATGGACCTTTTACCTGACCATGGATGTCTATGTCATCTTCTATTTTGCAGTGTTCTGTGGCTAGGCAGTTGCTTGTGAGTGTGTAGTTCATGTCAACCAAAGCATCATCTGCATACCCCCAAAGGGTCAACTTTGCTTTGTTTTCTAGTTTCATGACGAGACGTACCTGTGGATACTTTTCGATTTGTACAGAAATAACTTTGATGTTTAAGTCGGCTTTTTGACTGAGTTTATAGCTTAAAAAGTCATAGATATTTGCTTGTCCCAAAGGGGTAAATAAAAAGTAGAAAAGCAAAAAAGAAAGAAAAATTAAAAAATAGATAAAATATTTAAATAATGCAAACATCTGTATGAGACCCCTATAGTTTCGAGTCGTATCATACCATACAATAGTGAATAAAATGTTTAGAAGAAAATCCCCATAAAAGCACCACCCATACCTGATGCGACATCTTCTGCGACACCACCCATAGGCATGTTTTGCATCATTTTTCTGTTACCCTCCCCCATGATGGAGTCTAGTTGTTTGTCCATCTCATGGCGTATGAGTTTTTGTAGATTAAGATTTACTTTTGGGTTGTCAAGTGAGCCATATACCTTACCTGAAAAGGCTTGTTTTTGCATGTCAACATCAAAGAACGCATTGATGGTATTGTTTTTAGAATTCATTTGTGCATTGGTCAGGGAAAAATGACTGTGTTCATTTTCCATGATGAGATTTGCCAACAGTATATCTTTATGATAGTGTGCATCCAGTGTCGAATGTGTAAATGTCTCTTTGAGCATGTTAACGCCAGATTTTTTGTAGATAGTATCTATCACATCGGCATATTGGAACTTGGCATTGCTAAGATTGGCATTGACTTTGAGGTCTTCTTTTTTGAAGTCATAGAGTATCTTCCCTGTGGTTTGTGCATCCAGTAAAAGAGGATATGGAAAAAGGTTCATAATGTGCTTCAAAGATACTTTAGAAAGGTCTATATCTAGCTTGTCTTTATCGTAATTAAATTCCGTAAACCCTCCAAAGGTTTTAGACAGTCCATGTGCTTTAAAGGTCTGCGCGTAGTCCACTGTACCCATAGCATAAAAAGGTCCTTTGTATGTGTAGCCAAAGAGAGGCTCTAAGGCTTTTAACTCTTTAACATCTAAAGTATAAAAGGCATGAGTAGTGTTCGTGTCTGCTTGGTGGTAGCCCTTTGTTAGCTTGGCTGTTGTAGAGGCAAGTGTAAGGTCAGCTGTGAAATGTTGTTCCTTATCATCGACCTCTACTTTTGCATTTAGACTAAAAGGTAAAGTATAAAGTGATGATTTTCTCAGTACGTAGTGTAACTCACCTTTATTTCGCGTCTTTGAGAGCACATCAAATTGGGCATCTAAATCTACTTTCCCAAATGGCAGTTCAGGATGTCCAAAGAGTGTTGAGAGCTTTTGTGCATGGATGTCTTTGAGTACAACATGAGCATCTTCAAGTTTTTCTCCTACTTTTACAGCTTCATAGGTAACCGTACCGTTAAGCATACTTCCTTTACCCTCAATATGCAGACGTTTAAGTGCACCATTGACATGTCCTGTAAGATTGACATCATCTACGATGGTACAGAGGTGGCTTGGTAATCTTGCTGCTTTTAGGCTATAGTCCATACTTGCCCATTTTTCATTGACCATACCTTTAAGTGTTACGGCATAATGCTTTTGTACCAAGCCATCGAAATTGATATACGTGTCATTAGAAGAAGTATATTTATCAAGTTTTAGATGAAGTGTGCCTTTGAGGTTGTATTTGGCTAACTGTATGTCTAGGTGACTTTGTATGCTGCTATTTTTACTGTTGATATAAGTCTTTTTTAGGCGAATATGATTTTTTTTATTTTCCAAGGTAAGGGTAGAGTAGAGTTTGCCTTTTTTAGTCTCTATCTTCAAATCATTGTTATAAAAAACTTCATGACTCAAATCAATATTACCCTTTCTGTAGAGTGACTGTGTCAGTGAAGATGCTTTAAAGTGTAGCTTTGACATATGTGCTTTGACAAGCAAATTTTTATGTGTAAAGTCATACGTTCCTTTTCCTGTAAGGTTTGTGTCAAACACAGGAGTCACTGATAGCTTTTGCATAAGTGGCGAGAGTGGCACATTGTGTAGGTAAAAACGCAAGGTGTCTTTGTCATAAAAGATATCGAGTAATCCTCCTAAACTTTTTGATACCCCTTGCATATGTATCTCTTTATTTGCATACTGTAGTTCCCCTACCGCATAAAACGCACCAGCATAGTCTGCATGTAAAAAAGGTTTCAAATCAGCAATGTTTTGAATGTCAAGCAAGTAGACCGCATGGGCTTTTTTATCTTCTCGATTGTATGTACCTTGTAGAAGGTGAAGTTGCGCGGTAGGTGTACGAAAGTGCATATCAAAAGTATGTACATCATCGACAACGTCAATATGTGTCTCCACAGCAACATTGATGCCATGGTAATGACTCTTTTTTACTGCGTAGTCTAAATGTCCTACTTTTTTCTTTTTTGAAATGATTGAGAAGTTTAACAGTGCATCTGCTTTACCTTCAAAGATGGCTTTTTGTCCAAGGAGTGTAAAGAGTTTTGTACTGTTCATGTCTTGTATGTTTATGTGTACATTTCTAAATGCATGTCTCTCTTTTGTGCCTTGGTAGCTAATGTTCCCATCTAGTGCCAAGCCTTGCCCATCGATATACACATGTCTGACAGGACCAGTGATGTGCCCTTGTATATTCACATCATCTTTTAGGCGACAAACCTTGCTTTCTAAGCAGTTACTCTGAAGTGTATAGCGTAGGTTTAATTTTTTGTCTGTGTAGTAGCCATCTATACGCATGGTGTATTTGTCTTCTACTAGAAGTTCTGCCTGCATATAGGGGTAGGCATGTAAGTCCAAAGAAAGTAGGTCTACATCTACTCCTGCCTTATGTGTCAGTCCATAACTTAAAAGCCGATACCCCTGTACTTTTCCCGAAGGTGTGTAGATAAAATAATAAAGTGCAATACCCATTAACACAACAAAATAAAGAAGTATTCTGAGCAGTTTAAACATCTTTGTAGTTTACCTTATCACTTTTTAATATGATAACATAATCAATCTAATATAAATTACTTTATAGCTATAATCTTCTTAATTATTTAACAGAGGGATGTAACGATGCAAGACGTAGTACAGTGGCTAAAAGACAATGGTAATTTAAAAATAATTGATGAACCTTTAGACGTGGAACTAGAAATCCCCCATGTTGCCTATATAGAGGTTAAAACGGATGATTCACGTCCGATTCTTTTTACAAAACCTATCAACAAAGCCAAAGGCATAGAGTATGACATGCCAGTGCTCATGAATATCTTTGCAAATAAGGTGTTGACTGAGAAGATATTTGGTAAGCACCCAGATCTTGTTGCTGAAGGTATAGAAGAACTCTTAAAGCTCAAGCCACCTAAAGGACTCAAAGCAAAACTTGCGATGATACCTAAGCTTTTTTCACTTAAAAATGTATTTCCTAAACGTCTAAAGTTTAAAGGGGAGTGTCAAGAAATCATCATCCCCAAAGCAGAGGTAGATTTAGACACGTTACCTATACTCAAAACATGGGAAGAAGATGGTGGACCTTTCATCACTATGGGACAGGTTTATACACAGAGCTTAGACGGAGAGATGCAAAACCTTGGTATGTACAGACTTCAACAGTACGATAAAAACAGACTAGGTATGCACTGGCAGATACATAAAGATGCTTCACACTTTTTCGACCAGTACCAAAGAGCAGGGTTAAAAATGCCTATCACCGTAGCTATAGGTGGTGACCCACTTTACATTTGGTGTGGTCAAGCGCCTATGCCTCATGGGATGTTTGAGATGTTGCTTTACGGTTTTGTACGTAATAAAAATGCACAACTCGTAAAGTCCATCACAAACGACATTTACATCCCTAGAGATGTAGACATAGTCATAGAAGGTTTCGTAGACCCCACACTCACAGAGATAGAAGGGCCTTTTGGTGACCATACTGGTTACTATACGCTTAAAGAGCCATTCCCTGTGATGGATGTAGAGACTATCACAATGAAAAAGAACCCAGTCTTTGCAGCCACAGTGGTAGGTAAACCACCACTAGAAGACAAGTACATGGGTTGGGCAACAGAGCGTGTGTTCTTGCCTATGCTTAAACCGATGGCACCAGACCTCATAGACTATAATATGCCTGAAAATGGGGTATTTCATAACCTTATCATGGCAAAGATGAAAACACTCTATAAAGGTCATGCGATGCAGTTTATGCATGCATTTTGGGGTGTAGGGCAGATGAGTTTTGTAAAACATGCACTCTTTGTAGGTGAAGATGCCCCAGAGCTTGAAAGCAGTGAATCTTTAACCGAGCATATACTTAACCGTCTTAGCCCTGAGAGAGTCTTTATTACTAAAGGTATCGTTGACCACCTAGACCACTCTTCAGAAGAACAGTTTGTGGGAGGTAAGTTGGGGGTAGATGCTACGGGTGATGAAGTAGAAGAGGGTGTAGAAGAGTTACTTTCAGACGAGGTACTGTATGACAAACTTCATAAACTTGACAGACACATAGTGGCACTCAAACAGTATTTTACAGGGACAAAGAACCCGGTATGTGTCTTGCAGGTAGACAAGACCGAGTCTATGTCTATCCTCATGCAAAAACTAGAACCATTTTACAAGCATATCAAAGTGCTTATCATCATAGACAAAGCCAATAACGACATAGACGACCCCTATATGCTTATATGGAGAGTAACAAACAACATCGATGCAAGTAGAGATGTACTCCTCAAGCCGTTTATCATGCTAGATGCTACCAACAAAAGTGAGTTAGACGGCTTTAAACGTGAATGGCCTGGAGATACGTTCTGTACCAAGTCTGTGTTGGATGATTTACAGGAAAAAGGGTTGATAGATATTGATGAGACTTTTGTTAAGAAGTTTGGGTTGTTGCCGTTCGCGTAGGGTGGGTTATACCCACCTTCTATAAAATCTTTGTTAAGGTATTGTAGGTCGGATTGTCCTCATTCCGACATAAATTGGCATAAAATAATATTTACAATAGTTTTAAGAATTTGAATCCAATTATCATTATACGATTAAAATTTTTAGTTCATTTGAATTATTGTCGGGATGAGGGCAACCCGACCTACGGATGTAACGACTCTTTATATGAATAGTCATGCCAAAAATCTACGACACTATTATCATCGGAGCAGGTATAATATTTAAAACAATGATAGCTCTGATAAAAGCACAGCTGGATCTGTGATTCGAGGAAACTTTTGACTAAACTCATGAAATAATGTATAATCAATCTAAAATATCTTTACAAAGGTGCATTTTATGACTAAAGCGTATATTATAGACTATCTTAGCAGTCATAAAGAAGAAATTTTCTCTAAATTTTCTTTAACAAATATGGGTTTGTTTGGGAGTTATGCTTCAGGTCATGCTGATGAGCAGAGTGATAAAAAAGACTTTTTCTTACGTGATGACTTACGTGAATATTTGCAAAATGTGTTTGGTAAGTCTGTAGACGTAGGGTATGTAGGTAGCGTGAGAAAGTATTATAAAGAGAAGATAGACAATGATATAGTTTATGTCTGAAAAATCAAAAACTATTCAATTTTACGACAGCATCATCATCGGAGCAGGCATAGCTGGTGCAACTATTGCTCATACCCTCACAAAACAAAATCAAAAAGTATTGGTACTAGATAAAAACGGCATCGCATCAGGTGGTTCAGGGGCTGCGGGGGCTTTTGTTTCTCCTAAGATAGGGAAAGGTTCACCTCTTCAAACATTGACCAATGAAGCATTTACGTATGCAAAATCGTTTTACCTTGCTACTTGTCCTACATACTTTCACCAAACAGGTGTTATACGCATTCCTAAAGATGAAATGGATGCTGAGAAGTTTTCAGAGTATGAGAAGTTTAACAATACTACTTATGAGAACTACACAAAAGAAAAACTACAGTCATTAGGCATAGAAGTAGACTTTGATAGTTTTTATTTCCCTGATGCGGGGGATTGTGATGCACCTCAGGTGTGTGAGTATTTACTCAAAGATATAGAAGTGGTGCAGTACGATGTAGATAGATTGAAAAAAGAAGATGGAGTATGGGTTATAGAGGGATATAAGGCTAAAGACATCATTTTAGCCACAGGATATGAAAGCAATCTAGCAGACTTACGATACATGGGCATACGTGGCACTTGGGGAACGCGTGGAGACTTTAGCGCTAAGCTTGACTTGAAGGTGAGTATGCACCAGTCTATGTCTGTGGGAGCTAATGTTGATGGCATCATTAAACTTGGTGCTACACATGAGAAGATGGTGAAAGATGTTGTACCTTGTAATGACGCACAAGCACTAAGTCTTAAAGAGAAAGCCTCTGGGCTCATAGATACTTCTGATTTGGAACTGCAAAAGAGCTATTGTGGGATGCGTGCAGGAAGTAAGGACTACTTTCCTTTGGTGGGTAGGGTGATAGATGTACCTTACATGTTAGAAACCTATCCTACCATAGTTAGAGGTGCAAAGCCAGAATTGGCGTATGTCGATAATCTGTATGTACTCAATGGCTTAGGTGGACGTGGTTTTGTCTTTGCTCCTTTGATGGCAAAGTTGTTGGCAGAGCATATCGTCGAAGGGAAAGAGATAGACAAAAGAGTCAATCCCGATAGATTGTTCTTGAAATGGTGTAGGAAATTGTAATATTTATCTTTGCATAGATGGTTGGTGTTGTAAGGGTACAACACCCTACGAAGTTTGGAATTTTTATGAAAGTTCAAATATTATGAGGGTGTAGATTCCGTGTTAAAAGAAGCTGATATTTTATCTTCTTCCACGGATTATATTAATCTAAATTTTAACCAATAAAGGCTGATATGCTTCTTCACTCTTAAAAAGAGAAAAAGCCATTAGAATAAGCTTTCTCATCGAAGCAATAACAGCAAGTTTTTTA
>Ga0256829_1001426_pt1 | contig 19750 bp, 17 predicted proteins | sample 131447metaG_FD_185979 | JGI IMG/M metagenome (GOLD analysis project Ga0256829, IMG submission 185979) | Hydrothermal vent microbial communities from Lau Basin, Pacific Ocean - 131-447 | ecosystem: Environmental > Aquatic > Marine > Hydrothermal vents | place: Pacific Ocean: Lau Basin | collected...
GCCCTTGAAGCCGTATTTCCACGGCACCACCAGCCGGAGCGGCGCCCCGTTCTGGTTGGGCAGTTCCCGGCCATATAAACCAATCGCCATCAGGGTGAGGGGATGTGTCGCCTCATCCATACGCAGGCCTTCGACATAGGGCCAGCGGATGATGCGGCGGTGCTGCCCCGGCATCTGGTCCTTGTCAACAAGGGTTTCGAAACGGACATATTTTGCCTTCGCGGTCGGCCCGAGCTGTTTGATAATATCGGCCAGTGGAATCCCGACCCAGGGAATGACCATCGACCATGCCTCGACACAACGCATCCGGTACAGCCTTTCCTGCGCCGTATGCGGGCTGATCAGATCGTCAAGATCATACTCCCCCGGCTTTGCCACATGGCCGTCAACCGTGACGGTCCAGGGATTTGTCCGCAGGCTGTGGGCATTGCGCGCCGGATCTTCCTTTTCCGTGCCGAATTCGTAAAAATTATTATAGCCGGTCACCGCCTTATAGGGGGTCGGCTTGTCTTCCACTGCGGCCTGTGCCGCCGGTGCCGACAGGCCGAGGGTGGCCGTGGTGGCAATCCCTGCGCCGATCAGGGCGCTATCCTTCATAAAGTCGCGCCGGTTGCGATAAATTTTCTCCGGTGTGATGTCGCTGTATTTCACATCCGAAGGTTTCAGAAATTTGAATAACATCTGTTTCTTTAGCCCTTGTCGTCACTGTTTTTTCCCATAGTAAAATATTTAGGGCAGAAAATCTACAAACAGTCCTTCACGTTATTGCGAGAATCCGCTATCACTCTTTTTTTCAGGAGAAAATATGGCCCCGCCCTATCTGACCATAACCGACATGGCGCTGCGTTTTGGCGCGACACCGTTATTTGACGGCATTGACCTTGCCATTGGCGAGCGCGACCGGATCAGCCTTGTTGGCCGTAACGGGTCGGGGAAATCGACCCTGCTCAAGGTGATTTCGGGGCAGGTGGAGGCCGACCGGGGCGAGCGGTTCCTCCAGCCCGGCTGCCATGTGACCTATCTTGATCAGGAGCCTGACCTCGGGGGCTATAAAAGCCTGCATGACTATATCGCCAGTGGCCTGACCCATGCCTCGGCAGAGGATAATTTCCGGGTTGATATTATTCTGGCGGAAATCGAGCTTGAACCGGGCCTTGACCCCGCCACCCTGTCCGGCGGGGAGGCGCGGCGGGCGGCACTGGCCCGGGCGCTGATCAGTGATGCGGATATTCTGCTGCTTGACGAGCCAACCAACCATCTTGATATCGCCACCATTGAATGGCTGGAAGGCCGCCTGAAAAATTTTCGCGGCGGGCTGGTGATCATCAGCCATGACCGCAGCTTCCTGAATAATATGACCAATGTTGTGTTGTGGCTTGACCGGGGGCGTCTGCGGCGGCTCGACAAGGGATTTAAGTATTTTGAGGAATGGTCGGAAATTATAATCGAGCAGGAACGGGCTGAACGGGCCAGACTTGACAAGCTGATCGAGAAGGAAACCGAATGGTCCCACAAGGGCATTACCGCCCGGCGCAAAAGGAATATGGGCCGGATGCGGGCGCTTTGGGAACTGCGTGATAAACGCGCCGGTCAGATTGCCCTGACCGGACAGGCAAAGCTCGGGCTTGAAAGTGGCCGGACATCGGGCCGGAAAATTATCGAAGCATTCAAAATCTCGAAATCATATGGTGATCAGGTGATTTTCGAGGATTTCTCCCTGCGGATCATGCGCGGCGACCGGATTGGCATCATCGGCAAAAACGGCGTTGGTAAAACCACCCTGCTGAAGGTCCTGACCCGGGAACTTGCCCCTGACAAAGGCCGGGTCAAGCATGGTACCAACCTCGAAATTACCTATCTGGACCAGAAACGCGCCCGACTGGATGAGGATCAGACCCTGTGGGATTTTTTGAGCGATGGCGGTGATCATATCATGGTGCGCGGACAGTCCCGGCATATCATCTCCTACCTTAAGGATTTTCTGTTTGATGCCGGGCAGGCCCGCAGTCCGATAAGCTCCTTGTCGGGGGGCGAGAAGAACCGCCTTGTGCTGGCGAAAACCCTGGCGATGCCGACCAATTTCCTGATACTGGACGAGCCGACCAATGATCTGGACATGGATACCCTTGATCTGTTGCAGGATGTGCTGGGCGATTATGACGGCACCCTTGTGCTGGTCAGCCATGACCGTGATTTCCTCGACCGGATCGTTACCTCGTCGCTGGTGCTGGAAGGGGACGGAAAGATTACCGAATATCCCGGTGGCTACAGCGATTATCTGCGTCAGCGCAAAAGCCCTGAAGCAAAAGCGTCAGCCGTAAAAAAGCCGGTCAGAAAAACCGATGCGCCGAAACAGCGGGCGGCGCGACTGAGCTATAAACACCGTTATGCGCTGGAACAGTTACCGGGGGAAATAGCCCGGCTGGAAAAGCAGATCAGTCAATATCAGGCGAAGCTCGGGCAGGCGGATTTTTACGCCCGCGACCCGGAGGGCTTTCATAAGATCAATCAGGCCATGGAACAGGCAAAAACTGATCTTGCCAAAAAAGAGGATCAATGGCTGGAGCTTGAAATGATGCGGGAGGGGATAGAAACCCCGTAGATGGAATTCCTGTTATAAGGATACCCGATTTTCTGTTAATGATCCGTCAATCCAGCAGCTTTGGCCATCGCCCTGTGAAAACCGGCGGTGGTCGGTGCCGAGGCCGCTGATCTCAGGCCGTTTGCTATGGTGGCCATGTCGCTGGCATTGTTTTTAATATCATTGAGCATACCGGCATCGACGCCGAAAACCAGGGTTGCCGCATCCTTGATCGCGTTTCTGGCCGGCTTCTGCGCCCATGATTTCGCCGCATCGGCCAAAGATTTTGCCACGGCTATTCCCACCGTTTTGGCAAAATCATCCGGGCTGCCTTTTATCTTGCATAATTTGGCCGCGCTTGCCCTGGCCTTGCCGGGCGATTTATTCAATAATGCATCATCCGCGTCGATGGCCTGATTGACATATCCCAGCATCAGGGTTGAATAACACCAGAGCTTGTTTTCCTCGCGCTTCATGGCGGCAATCGCGCCGAGCAGAACCCCTGTACTGGCATAGGCCCCGGGGGCTTTCCCGGCCATCTTGGTGTAAAGCTCGTACATTTTGTCAATTTTATCAAATTGTGCAGCCAGGCTTTCAATCGACGCCCCCTTGGCCATCACCCCGTTATCCTCCAGATAAAAACCGGCGAAATATTGTGCAGTATTATTATCCGCCAGCCATATCCATTGCGGGGCATCCTTTGCGGTAAGCCAATAGCGGTCCTTGCCCGCATGAGTTTTGCGCAATTCCCGCATGGCACCGGTCCAGTAATCCGGCGATGGTTCCTGCTGCGGGGTGGATAGAAGATTGTCTTGCTGTGTCAGAAGGGCATCCACGGCATTCTCCCCGCCGAGCAACATCCCCTCGGCAATATTTAGGGCCACATCGAGCCGGAAAGTCTCCCCGGCATCCTGTGCGCCATATCCCCGCAGCGCCCTGTCAACCACATCGAATACCACATGTTCCTTCATAGCTTCCCCACCCGGCAGGACCATGCTGCGTTTCATGTAAATATTGATCCCGCCCGACAGTCTGGCTCCGGTGCCGGACCCCAAAGCAGACAGGGTCCTGATACTGTTTACTGTCGAGACCAGATCATAGGATGGCCGGTCGTAATATTCGCTATTTGAGGTCGGGGCAGCTCCGGACCGGCTGCGCAGGGCTTCAATCCAGTTGGTAATATAGGCCGCCGCAACAATATCCGGGGCAAATTTTCCATGATCAAAATAGAATTGGGTCTGACCGGCAAGGGCATAGCCGATATTCGGGCCGTCAAGCCGGAAAATATCCCGTCTGGTCATTCTGTCGCTGGCATTGGTCAGGGAAGGGTATCCTTGAACGCCATAGCTTTTGCCATTGAAGACCGCATACAGCACCGGATCAGATTTTTGCACCGGCGCCGGTTCACTGTAACGGCCACTGACCTGATATTCCGTGTCCCTCAGCCGGACCTGTAATTGCCGGGAGCGGTCTTCTTTGTTCCCACGGGAAATATCGTCTGTCCTTTCAGGGGCAGCATTATAGCTTAGGGCGGCATAGGAACTGAGAAAACGCCCTATTTTGCCATATATGATATCCAGATCCCCGATTTTGGTGATTTTCAGGGAAAACCCGCCGGTGGCGTCCGCAATACGGCTGATCAGCGCATGATCGGCATTCTTGCCCAGGGCAATGGCAATCAACCGGATATTCCGGTCTTTCAGATGCTTGATGGTTTGGGCTTCGGAGCCGCCGACATTATCTGCGCCGTCTGTCAACAGAACAATGGTCCCGCCGCCAATTCCCTTCTGATCTGCCGCACTATTCAGTGCTTTGAATATCCCGGTAAAGTCCCGTTCCGCCAGCCCGGAGGCGGCGGCCCTGATCGCTTTCCCGTCTCCGAGCGGCTTCAGGGCAACTTCGGTTTGGGTGCTCATGGCAAAACTGAGCAGGCTTACCGGAATTTCCGGCGATAATTTTCCGGCAAGCCGGATAATCGCCTGTTGTGAAATCTTGAAGGCGCCAATGTCTTTCATGCTGCCGCTGACATCACTGACAATGGAAACTGCCTGCCCGCCATAGCTGATTTTTTCCAGCCTGACATTAACCGGCCTGCCATTGTCCGTGACCTGAAAATGCTGCGGCATCATGGCATTCTTGCCGACACCGTCGAGGGCAAGCTGCAGGGTTATCTGCGGGAAATTCGAGCTGTCTATATCCACAAGCCTCATGGCGGTGACGGCCTTGGGATCAAAAGGCATCAGCTTTGTTATATCGGGGGACGGCGGCTCAAGGCCGATTCCCGCTGTTTCACCGTCCGGTCTGAAAGGCCGTCCCGATATGGTCTGCCCCTCGATTGTCAGCATCGGGGTCCACATGGGAACCCGGTTCGGGTCCGGCGGGCCGTTTAATATTCCAGGCGGGTCATGGGTTGGCAAAAAGCTGAGCGAAATATCTTTTCCCGCTGTCTGGCCCTGCCATTTCATCAGCGGCTTTTCAAGGCCCCGCTGATCCCGCAGCCATAATTCAATGCCGCCATTGGCCTGAACAGGGGCATATAGCGACCGGCCCTCTTTTGGTTGGGCCATATCCGGGAAAGTCGGGTTGAAATAAAGCTGGTCTTCCCCGTCTTTGGTCGCCAGAATATAGACCCGCTGTTCATCAGGGTTGCTGTTGCCAAAACCTTTATAGGGATCAATGGATTTGTCCTGCAGGACTTTCTTTACCCGGTCCGTTTTTGCCTGCATGCTGCCGGCCTGCTGTTGCAGTTGCCGCAGCATATCCTGCCAGTCTGCCGTCTCACTTTCCGGGTCATATCCGATACGTCTGGAAATTTCTTTCAACAGCGCCCCGCCCCGGCGACCGAAATGACCGGAAGACGGTGGGGCATCGGTGAAAGGGGCATAGTCTGATACCGAATAAAATGTCACCTTCCAGCCCATGGCTTTCAACAGCTCAGCCAGCAGACTGGCCCGGTCGAGCACATTGCCGGAACGGGTCCGCAGCATGGTCTCCGCGCTTTGACGATGGCCGAAATAGGGTGAATACAGCGTACGGTCCCGAACAAATTCATAGGCCGCCTCGGGGGTTTTGAGGTTTTTTGCCGCCCCGGCCACTGTAAGACCCGGGGCTTCCAGTTCCGCCCGGTATTTGATCAGCAGGTCCAGCAGGGACTGATCCTTGTAATCCGGCCCGAACGTACACATCCTGACCGCGAGCAGCAGCAGCAGTATAACGGCAACGGCCATTACGATTCGTTTTGTGGAAATCTGCTTTCTCAAAACATCTCCCTCCAAGGGTAATCTAGCATATTCGACGCCCCGCCTGCAAACCAAATTCCCCGCGAAAGTCATAAAGTGAGAAAAGTCTTGATCTTTTGGCCGAAGGGCTGTATCACGCGCCTACTTCACACGCGGGATTTTAAGTTGACCTCCTACATATCGGGGAAAACTTTCCGGTGTCTCATATGAGATCACACCCTGCGGAGGATTAACCGGAAAACAAGGAAAAAACTATGGCAGTGCCAACTTTTTCAATGCGTCAGCTTCTCGAAGCGGGCGTCCATTTTGGCCATCAGGCCCATCGCTGGAACCCGAAGATGAAAGAATATATCTTTGGCGCCCGCAACAAGGTTCATATCATCAACCTGTCAATTACCGTGCCGTTGCTGCATCGGGCGCTGGAAACTGTGCGCGATGTTACCGCTTCCGGCGGACGGGTTCTGTTTGTCGGCACCAAGCGTCAGGCCTCCGGCCCGATTGCCGAAGCCGCGAAACGTTGTGGCCAGTATTACGTCAATCACCGCTGGCTTGGCGGCATGATGACCAACTGGCAGACCATTTCCAATTCGATCAAGCGTCTGAAAGACCTTGATAAAAAATTGTCAGAGGAAACCACCGGCCTGACCAAAAAAGAAATGCTGCAGATGACCCGTGAGCGGGACAAGCTTGAACGCGCCCTTGGCGGGATCAAGGATATGGGCGGTATTCCGAATATCCTGTTTGTCATTGACACCAACAAGGAAGACCTGGCGATTCAGGAAGCAAACAAGCTGGGCATTCCGGTTGTGGCCATTCTGGATACCAACTGTAATCCCGACGGCATTACCTTTCCCATCCCGGGCAATGATGATGCAACCCGCGCGATACAGCTTTACTGCGATCTGGTCTCCGGTGCGGTGCTTGACGGCATTCAGCAGGAACTGGTTGAACAGGGTGTCGATCTCGGGGCAACAGAGGAAACTCCGGTAGTCGAGGAAGTTGCGGTTGTGGAAGAGGTCGTTGTCGTGGCAGAGGCTGCTCCGGTGGTTGAGGCAGAAACTCCGGCAGAGATACCGGAAGAAGCCAAGGCAGAAGAAGCTAAAGCTTCGGAATAGGTTAACAGTGGCAGGCCCGGGATATTATGATCCGGTTCCTGCTGCTTTTCAGATAAGATACAAGGAAGAATGATGGCTCAGATTACGGCTGCTCTCGTCAAGGAATTGCGTGAAAAATCCGGTGCGGGAATGATGGATTGCAAAAATGCCCTGAAGGAAAATGATGGTAACGTTGAAAATGCCATGGACTGGCTGCGTCAGAAAGGCATCGCCAAGGCGGCCAAGAAATCCGGTCGGGTTGCGGCAGAAGGCCTGGTGGCCGTGGCATCCAATGGTCCGTCTGCGGTTGCGGTGGAATTAAACTCCGAAACGGATTTTGTTGCCCGTAACGAGGGCTTTCAGGATATTGTCCGGACGGTTGCGGCGGTAGCACTGGAAAATAACGGTGATCTTGCGGCGACTCTGGCGGCAACTTATCCTGATAAAGAGCTTAATGTTGCCGATCAGCTGGTCGAATTTGTCGGCACTATCGGCGAAAATATGACCCTGCGCCGCACCGAAGGACTGAGGGTTGAACAGGGTGTTGTCGCGACCTATGTCCATAACAGTGTTACGGCGGGACTTGGCAAGATTGCGGTTCTGGTTGCCCTCGAAAGCGCGGCGGATGAGGCCACCCTTACGGCACTCGGCAAGCAGCTCGCCATGCATGTGGCGGCCTCGGCACCGCTGGCCCTGTCAATTGATGACCTTGACGCCGGGGCGGTCGAACGCGAACGCAATATATTGATTGAACAGGCCCGGGCGTCCGGCAAGCCCGACAATATCATTGAGAAAATGATTGTTGGCCGGATGGCAAAATATTATCAGGAAGTTGTTTTCCTCGAACAGACCTTCATCATTGATGGTGAGACAAAGATTGCCAAAGTGATTGAAAAGGCTGCCAAAGACGCAGGGACAGAGATTAAAATAACCGGTTATGTCCGTCTTGAACTGGGCGCCGGGATTGACAAGGCAGAAGAGGATTTTGCCGCCGAAGTCGCCGCTGTCGCCGGTCAATAAATTTTTCTTTCGGGCTCATTTGACAATAAATGTAAAAGTTTATTCGCATTTGGGCCCGAATTGTATATTCTGCCCATAATTTTTTATAATTAATTTTTTATAATAATGTATAAAGAGACCATTGCCGACCAGAGTCAACATGGCCTGAACGGTATGATCTGAACGGGATAACAAGGTAAATATGGCGGAGATTCCTGATTATAAACGTGTTTTGCTGAAGCTTTCCGGCGAAGCCCTGATGGGTGAGCAGGACTATGGTATTGACCCCGATATGGTCCGGCGAATCGCCGTGGAGGTAAAAACCGTGCAGGACCTGGGGGTTCAGGTCTGTCTGGTGGTGGGGGCCGGGAATATTTTTCGTGGCATGACCGGGGTGGCGAGCGGTTTTGACCGAACCTCTGCCGATCATATGGGGATGCTGGCGACGGTGATGAATTCGATCGCGATCCAGAATGCGCTGGAGAAGCAGGGCGTTGACAGCCGGGTACAGTCGGCCTTTCCGATTGCCTCGGTTTGTGAGCCGTATATCCGCCGCAAGGCTATTCGCCATATGGAAAAGGGCCGGGTGGTGGTTTTTGCCGCAGGCACCGGCAATCCATTCTTTACCACCGATACCGCTGCGGCCCTCAGGGCGGCGGAAATGGGCTGCGACGCGTTGCTGAAGGGGACACAGGTTGACGGGGTATATACCGCCGATCCGAAAACCGATCCGGATGCCGTAAGATATGACCGGCTGGATTATCAGACCGTACTGACCAATAATCTGCAAGTCATGGACACGTCGGCGATTGCGCTGGCGCGGGAGAATGATATTCCGATTCTGGTATTTTCCATTCATAAACATGGTGAATTTGCCCGCGTAATGTGCGGACAGGGAAAATTTACCATCATTGCCACCCCAAGGGTGAATCAAGGGGTGAACAAAGGAGTGAGCAAAAATGTCATCTGAAATTGATCTCGCGGACCTCAAACGCCGGATGAAGGGGGCGGTTGAGAATTTGAAATCAGAATTTGCCGGCCTGCGCACCGGGCGGGCATCAGTTCATCTGCTGGACCCGGTGATGGTGGACGCCTATGGCGCGCAGATGCCGCTTAATCAGGTTGCCACAGTTTCGACACCTGAATCCCGTATGATCAGTGTCAGCGTCTGGGACAAGACCATGGTGGCGCTGGCGGAAAAAGCCATTCGTAATGCCGGCCTCGGCCTCAACCCGATTGTTGACGGTCAGACCCTGCGTATTCCCATACCGGAACTGAATCAGGAACGCCGGACGGAATTGACAAAGGTTTCCGGCAAATATGCCGAACAGAGCCGCATTGCCATTCGCAATGTGCGCCGGGATGGCATGGATACCATCAAGCGGCTGGAAAAAGACAGCGAGATCAGTCAGGACGAACAAAAAAGCTATTCTGACAGGATACAGAAGTTGACCGACGAGATGATTACAGAGATTGACCATCTGACGGAGATCAAGGAAAAAGAAATTATGCAGGTATAGGGAGACAATCCGGTCAATGTTGTTGGTTAAGGAAGAATTTTCTTCCAGAAAGAAAAACAGGCAACTGGACCCTCCGGCTCATGTGGCGATCATTATGGATGGCAACGGGCGGTGGGCCAAGAAACGCATGCTCCCGAAATTTGCCGGTCACAAACGCGGTGCCGAGGTGGTCCGAAAATGCGTTGAGGATGCCATTGACCTCGGTATCAGCTATTTGACGTTATATGCGTTTTCCTCGGAAAACTGGAACAGACCGAAGGAAGAAGTCAGCGGGCTGATGACCCTGCTGCAACGTTACCTGACCCGGGAGGTGGACGAGTTACATAACAAGAATATCCGCCTGTCCTTTATCGGCGACAGATCACGACTTGGCGCGAATATCAGGGAACTTGTCGAGGCCGCAGAATTGAAAACCCGTGACAATACCCGGCTTCGTCTCACTCTTGCGCTCAGCTATGGCGGGCGGGCGGAAATCGTTGATGCGGCACGACAGCTCGGGGAAAAGATCAAGGCCGGGGACCTCAGCCCGGAAGATATCTCGGAAGATGTTTTTGCCACCGGCCTGCAGACCGGCGATATTCCAGACCCGGACCTGATTATCCGAACCAGCGGGGAGCAGCGGATCAGTAATTTCCTCCTGTGGCAGATTGCCTATGCTGAATTTATTTTCCTTGATGTTTTATGGCCGGATTTCAACCGTGAAATCCTCGAACAGGCCATAGAGGAATATTGTGGGCGGGACCGGCGCTACGGTGCCAGACCTTGAGCCTCCCATGAATCAATCCTCCTCCACCACGCCACCGAAGAAAAGCGGGCTGTTGCTGCGTGTTCTGTCGGCGCTGGTCATGTTGCCGGTTGCGGTTTTTATTATTTTGTATGGCGGGATAGTCTACGGTCTTTTTGTGGCGCTGCTGATGGTTCTCATTCTTTATGAATGGAACGGTATCTGCGAGGGGCGGGCGTTTAATGCGGCCTTTGTCCTGCAGTCGGTCTTTGGCCTGTTGCTGGTCTATTCCCTGTATTATGTGGTATATTTTCCACCATATATTTATCTTGCGCCGCTGGTTCTGCTTGTTGCGGCCTGCCTCTATTTCCGGATAAAGCTGTATTTCGCCTTGCTGGGGATGCTTTATGCCCTGCTGCCGGCCTTGTCCCTGATGGTGTTGAGACAGAATTCCGATGGCTGGATCGTCTTGTGGATGATGATTATCGTCTGGTCGATGGATACCGGGGCCTATTTTGCCGGTAAAAATATCGGCGGGCCAAAGATGGCCCCGCGCATCAGCCCGAACAAGACCTGGGCCGGGCTTGTCGGCGGGGCGATTATGGCGGTGATACTGGGTCTCGGGTCGGCATATTATTTTAATCTGGGGGGCAATATGGCCGTTATTGCCCTGGTGGCGGGGCTTCTGGCGATATGGAGCCAGATTGGCGACCTCGCGGAATCGGCCCTGAAACGGCATTTCAACGTCAAGGATTCCGGGGCGATCATTCCGGGACATGGCGGGATTATGGACCGGGTTGACGGGGTGGTTTTTGCCGCCCCCGCCGTCGTAATATTTCTTTATCTGCTGGGAAGATATCAATAGCATGGCGGCTTCCGCGACATCACATAAAGCAAAAACGGTGACAATATTAGGCTCCACCGGATCTGTGGGCTGCAATACGCTTGACCTGATTGGCCGCACTCCGGAATCCTATGAGGTGATTGCGCTGACCGCCAACCATAATGTGGAAAAGCTTGCGGAACAGGCCCGCAAATTCAACGCCCGCCATGCGGTGATTGCGGATGAAAACCGGTATCAGGCGCTGAAAGATGCGCTGGGGGATACCGATGTCGAAGTTTCCGCCGGTGCCGGGGCGCTTGATATGGCGGCACAGCTTCCCGCCGAGTGGGTGATGGCCTCTATCGTTGGAGCGGCGGGCCTTCGTCCGACGCTATCGGCCATTCGGCGCGGGGCGACGGTTGCGCTGGCCAACAAGGAATGTCTGGTCTGCGCCGGGGATATTATGATGCAGGAAGTCCGTGATTACGGGGCGACATTGCTGCCGGTTGATTCTGAACATAATGCCATTTTTCAGGTTTTTGATTTTAACCGGCCCCAGGATGTTGACCTGATCACCCTGACCGCCTCGGGCGGACCCTTTATAAAATACAGTCTGGAAGAGATGAAAAATGTCACTCCGGCTGAGGCGGTCGCCCATCCGAACTGGGATATGGGGGCGAAAATTTCGGTTGATTCGGCGACCATGATGAACAAGGGCCTTGAAATGATCGAGGCCTATCACCTGTTCCCGGTCCGGCTGGAACAGATTGATATTGTTGTTCATCCCCAATCGGTTATTCACAGCATGGTCAGCTATCAGGACGGGTCGGTTCTGGCGCAGCTCGGGGCGCCGGATATGAGAATCCCGATATCCTTTTGTCTTGGCTGGCCCGGCAGGATAGATACCCCGGCCCGGAAGCTGAGACTGAGGGAAATCGGACAGCTGGATTTTCTCGAACCCGATCCGGAAAGATTTCGGGCGCTGGCCATTGCAAGAGAAGCATTGCATATCGGCGGAACTGCCCCTACTATCCTCAACGCCGCCAATGAGGTGGCGGTTTACGCCTTTCTTGAAGGCCGGATCGGCTTTCTGGATATTGCCCGGAGCGTTGAGGAAACACTGGCCCGGATATCGGCCTCGCCCCTGACCTGTCTCAAGATGGTTTATGCCATAGATGAGGAGGCGCGCGCGGTGGCCCGGGATGTTATTGGAAAATTTTAGAGGATCATGATGGACTCATTGATTAACGCGGTTATATATGTTTTTTCCTTTGTGGCAATGCTGTCCATTCTGGTGTTTGTCCATGAATGGGGACATTTCATCATTGCCCGGCTGAACAAAGTACGAGTAGATGTTTTTTCCATCGGTATCGGGCCGGAAATATGGGGCCGGACCGATAAAAAGGGTACCCGTTGGAAAATAAGCGCTCTGCCGATCGGTGGATATGTTAAATTTTTTGGTGATGCCAGTGCTGCCAGCACCCCGGACAGCGACCTTGACCAAATGACGGCGGAGGAGAGGGAAGTATCCTTTCATCATAAAAAACTGTACCAGCGGGCGGCGATTGTCTTTGCCGGACCGATTGCCAATCTTGTCTTTGCCATTCTTATTCTGGCCACATTTTTTTATATTTATGGACAGATAGATACCCCGGCTATTGTATCGAAAGTTATGCCGGACAGCGCCGCCGAGGCCGCCGGGATGGAAGCGGGAGACGTTATAGTTGCCGTTGACGGCAGCAAGATCAAACGCTTCAACGACCTGCGGATCGAGGTTCTTTACAGTGCCGGGGAAGGTCTTGATGTTGACGTGCTGAGAAAGGGCAGGATTGTTCATCTGATGCTGACGCCGCGTCTGACAAAGATTACCAGGGATGGCAAGCCGGTTCTGGATGACAGCGGCAAGCCGCTGGAACTGTACCAGATTGGCGTGCAGAATATTGAAAAGGTTGTTATACGCCATCATAGCCCGCTTTCGGCCCTGTGGGCCGGGGTGGTTGAGACCCGGACAATCGTCGTGCAGTCCCTGCGGGGAATTCGCCAGATGATTGTCGGCACCAGATCGGTAAAGGAACTTTCCGGGCCGATCGGCATTGCCAAAATTGCCGGGGAATCAGCCAAGCGCGGGGTTGATTTCTGGATCAGGGTCATGGCGCTGGTATCAATCAGTCTGGGGATGATCAATCTGTTCCCGATCCCGTTGCTTGATGGCGGGCATCTGCTTTATTACGGGTTCGAGGCAGTTCTGGGCCGGAAATTAAGTGAAAGAACCCAGGAATTCGGCTTTCGGATCGGTCTGGTTTTTATTCTCGGTCTGATGCTGTTGGCCAGCTTCAACGATATATTGAAATTTAACTGGTAAACAGGCCGTATTTATTATAGAAAAAGCAAAAAAAGCCAATAACAGGATACTATTCTTTGTTAAATCGCATGAGTAATATTTTTACAGCCCGGAAATGGCTGGTCGTTTTCCTTTTGGGGGCCATCCTTTCCGGGACCGGGGAGGCGCAGGAAAAGCAGTCGACCTTTGATAGTCGGGGTATCATCTCGGATATTATTGTCAATGGCAGTCAGCGGATTGAGCCGGCAACGGTAAAATCATATCTTTTCGTTCACAAGGGGGATGTCTATAATGAAAAAGAAGTCGATCGTTCCCTGAAAGCCCTGTTCAATACGGGACTGTTTTCCGATGTCAAAATTGGCCGCTCCGGCACGGTTCTGGTGATTGAAATAACAGAAAACCCCATCATCAACCGGATTGTTTTCGAGGGTAATAAATATAAAAAAGACGACAAGCTCTATGAGGAAATTCACCTGCGGCCGCGCATCGTTTTCTCCCGGTCAAAGGTCAGGGCGGATGTCGCGCGTATTCTGGAGATTTATCGCCGGGGCGGGCGTTTTGCCGCGAGCGTTGAACCAAAGGTTATTCAGCTTGACCAGAACCGGGTCAATCTGGTTTTTGAGATTACCGAAGGTCCGAAAAGCAGTATCGGCAAAATCAATTTTATGGGCAACCATATCTTTAACAATGATGATTTGCGGGCGGTGATGCGGTCAAAGGAAAGCCGCTGGTGGAAATTTCTGACCTCTGACGATACCTATGATCCTGACAGGATGGCGTTTGACAAGCAATTATTGCGGGATTTCTACCGTTCCAAGGGCTATGCGGATTTCAGAATAACCTCTGCCGTGGCGGAACTGGCCCCGGACAAGGAAGATTTTTTCATCAATTATACCATCGAAGAAGGGGTGATCTATCATTTTGGCACGGTCACGGTTGACAGCAAGATCCCCGACCTGAAATCGGAAATCCTGAGCAAGCTGGTGCTGACCCGCAAGGGCAATCTGTATAATTCCAAGCTGATCGACAAGACGGTGGAATATCTGACTGATATTGCCGGGCTGAAGGGATATGCCTTTGTCAATGTCCGCCCGCGTATCCGCCGCGACCGCAAGAAGCAGACGGTCAATATCGTCTATGTGGTCAACAAGGCGCCTCGGGTTTACGTGGAGCGGGTCGAAATTCATGGCAATGTCCGTACCCATGACAATGTCATCCGCCGTGAAATGAGGCTGGTCGAGGGCGATTCCTACAACTCGTCCAAAATGAAACGGTCAGAGATCAGGATCAAGTCCCTCGGTTTTTTCAAGGAAGTCGAAATTGATCAGGTCGAAGGTTCTGCGGATGACAAGACCATTCTGGATGTCACGGTTGAGGAACAGGCGACCGGGGAACTTTCCATCGGCGCGGGTTTTTCCAGTCTGGAAAGCTTCCTGTTTGATTTCAGTATCCGGGAGAGAAATCTTCTGGGCCGTGGTCAGGACCTGCGCTTCAGCAGCCGGATATCCAACCGGCGCAAGGAACTGGATATTGGCTTTACCGAACCCTATTTTATGGGGCGGCCCATTGTCGCCGGTGTTGATCTGTTCTACCGGGATAACAGTTTCCGGGAAGCAAATTTTACCCAGATTTCCTATGGCACCGGACTGCGTACCGCCTTTCCGGTCACCGAATTTATTGTGATGAGCGCGCGCTATAACCTGCGCCGGGACAAGATTGACATCCCGTCCCAGTTTCTCGCCCGTCGCAGCCCCTTTACTACCACCAATATTGGCACCTTTACCACCTCGTCCATCGGTTACGGAATTTCCTATGATACTCTGGATAACCGAAAAAAACCGAATCGGGGCCAACGGCTTGTCGTCAATCAGGATGTTTCGGGCCTTGGCGGCAATGTGAGATATGTCAGGACCCAGGCGACCTATAATTATTTTATCCCGATCTATAAACGCTGGATTTTCGGGGTCAAGGCAGAGGGCGGTCATATTATCGGCCTAGGTCAGGATATCCGGATTAATGACCGGTATTTCCTCGGTAATCCCCGGATGCGCGGCTTTCAACAGGCCGGGATTGGCCCTCGGGATGATCTGACCCGGGATGCGCTGGGCGGTAATGTTTTCTACAAGGGATCGCTTGAGGTATTCATTCCGCTCGGCTCGGGGGCGCGGGAACTCGGCATTGAGGCCAGCATGTTTGTTGATGCCGGAGCATTATTTTCTATTGACTTACCTACTCAGTTGTTTAACTCTGCCACTGGTTTTACGCATAGTATTGTGGCAGATACACCAAAACCCCGGGTGTCAGCGGGTATTGGATTTACCTGGACGTCGCCATTTGGACCCTTCCGGGTTGACTTTGCCAAGGCGATATTATCAGATAAGTTTGATAAGACTGAATTTTTCCAATTTAACATCGGAACCAGATTTTAATATGAAAAAGCTAATCAAGATTACCATAATGGTGGCTGTTGCCGCCACTCTTTCCACCCTGTCAAATATAACCTCGACCGTTGCGGCGGAGGCTCTGCCCCCGGCGGTGATTGCGATCATCGACAGCCGTATGGTCCGCTTCAACTCGGCAGCCGGCAAGGATATTCAAAGTCAGCTCGACAAGATCCGCAAGAAATTCCAGGTCGAAATTACCGAACAGGAAAAGAAGCTCAAGGCAGAAGAAGCTACTCTCAAGTCCCAGCGTTCAATCCTGCCCAAGGAGTCCTATGATGCCAAGGTCCGGGATTTCCAGAACAAGGTGCTGACCGTAAAACGCGAGGTGCAGATCAAGAACAAGCAGCTTGAAGCCGCCCTTGGCAGCGCCCAGAATGAATTGCAGCGCGCCCTGAAACCGATCCTGCAGAAAATCCTCAAGGAACACAAGGCCACGATGATTATGGATGCCAGTCTGGTGATTGAAAAATCAGCCGGACTTGATGTTACGACCTCCGTGATAGAGGCCCTTGATCAGGTCCTGCCAAATGTCAAGGTCGAGCTTCCGGTTACGGCAGCGGCTCCGGCGGCCCCGGCGAAATAATCCGGGCTATGGCCGGTGAAAGAAAATGAATATGCCCGAGGATAAGGCTACAAGCCCGGAAGCAATCGGTGTCGAGCGGATCATGGAACTCATTCCGCACCGCTACCCGATGCTGCTGATTGACCAGTTGACGGAAATCAGGCGCGGCGAGTCTGCGGTCGGTATCAAATGTGTCACCATCAACGAGCCGTTCTTTCAGGGCCATTTTCCCGGCAAACCGGTGATGCCCGGCGTATTGATTGTCGAGGCCATGGCCCAATCGGCGGCGGCCTTTGTTATGTTGAGCATGGCGGACCAGGCACAGGAGAAGCTGGCCTATTTCATGTCAATTGACGGGGCAAAATTCAGGAAGCCGGTGGTGCCGGGGGACCGGCTTGAGCTGCATATTAAAAAAGAACGTCATCGCGGCCCGGTCTGGCGCTTTCAGGCCGAGGCGAAGGTGAGCGGTCAGCCGGTTGCCGAGGCAACCTTTACCGCTATGATCGTTGATAAGGAAAACTAGGGCCATGACCGGCGGCCAGCGAATATTGCATGCCATGATCCGGGTTCTGGACCTGGAGAAATCGCTTGATTTCTATTGCGCGGATATGGGGATGACCTTGCTGCGCCGGAAGGATTTCCCCGAGGGTAAATTTACACTGGCTTTTCTGGGGTTCGGCAATGAAAAGGATCATACTGTCCTTGAACTGACCCATAACTGGGAGCGGACCGAGCCTTACGAGATCGGCGACGGTTTTGGCCATATTGCCCTCGGCGTCAGGAATATTTATGACTTCTGTGCAGCGCTGGAGAAAAAGGGTATCGAAATTCCGCGCAAGCCCGGCCCGATGAAGCATGGCTCGACCATATTGGCCTTTGTGCGCGATCCTGACGGCTATATGATCGAATTTATCGAGCGCTGAATCCCTATCTGGGGGCCATGCGAATCGCTCCGTCAAGGCGGATAACCTCACCATTTAACATCGCATTCTCGCATATATGCCGGGCAAGGCTGGCATATTCATCAGGATTGCCGAGCCTGTTCGGAAAGGGTACGCTGGCCCCGAGAGACTGTTGCACATCCTCGGGCAATCCCTTCATCATCGGGGTCAGGAACAGGCCCGGCGCAATCGTGCAGACCCGGATGCCAAGCCCGGCAAGATCGCGGGCAATCGGCAGGGTGATGCCGACAATGCCGCCCTTGGAGGCCGAATAGGCAACCTGTCCGACCTGTCCTTCAATCGCGGCAACCGAGGCCGTGTTGATGACAACTCCTCTTTCCGCAGTTTCGAGCGGCGCGAGGGCCGCCATGCGGGCGGTGGTGAGGCGAATAACGTTGAAGGTGCCAACCAGATTGACCTCCACCACCTTTTTAAAGCGGTCCAGATCATGGGGGATATTATCGCGACCCACGGTTTTCTCGCCAATGGCAATACCGGCACAATTGACCAGAATTCTGGCATCCCCGTGACGGGCAGCCGCAGAATCCAGAGCAGCTTCAACATTTTCTGCCGAAGCAACGTCAACCTGTTCAAAATGACCCTTGATATCGGTGGCAATCTTTGGCCCCTGTTCGCCATTCATGTCAAAAATTGTTACTTTTGCCCCGGCTTTGGCCAGGCACCGGGCCGTTGCTTCGCCCAATCCTGATGCGCCGCCGGTAACAATTGCCGATAGTCCGCTGATTTCCATAATTTATTTCTTTCAATACGTTACTGTTCGGTAACATATTGCCGCAAGCGGCCCCGGATGTCGAGACTAAATTGCTTCAGGGCAAAATTATTCCGGACGGGAAAGGCGGGCGAGTTTCTTTTCCCGGTAGGTGGCATATGCGGCACTGGAAAGAATAATGGCCCCACCGAGAAAAGTCAGGCCATTGACATTGTCGCCAAACAGGGTAACGCCAAGGATCGCCGCAAAGATAATCCGCGAGAAATCAATCGGCATGACAGCACCAAGGTCCGCCCGCGACAGGGCCCTGGCCAGACAAATATGAGAGGTTGCTGCAAAGGCCCCCATCAGGACGACATAGAGCCATTGCTGCCCCACAGGCCATTGCCAGTGAAACAGCGCCGCGACCAGACTGATTGGCAGGGTGACGATAAAGGCCATGAGGCTGACCATCGTCGGGTCATCATGGCGGGTCAGCAGCTTGACACAGATCAGGGTAGCGGCAAAACAGACAGCGGCACCAAGGGCTGTCATGATGCCAATGCTCATGGCCTGATAGCCAGGCCGCACCAGAATGAGAACACCGATAAAGGCGGCGAGGATGGCAAATATCCGGTGGCGGCCAATTTTCTCTTTCAGGATAAAAACCGCAAATATCGTCGCGAATATCGGTGCGACATAGCTGAAGGCCACCGCATCGGCCAGCGGGATGAGGCTGACCGCATAGAAAACCCCGACAATGGAGCCGGTATTGAAAATCCCCCTGAGGATATACAGCGGATATAGACCGTCCGCCAGACGCGGCAGTCTGGTTTTCAGCAGCACCGGCAGAATAACCAGCGTGCCGAACAGCGTCCTGAAGAAAACCAGAACAAGCGGGTGAATATCACTTGAAAGATACCGGATGCAGGCCCATACCGCCCCGTGGGTAAGGCTGTAGAGCAGCATATAGACTGCCGCAGCCATCAGCGGTGATTTTTCTTTTATCATCCTTTATTCATGATATTTACGACGTTCCCTGTCTTTCATGATGTCAGCAGATTTTGGCAGAATCCGGTTGTTATTAAAATGTTTGGAAGCGGTGTAGAGTCCCAGTGACATCGAACGCCGGCTGGTCCAGTGGGCAAGGGTATCTATGGTTTTAATATTCATTCTCAACCAATCCTGACCGAAAGCTGAAAACCCGCCCCGGCTTCCGACGGTACCGGTTTGAAGGATATACATGGGGTTGACCAGAATATCCGACGCACCATCATATAACCTGTGGTCACGAATTTCCATCTTTTCCAGTGCGTAATTTCGGTCACCATAATATTTCAACTTGATATCGAGCGCCCGAAAGTCATCCCCTTCCGACCCGGTTCCGGCGTAGAATTGATGATCAAGGACAGCAGACCAGTCAATATTTGCCGTGTATTTTGTAACTGCCCTTTCCACATCGCGATAATGCGAATCCGTTTTTTTCGGAACTTTATGAATAATCACCCTGAGCGGTTTGCCAAAGGCCGACAATCCTGAATAACCATGACCGGAATAGAGGAAAAAACATAATAATATCAGAGCGGTACAGGCTGTCCGCATGAGTCTCTCGCAGGGTTAGTGGTCACTATATCCCATATATATTATCGTTTTACGATAATTTATCAAGAGTTATGTCAGGCCTTCAGCAATCGAGAAGTCGGCCTCTGTCCTTGCGCGGACCTCGTCCACGGTGATATCCGGGGCCAGTTCGGTCAGGGTGACGCCATTGTC
>Ga0256829_1001427_pt1 | contig 19748 bp, 16 predicted proteins | sample 131447metaG_FD_185979 | JGI IMG/M metagenome (GOLD analysis project Ga0256829, IMG submission 185979) | Hydrothermal vent microbial communities from Lau Basin, Pacific Ocean - 131-447 | ecosystem: Environmental > Aquatic > Marine > Hydrothermal vents | place: Pacific Ocean: Lau Basin | collected...
CATTCGGCTCATTCTCATAGGCAATGCGATTACCCCAAATCTCTTGTGCGGAGTCAGTGGCTGCTGGATCACAAGCTGCCACTTGCACGCCCGCATCAAGCAATGCATTGACCACATCAATGCTGGGTGCTTCCCGCATATCATCTGTGCCAGGCTTAAATGCCAAACCCCATATTGCTACTTTTTTCGCACCTTGGGATTGCACTGCATCCATGATACGCTGAATAAACCATTGCCGCTGTGTTTTATTGGCTTGCCATGCCGCAGAAACCACAGGTAAATCCACATCATACTGCTCACCCGTTGCCAATAATGCCTGCACATCTTTGGGAAAACATGAACCACCATAACCAATGCCTGCATACAAAAAGTGCGGGCCAATGCGTTCATCTGAACCTATACCCCGTCGCACACTTTCAATATCACCACCCACCACATCACACAGGCGTGATAAATCATTCATAAATGAAATACGCGTTGCCAACATGCAGTTTGCCGCATACTTACTTAGCTCAGCAGAGCGTCTATCCATCACAATCATACGGTCACGATTGCGATTAAACGCAGCATACATACGGCGAAGTGCTGCTTCTGTAGCATCATCTTCAACACCAATAATAATACGGTCAGGTTTTAAAAAATCGCCAACCGCATTGCCTTCTCTTAAAAACTCGGGATTAAATGCCACATGCGCTGATACCCCACGCTTTGCCATCACTTGCTTGACTTCATCTGCCACAGAATCGGTTGTGCCTACAGGCACTGTGGATTTCACAATCACCAAACAACCATCTGGCATATGCTCAGCCGCAGTTTTTGCCGCTGCAATCACATATTGCAAATCCGCAGAACCATCTTCATCTGGCGGTGTACCCACAGCAATAAAAACTGCATCAGCATCGGCACATGCCGCATAATCTGTGGTGAATGAAAGGCGTGATTTATTCTTGCCAACCAAATCATCCAAGCCTGGTTCATAAATCGGAATACCCCCAGCATTAAGCACATCAACCTTGCTGGCATCAATATCAATACCGATAACATGATGCCCCACTTCCGCCATACATGCCGCCGTTACCAAACCTACATAGCCACTACCCACCACACATAATTTCATATTACCACTCCTCCTCCATATTCGCCTTGTTGCATAACATACCTAAATTGGTTGTGACGGTAAAACGAAATAACAATCAATCCGCCTAAGCACACACTGCCATGTCAAATTCTAAGCTGTCACATTATCAGATTGGACAGTGGCAGCCAATATTGCACACTAGGTGGTTGAAAACACTTTACGCTTTAACAACTCAATCATCTGCTTTGTTCGTTTTTCTCGACCTTCACTATTTAAATGGTATCTCGTGTCGTACATATCCTCTTTGGGATACATGAACATAAAAGGATCTCCTAGCACTTGTATGCCGAGCGATTGATATAAAGCAAGACTTTGTTCAAAAAAAACACGCCCTTGAGGGCTTGTATATTCATCAAAATATAAAAAAGATGGAAAACTTGCAAATAGGCGAATATGATGACTTTTACACCATTCCATAAAATCCTTACATTGCAGCCAATACTCCTCAGAAGCTTGGGTTGTATAATGAATGGGTGAAATATGGCTGATTAACACCTTAAACGCTTCAGGCATGCGTGTTATATCATTACTGGTTTCATCACCATGAGCATCAATACTTGTCGCTTGATAAAGCCCTGACTGTTTACCATCACTCCCCCATACCTTTGACCATAAACCATCAATAAGGCGTACAAGATTCACGCTTAACATCGCCTCAAGCCTCTCTCGCAAAGGCATTGCCTGAAAGCCTTCAACATCATGAGCCATCATATAATCCAACTCGACTTCACCTAAACGTTTAGGCTTTCTATAATAGGAATACTCCATAGCAGTCACCACTGTATCGCCTTCTCTTAATGATTTCTTAGCTTCTGCAAATATTTTTCTTGATGTCATCACCGCAGATAAACCATAGTTAATGGTTTCAACACCAAGCTCATTTTCTATTTCACCTGCATGAATACCAAATAGAACATTAGAGCCACCAACAAAAAAAAGTCGACCTTTCCCTTCGCTATGCACTTGTTGTGCCAACGCATGTTTTTTTTGTACCACATCATCCACCCACTGTGACGATGCAGATGGCACACCAAGCTGAAGGTTAACAAGGAAGAACCACACCAACGCCGACAAACATAATCCTATGGGAACACCCCAAAAAAACACTTTTATACGCATCTATCCACCTCAAAATATTGCAGGGTATATTGATTAAAAATTAAAATAAATAAATTCACTAGGTGTTGCCGCAAACCATTTTGAAAAAGAAAAGAAAAATAATATCCCCACTACAATGCCTGATAACATATTAATGCGCCACCCGATAAAACTCGGCTTATCTTTGACATGCTTGGATATATCACTCAAGCCAGTTTTATATTTACGCATAATCGTTTGCGTATTGGGCAAGATTTGCGTGCATATCATGAGCACAACAATCCAAATAATCCCCACATTAAAGTTTGCCAATCCGTTATAAAACATGCCCGAAAATGATATGCCATAAGTTTCCAACCATGCAATTTGCTGCGCACTCAATAGCCCTTGCAGCGAGCCCAACAGCGAAACACCATGCATGCCGAACATGGACTCTAATATGCTTTGTGCAGTTTCCATGTCTTCAGCACGAAAAAATACCCAAGCCACCACAACAGCCAACAAGGTTAAGCATCTCGATGCAATGCTAGCCATATAGATAGTCCAACGCCCAGTAAACTTTATCCCCGACCAAGCTAACACATCTCTTAAAGCATGATTGATGGCCAAGTACGTCCCATGTAATAGCCCCCACACAATAAATGTCCATCCCGCTCCATGCCAAATGCCACCCAAAAACATCACTATCAATACATTGATATAACGTCTCACATTGCCTTTTCTACTTCCTCCAAGTGGAAAGTAGAGATAATCCCTTAAAAAACGTGACAACGTAATATGCCAACGCCGCCAAAAATCAATAATATTATTGGCCTTATATGGCGATGCAAAGTTAATTGGTATTTGAATACCAAACATACGCGCCAAACCAATCGCCATGTCACAATAACCAGAAAAATCAAAATAAATTTGTAAGGTATATGCTAACGCGCCTGCCCATGCTTCAAAAAATGTAAGCACGTAACCGTGTCCAGCAGCATCAAATACAGGTGTCGCATAAAGAGCCACGCCATCGGCAAGCACCATTTTTTTAAATAGTCCCATCGCAAAAACACTCAATCCAACCGCAATATTAATCCACAATGTTCTTCGCAAAAATCGATGACCAAATTGCGGTATCATTTCATTATGATGCACAATGGGGCCAGCAATCAATTGGGGGAAAAAGGTCACAAATAGGCAATAGCGCAAGACATCTTTTGCACGATCTTTTCTACGATAAGCATCCACAATATATGCAATCTGCTGAAATGTGACAAAGGAGATTGCCAATGGCAGAACAATATGAGGCAAATCCCAATGGCTACCAGTATATGTATTCAATGCATCCAACACGAAATCAGTATATTTATAATACGCTAGCAAACCCAAATTGAACAATACACCAATACAAAGCGTAAAAAAGCGGTAGCTACTATGCTTATCTAAAAGCATACCTATACTGTAATTCACCGCAATGGATAACACCATCAACAACACATACTGTGGATTCCACCAACCATAAAAAAACAATGATGCCAAGACCAACCAGACCAATGCACTTCTATAACGATCATGCGTTCGCAACCATAAATATATACATAAAGTCACAGGAAGAAAAAAGAATATAAACACTACTGAATTAAAAAGCATTATAGGCTCCCCTGACAATATTTAGGCTTTTCAGCAAGCTTTATTGCCTCCACGCTAAACAACTCACATATCCACGCCTGATAACCGCGTTTATTCAAGTGTATCCCATCTGAAGTATAAATATTTTTCAATACATTCTGATCCGACAATACCTGATTGAGATCTATATAGCTTACCCTTGGCAGCGAACGTGCTAAATCTTTAAGAAATCGATTCAAATGCTTAATTTTTGGGATAAGCCGAATATCATCAGCGCCCACATAAAGCGTCGAAATAATATAAATATGGGTAGTCTCAGAGGACGCACGCAATGCATGAATAATACGCCTATAGTTCTTCATCGTATCCTCAATATGAACATCATCATAAATATCATTAATACCTAGCATCATCATAATATGCGGTGCTCTCATATCGGCAATCAAATGCACACGGGATAAGACGCCTCGAGTATCATCTCCTGCAATACCTCTATTGGCAATTTTGATATTCGGCAGCAATCTAGCCCATGAACCATACTCTATTAGACTATCACCAAGCATCACCCAATCTGCATCAGCCGTGTTAAACTTAGAAAATTCCTGCATTCTAGCGTCATACCATTCATCATGCTCTGGCTGCAAACTAAGTTTAATCGCTTTCAACTGATAAAAAGGAAATATCCGAAACTCTTTCGCAACCACACCATAACCCATCATAAAAACAAATAGGACAACCCATATTTTTTTCGTTTTATGCATGCAATGGACCTAACGCTCTTTCAGCCAACCACGCAAAAATCCCCACGCATAACAAATTTCACACAACACCCACAACCATTTACCTTGAAAGAGGCTTTTCAACATATTCAAAGGAAAGCGCAAGACCCGCTTCCACAAAGGCACACGCAATACAAACTCTCCATGTTCAGCAGGGGTTTCAATCACCCATTCAGGCGAATGAATATTGGCAACTGCAGCTTGATAGCCATTGCGAGACATTTGCCCAAGCAGACCCGACCAAGTTTCTGGCGGCAGGTGGTGATAAATAATATTTGGCAATACCACCACACGCGCACCTGCTTCACGAAAGATCTGCCGCAAATACGGATCAAGCCCACGTGGAATAATTTCATTTTCACCGCCCACCTTGCGAAACAATTCTGCACGCATGATAAGACAAGGATGCTCTGCCAAATCCGAATCAATGATTTCCGACACGGGCTGCCAACTGCGCCGTGGCACCTGAATCATCACCCGCTTTACAAATGGTGTCGCCCAATCAGGCACGGTATTATTGCCACCAGCCATACCAATATCAGTATGCTCATCCATGGCAGCAATCATTTTGGTGAATGTTTGCGAATCAGGCAGCGATGAATCATCATCCACAGTAAGCAAATACTTTCCTTTTGCCATCGCTGCACAGATATTGATGCCGCGCCCTTGCCGTTTATCACCTTTAAGCACAATCAACTCAAAATCTTGCATATCCTGCTGCGTCAGCGATTCCATCAATTTTACAAAATAACCGCCTCTATCTGCATCTGCTGTCGGAATAATCACGGATAAAACAGGATTCTCACGCTCAGCTGCTACAAACCAACAAACCCCACTGGGATTTTCATCATTGCGATAACGTACCCAATCCCGCTTTAACTCTGGCTTAAACCAGTCGGCATCTTCAAATAGTTGTTTAAAATCACGTGCCATATCCACCCCTTAAAACTGAAAATAAATAAATGGCGAACTGTGCGTTGGTGACCACACCAACAATGCCATCACTAGCCAAAACCATACCGCAATATGCAATAATTTTTCTTTTTCTGATACAGGCAATTCCACATGCCATGCTCCAATATCCTGCTGTTTGTATGCCATTACAATATGTATAAGCGCCACCAGAAGTAATAATCCCACCGCCTGTGGCATCATCCAGCGTATGCCTTCACCAGAAAAAAGTCCTGAAAAATAAAATAAACTTGTTTCAAAATCCGCACAACGAAAGGGTATCCAAGTCAGTAATATAAACAACAAACATAAACCCCAAGCAGGCAATGCTGGCATATTCCCACCGATGCTCTTCCAGACACGATGTAAACACAAAGCCAGCCCATGCATCGCTCCCCACAGCACAAAATTCCAAGATGCGCCATGCCATAAACCACCAAGCAACATGGTAATCATCAAATTGGCATAGACTCGTGGTGCGCTCACTCGACTGCCGCCCAAAGGAATATACAAATAATCACGCAGCCAACTGGATAAAGAGATATGCCAGCGATGCCAAAATTCGGCAACCGATGTCGCCAAATAAGGCATGCGAAAGTTCTCTGGTAATTTAAAGCCAAGCACCAAAGCAATACCAATCGCCATATGTGAATAGCCTGAAAAATCACAGAAAATTTGCACCGCATAAGCAGTAAGCGATAACCAAAGTGTCGCTGCATCATAAAATGCAGGCTGCGCAAACACAGGATCGCAAAACATCGCCAATCGATCTGCAATAAACACCTTCTGGATAAATCCCAATGCAAAAATCTGTGTGCCCAGATAAATATAATCCCAATTTACCCCAACATGCTGTTTGAGTTGTGGTAAAAAATCTGTAGCCCGTACAATCGGCCCTGCCACCAATTGCGGAAAAAATGCCACATAGAGGAAAAACTCTTTTTTCGAACTACAGGCACGAATATCACCACGCCATACATCCACCAAGTAGGAAATCACCTGAAAAGTAAAAAAAGATAAACCAACAGGCAGGATAATATCCAAACTCTCAACTTTAACGTTCAGTAATGCAGCAGCATTATCGATGAAAAAGTTGGCATACTTAAAATAGCCCAATACCAACAACATACTAATAATACCCAACCACAAAGCCGTGTTCCTTTTTTGAGCATGTAGATGGTTACGCTCAATCACCAGTCCACAGGCATGACCAACCCACGAAACGAAAGCGAGTAGCAGTAAAAAACGCACATCCCAAACCGCGTAAAAAGCATAGGAAAAGACCAATAACACCCAAGCATGAAAACCTTTGGGTACACACCACAAGGCTACAATAAGCCCTATGAAAAATAATAAAAAATCTACACTTGAAAAAATCATCGTAAAATCACATCGCGTTGTTCATCCAGCCAATCAGCCAGCACTTGATGCCCATGAGCATTCAAATGCCCTTTACCATAATGCGTATTGGAAAAACCATTAGCAGGTTGACCACTTTTCTCAAAATCTTGAATAAAGGCTGCATTACTATCCAATATTGGGATACCAAGCTTTGTAGCCTCGTTCACCAAAGCTGCATACCCTTGCCGAACCTGTAATTGCACCTTTTTGTTTGGAAAATAGTCAAGCTCAGGCATGATTAAAACCGTTAACGTCACTCCAGAAGCCTGAAACTTCTTCAATACAAACCGCCAGTACTCTACTGCACGTTGCAATTCCCCGCCCACAAACACATAACTTTCTTGAATAGGCTGTTTATTATCATCCCCAGCCAACCAAGCACGAATATCATTTTTATATTTCCATGTCAGATGGGTCACCAATGCCGAATGCTCATACAGCCATAATTTCACATCTACAAAACGACTAGGTTTATCCACTGGTTGAAACAATACGGTTAATGCACCTTTGGCATCACGATGCTCTTTCGCCAATAATAATTCATATAAATCACTGGAAGTTACACATAATAAAACATGGGTAGGCTTGATCTGAGATTTAAACTTATCATAAGCAGTCCACCATTGATCAGGGGCTGTCCCTGCAATGCCCACATTAAACCATAGGCTATCTTTCCATTTGTTTCTCAAACGGCTCACAAAATTCTCATCACGCATCACTTGATAGGCTTCTACAAGAGAATCCCCCACCACAAACACACGCTTTGCAGGCAATACTTCAGGTAGAGGCTCATTATTCAGCCCAAATTGATCCAATGTAAGACGCGCGTAACCCTCATAGGTTCGCAAAATAGAGGCATGAGGCGCATGCAAATAACCCAGATGTGAATCCAATACCTCTTGAGCAGGAGATAATACGAAAAGACGGGTGATTAATTCCCAGAACAACAAAACACATAATAATACGCCTGCTACTTTCCAACGAAACATCAGCCTATCCACTTATAAAAGCACATCTCAAGCACAATCAGACACACACCTAATATCATTACCAAGCATAGTAATATCAGCGTTCGTTATCGGGATAATCACAAATACATCAGGCTCAAAACAATCTGAGCAAACATGCAACTGCTCAAAATCATACCCCATAATAGCCTTGATACCATTCCACAAACCGCCTCACGCCTTCTTCCACTGGTGTATCAGGCTTAAAACCAACATCATCCATCAAGGCTTGCACATCTGCACTGGTTGCAGGCACATCACCAGCTTGCATGGGCATAAAATTCTTCTCCGCCTCCATACCCAAAGCTTTCTCAATAGCTCGAATATAATCCATCAACTCAACAGGGTTTGAATTGCCAATATTATAAACACGCCACGGCGCTTTACTGCTTGCTGGGTCTGGTGATTTCCCATCCCAATCAGAATTAGACTCCGCGGTTTTATCCAAAACCCGAATCACGCCTTCCACAATATCATCAATATAGGTGAAATCACGCCTCATTTTACCATGATTAAACACATTGATGGGTTTCCCCTCAAGTATGGCTTTGGTAAACAGAAACAGTGCCATATCTGGTCTTCCCCAAGGTCCATACACCGTAAAAAAGCGCAACCCTGTGGTTGGAAGGTTATACAAATGGGAATAGGTATGCGCCATCAATTCGTTCGCCTTTTTACTGGCTGCATACAAAGATAATGGGTGGTCTACATTATCATGCACAGAGAAAGGCATGGTTTCATTGGCACCATACACCGAGGATGAGGATGCATATGCCAGATGCTTGATATTATGATGGCGGCAACCCTCAAGAATATTTGTAAAGCCAACAATATTACTCTCAATATAAGCATGTGGATTTTCCAATGAATAACGAACACCAGCCTGTGCTGCTAAATTGACCACCTTATCGAATTTCTCATCAGCAAAAAGCTGTTCAATATCAGCTCTATCTTCCAAGCTTATTTTTGCAAACTTAAACCCTTGTTTATCAATCAACCGTGCCAATCGTGCTTCTTTTAAACTGACTTCATAATAATCATTTAAATTATCAAGCCCTACAACCTCATCACCCCTTTCCAGTAGACGTAAACTTAAATGTGAGCCAATAAAACCTGCTGCGCCTGTAACCAGTATTTTACTCATAAACGCCACACCTTAAAGCCCGCAGCTTCCAACTCTCGCCTATCAAATGCCGATTTCACATCAATAAATGGAGCGCCATCACCAGCAACCTTCAACCAATCATTCGCGCCAATATCCAAAATATCCTGATGCGCCACAGCAGCCACAATCGCATCAACTGCCTCTATACTGTCCAATTCCACCAAATCAATGTGATACTCTGCTTTGGCTTCATCAGCTTCTGCTACAGCATCATGCACCAATACCTCTATGCCATAATCCTCAAGCTCGGTAATCACATCAATCACCCTAGAGTTTCGCAAATCCGCACAGTTTTCCTTAAAGGTTAAACCCAATACCAATACACGAGCACCATTCACATTACGTTTGGCAGCAATCAGTTGTTTGATGGTCTGCTCAGCAATAAATTTCCCCATACCATCATTGATACGACGACCCGCTAAAATCACATCGGGATGATACCCCAATAAATCTGCCTTATAGGTTAAATAATACGGATCCACACCAATACAATGACCACCAACCAAACCCGGACGGAAAGGCAAAAAGTTCCATTTACTGCCCGCTGCTTCCAATACATCTAAAGTATCAATATCCATTTTATCAAAAATAATCGCCAATTCATTCATCAACGCAATATTCAAATCGCGTTGGGTATTCTCAATCACCTTCGCAGCTTCCGCAGTTTTAATCGTTGCCGCCCTATGCACACCAGCTTCAATCACCTGCTCATATAGCCATGCTACATCATTTAAAGTTTGCTCATCTTGACCAGAAACTACCTTCACAATCGTTTCCAAACGATTCACTTTATCCCCAGGGTTTACGCGCTCTGGCGAATAACCCACCTTAAATCCTTCACCACACTTTAAGCCTGATTCCTGCTCTAAGATTGGCACACAAACCTCTTCGGTTACACCAGGGTAAACCGTGGATTCAAAAATAACAATCGCGCCTTGCTTTAAATTTTTCCCTACCGTGGTCGTTGCTCCAACCACAGGGCTTAAATCAGGTTGATGCGCTGCGTCCACAGGCGTTGGCACTGCTACAACAACAAAATCAGCCTTGGATATATCCGATGCATCTGTACTGTAGGATAATTGTTTGGCTCGCGTAAAAAGCTCGCCTTCCATCTCACCTGTAGGATCATATCCCTCACGATAAGCTTGGATTTTTTCGCCTGAAACATCAAACCCAAGGGTGGGCATCACGCGACCAAATGCCAATGCCAACGGCAATCCCACATATCCCATGCCAACCACAGCTACCAATTTACTCATATCTTATCTCCATTCCCCATTATACTGATTGCCTCAACAATAGCGCAGTGTTACAGCCCCATTACCCATCTATCCATGCTCGAAACCATAGTTCAAGCACAATTAAACTCCAAATCCTATGCCCTAACTCATACTTTCCACTTTGATGCATATCCAATAGTGAAAGCACCTTATTGGGCTCAAAGATACCTCTTTGTTTAAATTCTTGCGATAAAAATAATGTTTGCGCCCACGCACCCAACTCACCTCTAAGCCATTGACCCATAGGAATGGTAAACCCTTGTTTGCGTGGTTTTAAAATCTCTGCTGGCAAATAGCGTTCAGCAACCTTGCGCAATAAATATTTACCATGCCCATCTCTAAAGCGCATCTGCAATGGCAATGCCATTTCCCACTCTAAAAGTTGATGATCCAATAGTGGTACTCGCACTTCTAAACTATGCGCCATACTCATTCTATCCACCTTAAACAATACATCCTCTGGCAAATACCAACTTAAATCCGTATGAGCGAAACGTGATTCATTCGTTTGCAAAGCCAATGCATCACGCAATATATCTATGGGTTCATGGCAAAGGCTTGCTCGATAATCATCGGTATATAAATCATGGCGAAAATCTTGCGCTGTTGTCATACGCCTTAGATAACGCGCATCTTCACCATGTGACACATCAAATAATCCGCGCTGTAACAGACCAACTTTACCTGTTCGATATGCCCATTCCCAACCAGTATAAGGAATATGGGGCAATATACGAGGCAAACTTAAAGCGCGGCGCGTCCATTCATAACCAAAAAAAGGTTCATCACCACCATCACCTGCCAAGACCACTTTGACTTTTTGACTGGCAACTTGCGATACCAAATAAGTGGGCAGAATAGAATTATCAAACAGTGGCTGTTCAAGATGCTTTAAAAGCTCAGGTAACTTATCCACCAAATCAAGACCTGCAATATGTGACTGGTGCTCACTGCCTATATGTTCGGCGACCATCTTCGCCCAGCCACGTTCATCGCCACCACCCTCAAAACCAATCGTAAATGTTTGCAGGGGAACATCCATATGTTTGGCTGCTATGGCACAGACCAGTGATGAATCCACACCACCCGATAAAAAAGCGCCAATATCAACATCCGCCAATAAATGCGATGATACGGCGTGGTTCAAGCGTTCATCCAGGGCATCAGTCAATTCTGATTCGCTACCTTGTACACAGTTTTCCTCAGAGATTTGCCAATATCTCTCCAGAGAAACCGCACCTTTTTCCCATTTCAACACATGTGCTGGCGGCAGCACAGCAATCCCTTCAAAGATGGTAGTGGGATTGGGCACATACCCCAAAGCCAAATAAGCATCTATAGCTGGCATATGTACAGCTTTGACGATGTCAGAGTGTTGCAACATGGCTTTGATTTCTGAGCCAAAGACCAACCCACCATCATGTTCACCATAAAAAAGTGGTTTAATGCCCACCCTATCTCTTGCCAAAAGCATGCATTGCTCGCGTACATCCCAAATCGCAATGGCAAACATACCCGATAAGCGGGAAATCACTCGCTCACCCCAATGCAAATAGCCATTGAGAATCACTTCTGTATCCGAATGACCGCGAAATGCATAACCCACTTCAATCAATATCTTTCGCAACTCTGGTGCATTGTATATCTCACCATTGAATACCAAATGCACATCATTTGCATGCATGGGCTGCGCCCCCGCATCACTTAAATCCTGAATGGATAGCCGCGTATGCACCAAGCCAGCAATATCATCATGCCATATACCATGCGCATCAGGCCCGCGATGCTCAAGCGTATTTGCCATTGCATGCAAAACACTTTCATTCCCTTGCCCGATATAACCTGCTAAACCACACATAATCGATTAAAGCAACTTATCATAGAGTTGGAATACATCCTCTGCCGCACGCTGCCAAGAAAAAAGGGCTGCACGTTCCTCGCCTTGTTTGCGCATGCAATCTGCTTTTGTTTTATCCTCAAGCACAGAAGCAATGCCTTGGCTTATATCTTCTTCGTTATAGGGATCAACCAACACTGCCACACCACCAGCAACCTCAGGGCATGAACTGATATTCGATGTTATCACAGGCACACCCGCCGCCATAGACTCTAAAATAGGCAGCCCAAACCCCTCATATAAACTTGGATATAAGGAAAGCTCTGCTGCATGTAGCAATACAGGCAAGTCCTCATCTGGAACAGCTCCCAAGAAATGTATATCAGCTTTTGTATCACCCAACAAAGACCGCATGGATTCAGGGTTTCCAACCAGAGCCACTGGCATATCAGGGGCAGCAGAGCGCGCGGCTTGCATGGTTCGAATTAAGTTTTTTCTTGGTTCTGGTGTTCCCACAAGAAAAATCATATAGGGCTGATTAAGATGGTATTTATCTAAAATTTTTTGTTGTTGCGCTTGTGATGCTCGCACAAAGAAATGTGCCTCTACGCCTTCATAAATTACATGAATCTTATCTTCAGGGTAATGCATAAGCGTGATTAAATCATCTTTGGTAGATTCAGAGACAGCAATCACTGCATCTGCTCGCTTTAATGCCGCTGGTAACTCTTTCAAATATCCGCGCTGGTTCAGCGCTGAATATAAAAAAAACTCAGGATGTTTCAGATACGTTAAATCATGTACCGTCAACACACACTTTGCAGAACGCGCAGCGGGCAGCACAAAATGCATGCCATGATAAATATCAATTGCACCTGTCCAAGTTTCAATCAATGGCCATGAAAGCTTATCCCACAAACCTTGCATAAGCCTTTTCGGTGCATGCAGTGCGATTGATGAAACATGGTCTAAGCCAGGCTTCCATTCATCAACATCTTCTCGAAAACGATTGCTAAAAAGGATATATTCATGCTCCTTACCCATTTCAAACATTGCAGATGCCAAACTACGCGTATAACGCGCAATACCCCCATGCTCACGCGCCGCATGATATGCATCCAAGGCTATTCTCATTTTTTAGCCACTGCCATTAAACGTGTCTGCAAATAGCTTGGGTGTTTTTCCCCAGGCATTTCAATAAAATAAATAAGGCGCAGAAGTTTATGCCATGTCCAACGCGCAAAACGATAACTCAAGTGCTTCGGTGTCCATTTCAAGGGCCAATATTCTGGAACAAAGCGAATATCTTTAAAACCAGCCATCATCAACACTTGCCTCAAGCTCATTTCTGTAAACACCTGCTGATGTGTAAAATCAATATACCGACTAAACACAGTCGTTAAACCCGCAACTTGCGGCACATTAACCAGTAAAACGCCATCATCCTTTAAACCTTCTCGCAATGTGCTTAAAAACTCAATAATAATGTCTTTCGGAATATGTTCTAACACATCGTTCATACAAATCGCAGCATAGCCTTCAGGCTTAGATTTGAGTAAATCTGCAACATCCCCTTCATGAACTTCCAACTTCACATGCTTACGTGCCAACGCTGCCTGCTGTGAAGAAAGCTCAATTCCTTCAGCCTTTTGGTAGCCTTCCATTTCTAAAAAACGCAAAAAATGTCCTGCCCCACAACCCACATCCAATACAGGTTCATTTAAATCTTTGGGCAAGCAATCGTAATAATATTCACCAAAACCCTTGGCAACACTTTCGTAATCATGACCTTCATGCATGATGTCAAAAAATGTTTCCGCATACCTATCAAAATCAGATTCTTTCATTCACCCCCCCCCTTCAATAATACTCTGCATCACATGGAATAGTTTCTTGGCTGATTTATCCCACCTGTGTGTTTTAACATGCTCCAAACCTTGTTCAACAAACCCCAACTGCCACTGCTTATCTTCTATAACTTTTTCCATATGTACAGCCCAAGCATCAATATCATCAACTGGGAGCAAAGTGGCCGCACCATCTGTCACCTCTTGAACCGATGGTATTTGCGTTGAAATGACAGCCGTGCCGCATGCCATGGCTTCCAAGGGTGGCGCACACCACCCTTCATAAAATGTCGGGAACAAAAATGCCTCGGCTGCATTATACAAATTTACAAGGTCATCACCCTCTTGTCCAATAGAGCCAATAAGATGAACACGACTGCTTAAACCCAAATGCTCAATATGCGCTCGCAACTGCTCGGTAAATGGCTGCTCATGTGGCCCTGCAAGCACCAAATCTACATGGTCCAAGCGCGCTTGGTTTAATGCATCGACCAATAATTTTACATTTTTATGTGTTGAAATGGCTCCAACAAATAAAAAATAAGGTCGTTCCACAGCGAACTTTTCCAACACAAATGCACGCGCGCTTACCTCGTCTACGCGCCTAAACACAGGATCCACGCCATGGCTACTTACAAATATTTTCTCTTCGGGAATATCAGTTAACGCCAACATATCTTGCTTGGTGCTTTCAGAGACTGCCAAAAAATAGTCGGCATGTTCACGTGCATATGCAAATGCCTTTTCCAGAGGTTGCACTTTCTCTATAGCGCAATGTTCAGGCACCGCCAAATAAGCCAAACCACGTACTGTTGTGAGTATGGGTGTACGCTTGGCTGGCGGAAAATACAAATCTGGGGCATAAAATAAATCCATATCTTTGCCTGCAAGCATCTCCAAACTCGGGTAAGCCATGCTTTTCCACGCAGGTATTAATATTTTCATGGGATAGCGGCAAAGCACCTCATCATCTATACCTAAACGCCCTGCTGTATTCCCTTTGCGATCAAAATAAAACGCACGCCAATCCACAGCATCTATTGCTGTTAATTGCTGCAATAAATTACGCGAATTTCGCCGAACTGCTCGTTCACCATGCAAAAGAGGTGTGGCATCAAGACCAATGCGCATCTTTAATTCTCAACCCTATATGATTGCGCCCTGCCACCCAAAGTTAACACATCACTATGTATAATATATTCAAACAATGCTATATCCATATCCTTATACCGCATCAAATTGTTCATATCTCATATTCATGCTCTTAAAACCCCTATTGCCTTATATATACCCAACAAACTTAAAATATATTGCTCTGGAAGAAAATGCTCTAAAGCATATTTTCCAGCCGCTTCGCCCAAAGCCTTTCGCTCAGCCTTGTGGTTGATTAAATAAACAATTGCATCAGCCATCGCTTCGGGGCTATTGGGTTCAACCAACATGGCTACCTTGCCATCATGGGTAAGTTCCCTAAACACCGCATTATCGGGAGCTACACAAGCACGCGATGAACAAAGCGCCTCTGCCATGGCAATACAAAAACTCTCTGCTGAACCCGCATGTACATAAATATCAGCCTGATTCAACAGGCTGCCAATATCTTCTCTCAAACCAAGAAAGCTTACCTGTTCACTCATATCTAACGCATGGGTTAACTCAACCAGTTCAGACTTTAACTCTCCATCACCAACAATGGATAAATGGCAATCAGGCACACGCTTCAAAACCATTGCATGAGCCTGCAATAAAACGGGCATATTCTTAATTTTTCTTAAGCTCCCAATATTGAGCAAGAAGCACCCTTGTGAGACTTCGTCTTCTTTTTCCTCTGATAAAAGTAGACGCTGAATATCAACACAGTTTCTCAACACTGTGACTTTATCCCTAGGATACGGCATATAATCGATAATGTGTTTGGCATGTGCCTGTGACACTGTTAACACTTGAGATGAAAGCCATACAAGCATGCGGCTCAACCACCTCTCTCTCCAACCCATCCAACAATTATCCCCATGCTCTTCAATCATCACCTTTTGAATACCAGCTAACCTTGAAGCAATCACGCCATGTCTATTGGCCTCAAAGAGACACGTATGTACAACATCGGGCTTTATCGCTCTAAGCTTGCGACACAACTGCCAAACCAAGCCCCAAGCAGGAAGCTTTCCCTGCCAGTTCAAAGCAATCACTTGCACGCCATCCATGTTATCCAGCACTTCGCCCAATACGCCCTTAGATCTTAAGCATATAATCAATATCTCAAAGGTAACGCCGAGATTATCTGACTTGTTGGCATAAGAAGCATAGGTCTTTCTTAATACCTCGGCTCCACCCCAATTCATTGTTTCATGAATGAAAACTTGTTTGATAATATTTTTTTTATAACCCAGGGACATCTTTTATGACCTTGGCAGGCAAACCAACCGCAACTTTTCCTGCGGGAATCGAACGCGTCACCACAGCGCCAGCGCCAATCACTGAATGATCGCCTATCTCCACGCCTGGTAATATAACCACATTGGCTCCAATCCATACATTTTCACCAATCACAACAGTACCCACGCTATCACCCTGACTCTGTTTTGGCAGAGGCCCTTGATCATAACGATGTTGACTGCCGCGAATCGTCACATGCTCAGCTATCAATGTATCTCGCCCAATTTGAATCGGCCCATGGCTTGCAATAATTGAGAAATAACCCACTTGCACTCTTTCTCCGATTGCAATATCTCCGCCATTACAACTTATCTTAACATGCTCCTTAAGCACACTTTCAGCCCCAATGCGTACACGGCCAGCATTATGACAACTAAGCTTGACTCCAGACTCTATCACAGATGATTTATCCACATACACGTATTGCCTTGCCCATAGCATACGTTGCAGCCAAAACCAAAACTTAAACATGGGAACTCAATACTGGAGCATAATTCAACTCCTTCAATTTATCACCAATAATATCTTGGATGATTTTTTTCTGTTCTTCATTCATTTCTTTGCGCCCTATACCAATATTATCCTGACTGATTGGCTGTAGCGTTTTCTTATAATGGGCATAAACATTTAAATCATTCATTGTACCTATATGATCCATGCTGGATAACATTTCTTTTTTATACGAAATGCCAATAAATTCACATACACTTCTGACGCTTTTTTCTGGCTCGCGCACAAAATCTTCATAACGCAACAATAAGCATAACTCAGGATGCTTCCTTTCAAAATCTTGCGCACAAGATACTGCATTTTTCCATTTTTCAGCAGCAACCTTATAATCTTGAAGTAATCCGTTTTTTATATGCGAATGTACAACATCCACACCATCTCTTAACATATGAATATAACGTGCTTTTGGAAATACCGTATATATCTCATTCATAAAAAAAGCATTTCCTGGTGTTTTGTCGCCCCACTTCTCAAACACTTGCTTGCTTTCTTTACCATGAAAACGGTAAAACTGATCCAATATATAGGCTAAACTTCGCTTCTCCTTTGGCGCTTTCACAAGCTCTAGAACCAAAGGCCTCAAACTTACTTTAAATACACCGAACTCAGGATGAAATTCAAACAACATCAAAATATGATGCACCACATATGGCCAAGGCATATGACAATTCCGCATGTAAAACCTTACAACATCATCAAGAATATAGGTTTCTGGAGGGATATGAACCTCGCCACCAGCCTGAAGTATACGACGAAGTAAGGTTGTCCCAGATCTCCCTGCACCAACAATAAAAAAAGGTGTCATATTTTCATCTCTGTTCAATGGATACCAAGAGCCTTGCAATAAATGCATGCTCCGAACAAATATATCATACAATGGATAAACCGACATGGGCAGTTTAGGTAGGCATTTCATAAAGCGCTCGCTTTCGCATGACTTCTTGATTTGACCATATCTCGAATGGTATCACTAATATACATTATATCCGACCTCACTTTTGGAAATAGCAATGCAACAAAAAAGACAGCAACACAACCCACCAACGCACCAACAAGCAATGCTAAAACACCAACAAGATTCAAACTATATTGCACCGCAAAAATACCTACTGCAACTGCAACCGCGACTCCAAATGGACGCGCAAGCTCTCCCCAGAAGTCTCTTGCATGAACTGGGGTGTCATGCAGAAAATATAAAGCATGCGGTATTTTCAATATAAAAAACATCACTGCATAACCAACAGCCACGCCAATCGAACCCCAATATAGCCCAATAGCAAAACCCATCAGCATCAATGGCACTGCAAATAAGCTCCATCGCCAAGTCTTTTGAGGCTGCCCACAAGCAATAACAACCCATCCCAATGTAGCACCAACTGGCTGCAATATTGCCACATATGCAAAAACTTTAAATATCCCTGCGCTTTCTACCCACTTTTCGCCCAAGATGAGCATAAAAATATCATCCGACAAAACCCCTACAAACACCACCAACGGCATAGAAAGATACGCCATCATCATAACCAAACGAAGATAAAACACTTTAAATTCCTCTGGCTTTTCCGCCAATCTGCTGAGTGAAACAATCGCTACACTACTCATACCTCCAGTTAACTGCTGAACTGGCAATAAAAAAATCCTATAGGCCATATTGTAAATACCCAAGCTGGCTGCGCCCCAACGCCACCCAATCAGCATATCATCTACATTCTTCATCAAATATGTAATCAAATTTGAAAACGTAAGATGCCCGCCAAACTCAACCATCTCACGCATACCAACCTGCCTTGCAGGAAGTCTTGGCAGCCAGCCTACCACCAGCCATAAACCAATCGTTTTTACAACAATTGCAACAATAGGCATACTAACCAACGCCCAGACGTTAGCCTTATACAAAGCCAAAGACAATGCTATTCCAATTGAAGCTACTAAAGCTAGCACTTCAAGCCCAACCAGTGCTTTGAATCGCATTTCTTTCCGCAACAAGGCTTCATGCTGTATGCTCAAGCCTGTAAAAAAGAAGGTGCTTGCCATTGCATATATAATAAGCGTTAATTGATTTTCATGATAAAACCAAGTCAGAACTGGTGCTAATATCATCGCCAATATGGTTAACAAAATTCCAAGACTTGCATTTATCCAGAATAGGTTACTCACTTGTTGCTCTGTAATTCCCTGCCTTTGAACCGTTAATACCGAAAGACCAGGGTCAATAAAAAGAATCAGCAAATTCATTAACCCAGCAACCATGGCAAACAAACCGAAATCTTCAGGAACCAACAACCTTGCCAAAACAAGCATGGATACAATATTTAACGACATCCGAAATACCCTGCCCACAACTAGGACAGCGCCACCCTGCACTGAAACAGATTTCAACTCAGCCTGAGTTAGACTTTTTTCCCGCCAGCGGCTCATACAATCAAGCCTATACCTGTTGTTCCCATATCACCCTCTGCTCCAGCGCCCTAGCCAACGTATATTCATCCAAATATTCCAATTCTCCGCCTTCAGGTACACCGCGTGCAATGCGTGATACTTTTACATCATGAGTGCTGTATCGCCTTGCAATAAAGTGCGCAGTCGCTTCACCATCTACAGTCGCACTGGTCGCTAAAATCAATTCTTTGATGCTCCCCGATGCAATGCGTTGATCCAAAGCTTTGATATTCAATTGCTCCACACCTA
>Ga0256829_1001428_pt1 | contig 19733 bp, 14 predicted proteins | sample 131447metaG_FD_185979 | JGI IMG/M metagenome (GOLD analysis project Ga0256829, IMG submission 185979) | Hydrothermal vent microbial communities from Lau Basin, Pacific Ocean - 131-447 | ecosystem: Environmental > Aquatic > Marine > Hydrothermal vents | place: Pacific Ocean: Lau Basin | collected...
CGACCTGGGAAATATTTACGCAAAACAGTTGTTTTTTATAGGCCTTAGCCTGGTGCTCATTGTTTTTATACTCGCGGTTGAGGCTAAGTTCTACGAACGCTTTTCTAGCGTTATCTATTTGTTGGCTCTGGCAAGTTTATTGGGCTTATTTGTTTTTGGAAAGGATATCAACGGGGCTAAAAGTTGGTATTCCTTTGGTGCTTTCGGACTGCAACCTTCGGAATTTGCAAAAGCGGCAACAGCCCTAGCTTTGAGTAAATATCTCAGCGACATTCAGACCAACGTAAGGCTGTTCAACCATCAGCTTAAAGCGTTTCTGATAATTATACTACCTGCCCTGTTTATCATTCCACAACCCGACCCAGGAAGTGCCTTGATATTCACAGCCCTTATTTTCCCGCTCTATAGAGAAGGCTTAAGCTTTATTTATTTACTACTCGGTTTCATTGTGGCCTTCTTATTTGTAGCGACCCTCTTGATAGGCGCTTATTGGGTAGCCGCAGGGGTAGCAGCAATTGCGGTTGTGCTTTGGATCAAGAACAGGAAAAAGAGAAGGAATCTGGGTAAATATGTGATCATTACGGGCGCCTGTGTAGCCTTTGCCTTTTCGGTAAGCTATATATTCAACAATGTATTTGAGCAGCGTCACCGCGACCGATTCAATATTGTTCTTGGCAAGGAAGTAGATACTCGCGGTATTGGATATAATACTAACCAAAGTGAGATAGCCATTGGTAGTGGTGGTTTTTGGGGCAAGGGTTGGACAAAAGGCACTCAGACCAAAGGAAACTTTGTGCCAGAGCAGCATACCGATTATATTTTCAGCACCGTTGGCGAAGAATGGGGATTTTTAGGCAGTATCATTGTGGTGATCCTCTTTTTGTGGTTGATCATTCGACTGCTGATCTTGGCCGAGCGACAAAAACAACAATTCGCGCGGGTATATGGTTATAGTGTGGCCGCTATCTTGTTCTTCCACTTCTTTGTGAATATTGGGATGGTAACCGGACTATTCCCAACGGTAGGGATCCCGCTGCCCTTTTTCTCCTATGGCGGATCTGCCCTATGGGGATTCACCATCTTGCTGTTCATCTTTGTAAAGCTAGATTCCAGCAACTTTATCAATCGCTAGTCGATATTGTAGTACAACCTATCTATTCGCTGTTCTAGTTGCTGCTGAGTTGCTTCAGGCAGGCCAGCAAAGAAGTCTATTCCGGTAGCCGCTTCGATCTCATCCACAGAAACAATAAAATCCGAATACCGTCTTGCATCCTCATTATGAGGAATCAGAAAGGCAATGACTCGGTAATCATCTCTATAAGTATCGACCACGATCTTATAAAAGGCCTTGGGTACAGAAACCTGCTCTGAACCAATAGCATCCATCGGATCTTTTAATACCCCTCCAGCGATCACAAAAACACCGTCATTCTCTTCTGCCCAACGCCTAACACGCTGTTCTAGATAATTCCACACCCCGCTGTTAAATTCGTGCAGTTGCGGGCTTATATTGCTGGTATAGAAGGTATCTTTAAAGGCATCGTAATTGAACTCCATATCTGCAGCAGCGACCAAATGCCCACGATCGTAGCCTGAATTCTTATAATTGCGCCAATGCGCCGACTTAGATTTCACCTTCGGATCCTGCTCAAAATAAGGCCTGTCGTAATTGTTATCGACCACTTGAGCCTTGCGCAGCTCGTAGGCCACCCACTCCGCCTGCTCATGGGTCTCGTTATAGGAAAGCGTATAATAATCATGCTGTACTATCTGATCTCCGGAGGGCAAAATAGCATTAGAAAAATTGGCACTGGCCTTCTCAATGGAAACCTCCTTACTGCCAATTGGATTTCGGTCTACATAGCGCTCTGCGTAGTACAACGCAACGGTCACAACAACAATGAGTATGGGGTAAATATACTTTCTGTTCATCTTACATCTTTACATCCAAAGCATCTCTCAAGGCATTACCTATAAGCATAAAGGCCATAACCAAAACCATGATGGCTATTCCTGGTACTATTGCTAAATAGGGTTTGCCCAAAACGATATAATTGTAATGGTCTTTGATCATTCCACCCCAACTAGGCATAGGAGGTTGTGCTCCAATACCTAAAAAGCTCAATCCGCTTTCAATGAGAATAGCCGCAGCGAAATTGGCAGCAGAGATCACAATAACGGGTGCGAGTATATTTGGAATTATGTGTTTACTGATGATCCTAAAGTTATCGTATCCCAAAGCCTTGGCGGCAGTGACATATTGCATGTTCTTAACGCTCATTACTTGACCGCGAACCACACGGGCCACTTCTACCCACATGGTAAGCCCAACGGCAATGAACACTTGCCAAAAGCCTTTGCCCAAGGCCAAGGTAATAGCAATTACTAGCAAGAGGGTTGGGATGGACCAGGTCACATTTATGATCCACATGATGACAGTATCTATACGCCCTCCGAAGTAACCCGCAACAGCGCCCAAGGTCATACCTATAAGCAAGGAGATCAGTACAGAGACAAAGCCAATGGCCAAGGAAATCCGAATACCTACCAGCATCCGACTCAATAGATCTCGGCCGTATTTGTCTGTACCCAATAGGAACTTTTCATTGCGGATATAATTCGTAACGATCTCTTCTGGACTGTCTGCTTTAGGAAACTTAGACAGATGGAACTGCTTTTGCAGGCCTTCTAATCCGTCTTGGGCGTACTCGGTAATGACAATGCCTGAATCGGTAAGTTCATAAGCCGCAATAGGCAACTCAGAGTCGCTGGTTTTCCTCCCCGTAAAAAAGGCACTAAGGGCAGATTGTTCTTGCTTCAGCTCGGAAGGAACTGTCAAGAGATCTACTGCAAACCCTGGAGATTGTGAATGTATAGAGACATGCATTTGATTCGCATTGCGCGAATTGTCTGGAGCCAAGGCGTAGGCGAAGATCGCGACCAATACAGCCACAACCAATAAAATCAAACTAAAAACGCCCCAAAAATTCTTTGTGAATTTTCGGAGCGCTTGTGCTGTTAAGGAATCTGATCTCCCCATAAAGGCATTTAATCTTTGATCTTGGCCAGACTACCTTGTCTTATATTGTTGAGTTTAAGGTCTTCTAATACGCTAACGGCTTCTTCTACATAGATATCGCTTCTAAGGTTCTTGTGCCAGCGCTGTCTGTTTTGGCCCAAGGTAGAATCTATTTCGATCAATCCCAACTCTTTTGGCAAAGACTTGAAGTTTAATCCAGATTGGTAATCCTCTAAGACATCGAAGCGTTTGGCATATTGCTCGCGATCTTTGATGGCCTGAGTGTAAGCCTCCAAATTCAAGGAGACCACGTTCTCATCTTGGCGCTGTTTGATCCACTTAGCGTTCTCTTCGATCAGCTTGAGCTCGGCACTTTTAGCCATACGCTCGTTAGACCTTTTAATGGTTGACTCATAATCGATATAGCCATCATAAGGCGAATAGTTCGCCGGAGTGATCTTGTCGTATGGCAGCGGATTGTCATATTCCTTCTCGCCTATGTCCAAATAGGCGTAACGCCCTGGCATAACAACATCACTCTTTACCCCTTCCAATTGGGTAGAACCACCATTAACACGATAATACTTTTGAGTGGTAAGCTTTAAAGCTCCCATATCGCCCATATCGTTGTTGCGCAACCATTGGTTTAGATCGAGTAGGTTTTGAACCGTACCCTTACCGTATGTTTGTTTGCTTCCGATAATAACGGCGCGCTTGTAATCTTGCATGGCAGCAGCCAAGATCTCTGAGGCCGATGCAGAAGCATCGTTTACCAAAATAACTAGTGGCCCATCCCAAACGATCTCGCTATCGCGATCTGATAGCACTTCCTTACGCTTACCGTTAGAAGCTACCTGAACCACTGGTCCTTCTTTAATGAACAGACCTGCAATGTCTACTGCAGTTCTCAAAGAACCACCACCATTGTTTCTGAGGTCAAGCACAAGGCCCTCCATTCCTTGTTGTTTGAGTTCTAGGATCTCCTTTTTTACGTCGGCAGCGGCATTGCGCTCCTCATAATCTTGCATGGTAAAATAGAATGCCGGCAAGTTGATGAGTCCGAATTTGCGATCTTCCTTTTCGATGATAGCAGATTTAGCATAGGTCTCTCCTATCTCTACCACATCTCTGGTAATGGTTTCTTCTTCTATGGTCCCGTCTACGCGCTTAATGGTGAGTGTAACCTGCGTACCTTTCGGGCCTTTTATGAGTTTTACTGCGTCGTCTACACGCATACCTACTATACTTGTAGGGTCGGTCTCGTCTTCTTGTCTTACTTTTAAGATAACATCTCCAACCTCGATATGTTCTCCACGCCAAGCCGGACCTCCACTAATTACTTCTACAACTTTGATGTAATCGCTCTGCTTTTGTAAGCGCGCCCCAATACCTTCTAAACGCCCAGACATTTGCAGGTCGAATCGATCTCTGTCTGGCGGTGCAAAATAGTTGGTGTGCGGATCGAACTGAGTTACGACAGAGTTCAAGAAAACGGCGAAATAGTCTTTGCGCTCCAAGTCGTTAACAAAGCTGTAGTTGTCGTTAAAGCTGTTCAGCGTAGTCTCACGAGCATCGGCTTCCAACTGTGCTTTGGTCTTGGGTGTATAATCTTCCTCGTTCTCTATTTTGAACAAGTTATCTTCAATATTGTCGTAATAGGTAGAAAGCGTAGTGTATTTGAGTTGTTTTCTCCAACGATCCTTAAGTTCTTTCTTGTTGCTGGCGTATGGCAGATTCTCGTAGTCTACGTTTATCTCCTCAGAAACAGAAAAATCAAAGGGCTTGTCTAATATTTCCGGATAATAGGTTTGTGCTTCTTTAATGCGCTGATCCAATCTGGAGTAAACCAAATTGAAGAAATCCAGTTCTTTGGCCAGTAATTGGTCATCTATGGATGTCTTGTATTGTTCAAACTCGGCAATATCAGACGCTAGAAAATAACGCTTGATAGGATCTACATTGTTTATAAAGTCTTTGTAAACCGCCTCTGAGAAGCTATCGTCAAATTGTTTGGCATCGTAATGACCCTTTTCCAACACATAGGTGATCAGGTCAATGAGGAGTTTATCTTTATCGGGATCTTCAAAACTTTTAGTGGTAAAACTGCAAGATGCGGCGGCTACAAATACGGCCAACATAAGCAGTTTGAAATTCTTTTTCATTAATCGCATTACATCATCTTTTATAAGCTCTCTAAATTATAGAAAAAACCGTGCCATTCCGCAGTGTTGGTACTAATTTTTTGTTAAACCAAAATCGGGCAAAAAAGCAGTTAAAATGCTTAATTTAGCAGGGACTAAACAAGGATCGAATCTGTTATCGATCGCTGCGGATTTATGAAACAACGAATACTTAAAGGCCTGCTGGCCGGTCTTGCCTGTAATACCATTGGAGTGCTCCTTTGCGTGTTTATAATTGCACAGGTAAAAGGCCGTGGCTTTGTGTCAACTTTTAATGTTTTTTGGAATAGCGACGCCTTTTGGATGATCTTAGCCTTAGGTGCACTACCCAACCTTTTGCTGTTCTTTTGGTTGCTTAAGCGCAACAAAGAGTACGAGGCCCGAGGTGTGGTCATGGCCACTTTCATCACCGCGATCACAACATACATTCTTTATTTTATAGCCTAGCCGATGAAGTATTATATCATTGCCGGAGAAGCTTCAGGAGACCTGCATGGGTCCAACCTGATCAAGGCGCTTAAGAAAGAAGATCCCCAAGCAGAGATCCGCTGTTGGGGTGGCGATCTTATGCAAGCCCAAGGCGCAACGGTGGTGAAGCACATTAAAGAACTGGCTTTTATGGGCTTTATAGAAGTAGTTGCCAACCTGGGCACTATTTTAAAGAACATTAAATTCTGCAAGCAAGACATTGCTGCATTTGCTCCAGATGTGCTGATCTTTATAGACTACCCTGGGTTCAATTTTAGAATTGCCGAGTGGGCAAAAAAAGAAGGATATCCAACGCATTACTACATCTCACCACAGCTATGGGCTTGGAAAGAAGGTCGCATCAAAAAGGTAAAACGCGATGTAGACGCCATGTATGTGATCTTGCCTTTTGAAAAAGAATTCTACGAAGAAAAACACAATTTTCCGGTCGAATTTGTAGGCCATCCCTTGCTGGATGCTATTGCGAATAGACCAGTAATAGATCCTAAAAAATTCCGACAGGAACACAAATTGGACGAGCGACCCATCATTGCGCTTTTACCTGGAAGTCGCAAGCAAGAGATCACCACCATGCTCGACGTTATGCTGGAGATGGTACCCAAATACCCGGACCACCAATTTGTAATTGCAGGTGCTCCAAGTCAAGAGACCAGCTTTTACGAAAAGATCGTGAAGGGTAGAAAGGCCAGTTTTATTCAGAACAAGACCTACGACCTTCTCAGTGTGTCCGATGCGGCTTTGGTCACCTCTGGGACCGCTACCTTAGAGACGGCCCTGTTTAAAATCCCCCAAGTTGTCTGTTACAAAGGCAGCTGGATCTCTTATCAAATTGCCAAACGTCTTATAAAGCTCAATTATATCTCCTTGGTTAATCTCATCTTGGATAAACCAGCCGTAACGGAACTCATTCAAGGAGAATTCAACACTAAAAAATTACAACAGGAGCTAAACAAGATCTTAGATCCCGAGCACAGGGAAATGCTCTTTTTAGATTACTTCGCTTTGGAGAAAAAGCTCGGAGGAACAGGGGCAAGCGCTAAAACAGCTGCCTTGATTTATGAATCTATTGCATAAATTTTAGTAAGTTTAAGCAGCCCAAATCTTAAACCTTACATGAAAAAACTATACTTCCTGCCACTTTTTGTGCTACTAATTGCCTGCGGACCTAAACCTAATTCGGGCAACTCCACAGCTACCAGAACCTATACCAAGACTTCTAAAACAACTAATAAAGCCAAGCAAATTGTCGATTATGCCTTGAGTTTTCAAGGTGTGCGCTACCGCTATGGAGGTACCTCCCGTTCTGGCATGGATTGCTCCGGATTGATCTTTAAGTCCTTTGATCAGGCGGGTTTGCAGCTCCCTAGGATTTCTAGAGACATGGCAAAAAGGGGTGTTTCTATCTCTTTGGCAGAGATAAGCCCGGGAGATCTGCTCTTTTTTAAGACCGATAAAAGTAGCCGGCAGATCAATCATGTGGGGCTTATAGTTTCTAGCAGTGGCGGTGATGTAGAATTCATCCACGCGACCACCTCCAAAGGAGTGATCGTTTCTCGTTTAACGGAAAACTATTGGCGAACGGCCTTTGTCGGTGCCAGACGCGTGCTATAAATCCTTAACTTTTAAGTTTCGTAACACACTTCCCATAAAAGCGTATCGCTATGGGATTTGTAGAATTTCCGCTGGTCCGTTTGGGCCTGGTCTTGTTATTGGGTATTTATGCTGGACCCTCCAGCCCTTTCTCCTTTGATCTACATCTTGAGGTAGCATGCTACTGTGTTCTTCTGCTACTATTCTTGCGTTTTATTCCCTCCGGAGCTCAAAGTAGAACCTACCTCTTCTCTGTGCTAGCTTACGGTACTTGCTTTTGCTGCGGAGTTCTTCTTATCCAGGCTAAAGAGCAGCGTTTTAATCTGGTACAGGAGCAACTCAACAAAAAGGTAGCAACTAGCAAGACCCTACGGTTTCAGATAGTCCGTCAGGGCAATGAGACAGCTTACAATGTTAAGTACGAAGCTAAACTGCTCGACAAAGAACAGAGCGGACTACGCTTTTTGGTTCGGGTAAAGAAAGACAGTAGTTGCCATTACCTTAAAATTGGAAGCAGCTGGGAAACTCATTCCAAGCTTACAAAAATAGCCTCGGCAAAGAACCCCGGAAGTTTCGATTATGCCGACTATATGAAATACCAAGGAATAGGGCTCCAATGGAGTGGCGCTACGCATAGCCTAAAACCCTTGCATAAAATTCCTTTGACTTGGCAGGAACGCCCTGCTCTTTGGCAAGCTCAGGCTAGTGGAACATTAGACAAACATTTACAGCAGCAAGAAAATTTTGAGCTATTGGCCGCCTTGCTCTTAGGCAATAAAAGTCAGCTCGACCCAGAAACCAAGCAGCAATTCGCTACTGCTGGAATAATGCATTTACTCGCTGTCTCTGGCTTGCATCTAGGGATAGTGCTACTATTTACACGCCAGGTGCTCGGATTTCTTAAACGTTTCAAATACGGGCATAAACTATTGTTTCTTTTGACCTTGCTGAGCATTTGGACCTTTGCTCTATTAACGGGAGCTAGTGTTTCTGTACTACGTGCCGCGACCATGTTTAGCTGCATTCTCTTTGGCAGAACATTTTTAGCCCGCGGTCACAGTATGAATTCGCTATTTGTTTCTCTCTGGATCTTATTGCTGATCGATCCCTTCTTTGCCTTTCAATTAGGGTTTCAGTTAAGTTATATGGCCGTTTTCTTTATCCTCTGGCTTATGCCGGTCTGGAATGCGAGAACGCCTAAAATAAAAGGAGTAAAGAAGCTCTGGCAACTCTGCGGAGTCAGCTTAGTTGCGCAAGCTGGTACAGCGCCTTTAAGCCTGTATTACTTTCATCAGTTCCCCTTGTATTTCCTATTATCGAATTTGATAGTACTTCCTTTTGTAGGACTGGTGCTAGTTTATGGAATTATAAGCTTGATCACAGTCATGCTTTGGCCACAGGCCGAACTGCTTTTTATTCCCTTAGAATTCGCTGTGGATCTATTGCGAGCTGTGACCAAATACATCAGTGAGCTGCCAAGGGCAAGCTTTGCAGTTCCTAGCTTTGGGTTTGCTGTTCTTTTGACCTTTCTTTGGAGTAGTCTTTTGGTCGGATGGACCTATTTAAAACGGCCCTTACGCCTGTTTCCTATATCCTTGTGTTTGTGCATTGGATTGGGTATTCTTATACGAATACAACAACCAAAGAAAACCTCAGCGCTAATTATTAGCCAACAATTTGGACGTACAGAACTATGGCAGCGCCAAGGCAAGCAGCTAGTCATTTATCAAAGCGACAGCTTGGAAGCCAATTATAGCCGTAGTGCCTATATGCAAGCAGAGAACATTGCTCAGCTACAGCAGTTGTCCATACCTACACTGTTCTATTACGCAGGTAAACGCGTACTAATTATAGATGGCAGTTTTTCTCCGGATTTAGACTTGGAACCTATAGATATCCTGCTGCTGACCAGCAATGCCAAAATTCACTTAGAACGTTGGATAAACCGTTACCATCCGAAGCTGATCATAGCAGACGGCAGCTCCTACAACAGTAGCAAACAGCGATGGCGTGCTACTGCCAAAAAAGAAAGACTCCCATTTTACGACACTTCGCAACAGGGAGCCTTTGTATTTGAGTAATGGAAAATTTTGCTAAATAAATACTACTCAAATTTACCTTTAAAGTTATTTTGATAGGCCTCCCAAGCTTCTACGGTAGTGAGGTCCTTATAATCGTCATTGGCTATCATTTTCAGATAGATCTCTATTTGTTTTGGCGATCGATACCCGGGAAGCGCTTGAATTAATGTGCCGTCTTCTTCAAAGAAAACGATACTCGGATACCCTTGTAAACGCAAGGCATCTGCAAAGAAGTGGGTAGCGTTCCTACCGCGACGGCCTTCTTGATAATTCGGATTGGTATAGACAAAACCTTGATAGTCTACTGGCTCTGTACCCTCTGCATTGAATTTTACCGGGTAGAAATTCTTATTGATGAACCGAGCTACTTTTTTGTTACCGAAAGTATTTCTGTCCATCAACTTACACGGACCACACCAATTGGTGTAAACGTCCATAAAGATCTTTTTGGGCTCTTGCTTTTGAGCAGCTAAGGCTTCGTTCATGGTCATCCATTGGATTTCATTCTGAGCCAGACCGGTCAAAGTCAGCATAAGCAGTAGTAAGGTCAAGTAATTTCTCATCACACAGTCATTTTTCTTTCAGTCGCAAAACTTGGGGTGCATTACAAAAATAGCAAAAAGCGTTCCGTTTTAAGGGAACGCTTTTTTCATTTATGTATTGTTTAACAGGACCTAGCGGATGCCGTGCATCATGCGAACCAAGGTCTTGTTTAGAATAAGCATTACTATACCCGCTCCAACAGGAATAAGGGTAAAGATCAAAAAGAAGGTACTCATCCCGTACTCTTCTACTATAGGATCTATATAAGAACCTGTCCAACCAGCAGTAAGGTTAGCGATAAAGTTCGCCACAAACCAAACACCGAACATAAGTCCTACTAATTTTAAAGGCGCCAATTTACTTACGTATGACAAACCTACTGGAGAGATACACAATTCTCCCAAGGTGTGGAACAAATAAGCCAACACTAAGAAAATCATACTCACAGAAGCCGTTTTAGCGCCTAATGGAATACCCATAGAACCAAAGGCCAAAATGGCAAATCCGAGTCCGAGTAAAATAAGTCCTATAGCAAATTTTACAGGACCGGACGGATTGTACTTACTGGTCCATATCTTGGAGAATAACGGTGCAAAAGCAATGATAAAGAAGGAGTTCAAGATTCCAAACCAGGATGCTTTTACCTCCGCGATATCTTTCGAGAATTCCAGATTCAACATCCAAATGATGATTCCCCAAATGATGATAAAACTAGTTCCCAAGAAAATATTGGAGACCGCATACTTCTGAAAGGTCTGCTTAAAGAGCAAGTAAAGTACATAGGTAATGATCATCATAGGCACCACGGTCAGCAAGGTATTCACGATCTTGAATGTCATGGCTCCATTACCCTCCAATACCCGATCGGTATAATCCGCAGCAAAAATGGTCATAGAACCACCAGCCTGCTCAAAGGCCCACCAGAAGAATACCGTAAAGAATGCAAATACACCAATAACTTTCAAGCGATCTGAAACTACTTTAGATTCTGTGGCTTCGTCCATAACATCTTCCACAGCATCTTTGGTGTCTTCTAGAGCATCTTCTACTACATCGTCAAAGTCATCGGACTGCTTAGGCTTTAAACCGATATTTCCAAAGATCTTCTGCGCAAAGTAGAACTGTAGCATTCCGAAGAACATAAAGATACCGGCCAAACCGAATCCGTAATGCCAACCTACAGTCTCACCTATATAACCACAAAGCAAGATACCTAAGAAAGCTCCGGCGTTGATCCCCATATAGAAAATGGTATAACCCGCATCTTTCTCTTTCCCTTGAGACTTGTATAATTGTCCTACCATAGAAGAGATATTCGGCTTAAAGAGTCCGTTACCAATGATCAAAAGCCCCAGGCCTGCATAAAAGAATAAATCTGCAGTAACCTCCAAGGCCATAGATGCGTGACCCAAGGTCATCAACAAGGCACCCAGTACTACCGCATTGCGATAGCCCATGATCTTATCTGCAATGAAACCACCTATGATGGGGGTAATGTATACCAAACCAGTATACCATCCATAAAGTATTAAGGCCTCAGAGCGTTCCCAACCCCAGCCGCCTTCGCCTAAGATCGCTGCTGTTAAGAACAGTACAAGCAAAGCGCGCATGCCGTAATAAGAAAATCGTTCCCACATCTCTGTGAAGAACAACACAAACAGACCAGAAGGATGTCCTAAGACTGTTCTTTGGTTGGTTTCCGAGCCTCCAAATTTAAATTCCATAAATCTCGATTTAGTTAGTTTTCGTTTATAGGTTTTCCAAAATGAAGTTGGTCATTTTGGTGTATAGATGCAAACGGGTATTCCCGCCGTATATGCCGTGATTTTTATCCGGGTACATGGCCCAATCGAATTGTTTATTTGCCTGTACTAAGGCTTCAACCAGACGTGTAGAGTTCTGCACATGAACGTTGTCATCCGCCGTTCCGTGAACCAAAAGGAAGTCTCCCTTTAGTTTGTCTACATGTGTTATGGGTGAGTTATTGTCATAGCCTCCTGGGTTTTCCTGCGGAGTGCTCATATAACGTTCGGTGTAAATAGTATCATAAAAACGCCAGCTACCCACAGGAGCTACCGCTATGGCCATGCTAAAAGTATCAGCACCTTGGAACAGGCAATTGGCAGACATGAATCCGCCGTAACTCCAACCCCATATACCAATACGATCTCCGTCTATATAAGGCAAGTCAGCTAATTTTTGCGCAGCACCGATCTGGTCTTGCACTTCGTATTTTCCAAGCTCCAACTGGGTCACTTTCTTAAAGTCACGACCTTTTAGACCGGTTCCGCGGCCGTCTACACAAACTACTATGATGTCTTGTTGCGCCAGCATTTGGTGCCAGTAGTCGTTAGAACCTCCCCAGCGATCCGCCACATTTTGAGAGCCCGGCCCAGAGTACTGGTACATAAAGAGCGGGTACTTTTTGTTCGGATCAAAGTCAGAAGGTTTGATCATATACATATTGAGCTCGTTCCCATTGACCTCAATGGTAGAGAACTCCTTTTCAGACATATCGTAGGCTAGCAGTTTTGTTCTGAGTTCTGTATTGTTCAAGATCTCACGGACCTTCTCTCCGTCCAAGGCGTTGTGCAAGGTATACACAGGCGGCACCATGGCACTGGAAAAAGTGTTGATGAAATAGCTAAAGTCCGCAGAAAACGAAGCTGAATTCGTCCCGGGACGCTTGGTGAGCTGCACCTTGTTCTCCCCACTTGGCAAAATGGAATACACATCGCGATAAATACTACCGCGCTCCGAGCTCTGGTAATAAATACGCCCTGTCTTAGTATCGAAGCCGTAATAACGGGTCACTTCCCAATCGCCTTCGGTAACCTGATTGAGCAGCTTCCCGTTTTTGTCGTAGTGGTATATATGATTCCAACCGTCTTTCTCACTGGTCCAGATAAAACTGTTATTGGCCAAAAAGGTCAGGTTGTCGGTTATGTCAACGTAGGCGTCGTCTGTGTCCTGTAAAACCAATTTACTGCTGTTGTTTTGGGCATCGACAAAGACAAGATCTACTGTGTTCTGTTTTCTATTGGTCAATTGAACCGAAAGCACATTTGGGTCTTTGGTCCACTTGATGCGAGGAATGTAGTAAGAGTTGTATGCAGACAGATCCACGTCTGATTTTTTTCCGGAAGCCAGTTCGTAGAGGTGCAAGCTCACGGTTGCATTCTGTTCGCCTGCCTTAGGATATTTAAAGACCTGCTGGGTCTGGTAGAGGTCCTTGCCGTATACATCCATAGAGAATTCAGGAACCTGAGTCTCATCAAAACGAATATAGGCAATATGCGTACCCGCAGCGTTCCAATCGAATGCGCGAACAAAGCCAAATTCTTCCTCGTATACCCAATCTGTGATTCCATTGATTATACGGTTCTTTTTTCCGTCTGTGGTCACCTCTGTGGTAGTTCCGGAAGCCAGATCGCGAACGTAAATATTGTTGTTGTAGCCATAGGCGACCTTAGAACCGTCCGGACTAAAGGTCGGCTCTTGGATAGGCATATCGGCAACCAATTCCAAAGATTCAGAATCCAGATCGTAAACGTAGTAAGTTCCTAGGGTAGATCTTCTGTAAATAGATTGCAGCTGTGTAGCGATCAGCATTTTAGATTCGTCATCGCTTAGTTCGTAGCTGATAATGTAGTCAATACCGTCCAAAGACTGGGTATTAACCAAGGTTCTCACCTTTTCTGAGGTAGCGTAATCGAATACATCAACGGTAGAAGCACGTGCCTTACGGTCGTAATTGAGCACTACATATTCCTTGCCGTTATCAAGCGATTGCAGGCGATCCATATACTGGGTTCGGAATTCTCCTTGCCAGATGTCTTCTAAGGTTATTTGTTTTTTTTGTGCAATACCAAGGGAGGCGCAAAGAAAGAAAACGCCCAAGATCCATTTTGAACCCTGCATAGTCTAAGGGAGTTAAAAAATTGTAAGGCCAAGTTTACTAAAAATTCATCAAAAAAGGGGCTGTTTTGGTGTTAAATACACACAAAACCCGCTATTTTTCTGCGAGTCCTCCATTTTCAAAATAGTATATTTGCAATGGATTTATTTAGCACTCATGAGTACTCCGATCTCTGGCTTTTCCAAGTTGAGCAAAAGCCAAAAAATCAGCTGGTTGGCTGAAAACTATTTTAACGATGTCCAAGCCGGAATTCGCGTTTTACAGCAATACTGGAACAGCGACCAAAAACTCCAGCAACTCCACGACGAATTCATAGAGAACACCATCTCCAATTATTATTTACCCCTAGGCGTAGCCCCGAACTTTGCCATCAATGATAAGATGTACGCCATTCCTATGGCTATAGAAGAGAGTTCGGTAGTGGCCGCGGCGAGTAATGCAGCTAAATTTTGGTTGGACAAAGGCGGCTTTAAGGCAAAGGTTATCCAATCCGTTAAGAATGGACAGGTTCACCTTAATTTTTACGGAGACTCTGCCCGTTTAGAAGCCTTTTTTAATGAAGTAAAACCAACCCTACTTGCTGATTGTGAATCTATAACTACCAATATGCGCAAACGCGGCGGAGGAATCCTAGATCTGGAACTTCGCAACAAGACACAAGAGCTAGCGGGCTATTATCAGTTGCACGCCACTTTTGAGACCTTGGACGCCATGGGCGCTAATTTTATAAATAGTTGTTTGGAACAATTCGCAAGTTCTTTACTTCGAGAAGCAGCTAAATCTACGCTTATCACAGAAGAAGATCGGCTAGAAGTAGTTATGAGCATACTGTCTAACTATGTGCCGGAATGTATCGTGCGGGCAGAAGTGAGTTGTCCGGTAAATGAATTGGCACAGGCCGGCATGAGTGGTCAGGAATTTGCCACCAAGTTTGCTAGAGCGGTTCAAATAGCTCAGACCGAGGTACGCAGAGCCGTGACCCACAACAAAGGCATCATGAATGGTATAGACGCAGTAGTCTTGGCTACTGGGAACGATTTTAGAGCAGTAGAGGCCGGCGTACATGCATACGCGAGTAAAGATGGCCATTACCGCAGTCTTACCCATGCAGCGGTGTCCGATGGTGTATTTCGCTTTTGGATAGAGATTCCATTGGCCATAGGAACAGTAGGAGGCTTGACCAAGCTGCATCCGCTGGTTAAACTTTGTTTTGAGATGCTCGGCAATCCAGGTGCCAAAGAACTTATGCAGATCATGGCCGTTGCTGGACTAGCACAGAATTTTGCTGCGCTACGATCGCTTACCACGACTGGAATTCAAAAGGGACATATGAAAATGCACCTGATGAACATTCTAAACCAATTAGAAGCGACTCCTCAAGAAAAAGAAGCTGCCATAGAACACTTTAAAGCCAATACGGTGAGCCATGCTGCCGCCGTGAGTTTTTTAGAAAGTCTACGCCCATAAAAATGGAAAGGTCCTTCCACAGCAACGGAAAACTACTACTCACCGGAGAATATTTAGTACTCGACGGTGCGGAGGCCCTTGCAATACCCACACAAAAAGGTCAAGAACTGCGCGTTAAAGCCACAGGAAATCACGGCTTACAGTGGAGCAGTTATGACCATAAGGGAGCCTTGTGGTTTACTGCGGATTTTGATCTGGCCCGCATGTCTGAGCCCATTACAGACGATCCTGTAAAAGAGCAGCTGCGAAAATTACTCAGCAGCTGTTTGGCCTTAAACCCACAATTTGCACTCGAACTAAAAAGCACTGAGGCTACCACCCATTTGGAATTTCCTCGAGAATGGGGCTTGGGCAGTTCTTCTACCTTGATCAACAACCTGGCACAGTGGGCAGAGGTAGATCCCTTTGCGCTTTTAGATGCCGCCTTTGGGGGTAGCGGCTACGATATTGCCTGCGCGTACAGCTCAGGACCAATTCGCTATCAGAAACGCAGTTCAGAAGAGCGCCTAGTTACTCCAATAAGTTTGGATTGGCCTTTTACAGATCGGCTGTATTTTGTCTATCTGAATCAGAAAATGAACAGCAAGCTAGGTATAGCGCGTTACCGCAGCAAGTCCAAGCCTCAGGCAAAGATTTTTGAGACAGTTAATGGCCTTGGGGAGCAACTCGTCCTTACGCGCAGCAAAGATGAATTTGATAGCCTAATGCTCCAGCATGAAGAACTCATTGCCCAGGTAATAGATCAGCCGAGAATTCAATCGGAACTCTTTCCTGATTATCAGGCGGGAATCATTAAAAGCTTAGGGGCTTGGGGCGGCGATTTTGTGCTTGTTAGTGGAGACGACACTACGGCCTCTTACTTCAGTTCAAGAGGCTATAAAACAATTATACCCTTTAAAGAAATGGTCATAAAAAAACCCCGAAGCTAAGCCTCAGGGTTTTTTTATAAATATGTTTTTCTACTAGTAGAAAGTAGCGCGGTTATCTTCAATATCCGCAGCTTTCTTAAGAGCGTTGTAAGCGTTTACAGCATCACTTGTACCTTGAGCCTGACGCGCTCTTGCAACAAAAGCACTGTAATCTTCTAGCTCAGGAGCAATGTTCTTAGCCGTTAGACGCACTACGTAAACTCCGTTGTTACCATCTATAGGACCAGAAACTTCTCCTGGCTTTAGACCAAAGGCCGCTCCTACTACTTTAGGTTCTGTGGCAGCTCCAGCAATAGTTGGAGACTTTCTGTTTATAGCCTGCGCCGTTTGAACGGTTTGTGATTGGCTTTGAGCGATCTCTTCTAGGGTAGAACCACTCAATTGCTCGCGGATCATTTTAGCTTTTTTCTGCTTGCGCAAGATAGGAGTTACAATGGCAGAACCTTCTGCATTGCTCATCAAAGCCTTTTCTAGATTTCTGCGAACCAATTGTACAACAGCAAAACCGTCGCCAACGTCAAAACGCTTAATGTCTCCAACAGCAGTTTCTTCGTTAAAGGCCCAATTCACCAAGGTACGTTGTGGTCCTAGTCCAGAGATGTTCTCGTCTAGCTCACCCACTGCATTTACCGGACGCACTCCGTAAGCTCCCTCTTGTGCAACAGCGGCAAAATCGCCTTTTTCTGCAGCCAATTGGAAAGTAGTAGCATCGGTAAAGAGGTTATTGATAGTCTCTTGAGAAGCGCGCAATGACTTGGCTACAGTAGCTAGTTTCACAGCTTCTTGTGGATTCTTCTGATCTAACACCTCGATAATGTGATAGCCAAAATCAGATTTAACTACACCTAAGCTTCCAACTTCTTCTTCAAAAGTGAAATCGCGGAAGGCAGGAACCATACGGTTGTACGGATACCAGTCATAAAGTCCCCCACGCTCGATAGAACCTTGATCTGAACTGAATGCAGAAACCAATTCTTCGAACTTAGAACGATCTGCTCTAAGTACTGTCAATAAGCTGTCTGCGGTTGTTTTGGCCTGAGCTTCAGAACGCAACACGTTGTCTGTTGGGTTAGTACCAACAGGAATCAAAATGTGACGTGCTTTAACTGAATCTGGCAACATGCGCTTAGCTTCAATACGAGTAGCCATAATATATCCACGCTCCTTGTACGGTCCGTAAATATCACCTTCGTTTCGGCTAAAGATAGAATCTGCGATGCTAGCAGGCACTTGTCCTTTGAACAAGAAACGATCGCTATAAGGAATCTCAGATTGACTGTTCACCAAAGCGGCTAGGTCTGTCGTTGTTGCTAAACCGTTAATGGTGTCGTTGATAATGTCGTTGATTTCTTGAGTAGTTGCTAGTTCGTCTGCTGCGGATGCATTACCGGCAAACAGAACATATTGTACATCTACACGTGGATCTACAGTAAAACGCTCTTGGTGATCGCGCATATATGCTTCGATCTCAGCGTCTGTTACTACAGCTTGGTCGTCTGGAATGCTTCCGTAAGGAATCTGCACGTATTGGATATCTACCTTGTCGTTCTCTAGGTGATACTCCCATTTTCCGTCAATTGCAGATGGGCTAGCACTTCCTTGAACCATATTCAAATAAGCCTGTTGTAGCGCCTGAGAAACTACCTCGTTCTCTGTGGCTAGCCACTGGGCGTAGGTCAGGTCATTTTCTTTTTGGAATCTGATGTGTTCTTCTAGTTTGGCATAATCAAAAACTCCAGCCTCGTTGAAGAAATCTGGTTGGTTTTGAAAAGCATCGGTTAGGGCTTTTTTGGTAAAGTTAGCCTCCGCAGTAAAACCTAAGTCTTCTAACTTGCCTTCTAAGATGGCTTTGCGAACCTGCTGCTCCCAAACGATATTGCGAACCTGAGACTGACTGGCAGCTCCTCCGTATTGTCTGGACTGCGCCTCTACAAGGTTGTTGAATGCCACACGGTCTATATCTGTTCCGTTTACAGTAGCGACGTTGCTCTCTACTCCGCCTCCTTTAAGACCGCCATTGTCAATGATACCAGAGATCACAAATGCAAACAAGGCCATCGCGATAATGATGATCAAAAAGATACCTCGTTTACGAATACTATTTAAAATTGCCATTTTACTCGAAAATTTATAGGGTGCGAAAGTACTGTTTTTGGTCGATTAATAAAAGTATGAATCCCTAAAATTCACTGCTTTTTGACCAAAAATTAGTCTTCTTCTAAACGTTTGATTTCGACCAGTTCTATTTTGGTATTGGACACCTCTAAGATATCTACCTTGAACTGCTCTATTTGCAGGCTGTCTCCCTGCTGCGGAATTCCCTCGGTGAAGTAAACGATCATGCCGCCTAAGGTTTCGTAATCGTCGTGCTCTGGTAAGCCCAGTTTGTGAGTTTCGTTAATATAATCCACCTCTAAACGGGCAGAGAATCTGTAGTGGTCTTCTGTAAGCACCTCTTCGTGCAGATCGTCACTGTCGTGTTCGTCTTGGATCTCTCCAAAGAGCTCTTCTACGATATCCTCAACGGTCATCATACCGGAGGTACCTCCGTATTCGTCCAAGACCACGGCAATACTCTTTCGCTTTTTGGTGAGGATATTGAGCACATCTTTAACCAACATGGTCTCTGGAACAAAGACCACCGGCATCAGTACTTTTTTGATGTTCTGCGGCTTTTTAAACAAATCAAAGGAGTGCACATAACCAACTATATTGTCTATGTTCTCCTTGTAGATCAGTATCTTGGAAAAGCCCGTATTGATGAATGTTTCTCTAAGATCCGCGGTAGCGGTGCTAATATCTACCGCTTCCATTTCGGTACGTGGCACCATGACCTCTCTAGATTTTACTTCGGAAAAGTCCAAGGCGTTCTGAAAGATCTGTATCTCGGTGTCTATGTCGTCATCGTCATGAGCGATCTCCATTTGCTCAGAGATATAATTTCCCAACTCGGTCTTAGAAAAGCTCAATTGTACTGCGTCGCCCTCTGTCTTAAAAATATACTTTAAGACCAGGTCAGAGATCCAAATGACAAATTCAGAAATCACCGAAAAGAGCAAATAAAAGATATAGGCTGGCAAAGCAAAAAGCTTGACAAAGGTATTGGCATACACCTGAAAGAACACTTTTGGTAAAAACTCTGCAGTGATCAAAATGACAATAGTAGAGACCAAGGTATGTAAGAGCAGTTTTCCTGGACCCTCAACCGGTAGCAGTTGTACCAGTAGATCACCCATATAAAACCCATAGACCACCAAGGCAATATTATTGCCTACCAACATGGTAGCGATAAATTTAGAAGGTCTTTTAGTAATGCGCTTGAGCAAACCGGCCATGAGGTCGTTCTGCTTCTTCTCTATCTCTATATGAATTTTGTTGGATGAGATATAGGCGATCTCCATTCCGGAAAAGAAAGCCGAAAGCAAGATCGAAACCAGAATAATCAGTAGGGTGATCTCCATTATTGATTGCGCTTGTGATCTTCCATCTTACGCCTGAACTTGCGTCTGAAGAAGA
>Ga0256829_1001429_pt1 | contig 19691 bp, 19 predicted proteins | sample 131447metaG_FD_185979 | JGI IMG/M metagenome (GOLD analysis project Ga0256829, IMG submission 185979) | Hydrothermal vent microbial communities from Lau Basin, Pacific Ocean - 131-447 | ecosystem: Environmental > Aquatic > Marine > Hydrothermal vents | place: Pacific Ocean: Lau Basin | collected...
CAATCTTTGCTAAAGATAATGAAACAAAAGTTTTAAGTCTTATCAAACCAACATACGACAGACTTGCTCAAGTGAGTCAAAAAATCAATATTGTCGTTACAACATATTTTGAACATTCCACAGAGGCAACAAAGATTTTACTCCATACACCTATTTGGGGTATTGGGCTTGATTTTCTTTATGGTGAAGCAAATTTAGAGAGTTTAGAAATTATAAATCAGTCAGATAAAAAGCTCATTGCTGGTGTTGTTGATGGAAGAAATATTTGGAAAAACAACATACAAAACACCATCCAACTTTTAGATAAAATTGCTCTAGGTGTTACTAAAGAGCAGATGATTGTTGCAAGTTCTTGTTCCCTCTTACACACCCCATTTACTTTAGAGTATGAGACACAAATGAGTGCAGAGGTTAAAAACTGGCTTGCATACTCAAAAGAAAAATTAGATGAAATTTCTCTTATCACGAAACTCTTTTTCAAAGAAACATTAACAGCTGATGAAAAGACAAAAATTCAAGAGAATAAACAAGCAAATGAGAGTAGAAAAACATCGCCCTTAATTCATGATAAAGCAGTACAAACAAGAGTTCAAAATATAACAAAAAGAGAAAGAGATGAAAAATATGAACAGAGAATTGTAGTTCAAAAAGAGCTTTTAAAGTACGATGATTTAGCGACAACGACAATAGGCTCGTTTCCTCAAACAGCAGAATTAAGAAAGCTTCGACGAGATTTCAAAAATCAGCTTATCTCATTAGAAGATTATGAAACAGAGATTAAAGCCTATATTGATGAGTGTGTTGCTTTTCAAGAAGAGTGTGGTTTAGATATTTTAGTACATGGAGAGCCTGAGCGAAATGATATGGTTGAGTACTTTGGTGAACAACTCAAAGGGTATGGATTTTCACAAAATGGCTGGGTTCAGAGCTATGGAAGTCGTTGTGTGAAACCACCTTTTATCTATGGTGATGTTTCTCGCCCACAACCCATGACAGTTGCATGGACAAGCTATGCTCAAAGCAAAACAAAACAAATCATGAAAGGAATGCTAACAGGTCCTGTCACCATTTTAAACTGGTCATTTGTACGCGATGACAAAGCAAGAAGTGAAGTTTCAGAGCAAATTGCACTTGCGATCAATGATGAGATAAATGATTTACAAAATGCTGGTATTAAAATAATTCAAGTTGATGAGGCTGCGTTTAAAGAGGGGTATCCACTCCGAGAAGCCAAAATTAAAGAGTATGAAAGATGGGCGGTAAGAGATTTTAAACTCTCAGTTGCGAGTGCATTTGAGAAAACACAGATTCATACACATATGTGTTATAGTGAATTTAATGACATAATTGCTACTATTGAAGCAATGGATGCTGATGTAATTAGCATTGAAACAGCACGAAGTGGTAATGAACTTCTAAAAATATTTGCAGATGTTGGCTACAAACAAGAAGTAGGTCCCGGTGTCTATGACATTCACTCACCACGCATCCCTTCTGTTGAAGAGATACTTAAACAGATAAGACTTCTCCTTGAAGTTTTACCTCAAAAGCAACTCTGGATTAACCCTGATTGTGGTCTAAAAACAAGAACTTACAGTGAAATAAAACCAAGTTTAAAGAACATGGTTAAAGCTGTTTCAATAATAAAAGCGGAACTTCAATAGTTTAAGCTATTGCAAAAAAGGATTTATTCAGTCATTTATTATTTAATGTTGAGTATAATCCATATAATTATAATAAGGAATTTTACACGATGAGTTTTTTAAAAGAATTTGATGAAGAAGTATATAACTTATGCGAAAAAGAGTTAGAGAGACAAACAGACCATTTAGAGATGATTGCCTCTGAAAACTTTACACTTCCAGCTGTAATGGAAGCAATGGGGTCAGTATTTACAAACAAGTATGCTGAAGGGTATCCGATGAAACGCTACTACGGTGGATGTGAATATGCTGATGGTGTAGAACAACTTGCGATTGACCGTGCTTGTGAACTTTTTGGCTGTAAATTTGCCAATGTACAACCACACTCAGGTTCTCAAGCTAATGGTGCTGTTTATGCGGCACTTCTTAAAGCAGGTGATAAACTTTTAGGAATGGATTTAAGCCATGGTGGACACCTTACGCATGGAAGTAAACCAAGTTTTTCTGGAAAAAACTACCACTCTTTTACCTATGGGGTAGAGCTTGATGGACGCATTGATTATGATAGAGTTTTAGATATTGCTAAAATCACACAACCAAAGATTATTGTTTGTGGTGCTTCTGCTTATGCTCGTGAAATCGACTTTAAACGTTTCCGTGAGATTGCCGATGAAGTGGGTGCTATTCTTTTTGCAGACATCGCACACATCGCTGGTTTAGTGGCAGCAGGGGAACACCCTAGCCCATTCCCTCATGCACATGTTGTGACAACGACAACACATAAAACACTTGGTGGACCTCGTGGTGGGATGATTATGACAAATGATGAAGATATTGCAAAGAAAATCAACTCTGCAATCTTCCCTGCCCTACAAGGTGGACCTCTTGTGCATGTTATTGCAGCTAAAGCAGTTGGTTTTAAACACAATTTATCTCCAGCTTGGAAAGAGTATGCTGTACAAGTCAAAGCAAATGCGAAAATCATGGGTGAAGTAATGATTAAACGTGGCTATGATGTTGTCAGTGGTGGAACAGATAACCACCTTATACTTGTTTCATTTGTTGGCAAAGAAATTTCTGGAAAGGATGCTGATGCAGCACTTGGAAACGCAGGAATTACCATCAACAAAAACACAGTTCCAGGTGAAACCCGTAGTCCTTTTGTAACATCAGGAATCCGTGTAGGTTCCCCTGCACTTACAAGTCGAGGAATGAAAGAAAAAGAGTTTGAAATTATTGCCAACAAAATGGCAGATGTTTTAGATGACATCAACAACACAGAGTTGCAAGCAAGTATCAAAGAAGAGATGAAAGCCCTTGCACAACAATTTGTGATTTATAACCAATCAACTTACTAAAAAGGGAACCTTATGACTGCAATGGATATGAAACTGATTAAAATGGTAAGTGACCACTACTGGGAGAAAAAAACGACTGTTGTCGATAAACTCTCCTTTAAAGGGCGTACTTTTTATAACAAGTTTGAAAGAATCAATGCTCCCTTAAATCAATCTATCATCAACAAGCACCTTAAAGGTGAAATAACAGTTGCACACTCCATTGTAGATAAAAAAGGAATAGTTGAAAATATTGTCATTGATTATAATGGTCGTGACCCTGAACGTTTTTACCATAAAGCACAATTACTGCTTCGAGAAGAAGGGTATATCAATTTTACTGCTTATGAAACAAAAACAAAAGGACACCTTCATGTCTACATCCATAAAGGGCACACAACACTTCAAGAAGCTATCCAACTAGGAAAGATGCTGAGCATGAAACTTGCATCAAAACAACCAAAACAATGGCGAATGTTTCCAAATGCCGATATGCCAGATGAATACAACATTCTAACGCTTCCCTATGAAGTATATGCCAAAGAACGTGGAGCATCTTGGTCAAAACATATGTAAACCTTTGTAATATATTGCTAAATTAGCAATTTTTTGCTATCATAGAACCAAATAAACTTGAGGTAAGATTATGGAAGATAAAAACGAATTAAACGATATCATTCTCAACAAGGGGAACTCTACGAGTTCTAACAAAAAGATTATTCTTGCTGTAGCTACTTTGGGTATTATCTTAGTCATTGTAGTCATGCTTATGAATTCACTCAGCTCTAGTGGAACTGACAACTTACCTCAAGCCGCACTCCCTCCTAAACCAGCAGTCACAGCAGCAGAACCAGTTGATGAGCCACTCTTTGAAGATGTGGAAGTTGTCCATGAGAGTACTCCAGAGGCAAATAAACTTGATAGAATTGCTCAAAAACTTAAACAAGAAAGCCAAGAGCAAGCAGACATAGAAATAACACCGACTGTAACACCAGTAACTCCAAAAGTCGTAGAAGCTCCAAAAAAGATTATAAAAGCAGTTGTTAAAAAACACATAAGTAAGCAAAAAGTAGTCAAAAAAAGTGTTACTCATGATGCTTACTATGTGCAAGTAGGTTCATTCTCTAAGTATGCACCCAATAAAAAGTTTTTAAAATCCATTACAGATTTAAATTACCAGTATACATATCATAAAGTCAAAAAGCTCAACAAGGTACTTATTGGTCCTTTTACAAGTAAACGAAAAGCCCAAAATGCGAGACGTATCATCCGTGCTAAAATTGAGCCAGGCGCTTTTTTAATAAAACTCTAATTTTTAAGGGATAGCTTGATACATTCAAAACAATTTACACTTGACCAGTTAGCACCTATTGCTGTTTACTCAAAACTCAAAAACATCTTTCACTCTGAAATCTCTTTCCTTTTGGAAAGTGCTGGAAATAGTGAAGGTAACTATAGTATAGTCTGTATTGGAGCGCGTGAACGCCTCCAGTACATTGATGAAAAAACAATCTATACCGATGTAAATGCCGACAAACATGAAAAGTCCATTTCTCCCTTTACCTTTTTAAAAGAGTACTACAACAAACAAGACACTGCACCTTATAAAGAAGCACTCAAAGAGTTGAAAGTAGGCTATGTTGATGGATTTATTGGTTATATTGGTTATGATATGGTCAAAGTTTTTGAGCCTAAACTCGGTTCAAGTATGGACGACCTTGAAGATGAACTCCACACACCTGACCTTGACCTCATCTTACCAAAAATGGTACTTATCTACTCCCATAAAGACCACAAAATCACACTCGTAAGTACTCTTAAAGAGTTTGCAGATAAATTTGAACATATTCATGATGAACTCAAGGGTGTCTATACCTACCAACATCGTGTACATAATATTGGTAATGACAAAGGCTCTTTTGCACACTCAAAAGAGAAGTTTTTTGAGATGATTGAAAAATCTAAAGAAATGATTAGAAGTGGCGATGTTTTTCAAATCCTCATGACAAATCGTTTTACTCGAAATATCAAAGTAGACCCTTTTAGTTTTTATCGTATTTTACGAGCAAAAAACCCTTCACCTTATATGTTTTTAATGGAGTATGAAGATTTTAGTATAGTTGGTTCATCTCCTGAAGTTATGGTGCGTTTAACTGATGGAGAACTCTTACTCCGCCCTATTGCAGGAACTCGTAAACGCGGGAGTACAAAAGAAAGAGACCTTGAACTCGAAGCAGAACTCTTAGCAGACCCGAAAGAACTTGCTGAACATCTGATGCTTATAGATTTAGGACGTAATGATGTTGGTCGAGTAGCAAAGACAGGGAGTGTCAAAGTGGATGACATGATGCATATAGAGCGATTCTCTCATGTTATGCATATTGTTTCTGATGTCAGAGCAGAACTCGCTGATGACAAAGATATGTTTGACTTATTTATGGCAACTTACACAGCAGGTACAATGACGGGAGCGCCTAAAATTCGTGCTATGGAATTGATTGCAGAATATGAGGGACTCAAACGTGGCTTTTATAGTGGAAGCATTGCCTACTTTGGCTTTGATGGCAATATGGATAGTGCGATTACTATTCGTACAGCGATGGTCAAAGAGGATAAGGTTGTGTTGCAAGCTGGTGCAGGAATTGTTGCTGATAGCATTAATGAGCTTGAGTACTTAGAAGTTGAAAACAAACTCGGTGCGCTCATTCATTCTCTTGAAGACTTAGATAAAAAATAATGCAACTTTTTTCTATTTTTGGCAACCCTGTTGCACACTCTCGTTCCCCACTTATGCATAATGCAGTCTTTAAAAACTGTCACTACCCTGCTTGCTATACTCGAACACATCTTCTTGATGGTGAAAAACTGAAAGAAACTTTTTTTTCTCTAGGTTTATCAGGAGCAAATGTTACTATTCCCCATAAAGAAGCTGCATTTAATGCTTGTGATGAAGTACGAGGTTTTGCAAAAAAAATCGGTGTTGTCAATACCCTAGTAAATGAAAATGGTAAACTCATAGGCTACAACACGGATGCTGATGGTTTTATGTATGCCATTCGTGAATTTCAAAAAGTCCAAAAGATTTTGGTTTTAGGCGCGGGAGGTACGGCAAAGGCACTAGTTTCTCGCTTTTTAGAAGAAGGGATGCAAGTAAGTGTTTTAAACAGAAGTGCGTCCAGACTAGAGTATTTTCAAACACTAGATTGTCAGGTCTCTACATGGGATGATTTTATTCTCGCAGAGTATGACCTCGTTGTAAACACAACAAGTGCTGGTTTAAGTAGTAGTGATTTTCCTGCACCAAAAAATCTCATACTACAAATACTACAAAATACACACTATGTAGCAGATGCAATTTATGGAAAACTCACCCCTTTTTTAGAACTTGCAAAAGAAAAAGGTATCCTCTATAAAAATGGGGCAGATATGCTTTTAGGGCAAGGTGTCTTAGCCAATGAACTTTTTGTGCAAGGAAAACTCTCAAAAGAAGCTATTCAAAATGCAATGCAAAAGAGTTTTGAGCTTTAAACCCGTACTCTATCTTCAAGTGCCCGTGTTAAAGAGAGCAAGTCGATATTTTCTAAGCTCACACCCGTTGGAACACCTTGTGCAATACGAGAAAAATTCACATTATAAGCACTTAATTTATCCTCTATATAAAGGATTACTGCATCATTAGCGATAGAAGGAGTCAACGCAAAAAGTATATCACTGATACCACTCTCAAGCATAGCTTCCAAATGAGAAACATGCATCTCGTCCAAACTCTCTAAAACAAAGTATCTCCCATCAAAGAGTCCATTTTCTTCTAAGAGTAAAATATCTTTTGCATTTTCAACAATACACAAAAGAGTCTCATCGCGGTTTTCATCACAACAAATATAGCAAAGTGCATCTTCACTCATGCCACCGCAACTTTGACACTTTTTTAAACTTCCTAAAGCATCTTCAATAGCATGAGAAATCTTGAGTCCCACATAGCTATCATTCATAACCATAAAATAAGCAAGGCGTGTTGCCGACTTTTTCCCAATAGTTGGCAAATCTTGGAGTGCATCCACAAGTCGATTAAATTTTTCTAAAGATTTATTCATTTATACTCTGATAGTAAAATTAAAAAAGAAGATAAAGTTATTTTCATAAACTGATTATATCAAAATTACATGGTATAATTCCAAAAAAAATTATTGATGCAGGAAAAAATGGAAAATTTAAGTTATTATGAAATACTCGAAGTATCACAAAGTGCGGATAAATCAACGATAAAAAAAGCATACAGGAAACTTGCTAAACAGTATCATCCCGATAAAAATCCCGGTGATAAAGAAGCAGAACATAAGTTTAAACTTTGTAACGAAGCCTATCAATGTTTAAGTGATGACCAACAACGAAGTACTTACGACCGTTATGGAAAAGAAGGTCTTCAAGGTATGGGTGGTGGCTCTCGTCATAGTGCTGGTGGTTTTGATGACTTAGGCTCAATGTTTGAAGATATGTTTAATGGCTTTGGTGGTGGACAATCTCGTCGCCGTCAAAACCCTGCAGATATGGAAAAATACCCACTTGACATGAATGTAGATATGCATATTAGTTTTCATGAAGCTATCTTTGGATGTGAAAAAGAAGTAGAATTTACATATAAGACTTCATGTAAAGATTGTAAAGGTACTGGTGCAAAAAATGGGAAACTAAGTACTTGTAAACAATGTAAGGGACAAGGTCAAGTCTACATGAAACAAGGTTTCATGACTTTTTCACAAACCTGTCCTGTCTGTCAAGGAACGGGAAGTGCCGCAAGTGATGCTTGTAAAAGTTGTCATGGAAATGGTTATGATGAAGTAAGGGAGAGTGTTACAGTAAAAATTCCAAAAGGGATAGACACAGGAAATCGTTTACGAGTTTCAGGAAAAGGAAACATTGGTAAACGCGGTTCAAGAGGCGATTTATATGTCACTTTTGAAGTCAAACCTGACAAACATTTTATCCGTAATGATAATGATGTTTACATTGAAATCCCTGTCTTTTTTACACAAGCTGTTTCAGGAGCAAGTGTCACGATTCCTTCTTTAACAGGTGAATTAGAATTAAAACTTGATGTAGGCACACGAGATAAGCAACATTTCACTTTTAGAGGTGAAGGTATAGATGATGTCCATGGTCATGGAAAAGGTGACCTCATCGCACAAGTAAATATCACATATCCTAAAAAACTCAATAGTGAACAAGAAGCACTCCTTACACAATTACAAGAATCTTTTGGCATTGAAGAGTCAAAACCTCATGAAAGTGTTTTAGACTCAGCCATTGATAAAATGAAAGGTTGGTTCAAGTAAGATGAACAGAGATAAACTCAAAGAAAAGCTTTCTACACTCTCTTTATCAATGTTTAGAAAAGACTTTTTTGGGATTTATCATGGTTCTATCTCTGCAAAAACAGAATCGAATCGTTTTATCATCAATACAAAAGAAGCTGTTTTTGATGCCGTCAATAAAGATAATTTAATTGAACTTAATTTCAAGAAAGATTATCGCTGGAATCAAGCAAGTATTGATGCGAGTATCCATTATAATATTTACTCACAAATTAGTGAAGCAAAATTTATCTCCTTTAGTATGCCACCCTTTACAGCAGCCTATTCACTCGAACACAATATTATTTCACCGAAAGATTACTTTGGACATAAAGAGATTGGGTCTATTCCTATCGTTGATCCAAAAGAATTTGACAATTGGTATGAACGAGCGCAAAGTGAAATTCCTCACTATTTTCAAACAAACAAAGCAAATATTATGGTCATTCGTGGCTATGGTGTTTACTCCTTTAACAGAGATATTCATGAAATGGCCAAACAACTTGCAATTTTAGAAAAAAGTTGCCGTTTACTAATGTTAAATAAGCAAAAAGATGGTACCATTTTTGAATGAAATCAATAATGAAAGATAAGCTCCTCTTAGAAAACACACGAACACTTCATCTTTTGTATGTGGAAGATGATGTAAAACTTCTTGAAAGTACCAAAGAAATTTTTGAAATTTTTTTCAACTCTGTTACTACTGCGACCAACGGTGAAGATGGCCTTACATCCTACAAAGATTTTTACCAAGCACACAATTATTATTATGACATTGTCATTACCGATATTAATATGCCCAAACTCAATGGCTTGGAGATGGCAGAAAAAATGTTAAAAATCAATGCGGAACAAGCGATTATCATTACCACAGCACATAACGAGATGCAGTATTTGAGTAAAGCCATTAATCTTGGTGTTGATGGTTTTATCATCAAACCAATAGAGGCTCATAAACTAAAAAAAGTACTCTTTAAATCTGCACAAGCTATTACAGATAGAAAGTTTGTTATTTCTCATGTCGATATGATAGAAGACCTTAATGTTTTACTTGATACACAAAACAAAGAGTTGCTTGCAAAAAACAAAGAACTCGAAAAATCTTTTAGAATGCTTGATACAATGGTCAAAAAAGAGCAAGTTGCCCATAATCAAGAAGAACATTCTCATGAAAACACTCCAAACAATAATCAAACTACAAAATACCTTGAAGAACAGATTCAAAGTTTAATCAATGATGACTTAGATGAACTTAGAGAATTACATAGTGATATTGATTTGGATATTATTGCTACTATCAACAATCCTGCTCTTCTTTCAAGCAGTAACATTTTAGAAGAATTAACGGATAATTTCAGCAGATATGCTTCTATTCTTTCCTTTTATAATTTTTTTGATGAGCTAAGCCAATCGATTAGTCTTTTTTCAAATACACTCAAAGAAAGCCCTATTCCTGATGATGCGATGCGTATAGAAAATGTTTTTATGCTTCTTGAGAGTTTTATGTATGTACTTAAAAAATGGCAAGAGGATTTAGCTTCTGAAGATAAGAGTAAAATCAATGCTTTAGATGCTTCTATCATTAGTGATATGCAGACAATTACAAATATGTGGACACAAGAAAAGGAGGAGGAAGCTCCTTTAGAAGATTTAGATGATATTTTCGATTTCTAAAATAGCTTCATAAGCAGTCTCCATCATTTTATCTATCTCTGCTTCTTTTATGATATAAGGAGGCATAAAATAGATAACATTTCCAAGTGGTCTGAGCAGTACCCCATGTTTTAACCCATACTGATACACTTTTAAACCCATACGGAGTTTTGCATCATAATCTTTTAAATCAACTGCACAAACCATCCCTGTTTGACGAATACTTTTCACATTTTTCAGTGCTAAAAATCTTTGGAGTTTTTCCTGCATATACCTTGAGAGTTCTCTATTTTTTTCAATGATATTTTCATTTTCAAATATATCTAATGTTGCATTTGCTGCCGCACAAGCAAGTGCATTTCCCGTATAAGAGTGCGAGTGTAAGAATGCCTTATGTTCATTATAATCACAATAAAATTTTGCATAGATTGCATTAGATGTTAAAACAACAGATAAAGGAAGATAACCCCCTGTCAAGCCTTTGGACAAGACTAAAAAATCAGGCGATATTTGTGCTTTCTCACAGGCAAACAACTTTCCAGTGCGTCCAAAACCCACCATCACTTCATCTGCAATCAAATGCACATCATATCGAGTTGCTATCTCTCGAATCAGCACTAAGAACTCCTCATGATACATATGCATACTTCCAGCCCCTTGTATAAGTGGCTCTACGATAATAGCACTAATATTTTGAGCCTGCTCTTGGCACAATTCTTCAAAAGTTTCTGCTGCCTTTTGTGCTGCTTGGATACTCATATCTTGTGGTACTGGTGTTTGAAGTGTTTTTAAAAGAAGGGGTGCATAGGTGTCTTTGTAGAGTTCTACATCACCTACACTCAATGCCCCAATAGTTTCACCATGGTATGAATTTGTTAATGAGACAAAAATATTTTTATCTTTTTTCCCATCATTTAAGTGTGCATGATAACTCATTTTGAGTGCCACTTCAACAGCAGAAGAACCATTGTCTGAGTAAAAACATTTATCGAGATTTTTTGGTGTAAGGGCAACTAAACGTTCTGAGAGTTTCACAACTTGCTGATGTGTAAATCCAGCTAAAATCACATGCTCTAAAGTATCAAGCTGTTCTTTTATCTTTTCATTAATGTAAGCATTCGTATGTCCGAACATATTGACCCACCAACTACTTATAGCATCGATGTATTGATTACCCTCAAAATCTTCAAGGAAAATGCCATGTGCTTTTTCAATGGGGATGAGAGGTAAGACTTCATGGTCTTTCATTTGTGTACATGGGTGCCAAAGCACATCTAAATCACGATTTTTAAGTTCTTCATTTGTTATAGTATCTTTCATGACAAAATTATACCTTTTGTATGCCTACTTTATCAAGGTTTAATACGAATTTACCTAAAATATCGAAAATACGAGAGAACAAGGTTTTTATTACAATGATAACATGGATGCAGAGACATAAAAAATACTTAATTATTACTATTTGGATATCAACAATCGCGTTTATTGGTGCAGGATTTGTTGGTTGGGGACAGTATAGTTATGGAGATAAAGCAGGAGCAATAGCTAAAGTTGGTACAATTGAAATTACACAAGGTGAACTCCAAAAAACTTACTCAAATCTTTACTCAAGATACAATCAAATATTTCAAGGGAATTTTGATGAAGAAAAAGCCAAACAGTTTGGTTTAAAAAAACAAGCCTTTGAACAACTCCAACAACAAGCACTTATCTTAAATCTTGCTGCAGCTTATGATATCCAAGTTTCTGATGATGAAATCTTAGCAGAACTTGAAACAGAAAAGTATTTCTTTAAAGATGGTGTTTTCAGTAAAGAACTTTATAAAAATGCACTACGAGCAAATAACCTAAGCTCAAAAGAGTATGAAGACGAAATCAAAAAAAATCTGATGATTCAAAAAACACTACAACTCCTACCTATAAAAACTTTAAAAAGTGAAACTGCTGTCTTTAATGCACTCTCAAATATCGCAGATAAAATAAACTACAAAGTGCTTACAAAAAAAGATGTAACACTTGACACTTCTGATAAAGCTTTAAAAACTTTTTGGAATACAATCAGTGGTACTTTTATGACACAAACGAGTTATGATATACAGTATATTGTACAAACCCCTGTTGCTAACACTTTTTCTAATACAGAAATTGCAAGTTACTACAAAGAGAACAAAAATCATTTTAAAGATGCACAATCTAAAATAATCCCATTAGAAAAAGCAAAAGAACAAGTCATTGCAGAACTAATTGCAAGTGCCACAAAAAAAGCAGCTTTAAAAAATTATATTCTTTATAAAAAAGATAAACTTACAGATGCGAACACCACTTCAGTAACAATCTCTTCTGCTCAGAACCCTTTTACTCCTGATGTTTTAGCGAAAGTATCCAAACTTGGTCTCTCTAGTTCTTACCTCAAACCTTCACTTGTCAATGGGAAATATATTACTATCAAACTTCTCAAAGTAAATGCACCAACTGTCAAAACATATGCACAAGCAAAAGCAGAAGTACTTGCACTCTATCTCAAGCAAAAGACAAAATCTGCACTCCAAGCAAAAGCAAAACAGAGTTTAAACAGCTTTCAAGGAACAACAACAGATTTTATAACATATAAAGATAGCGATAAATTAACGCTACTTTCAAAAACAGAAGCAGCTGAATTTTTATCTAAACTTTTTGTAAGTGCCAATAAAAATGCATATATTGCACTTAAAGATGGTACAATCGTTCTTTACAATATTTTGGAACAGAAAATGCTTTCTCAAGACAATACAAATACGAGTGATATAATGCAAAAAATAAAAAGCAATCTCTTTAACACTGCTCTTATCAAAGAGCTTCAAAACAAATACCCTACTGAAGTATTTGTAAAAGGACTATAAATTGAGTAGAGCAGTATTAGCCATTGACATTGGCTCCACAAAAATATGTGCCATCATTGCTCAAATTGATGACGATAATAAAATCTCTATTATTGGTACAGGAACGACACCAGCACAGGGATTACGCAAAGGAAGCATCACAAATATAGAGCTTGCTGCAAGAAGCATCAAAACTGCTGTAGAAGATGCAAAACGTGTTGCTGGTAGTGATGTAAAAAGTGCCATTGTATCTATATCGGGTGCATATACAAAAAGTTCTCATACGGATGGGATAGTCAATATTCAAAGTAAAGAGATTAGTTTAAAAGAAATAGAGCGTGTCATGCATGCAGCAGTATATAATGCAAATATTCCCAATGAGCATGAAGTCCTCCATGTCCTTCCTTTTAATTTTAAAGTTGATGACCAGGACTTTATTGAAGACCCACTAGGGATGAATGCCTCTCGTCTTAAAGTGGACGCACATATCATTACAACACAAAAATCAAATCTTAATAATCTTAAAAAAGCAGTAAACGGTGCGGGAATAGAGGTTGAAAATATCGTGTTAGCAGGATATGCTTCATCTATCGCAACCCTTAATCCTGATGAAAAGGAACTCGGCGCAGTCATCATAGATATGGGTGGAAATACATGTAATATTTCTATCTATTCCGGAAATTCTCTTCGCTATAATGATTTTCTAGGTGTTGGTTCAAACCATATTACAAGTGACCTTTCTATGGCACTCCATACACCACTTAATGTTGCCGATAAAGTAAAACTTAACTATGGTTCTCTTTTAACACCAAGTAATGATTTGATAGAATTACCTGTCATTGGTGATGAGGAAGCAAGTCATGAAGTTTCTTTAGAAGTTGTCCATAATGTCATCTTCGCAAGAGTGGAAGAGACATTAATGATTTTAGCACAGTTTATAGAAAAAAGTGGACTCAAAGACCAGATTGGTGCAGGAGTAATCCTTACTGGTGGTTTTTCAAAGATGGAAGGCATTAGAGAACTCGCGGGAGCTACTTTTGGCTCTATGCCTGTGCGTTTAGCTCGTCCACTTGAGATGGATGGACTCTTTGACAATTTACGTGATGCTGAATATGCAAGTGCTATCGGTCTTATCATGTACTCTGGCTCTCCCTATACACCATATGAAATAGATGTCAACAAAAGAGTCCGACATTCAAATGAAGAACCAACTTCAAAAAGTAGTGTCAATTTTAAAAGTCCTGCAGATATCCCAGTAGCACCCTCTTTGGATATAGAATCACAAGAACCGAAAATGGTCTCACTTGATGCTTCAAAAGAGAGTAAAAGTGATGAAGCAAATAGTGTAAATAAATTTTGGAACTGGGCTTCCCAGTTATTTTAAAGGAGTGAGATAATGGAACCATTTGTAATAGAAGAATCAAGTAGAGTAAACGGTGCAAGAATTATTGCTGTTGGTGTTGGCGGTGGCGGTGGCAACATGATAGGGCACATGATAAATGAAGGTGTTACTGGCATCGAAATGATGCTTATCAATACTGATGCGCAAGTACTGAGTGAAACAAATGCAGCTGCTAAAATTCAAATCGGTACGAAACTGACAAAAGGTCTCGGTGCAGGTATGAAGCCTAATATTGGAAAAGATTCTGCATTAGAAAATTATGATGAAATCAAAGAAGCACTAAGTGGTGCAGATATTGTTTTCATTTCTGCAGGACTTGGTGGAGGAACAGGAACAGGTGCTGCTCCAGTTATCGCACAAATTGCAAAAGAGATTGGGGCATTAACAATCTCAATCGTTACAAAACCTTTTAAATTTGAAGGAAAAAAACGCCTTAAACTTGCAGAAGCAGGACTCGCCGAACTTAAAAGAGAAAGTGATTCTATAGTCGTTATTCCAAATGATAAACTCCTTTCAATTATCGATAGAAAATTAGGCTTAAAAGATAGCTTTAAGATAGTCGATAGTGTCCTCGCACAAGCAGTGAGTGGTACATCTGGTGTTATTCTTTCAAGTGGTGAAAATGATATTAACCTTGACTTTGCCGATTTACAGACAGTCATGAGCTATAAAGGTATGGCACTTATGGGTGTTGGAGAACATGAAGGTGAAAATGCAGCGTATGAAGCAATCAAAGCAGCTATTGAATCTCCATTACTTGATAATATGTCGATCAATGGTGCTTTAGGTGTTCTTGTTCACTTTAAAATGCATCCAAATTTTTCTTTGATTGAAATCTCTGATGCTATGGAAGTAGTCCATGAAAGTGCGCATGATGATGCAGAGGTTATTTGGGGAACATCTACAGATGATACTATCCCTGAAAATTATATTAAAATTACTATTGTTGCAACTGGATTTGAAAAAGAACTGAGTAATGACCCAGCTTTTGCTCCTGAAGTACCAATGGCACAACCTAGAGCCACTGTTCGTCCTCGCCTTGTAGTAGGTGGAGATATGGATAGTGACTATCTTGACATCCCTGCATATATGAGACAACAACAAGATTAAGCTTGTCTCACTTCACAAAACTCATGAAGGCCAAAACACTCCTTGGTCTTCGAGAAACTTCCTCTCTTCGTGAAATAAAATCAAAATACAAAAATTTGATGAAAAAATGGCACCCCGACAAACATCTTGATGATATTGCTAAAGCAACTCAGATGAGTGCAAATATCAATGACGCCTATGAGATTGTTATGGAGTATTGCAATAATTATGAATATTCATTTGAAGAAGAGAGTATCAAAAAGAGTACATACTCACCATCAGAGTGGTGGCACGATAAATTTGGAGGAAGATAGAAATCAATCTATCTTTAAAAGCATTAACCTTCGTATAAAAAGAACAAGTAACGAAACTGCCAACAATTTAAAATCAATCTCAGCAGCTAAATGAATGTTTACAAATGTATCACTTAAAGTCGCTTCTTTTCCTAAAGCTTGCATAGAGAGTATTTTTGGAGCATAGACAACACTAAACATCAGTGAAGCAAATAACACTAAAGAGGCAGAAGCTAAAACAATAGGATCCCTTTTTGCTGTTTTATAAGCGATAGATTCGTATACTGCGACATATAATACAACAACATATAGCCAGTAACTAAACCTATGAAATATCTCTGCCATAACAATTCCAGCATTATATTTATCTATGAGAATATCTACTGGTAAAATATCTGTATGAAAGACGATAGGAGCGACTATAACACCAAGCACTAAAACAGCACCAAATGATGCTGCTAAAACAAGTAAATAACTAAAATCTAAGTATATATTTCTTTTCAATTTCCAACCTCTAACTCTAATGTGAATCCTCTATCGAAATCACTGTAATCTTTATAAAAAGTTAATTTTTTGTAATTACTTTTTTCTAAATAATATCTTATTTTATCTTTTTGGTCATAACCCATCTCACAAGTAAAAGAACTAATCTTTCTACTTAAGACTGTATCAAGTAGTTTTTTAATGATTTCATCGCCTACTTTTCCACCAAAAAGAGCATTTTGTGGTTCATATGCCAAATTTGATTCTAAGGCAATACCATCCTCAATGTAAGGAGGATTGGAGACAAGATAATCAACCACTTCATCTACAGGCTCAAGTAAAGAACCTAAACGTAACTCTATTCTCTCTTGAAGATGAAATTTTTGTATATTTTTTGCAGCAACATCGAGTGCAGTTTGAGAAATATCTACAGCTATAAACTTAGCATGTTTGAGATGTTGTGCTAAAACAATAGAGATGATTCCACTCCCTACCCCTACTTCAACAAAAGTCATTGCCCTACTTTTATCTTCAATGTTTTTTAAAACTTCATCAACAAAGAGTTCGGTTTCAGGACGTGGTATCAAAGCACCTGCATCTATATAAAATTCTTGGTCATAAAAGCTTACGCTTTGTGTAATATACTCTAAGGGTTCATTTAAAGCACGTCTTTGTACAAGTGACTTTAGTACATCATAATCTTCAACAGGAGCATTTTGATGTGTAATCAACCATAATTCATCAACATTCAAATGATACATCAAAAGAAGTTGTGCTTCCCTTGATGCTCGAGGGATTTTACTTTCTAAAGTTTTACTTATATCTTTTAAAACTTCTTTAACTATAAAACAGCTTCGCATTTTCCCTCTAAAGCACTCTTATCAGTATCCCCTATTGCAACACCCAGCTCTTTGAGTCTTTCCAAAACTGGAGGATGTGTATAGTGAAAAAATATATATAAAGGGTGTGAAAGTGGAAAACTTTTGTTTTCAGTTACCAATTTTTGGAGTGCATTTGCAAGTTCAATCCCCCCTGCTTCACCACCAAGTTCACTTCCCATTTTATCTGCAGCATATTCATTATGTCGGCTTACTATCCCCATAATAGGCATCATAAGAAATCCTAAAACAGGCATAAAGAGCATAAGTAAAATCATAATCAAATACGGTTCTTGACTTAAACCAAACTCCATATATAATGTTTCAGGAAGATTTCCAAATACTGCAAACATAACAAATAACATACCACCAACCAAAGCGATATTTTTATAAATATCTCCATGAGCGAAATGTCCAAGTTCATGTCCTAAAACTGCCAACAACTCTTTTGTAGTGAGTTTTTCAAGTAAAGTATCAAACAAGACCACTCGTTTTGCTTTTCCGAAACCACCAAAATAGGCATTTAATCTTGCATCACGCTTACTCGCATCACTCACAAAAACACCACTACTTACAAAGCCTGTTTTATCCATAAGTATTTGTATCTCACTATCGAGTGCTTTATCTTCTAAAGGTGTTAACTTATCAAAGAACATAGCACGAAATGCAGGATAGAGCATATTTATCCCTATCACAACACTAAAGATAAAAACAAAACTCCATAACCACCACAATCTAAAAGTCGTTATAATTTCATAAATTCCCCAGACCACCAAGGTGCCAAAAACAATCGTCATAACAAATGAGATAAGTGTATCTTTAAGCCATTGTTCTAAAGTTGATTTATTAAAACCATACTTTGTATCTAAAACAAACTTCTCATAATATGCAAAAGGTAAAGAGAGGACTGAATTAATCACAACGAAACCCATCACTATCATTATGTTCATATATAGTGGCTCGAGTGTATAAAACTGACTATACAAAAACTTGATACCAACATCAATCCAAAGAAGAAAAAAGATAAAATCAACAAAATAGTTTATGAGCGCTAATTTTTCTTTCGCCACAGCATAATTTCCTGCTGTTAAAAATTCACTTTGTGTTAAAAGAACCGCTTGTTTGCGTTTCGCAATATTGATATACCCGATTTGCATCACACTTGTATAAATAGATATAAAAATATAAAGTGTGTAAATTCCAACTATAAATGCTAACATAGAACTACCTTCAAAAATATGTAAAATTGTATCATTATTTATTATTTATAAGGAACTGTTTTTACATTATCAAAAACATTTAAGCTATCATCCACACTTCCAAGAAAATAATTTACACCTACATATATCAATCCAATACCTAGACCTGCAATAATGACAAGCATTACACCCTTTTTCTTTTTCCCTTTTAAACCGTTATAATCACTTATATCTTCTAAAGTTGGTTCATCCATAATTTTTCCTTTTTGATTTATAATTTATATATTACTATACATTACTTAAATCATTGAAAAGAATCAAAGATTAACATGACGAACTAAGTATAGATAAATAATATTATTTCGTCATATTGTACTGGAAAGAGTTAACTTGGGCAAGCTTCGATTTCACCCATGTCTATGGATGAACCACCACCACTTATCATTTTTTCATTTTCACGAATAAGATTCCCATTATGCACTATAGAGTAAGAAATGCTTGTTGTATCTCTAATCGTGTTGATAGTAGAACAGTAAGTTTCCAAAGATGCCATGACCCAGCGAGCTGCTGTTGTATCATCGACATCGGAGTTAAAAGTATATGTAAGATGGAGTGTTTCAAACTTTGCAGGATGTGGCTCGGCACGTACAACTTCACCCTCTACCACTAAATCAGTGACAGTTTTACCTTGATTTTTTGGTATTAGTATCATATCTGTTGCACTACAAGTAATAATCCCTGATAAAAAATACTCTACAGGAGAGATAGTAGGACAATCTATCACAAAACTACTCTTCGCAGTTTTTGCCTCAAATTTCATAGCATCTTGATGTCTGATTGTTACTTTCATATCTATTTTCCTTCTAAAAAGTTTTTAAAATACGCTAACTGTTCTTGCGTTCTCAAAGTTGCTGTACCACCCTCAGAAGTTCTCGCATTCATTGAGTGGCGAAGTGCTAAAAATTCCATCACATCTTCATTTATTCTACTATCTATCTCTTTGAGATATTTAAATTCCATTTTCGATAAATCAATATTTATCTCTTCACCTTTTGCAACAGCTCTTCCTGTAATGAAATGCGCTTCTCGAAATGGTATATCGCATTTCTCTACAAGATAATCTGCCAAATCTGTTGCACTTAAATGACCAATGGCACAAGCTTTTTCCATATTGGCTGCTTTAACTTCCATTGTTTTTATTGCTTCTTTTAAAATCTCCAATGAAATTTCAGCAGTCTCTATCGCATCAAATACACCCTCTTTATCCTCTTGAGTATCTTTGTTATAGGCTAAAGGTAAACCTTTCATCACTGTTAAAAGTCCCATCAGTGAACCATAGACTCGCCCTGTTTTACCACGAAGAAGTTCAGGAACATCAGGATTTTTCTTTTGTGGCATGATGGAGCTTCCTGTTGAATATGCATCGCTCAGCTCTACAAAACCAAACTCATACGAAGACCACATGACAAGTTCTTCACTCAAACGCGAGATATGCATCATCATTG
>Ga0256829_1001430_pt1 | contig 19676 bp, 21 predicted proteins | sample 131447metaG_FD_185979 | JGI IMG/M metagenome (GOLD analysis project Ga0256829, IMG submission 185979) | Hydrothermal vent microbial communities from Lau Basin, Pacific Ocean - 131-447 | ecosystem: Environmental > Aquatic > Marine > Hydrothermal vents | place: Pacific Ocean: Lau Basin | collected...
TGCTCCACCCCGCGTCAGGGAGACCGAATTATAGGGCGGGAATTACATGTGTCAATGTGATTTTTGAATTTATTTAAAATCCCATTCTGAGCGACACTGCCCATCTGTTATTTCCATTGACCTGAGTCGGATTATCATATTGACTCTTGCATCGACGCCTTAATATGGTTCATCAATGAATCGGGGCAAAACCCCACAGACATTGAAGAAATCCCTTGCTAGCACGGTAGCGTTCGGCTATGCTTGAGGCGTCGGGGTTTATTTTAACAGGGAGTACTCTATGTACAGATTAAAATTTGTCATGCTGGCCTGCATGCTTATGGTCTCTTCGTGCAGCACGATTGATGCTATTTTTGGCCCGGATGAGCCTGATGCGGCAGCATCCAGCAAGGATCAACTGGCTCAGGAAAATGATCAGCTGGGTTCGGAAATTGCTAATTTACGCAGCACGCTAAAGCAGTTGAAGCAGGATATTGCAGATCAAAAAGCGCAAAAACTGGCTCGTCTGAAGGCGGAAGAGGAGGCTCGTCAAAAAGCGCAGCAGGCCATTCCGAAAGACAGACTGTGGGTGACAGTATCATTCCGCTCCGGTTATATGGAGCTGACACGGCAATCGCGCCAGGCTCTGAAGCGGCTGGCTGATAAGTTTCTATCCAAGCCGCGAGTTCAGACCATAGAGGTTCGGGGTTATACTGACGATGAGCCGATTGGCGGTTACCCGGGCCACCGGCATAAACCCCGCCACCCATACAAGACCAACCTTGCTCTGAGCCAGGCGCGTGCGGACAATGTTGCAAATGCGATGATCGCCGCAGGCATATCCCGCGATATTGTACGAGCGGAAGGGTTTGGCGCCACCAGCTTTGTTGCCGACAACAAGACGGATGCAGGGCGTCAGCGAAACCGCCGCGCGGAGATTCATCTGGTCAGCAACTGAGCTGGCAATGACTACTGAAATAGCCCGGCACGCCGGGCTATTTTTTATCGTTGAGGAGACAGAATAGATGACGGATCACCCCCTGCATGAAAAAGGCGCAAAAAACGGTAATGCGTTTCCATTGATGATTGCGCTCACAGCCCTTGTGCTGGCTGTGACTTCCGGCGTGGTGAATTACCGACAAAACAATCTTGCCAACCTTGAAAGCAGCTTGAGGGATACGCGGGATCAGCTCCAACTCGCCAAGAATGACATTACCGACATCAAGATGAAGACCATCAAGCAACTGGTGGATGCCGATTTTGCAGTGAAAAACCAGCAGCATGTAAAACATGAAAACCAGCAACTCAGAGATGATCTGGCCGACGCCAGGGCCAGGGTAACTGAACTGGAAGCCCAGATCAGAAGCATGGACCGCAAGCTCGTCAGCGCCATATCGAGATTGAAAGCGAACAACAAGCTCGCCAGTGCGAAAAAAGCCGCTTCGGCGAAAGCGCATGCCAAAACGACTTCGACGCCGGCCAGCCTGGACTCGCTCATCGCAACGAGTGATCTGGATGTTTACGTTCAGAGGATTGCCCGCCCTCTGCAGCAGGATATTGGCGCAACCCTTAGCCAACGCGGTTTCAAACCAAAATTTCCGGTGCGTCCCGCCGGCATGGGGCTTTCACGCACCACGACGGTATTCTATTATCAGGCTCGTTATAAGCCCGTCGCCAACAAGCTGGTGAAGATATTAAGCGATATCACCAAAGACGACGTATTGTTGAAAAAGGGGGCCAGCCCCTACCCCGGCAACAAGATTATCGTGCATATTATTGGCAATTAGTCCCCTGCTTATTTGACCCATTGCTTCGGGTCAGATAGCGGCGGCAAGATCGCTACTACTGTGCAGGTGGCGGGTCATGGCTGCAGCCGTAATAATGCACCAGACCGCGAACAGCGCCCCGGGCAGCGCGGTTTCCGGTTGAAAATGTTTAAGCGCCAGAGCCACCCCGAGGCCGGCATTCTGCATGCCGATTTCAATGGATAGCGTAATCCTGTAGCTGTCATCAAAACGAAACAGCGTGGCAGCCAGCCAGCCCAGCAGATACCCCAGAGCATTCAACAGGATTACCAGAGCAACGACCAGCAGCGGCGTTTCGGCGATGCGATCATGGTTGGCCGCGACGGCGTAGCTGCAGATGATAACAATAGCCAGTGCAGCAATTCCCGGCGCCATCGCCTCGGCTTGCGCCAAATGCGCGCCAAGCCGCCCGCGCAGCCCCATACCCAGCAACAGCGGCAGCACGACTGTCAGCAAAATGGTCTGCATCATTGGCCAGAACGGAATATCCATATAAGCGCTGCCCAGCAGTTCCACCATAGCAGGGGTAATCAGCGGGGAGAACATGGTTGCCACCATGGTCATGGCGATGGAGAACGCCACCGCACCGCCAGCCAGATAGGTGATCACATTGCTGGCCATCGCTCCCGGCGCACAACCGACAATGATAAAGCCGAGCGCCAGTTCCGGCGCAATGCCGCGCCATACTGCAACAGCTGCAGCAGCAAAGCCCAGTAGCGGCATAATCGAATACTGGCACAGCACCCCCAGACCGATCTGCACCGGACGGGAGAGCGCATCGCGCGCCTCTTCCGGCTTAAGCACCACGCCGAGCGCAAACATCGTGGCAGCAAAACACCAGAGAAAATAGCCTTTGAAGCCAAGAAACAGCGGTGGATGCAGATAGGCCAGCGCAGCGCAGGCCAGCGTCAAAATGGCCATATTGCGCGAAAGAAACTGCCAGAGCATCAGGCTACAGCAGATCTACAAGCCGGTTGCGAATGGCGATGGTCGCTGCAGATTTGTTCAGGGTGTAGAAATGCAATCCGGGCGCATCGGCCTGCAGCAATTCACGGCACTGTTCTGCGGCCAGCTCAATGCCGAGCGCTTTAACGGCTTCCAGATCATCTTTGATCGGCGCCATCCGCTCATGCAGCCAGGCCGGAATGGATGCGCCGCACATGGAAGAAAAACGCACAATCTGATCGAAATTACCGATGGGCATAATGCCCGGAATTATCGGCAGCGTCACTCCGGCGGCGCGACAGTCGTCACGAAATCGGAAAAAGGTCTCGTTATCGAAAAAGTACTGGGTGACTGCAGCATCAGCGCCGTTATCCTGCTTCATTCTCAGATAGCGAATATCATCGGCCACGCCGCCTTTCGATTCCGGATGCCCTTCGGGGTAGGTGGCGCAGGCAATCGAGAAGTCCCCCTGCTCCCGCAAGAAGGCGATCAGGTCAGTGGCATGAGAGAAGCCGCCGGGCGCCGCTTCAAAGTGGTCCATGCCCTCCGGCGCATCGCCTCTGAGTGCCAGAATATTTTCAATGCCAGCGGCGCGGTAATCGGCCAGCAGCGCCTCCAGATCATCCTTGCTGGCGCCGACACAGGTCAGATGGGCCACCGGCGACAGCCCTGTCTCATTATTGATGCGGGTAACAATGCCTTTGGTACGATCCTGAGTGGAGCCTCCGGCGCCGTAGGTGACAGAGATATAGGCTGGCTGAATGCTGCGCAATTCGTCGAGGCAGCGCCACAGGTTGTCCTCTCCCTTATCGGTTTTGGGTGGAAAAAACTCACAGGAGATCAACGGCCTGTCAGCGCGGGATAATATTTCGGATAATTTCATGGTTATAACCGTGGCACCGTCACGCCGGTCTGCCCCTGATATTTACCGGCCTTGTCGGCATAGGATGTCTCACACTGTTCATCGGATTCGAGAAACAGGAACTGGGCGACCCCCTCGCCGGCATAGATCTTGGCAGGCAGCGGCGTGGTATTGGAAAATTCCAGCGTCACATGCCCTTCCCACTCCGGCTCCAGCGGTGTGACATTGACGATAATACCGCAACGCGCATAGGTTGATTTGCCAAGACAGATGGTCAGAACCGAGCGCGGTATGCGCATATATTCAACCGTTCTGGCCAGCGCGAATGAGTTGGGCGGGATAATGCAAACATCGGATTGCACATCGACAAAGGAACTGGGGCAAAAATCCTTCGGATCGACAATGGCCGAGTTGATATTGGTAAATATCTTGAACTCATCGGCGCAACGTACATCGTAACCGTAAGAAGATAGCCCGTAGGAGACAATGCCGACGCCGTCCTCCCGTTGCTTGACCTGGCCGTCGACAAACGGCTCAATCATGCCATGTTCATGCGCCATGTTGCGAATCCATTTATCTGATTTGATGGACATTTCTCTCCCCTCCCGACAATGCATCGCATGTCACAACGATTCAGCGCCTGCTGTGCTATTGCTGCAGAAGCGATGCAACAGTGAGCAATTGCGAATGCGCAGGATAACTGTGAAGCGCGCAAAAGCAATGCAACCAACGCAACAGATTGACCTTGGCATATGAACGCCCATACTTTCAAACTGACTTGCGTTTTTTTATTCAGCGGGGATTCGGAATGAAACAAAGAGAGTTGGTGAGGTCGTCAATAGTCCGCCCATGGTTTTTTCTATGGACGTCCTGTGACTGCTTACGGAGCTGGCATGGGTGACTGCGGTTGAGCGATCTTTTTGTCGCAGCCTTATTGGCCGCCTACCTGTTGGGGGCTGTGCCCTTCGGGTTATTACTAAGCAAAGCGCTATGCAAGCGCGATCCGCGTGATTACGGCAGCGGTAATATCGGGGCAACCAACGCCATGCGAACGGGCGGCAAGCTGGTCGGCGCATTAACCCTGCTGGCCGATATTGGCAAAGGCGCGATCCCTGTATCGTTGGCGCTGCTGGCAAAACAGCCGGAGAGTCAGGTTGCAGCGATTGCGGTCGCCACATTTCTGGGGCACATTTTCCCTGTTTACCTGAAATTCAGGGGCGGTAAGGGGGTGGCGACCATGCTGGGGGTCATCCTGCCGTGGCAACCGTTGATCGCGGCAATCGGCCTGTTCGCCTGGCTGATCCTGCTGAAAATCACCCGTTACGTATCACTCTCCTCCATTCTGGCTGCAGTGCTGTTGCCGCTAACGCTCGCCTTCAGCGACGCTTCAACACCGGCTCTGCTGGCCGGCACGATTTTTGCGTCATTGGTGACATTGAAACATGCTGGCAATATCAGGCGCCTGCTCAACGGCACGGAACCATCGATCGGAAATCCGCGAAAGGCAGGCTCATGATGACGCCCCTAACGTACATGGACTTTTTCCATTCCGTGATATAAAACAGATCGCAGGGTGGAAAAATCCATGCAAGCGCGTTGTTTGTTTCATGTTGAACCCGGGCGCCGCCATCTTTCATTGCATGGCAGCACAATGTGTGACAATGTTTCAATACTTCGGGAGGCGATTATGACATTGAAACAGCTATTTTTTCCGGCGCTTCTGGCCGGACTGCTGCTCTCTTCTCCGTTGTTGCATGCGGGCGAACACCAGCAGACTGCAGATATGGCCGGAGCCACAAATATCAAAGCGAACGCATCGCAGCCTTATGTCGTCAAAAAAGGGGATACGCTCTGGGACATCGCCAACCACTTCTTTAAAGATCCGTGGAAATGGTTAAAGATTTGGGAGCGCAACCTCTACATCACCAACCCCGACCTGATCTATCCCGGCAACAAAATATGGTTTGACGGCAGTCGCTTAAGTCAGGGCGGCCTGAGCCTGGTTCAGCCGCACCCCGAGGTCATTATCCGGCCAGTCGAACGTATCGAGGGCAACAGGGGTTCATCCCTGTTGCTAACTGTTCTGGAGCGACAGGGCTTTATTCAGCCGGGTCAGGTGCAGGGGTTGGGATATGTTGTGGATTCGCGCGATGATCGCCTGAATTATGGCCCCCACGATATGGTGTATCTGAAATTAAGCCGGCCGGCCAAAGTCGGTCAACTTTTCGACGTATTCCGCAGCACCGATACCGTATTTGATCCGCAGCATGGCGCTGCGCTGGGCGTACTGATCCGGCACATGGGACAGATCAGAATCGATTCATTTGAAGGTGGCATCTATCGAGGCACTGTGGTCAAGGCGTTTGAAGAGATTTCGCGCGGCGACCGCCTCAAACCGGCGCGAATCATCGATCCCCATCTCGCCCCCACCTACCCGGAACACCCTATGGCCGGCGCAGTCATCTATATTCGCAACGCCGGACATGAGGCGGCCCAACATCAGGTAATTGGTCTTAACCTTGGTCAAAAAGACGGTTTGAAGGCCGGTATGAAGATGTCCATCTACAAGGCGGGGCGCATGGTCAGGGATAAGGTGAGCGGCGGCAACATTCTGCTGCCGCAAGAGAGAATCGGGGAAGCGCTGGTGCTGGTCGCGCAACCGAATGCCGCCATTGCTTTGATTACCAAATCGACTGCGCCCGTCAATATAGGCGACGCAATCAAAAACAGCCCGGTGCAATAAATCCTGGATTGGCCGGCCGGCAACAAAATCATGAGACAGACGAAACGCGCATGGCGATAAAAACGGCGGCCGCCCGTCGGCGACCGCCAGCAGCCCAAGAGAGCCGCTAATATCAATCTATCGCTATTATAGCCCAGCCTGAGTTTTCGTCAAATTTAATCTCAATTCTTGATAATGAATTTTCATTGATAAACGGAGCGCAACCCTTGCAGATATCGTTCTCCGCGCGTTTGATGGCCTTCAAGAATAGCATGCGGGTTTTGCCCCAGAGCCTGCACCGATTCGTTGGCATAGGTCTGTTTGGCATCCTCGCTCATTTTTGCCCAGTCGGATGCATCCACAATACCATCACCGGTCAAATCGAATTTGGCATCGACCGACAAGCCGCCGGCAGCATGCGTTGCGGATGCGTACAAAACAGCCACAAGGGTGGCGACGACCCATAACGATTTGAATATCATCTTTCTCTTGCGACCAATTTCCTGGATAACATGTATAAAAACATTCACCGCAGAGGACGCAGAGGAAAATCACCATCATGCCCGAATGTGTCGGCTTTGCTGCGATGCCTATCTGCGTTCATCTGTGTCCATCTGCGGTTGCTGTTTTTGACGTTGCGCTATAGTCCGGATTAGTAGCGGTAGTGATCCGGCTTGTAGGGGCCTTCAACCGGCACGCCGATATATTCGGCCTGCTGCTGCGACAATGCGGTCAGGTTCGCACCGATCTTGGCCAGATGCAGGCGCGCCACCTCTTCGTCCAGATGCTTGGGCAGCGTATAGACCTTGTTCTCATACTGGCCGGTCTGGTTGAAGACTTCGATCTGCGCCAGCGTCTGGTTGGAGAAGGAGTTGGACATCACAAAGCTCGGGTGGCCGGTTGCACAGCCCAGATTCACCAGACGACCTTCGGCCAGCAGGGTGATGCGGGTGCCGTCGGGGAAGATGATCTGATCGACCTGCGGCTTAACATTTTCCCACTCATATTGACGCAGGCTGGCCACATCGATCTCATTGTCAAAATGGCCGATGTTGCAGACAATGGCCTGATCCGGCATTGCCACCATGTGATCATGCGTGATGACATGATAATTGCCGGTGGTGGTGACAAAGATATTGCCCAGTTTGCATGCCTCATCCATGTTGACGACGCGATAACCTTCCATGGCCGCCTGCAGGGCGCAGATCGGATCGATTTCGGTCACCCAGACGGTGGCGCCCATGCCCTTGAATGCCTGCGCACAACCCTTGCCGACATCGCCATAGCCGAGCACGACGCAAATCTTGCCTGCGATCATGACATCGGTGGCGCGCTTGATGCCGTCGAGCAGCGATTCGCGGCAGCCGTAGAGGTTGTCGAATTTGGATTTGGTCACCGAATCGTTCACATTGATGGCCGGGAACGGCAGGTCGCCGCTCTCCTGCATCTGGTAGAGACGATGCACGCCGGTGGTGGTCTCTTCGGTGACGCCTCGAATGGCATCGCGGCGGCTGGTGTAATAACCCGGCTGTGTGGCCAGGCGCTGCTTGATGGCATTAAACAGCGCCACCTCTTCTTCGCTGCCCGGGTTATCCAGCACCGATACATCTTTCTCGGCCTTGGCGCCGAGGATCAGCAGCAGCGTGGCGTCGCCGCCGTCGTCAAGGATCATGTTCGGGGTGCCGCCGTCGTGCCACTCCATGATCTTGTGGCAGTATTCCCAGTAATCTTCCAATGATTCGCCCTTATAGGCGTACACCGGAATATTTTTGGCTGCAATCGCGGCTGCGGCGTGATCCTGGGTGGAGAAGATATTGCACGACGCCCAGCGCACTTCAGCGCCCAGCGCTGTCAGGGTTTCAATCAACACGCCGGTCTGGATAGTCATATGCAGGGAGCCGGCAATGCGCGCGCCCTTGAGCGGCTGCTCGGCGGCGTATTTTTCACGAATCGCCATCAGGCCCGGCATTTCGGTCTCGGCGATATCGAGCTCTTTACGGCCCCATGCGATATTTTCGGGCGACATATCCGCCACTTTGTAATCTGTAAATTCAGACATTCTCATACTCCTGTCATGGCCCGACTATGTATCATAGAGAGGGCATAAAAAAATATGAGCACCGTTGAAATTCGACTGAGCCTGGCAAGTTCATTGCGAACCTGTTGCAGTGCCCCTCAGTCTGTTGTCAAACTTGACGAGCCTTTACATGCCGGCAGCGGCCCTGAGCGCCCCCGCCTTATCCGTGCGCTCCCAGGTGAAGTCCGGCAGTTCGCGACCAAAGTGGCCATAAGCGGCGGTGCTTGCATAGATCGGACGCAGCAGATTCAGCTCCTGCACAATGCCCTTGGGACGCAGATCGAATATTTCACGTACAATTTCGGATAACTTCTCTTCGTCAATTTTGCCGGTATCGAAGGTGTTGACCATCACCGAGAGCGGACGAGCCACGCCGATCGCATAGGCCACCTGCACCTCGCAGCGATCAGCCAGCCCTGCCGCAACAATGTTTTTGGCCACATAGCGCATCATATAGCAGGCCGAACGATCCACTTTGGAGGGATCCTTGCCCGAGAAAGCGCCGCCGCCGTGATGGCCGAAACCGCCATAGGTATCGACAATAATTTTGCGCCCGGTGACGCCGCAATCGCCCACGGGGCCGCCGATCACAAAACGACCGGTCGGATTGATATGGTATTCCGTGCCGGCGTGCAGCAATCCGGTGGGGTCGAGCACCGGTTTGATAATCTCATCCATCACCGCATCGGAGAGTTCTTTATGGGTGACGCCGGGGTTGTGCTGGGTGGACAACACCACGGCATCGATGGCGACCGGTTTGCTATCTTCATAACGCACCGTCACCTGGGATTTTGCATCCGGACGCAGGAACTCCAGCACGCCCGCCTTGCGCACGCCGGCCTGTTTTTCCACCAACTGGTGCGACAGATGAATGGGGGTGGGCATCAGCACCTCGGTTTCATTGCTGGCATACCCGAACATCAGCCCCTGATCGCCGGCGCCCTGATCCAGATCCAGCCCTTCGCCTTCGTTGACGCCCTGCGCGATATCCACAGACTGTTTGTCGAGCGACACCAGCACCGAACATGATTCCCAGTCAAAACCCATGGCGGAAGAGTTGTAGCCGATCTCCTTGATGGCGCTACGCACAATCTGCTGATAGTCGACCACGGCCGAGGTGGTGATTTCGCCGGCAATCAGCGCCAGCCCTGTGGTGACCATGGTTTCGCAGGCCACGCGGGAATAGGGATCCTGCTCCAGCAATGCATCCAGCACGCCGTCCGAGATGCGGTCGGCAACCTTGTCCGGGTGCCCTTCCGACACAGATTCAGATGTAAATACGAAATTTTTGCTCATGGAGTTCCTCGCCTGATTTGAGTATTATTAAAAATTAAAACAAGAAACGCACCTGCATGAGTTTGCCCGTTGCATGGATGAAAATTTCAAATCAAGGGGCAAGTAAGAAGCGAGCACGCTGCATGAAAAAATAATTTGATGCGCATCATAGCTGAAAAAACTGGAGACACAAATTTGATGCCTGCGTAAGAAGCCATCAGAGCACTTATGAATGGGCTTTTTCGCCAGACTCTGCCGCTTCGCCGCCGGGCCGGAAATCGTCAGCCAGCTGCCCCACCACGGCTGCGCCCACTGCATCTCCGAACACATTGATGGTGGTTCTGCAGCGATCCAGAAACCAGTCGATGGCGAGAATCAGACCGATCCCGTCCAGCGGCAGGCCGACGGCATCGAGCACCATCACCATGGTTACCAGCCCGGCCTCCGGAATGCCGGCGGCGCCGATGGCGGCCATGGTTGCTGTTATAAGCACCAGCAACTGCTGCGTTAGCCCCAGTTCAACGCCATAAGCCTGCGCAATAAACAGCACGGCCACAGCTTCATACAGGGCGGTGCCATCCATATTGATTGTCGCCCCCAGCGGCAACACAAAACGCCGCGCCCGTTCATTCACGCCGGCATTTTTCACGCCATCGAGCGTCAGCGGCAAGGTGGCGCTAGATGATGCGGTCGAAAAGGCCGTCATTAGCGGCGTGGCCAGGTGGGCGAAGTAGGATGGGACGGAGCGATGCGCAACCAGGTGCAGTATGGCGCAGAGCGCCGCGCCGTGCGTGAGCAGGCCGGATATCACTGCCAGCGCATATTTCGCCAGCCCCGCCAGTTGGGCGACAAACGCCTCGCCGCCGCCGGCCGCGCCCAGTTTGGAAGCGATCAGTGCAAACACGCCCAGCGGAGCGAACAGCATCACCCATTCAACAATCCGCATCATGGCCTCGTTCAGACCGTCAAAGAAGGTGATCACAGGCCTGCTGCGTTCGCCCAGCGTTGTCAGCGCCGCCGCCAGCAACAGACTGAATACAATGATCGGCAACAACTTCATATTGGCGGCGGCATCGACAATATTCGGATGTACCAGCGATAAAATCAGGTCGGTCACGCCGACATCGGCAACCTGCGGCTGCGCGGCATGCGCGCCGGCAGCCAGATCAACCCCGACGCCGGGCTGCCAGATATTGGCCATGAGCAGTCCGATGGCAACGGCGATCAGGGTGGTGCAGAGGTAGTATCCCAGCGACACGCTCCCCATGCGGCCCAGCTTGCGCACATCGCCGAGCCCCGCCACGCCGGTGATGATGCTGGCCGCCACCAGCGGCACAATCAGCATTTTCAGCGTGGTCAAAAACAGTTGCCCGAGCCATGCCACAGATTGCATCGCATCGCCCCAGACAAAGCCCGACAATCCGCCGGCTACAATCGCGACCACCATGCTGATCAACAGTCTCTGTTCGGAGTTTCCGTGCATATTTCCCAAGTCCCGCGGGTAGTGCTGAAAAATCATATGGTTCTGTTTTTTCAGAGCGTTCTTAACAAAATCGAACATCCACATTCAACCATAACGGCAGACCGGAATAAACAGCTGCGATTGATTGCTTTTCAGGGCTGGACAAATCGTCTATGCTTATCATAGCCTGGCAACGACAGTAAGCCGACAGCCCCTGAGGAGAGCCCTATGAAACTGTATCATAACCAGCGCCAATACAGTCGTTCCAAAGTTTCCATTGGCGCGACGCTCTCACCTGACAATGGCGAGGCATTCGGCGTAGAGATCGTTGATTTAAGCATGGGCGGCCTGTTTGTTCATACCGACAGGCAACTGCAAAAGGGCGAGCACTGCAAGGTCAGCATGCTGCTGGGCCATGTTCAGCATGAACTGCCTATACTGGCCGATGCCGTCGTTGTTCGCACTGTCGCCAATGGCATCGCGTTGCGTTTTGAATCCATCCAACTGGAAAACGTCAGCAGCATGCAGCGTGTGATTATCGACCATGCTGAGGATCCTGAACAGACGGAACTGGAGTTCTCTTCACACGGCGGCTGGATTTTCTCTCCGAAATAGCCGCCTGCCGAACCGGTACAGGCTATGGCATAGCTCTTGCTCATTACTTTTTCATGGCTGTTTATCTTGCACATCAGGAATTGCAACAGATGATGCAACTGGAAACCATGTTGATGGTCGCCCCGGATGCGGCGGCGCCAGCGCCGATGCGACAGGTCATCAGCGAGGCGGGGTTTGATCTGCTTCACGCCGATTCCGGCGAGCAGGGGCTGCAGTTATGCATCGAACAGAAGCCATCGCTGGCGCTGATCCATGCCAATATGCCGGATATGGATGGCATCACCTTCTTCCGGCGCCTGCGCACGCAGCCCGGCGGCGTCGATATTCCGACCATTCTGATGTTGTCGGAGAACAATATGGATATTGCCGGGCAGGCATACAATAGCGGCTTCACCGATATCATTGCACTGCCGACCAACTGGCAGCTTACCTGTTATCGGTTGCGTTATATACTGCGCGCCAGCGTCGCCATGCGCAGCGAACGTGAAAAAACCGATGCGGCGATTCATAAGCTGGCTTTCCACGATCAGGTCACCGGACTGCCCAACAGGATGCTGTTCAGGGAACATATGAGCATGGCCATTCATCTCGCCCGCCGCAATGATCATCGCATCGGTCTGCTGTTTCTGGATATGGATCACTTTAAACGCATCAACGACAGTCTCGGCCATGTCGCCGGTGATGCAGTGTTGCAGGAGGTCTCCTCTCGTCTGCAACAGAGTATCCGGGCGACCGATCTGGCGGCCGCCGAACGCAGCGGCGATAAGCATGCCCTGGCCCGCTTCGATGGCGATGAATTCACCATTATGCTGACCGGCGTCGGCAATGCTTCGCATGTAAACATGGTCGCCCGGCGTCTTCTGGACAGCCTGAATGAGCCGTTCATTCTGGCTGGCAACAAGGTTATGGTCACCGCCAGTATCGGCATCGCCATGTACCCGGATGATGGCGACGATATCGATACGCTGCTTAAGCAGGCCGAAGCCGCCATGCATCAGGTCAAAGCCAGCGGCCGTAACGGCCTGTTCTTTTACGATGATCACTTGCGCATGCAAAACCAGAACCGTCTCCAGCTTGAAGCCGAGCTATACCGGGCGCTTGAACAGGATGAGCTGACGCTGTTTTATCAGCCCAAAGTGGACGCCGACACGCTGAAGACATCGGGGTTTGAGGCGCTGGTGCGATGGATTCACCCCGACAAGGGGATGGTTCCGCCGCTCGATTTTATTGGCGTCGCCGAAGACTCCGGGCTGATTATTCCGATGGGAAAATGGGTCATCAAAACAGCCTGCCGACAGCATCAGGCGTGGCGCAAGGCTGGTTACGGGGCGGTCCCCATCTCCGTCAACCTTTCCTGTCACCAGTTTACAGACCGCCAGTTGCTGGCAGACGTACGCGACATTCTCTGCGAAACCGGCATGGATCCGGCGTATCTTGAATTTGAGATCACCGAAAGCGTGCTGATGCAGAATGCCGATACCGCCATGCTGGCGCTCGGTGAGATGAAAAAAATGGGCGTGAAGATCTCGATTGACGATTTCGGCACCGGCTACTCCAGCATGGCCTACCTTCACCGCTTTCCGATCGATGTATTGAAAGTGGATCGCTCTTTTATCATGGATCTGCCGGGCGACCAACAGGAGGCCGCCATTACCTCCGCGATCATTCAGCTTGCGCATGCGCTGGGGCTTGGCGTGGTCGCCGAAGGGGTGGAAAATAGCGAACAGCTGCATTTTCTCAAACAGCTGAACTGCGACCTGATTCAGGGCTACCTGTTCAGCCCGCCGGTGCCCGGCGAAAAGGCGGAGCAGATCATTAACACCGCCTTTACGACATAAGCATACAGAACGCACATTACTCCGAGTTGCACCGCTGCAACAGGCTACTTGGATGTAAACAAACCGAACAGCATACGACCAAGAGGCATGAAGATGCTGCGCACCTGTTCGGCTTTATGCCTGCTACTGATACTGGCCGCCTCCTGTGCGCCGAATCATCACCCTCTTAGCAGGCAAGACAGACAAATTATCGCAGTCATGATGGTGGTCGGCGCAGGTATTGGGGCGGGCGCAGGCGCTGCCGCCGCCAGTGCGGGCGACACGTCCGGCTTTGCCGCCGCCGGTGCGCTGGCCGGCGCCGCCGCCGGTTATGTGGCTGGCGATCTGATTGTGGAACATATGAATCAGCAGGAGAAAGCCATCCGCCTCTCTAAAAGCAGTAAAAGTGGCGAGGTCTATGTCCGGCGGGTAGCGCCGGATAGGCTGAAAATCAGCATGGAAGGCGGCGCGGAATTTCCCGCCGGCTCTGCCGAACTGAGCAGGCAGGGTCGTCAGGTGCTGGGTGATGTGGCCAGCATTGTGAAGAAACACGGTCACTCCACCGTTGCTGTTGTGGCATACGCCAATGACGCTTCATCGATCAAAGCCAACAGAGCCCTGTCCGAGCAGCGCGCTCGCGCTGTGGCCAACTATCTTCGCCAACAGGGCGTCGGCGATTCCGGCGTCAGCGCCAGAGGCGCGGGCAGGCCGATTTTTCTGCCGGCCAGTAACATCGCCCAGAAAAACCCGTGGTACCGTCGCGTAGAGATTATTGTCACGGCTCAACCCGCCTGAGGCCAGGCCTGGCCAATGGACGCGCTGAGCTGTTCAGAGCTTCCTAAGAAATTTTCTCAAAGCCCTGATACTCTTCCACCTCCACATAGACGCAGCCGGGATAGATCGGGCCGATATCAACCATCACCCAGCTATCGCCCCTGAGCCCCATCTCAACATCGAACACATCGCCGGTTTCCACCAACGCCATGATCGGCCGGGGCAGCAAGACAGGCCCCACCGTTTCACCCTGATTGTCGAAGCAGAAATATAATCCGCCATCTTTGATACCGGACACACGGGCATGGCCTTCAATAAAGCGGCTAAAACGCAATCCTCGCAGGCGCGGCGGCACGCCGGTGCCGGAGCGCACAAAATGGAACAGCACCAGCGATAAGCGCGCCACGCGAGTCGCCGCCGTCGCCACCGCATCCAGTATGCCGGAAAACCCGATCGACTCGGCCTCATTCCACCAGCCGCGGCCGGAAACGTAATCGATCCATGCCCTCAGACTGTCGGCGTATAGCCTGATAATCTCACCATCGCCCGACTCCCGCAACAGAAACCAGCCCAGAAAATCGCGCAGGTGTTCCGGATCCAGCGCAGTGAGCGGCAGTTGGCCGAGATCGCCGGCCGGCTCGACATCGCCTTGCAGCAGATCGTTCATATGGGCTTCGAGATTTTCTTCCCATTCGGCATATTCGCCTTCGTCCGGCAACTCCGGATCATCGAACAGGTCGGAGTAGTGAATCAGGTAGAGCGCCAGCGTCTCCATACACTCCGTCACAGGCAGTTGTTCCGGGCCGTGGCAGGCGTAATGGCGGATGAAGGCGTCCATGGATTGCTGAAGTGTCGGCATGCGCCAATTGTTGCCGTAAATGGTTCAAATGGCTATGTTCGCGGTCCTGCAGCAATTTGGCGCCCGCCTGTTCGCCAACACCAAAATCAATGCACAAGAGGTTTATCATGCTCATTAATGTCGTATCTGTCCGTGTCGGCAACATTCTGGAATGGAATAATGGACTCTGGCGTATTATGAAAACCCAGCATGTCACACCGGGCAAGGGCGTAGCCTGCATGCAACTGGAGATGCGCAATATCGAAACCGGCACCAAAACCAACAAGCGATTCAACTCCACTGAAAAAGTTGATCGCGTCGTATTGTCGCAGCGTGAGATGCAATACCTCTATGCCGATGGCAGCGATTTTCATTTTATGGATATGGAAACCTATGAGCAGATTACGCTCAGCGCGGAGATGCTGGAAAACGTACTGCCGTATATGCTGCCGGAGAGCATGGTGACAGTGGAATTTCATGAAGATCGCCCACTGAATGTCAAACTACCGCAGGCAGTGGTCCTTGAGGTGGTCGAATGTGAGGCCTCAATCAAGGGGCAGACCGCAACCGGCTCCTATAAGCCGGGCAAACTGGAAACCGGCGCGTCCATCATGGTGCCCCCCTATCTCGAACCCGGCACCAAAGTGCGCGTCAATACGGAAACCGGCGAATTCATGGAACGCGCCTGATTATCCCGATCCGGCATATCCGGAGCTTCACACTGTTTTTGTGGTTCACGGTTCTATTGTTCCGGTTATGACGGGTGAGGCATCATCGCGCCTTCATCGCTTTTTTCAGTTCATGATGCAATGAAACCCTGGCGGCGGTAACGCGCCAGCATGGTTTCATTGCCGGTCAGGCCACCGCTATGAACATAGAGAATAGTCCCTTCAAAGTGATCGATGTGCTGGAGTAAGGTGCGCCACATCAGCGTGCCATAAATCAGATCGAATTCAATACCGGCGTCAATTAACTCCTCATAGATGGCAAACAGTTCGGGATACGGTTTGGCGAAATGGTATTTTTTGCTTCTTTGCAAAATCTTCAGGTTGGCCGGCGCTGCGCCAAGGCGGCGCATTTGCGCCAGCAGATAGTCTTTATCGCCAACAGCGGGCGTCGTCAGTACTGTCGCATCCGGCAATGCCATCGCCAGATAAAAGGCGGTTGTGCCAGTGCCTGATGGCGTCACCACATAGAGCATTTCAACCTTGTTCTGCTGTCGCCACAGGCTGATCTCCTGCGCCAAAACAGCAATGCCCTGTTGCGCCATCGGATCTGCGCCACCCTGCGGCACGAACAATGACAACTCATCGCATTGTGATTGCAGGGCGAGGATGGCCGCTTCATATTCGTCATGCGCCACTTCATGCAGTTGCATACCGAACTCCAGCGCCATTTTCAGGTTGCCTGACGGGTGATGTTGGAGCCGTTCCGGCACCGGTTTGCAAGTATAGTGGAATTGCCAGCCTTTTTGGTGACAAAGCGCGGCAATCGAGAGCATGGCATTGGACTGCGTGCCGCCGTAAGAAACAATACGCTGACATTGCCCGCATTCCACCTGCATCAGGCGATACAGCTTGCGATATTTATTGCCGCTCAACAGCGGGTCGATCAGATCATCGCGCTTGACGAAAAACGTTCTCCCTCGAATCTGAATACAATCAATGCGCGACAACGCCGCATCGCATTCACCCGCATCACCTTTCATCACAGTGCCGGATCCTACCTCCTCATTGGCTCAGGCAAAGCCGTGAGTTTCGCAAAGTAACAACAAGCAATGCCATGCTTTGGATGCTTATCTGCGTTCATCCGCGTTCATCTGTAGCTCAATTTGTTGGCTTCCGGCGGCACCAGCTCTGCTCAAATCGACAACTCCAGTCCACCCTCTTTATCGTCATCATCGTGCTTGAGAATATCATCCACGCTGGCAGCGCCATCATCGCCGTCGCCCGTTCCGCCTATGGTCGCCATCTTGATCTTCAGTCTCAGATTGTTGACCGAGTCGGCATTTCTGAGCGCTTCAAACTCGCTGATTTTACCGCTCTGCCACAACTGAAAGAGCGCCTGATCGAAGGTGCGCATGCCGTGCTGTTCGCCGGCTTCCATCGTCTCCTTGATGGCGCTGACATCGCCCTTGAGAATCAGATCGGCAATGCGCGGCGTGTTGACCAGGATTTCGATCGCGGCGGCGCGTTTGCCATCCACGCTTTTGACCAGCCGCTGCGACAGAATGGCGCGCAGGTTCATCGACAGGTTCATATAGACCTGCTGATGCTGCTCCTCGGGAAAAAAGTTGAGTATGCGATCCAGCGCCTGATTGGCGTTGTTGGCATGCAACGTCGCCATCGCCAGGTGCCCCGTTTCAGCAAAGGCGATGGCGTGCTCCATCACTTCTCGATCCCGAATTTCGCCGAGCAGAATCACATCAGGCGCCTGCCTGAGCGTATTTTTCAACGCATTGCGAAACGATACGGTGTCGGAACCCACCTCACGCTGGGTAACATAGCATTTCTTGTGCGGATGCATGAACTCGACCGGATCCTCGATGGTGATAATGTGCCCGGCCTGATTGCTGTTGCGCCAGTCCACCATGGCCGCCAGCGAGGTCGATTTACCGGAACCGGTTGCGCCAACCATCAATACCAGACCGCGCTTGCTCATGGCGATATCTTTAAAGATGGCGGGCAGTTTCAGCTCATCGATGGTGGGGATTTCGGTCGTAATCTGGCGAATGACCATGCCGACCGTGCCGCGCTGGCGATAAACATTGACGCGAAAACGGCCCAGCCCGGCCACTGCGGCGGAGAGATTCATCTCCATCTCGGTGGCAAAATCGACTTTCTGTTGCTCATTCATCAACTTATCGGCCAGCCGCTCCACGGTGACCGGATTGATTTCGGTGTCTCCAAGCCGACGAATCACCCCGTTGATGCGATAGCCGGGCGGCGCGCCTGCCATCAGGTAGAGGTCGGACGCATCCCGCTCCACCATCACCTGCAGCAACTGCCGTATTTTCAGTTCATCCGCCATGTCTGACTCCAGTGTTGTTTCCATGCAATCGAAAGCAAATTATGTACCATCTATTCCAAAACGCTGATTTCCGGCTTATTGGTGATAAGACTTTTTCCGTTTAGCAAAGCGAATCAAGAGTTTGCGCCATGTGGGTGGTGCCAACTGAGGATTCCAGCCCGGACTAGGATAATACCCGCATCCCGATAGTTCTGGCGGCCTGATTGAGGTGTTGATCAAAACAGGCAAAAGTGAAGGTTGGCGACTGTTCAAACAGCCATTTTGCGGCAGCCAGATGAACGCTGTCATAACCACGCAGCCCATACGTCTCTGCAAGCGCTCCGGCTTGCCTGATATGCGCCATATTGAGTGAGATGACATCGATATTTTTCCAATAGCCCTCAAGCGCCGCTTTATAGGCAAGGTAGGTCTCATCTGTGATCCGCTTCATGCGAACCGCCTTAGACAGCGCAGCACGCGATTCGGCATAAGTAATCATATGCGTAAATACTGCGCTCGCATCTTGCAATAAATCCGCGACAACCTTTGTATCAGGCTCATCAAGAAAGAGCTTTACCAGCGCGGATGTGTCCAGATAAACAATCATCCCCGATCTTCCAGCACCCAATCAGATAGCGAGGCCTCACCGGGCGTTGATGCCATTGGATTCATCACCGGTTGCCATTGGCCACCCTTGCCAGCATGAACCCATGGTTGGGATCTGATCCGTTCAAGCACGGATGCCTCATCACCAGGTTCACGCAGCGGAGCCAGTCGCGCAACCGGCTTGCCATGCGAGGTGACCACAACCTCTTCGCCAGCAGCAGCACGATTGATATATTCAGACAGATGATCCTTGAGTTCGCGCACGGCAACTTTCATAAGAGTCCCCTGTTGTGGCTATAATTATGAATTATAGCCACAACAGGGCCAATCAGCAATGTTTTTATGCAACGCATTCGTCTTGAAGCGCGTATGCGCATTAAGACATCTGAATCCATACAAGACCTTGCCTATGATCAAGAGACACTATAATATGCACTATATTTAGCACTGGAGGTGTCGAATATGCAAACCATTTCTGCGCTGGAGATTAAGAAACGCGGTATTTCTGTTGTGGATGAATGGATTAGCTCGGAGCCTGTGCATGTGATCAAAAACAATCGCCCGCAATATGTGGTGCTCTCTGAAGATCGGTACAGAGAGATGATGATGGAGATGAATGAAGCATGGGAGTTGCGGATCAAAGCTTCGCTTGAAGAGGCTAAATCCGGGCAGATTAAGCGAGGCGATGCCGATCAGTTGATGCGTGAAATCTTTTCCGAAGACTGATGTATACGCTTGAGTGGACACCCTCTTTTATCAAATCGGCCAAACGCTTTGCCAGGCAACATCCTGATCTGAAGCAAAAAACAGCGCTTGCCTTAAAAGCACTGGAACAAGATCCATTCCAACCTGCCCTAAAATTACACCCCCTTGCTGGAAAGCTGTGTGGC
>Ga0256829_1001431_pt1 | contig 19676 bp, 22 predicted proteins | sample 131447metaG_FD_185979 | JGI IMG/M metagenome (GOLD analysis project Ga0256829, IMG submission 185979) | Hydrothermal vent microbial communities from Lau Basin, Pacific Ocean - 131-447 | ecosystem: Environmental > Aquatic > Marine > Hydrothermal vents | place: Pacific Ocean: Lau Basin | collected...
TTGCTTTAATGCTTTGTGTTTCATACGTTGAATTTTAGTTCCTTATTTGTAAGACGTCAAGCATGGATGTGCAATCGCTTATATCCCCGACGTGAACAGACGGGGTTTTACGCTATTTTTTGATAAATAGTGGCGCAGTTATACCCAATCATAGAAAATCTTTTTATTGGTACAGGAAAGCGGCAGAAGGAGGCGATGTGCCGTCTGCTGTTATGGTTGCCAATGGTTACTTACATGGGTTCCCTGTAAAAAAAAGTATCAGGAAGGCGCTAAGCTGGTATAAGTTTGCAGCCTGTCATCATAGTAGTGCTGGTATTTATGGATCTGCTTATGTTTATTATAAGAAAAACAAATATATTAAAGCGTATGCCTGGATGCTTTTATTCCGTAAAGATGACAGCAAAAGAGCGTCTGAACTCATGACATTGACAAGAGAGAAACTATCAAATGTCCAGACACTTGACGCTGAAGATGCTGCCGAAAGATTGTGTTCTGATGTGCGCCCCCTCTAAAACAACCATTGACAAATATCTCTTATTCCGTTATTATTTGCGGATATAAGAGGCAGCTTAGAGGGGATAGATGATGAAAGTTAAAGATATAGATGGCTATCTATCATACAACCAAGCAAGCCTGGAATTATCAAGGATTGCCAATCTTGTCAAAGATATGGAACAGGGAAGTATAGAAGATTTTGATGCATCTGCATTTGACCTTAGACTAACCAGCTGCGAATCTTTAATTGAGCTGTTAAGGATGTACGGACACGAAATAGGAAAACAGCAGACATTAGAAATAGAAGCTAACCCAGACGAAAACCAATTGAGCATGTTTGCGGAGTAAGCTCTTTAGGTTATTTGCATTTCAAGGTTATTCTTATATGCGATTTACAAAAAAAACTTCCCATGTTGCCTGTATTATGTTATAAGTTACAAAGATTTGAGATGTAACAAGGTTGATACAGGAGAAACCAGACATGAATGCAGAGGATCTTAAAAAATTAGAATTAACAATCAACAGAAATGTTGTTGACGAAAATGTTGCAAAAGAAGTCCTTGAAATAATAGCAGGATTACCTCAGCTTGAGCATATCAAGCTTGAAAACGCAGAAGCATGGATTGAATCTGTTACGAATGACCCATCCTTATCGTATTTCGGAATTGAGCGTGTTGCATGGCATGCAAAAAGACTTGGGGGCTTCGGCGGATCTGATATAGGGACACTTATTTCTGACAAGTTCGGTGTGCATGACCCATTCAGTTCTCCGAGAAAGTTACTACTTGAGAAACTCATGGTCATTGCACCTGAACATCCAACAAAAGATACATTACGAGGTTCATTGCTTGAGGCGCAACTTGATACTGTTGCAGTTGAGCGCCTAAAAGCAGGCAATCCATCATTCAGACAAATTGAGCCTGATATAACTGCTGATGAAGAACACCCATGGCTCGTTGGTAATCCTGACCTTGTATATGAAGTAAACGGCAATCGAGTTATTAACGATTATAAAATACCAGGCTCTGATAAAGCAAAGGAGACATTGTCTGGGCATATCCCATTCGGATATATTGCACAGCAGCATCATTATCATGCATGTCTTAATGATGGTCAGAAAAATCCAAAATTTGGATTGATCGTCTATGATTTCGGATTTCGTGAAGCTGAGATTACAAAGGAACTCGAACGCGGGATACAAAGGGGTACATTCAATGAGTCTGTTGAGTATGTCCTTGATGTTGCCAAGAGGACAATTTCTGATGAGAAAAAGTTTGGATCCAACAATATTCATGGTGCATCGATGGGTTATATCAGTCTGCCATATAGTCAGAAAATAATGGATGCCATTTTTGAAGAGGGTGACAAATACTGGGATATGGTTATCAACGGTGATGTGCCAAAATATAAGGCGTCACCAAAGATTGAAATTGATGATGACGTCCTGTTTTCAAAAGCGGAAGCTGCCATGAAATTGCGTGGTGTTTCTCAAAGGGCAAAAGAGCGTGCCGATGAACTTGTGAAGGAAATACAGGCTAATGTTGGTGAAAGATTACCTGCGGATAATGACAAGGCTATCAAGGTTGGTCCTGTCGGCATTGGTAAGCCTTCTATAGGCGTCTCTATTACAGATAGAAAAGCTGCCGTCAATCTTGCTAAGGAATACGGTATAAGCGCATCTGTCTACAGGCCTGTAAATGATGCACTGCTTATTAAACAGCTTGAACTACAAGAGGACAGAGAAGATCTTGTAGCAGCAGGGGTTATTTCAACAGAAAAGAAGAACCCCCGAATAAGCTTTCCAAGAAAAGGTAGTAATATGGAGAAGGAATACGCATCAGAAATAGAGGGGCTTGCTGAGGGTGTTATCGAGCCTGTTATTTCAGATATTCAGGAAGAACAGTCCATAAATCTTGATTGACTCTGAAACATAACCAGTAGAACACAGAATATGCAATAGTGTTGCATGGATTATATCATTCATATACTCATAATTGGATATATGAATGACATCCCACTATTTAAAAAACAATTAGCCATCGCTCGTTACGTTGGTCTTGAACCTCGGTTAACTCCCGTAGGTAATATGTGCATGGTTAAGCGACACAGTAATGCAAAAATATCATCATGGGAACTTTTTGATATTGTCTATAATAAAAGTCATAGATATGCTATACTGAAAGACAGTAGTGATGCTCCGTTCATGTTTAAGGTGTATGGCGTTTTACTTTCTATGCGTATTGCACAAGAATTCTGTGCGGATAAAATTATTTCGATGTATTACGATAAAATAAAGGAGGTTGTGAATGGCGACGAAGAAGCAGCGTCAGAAGTGTAAAGGTTGTGAAGAGGATTTTCGGTCAAAAACGAAGCAAATGTACTGCCCGAAATGTCGTGAGGGTGACGAAAACGTTAAAACTTGAAAAACGTTTCTGTCTTTTAGACGTGAGGTGAAGAATCAAACTCACTCGGCAGATTTAAGGACATTACTGTTTCGTCCCCATTGTCGACAAGATTAAACCGAAAAGGTTTTCCGGCTTGCATAATCTTTGAAGCTATATTAATACTGAAAAGATAGTTATTGTCATTATTTTCAAGTTTCTCGACTTTACCATTGGTGAATTTCATCGATAACATATTGCTTATCGTAACTGTATCGCCATTCTCAATTTCAGCTACGATTTTCCATCTGTCTAAATTTCTAATTGCCGCTTCATTAATGAGCGCTGCAATATTTTGTCCTGATAGATTGATAAAATCAGTCACTAGAACCTCAAATAGTCAACGAATGGAGGATTACTATGTGTCACACCAAAGAATATCTTTTTATTTTCCATGGGAAAGCGTGAAAGGTCAACGTCGCAAACCACATTACCTTTACTGCTTATCGCTTGATATTCTGTGCCGTTCTTTCCCTTCTTGCCTGGCGGGACAATAAAGAATGTTGTTCCCATATTATCATCAAGTCTTACAAGTACAATGAGTTTACCTTCATCCCATACCCTGTGCTCTACAATACCAGACATATTTCCTCGTTTGCATCCGGCTTTCATGTAGTCTTGCATATTATCAGGTAGAGGCTTTTTGAATCCCATGATGTTACGTCTTCCATCATTGGACGTGTCCGGCCATTCAATCCATCTTAGTATTGCCCTTTTTGCAGCGGGTCCAATACCATAGATGTCATCTATGATATTTCTTTTGTTCTGTATTGCGCGAATCATGTCCGCTTTGCTGGATAATCCGTGTATCCTTATACAGTTCCATACTCTGTGCGGTAGTAACATAATGCGTATTATATATTTCTCTTTGCCATATCAAAACAGAACGGCTATATTTCATCTTGTTTGAAATGCCAAACAATAATCTTTATATTCCGGCATATGTTAATTACTGTCGACCTCTTAAAAGAAAAAGGTGCATCCAATCATATGATTCGATGGTTTTCATCACACGTTGGTTCTTCTGCGTCTTACAAAGAAACAATGACAGCCATCGTTAAAAAAAATGAAGAAAGACTTGGTATTTGGATGATGAATAATTTTGATTGTCATTCTTGTGTCAACACAAAATCAAGCATATCTACAGATTTATTGATGTATGCCGGCAACATTGAGTCTGAAGGTTCGATAACAGCAAAAAGAATTATTGTCATGGGTAATATAAAAGCAAAAGAAATATCGGCACAATACATTGATGTTTCAGGCGTGATTGAAAGTAGCGATGGTATTGATACTACATCTGATATTATTTGCGGAGGACTAAAATCCGGAAGACTAAGAGCAGGTGCATCATTAAGAACAAAGGGAGACGTATTAATTAGGGGTAGCGCATCGATACAGACCGACATGCTATCCATGGGTGATGTTATTGCGGATGGCAGTATATTTATTGGCGGAATACTCAAAGCTGCCGGTATGGTAAAGCCAGGAAAGGGGAAATGCTTGATTACAGGAGCCTGCCAAAGTTCTGGTGAAATAAGGTCAAGCGTTCATTTTGATGGAATAGCACCGGGGTTTTAAATAGTCAGATTAGTTTACTTAAAAGAGTATTTCTTAGATTTCATTTAGCCAAGCGGTTTGACGTTTGATGAAAGTATCCTTTATATTTCGCAAATGTCAAACGTCATTCGTTTTGGTGATAAGCTCATTAAACTTGGTGTCATCACTGAAGATCATTTAAAGCTGGCATTAAGAAAACAGAGGAAAACTGGACAGCTACTTGGTGAAGCGCTCATTTCTCTTGGTTTTATTAATGAAGAAACACTCTCTGATTTCATCTCAAGGGAATCGAATACTAATTATATTGAAATATCTAAGGACACTGTAGACCAGGATAGGCTTAATCTTATTCCATATGATATTGCGTTAAAACATGTTGTCATTCCTATTATCACAGCTGGAGAGAAAAAGATAGCTTGTGCGGATGTGTCTGACCTTGATGCTGTAGATGCCATGCGTGATATATTCGGTAATGATGTGCAGTTTGCAGCAGCGTCTGGCAAGAGCATTAATGGACTAATCAATATTTATTATACGCATACAGATGCCTTGTATGAAATTATTGATGAGATTATGGCTCTCGACATTGGTGAGGATAGTGACTCTGAATATGTTGTCAGACTGGTTGACCAGGTTATTGCATATGCGATGAAAATTAGAGCGACGGATATTCACATTGAACCGCATAATGACATATATCGGATAAGAGTAAGAGTTGATGGTTCAGTTCGTGTGATGACGCTGCTGCCAGCGTCAGTCGGTATATTGATGGTCTCAAGAATAAAGGTGATGTCAGGTCTAAATCCTGCAAACAGAAGGACGCCTCAAGATGGGCGAATGTCTATTAGTGAGTCCTATGCTGATTATGAACTTCGTATTTCTATTCTTCCTACTGGTTCGTATAATAGCGGTGAATCAGTTGTCATACGACTCCTTGACCAGAAGGCTATGTCTCACGATATTTCAGGGCTTGATATGTCTGAAGGTGTATATTCTTCACTCAAGGACCATATTCACTCACCATATGGGCTTATCCTTGTGACTGGTCCGACAGGTGCTGGTAAAACGACAACCCTGTATTCTTGTTTAAATGACATTAATTCTGAAGAAAATACTGTCTTTACAGTTGAAGACCCTATTGAGTCTATCCGCTATGGCATTCAGCAAATTGCCGTAAATGCTGACGGGGGTATATCTTTTGGAGTTGCTTTACGTGAGATATTAAGGCAAGACCCTGACATTATTATGGTTGGAGAAATGAGAGACTCTGAGACTGCTGAAATTGGTGTACGTGCTGCTTTAACAGGACATCTTGTTTTATCATCCTTGCATACAAACAATTCAGTTGAGGCTATCTCAAGGCTTATTGATATGGGTATTGATCCATATATTATTGCATCTGTGCTGAAGGGGGTGCTGGCACAACGTCTGGTTCGGAAAGTATGTACACATTGCTGTAAGCCTGATACTATGTGGAAAGAAAAGCTTGGTGATATTCACATAGAAAATCCTAATTTTGTTGTTCCGGACTATGATGGGTGTGAATTTTGCAATCATACTGGTTTCTTCGGTCGTATTGGTGTTTTTGAAATGCTTAATATTACGCCAGAACTATCAGAAATGATAAGCAGGAGTGCGTCAATCAATGAATTCCATCATAAACTATCTGATACAGTCTGGCGTTCTATGTATGATGATGCCCTGGATAAGGCATCCAAGGGCATCACAACAATAAGTGAAATAACACGAGTTGTTGGTCATGCCTGATTATATTTATTCCGGGATACGTAATGGCAAGGTCGTCAAAGGTAGAATAAAGGCACTCAACGAACCTGATGCTACAGTAGGTCTGTCAGAAAAGAATATATGGGTATCCTCTATTGAAGTAAGGCATACACCTTTCTGGCTTGCTAAAAAAGTAACAAGACAAGATTTGCTAAATGTCATGTATCAATGGAGAGCGATGTTGAAGAGCGGTGTTCCTATTGTAATTATTCTCGAGCGTTCCGCTATAGACACAGGAAATAAAGTATTACATGATGCTTTATCAGATATATCCAACAGAATAAGCCGAGGTGGAGACACTTTTGTATCTGCATTAAGCCGATATGATAAAATATTTGATGAGTCTTTCGTAAATATTATAAGGAAAGGCGAAGATTCAGGTACATTGGTAGAATCTCTTGAGTATCTTATTCAGCATTACAAATGGGCAGATAAGTTATCTAAAGATATTAAGCGTGCGCTGATAAGTCCTATTATTACTGCACTGGTCATGGTAATGTTTACTGGCGTGATGTTTGGTTTTGTCATGCCAACCATTCTTGGTGTTATAAGACACATGCATATTGAATTGCCGACATTAACAATAGTTATGATTGCCATAAGTGATTTTGTGACGGCATATTGGATGTTTATATTGGGTGTCATGTTTTCAATTCCTCCTATATTCTTTGCATTGAGAAAATATTATTACGACTTTAGAATGTTTACAGATAAGATGCAATTCAATATACCCATTATTGGTGGTATATATGCTATGATTGCAGCGAGCAGGTTTGCCCATAACATGTCAGGATTATATAGGGCAGGTGTTCCGGTTATTGAAGCAATTCCATTAAGCATATCTTCAATTAGAAATATATATATTCAAAAACAAGGCGAAACTATTATATCCTTATTAATGAAAGGCGAACCTATGTCATCTGCCTTTAATGAAGTCAATATTTTTACACCAATGGTTAGGCAGATGATTTCTACAGGTGAAGAGGATGGTCGTATTGATACAGCGCTTGAAGTCGTTGCTGAATATTATGATATTGAAGTACCTCGAATTCTGGAGTCCTTCCTCGCTGTACTTGAGCCTGCTTTGACGTTAGTATCAGGCGCTATTATGTTATTGTTGATGTTATCCTTCTTCTTGCCAATGTATAAGATGATTGGTAAATTTGCAGGTGTATCCTAAGGAGTATGACGATGTTTAAAAACGGTTTTTCAATGATTGAAATGATGATTGTCGTAGGTATTATGGGGATACTTGCAGCGGTTACCTTGCCTAATATGGTTGGTATAAATATAGCCCACAAGAAAACTGCAGAGGATGCCAGATTACAAGCGATTGGCTCTGCCATTCATAGTTATGCAAAAGAAAAACTTATCATTCCAGGTGTAACAACATGGGCTTCTGCTGTTTCTCTTTATACAAATGATAGTGGATCTACTGTTTTGAATACAGATACGGGAACAACAAGAGCCTATGTATATCCAGATAATTTCATAACAACAGGTGTAACTCTACCGTATAATCAGGATACAGCAGCAACGAATGCAACTGTTACCACTGTAATGCCTATAAACCCAAGAATAATGGTTATATCAGGCATAAGGAAAGCAGTTCCCCAAGCATCAGGAGTACTAACGGCAGCTGTATTTGATGCTATATGGAATCAAACAGGACAACCTGCTGGATTAACAGAATCAGCAGACCTGCGTATTGAGCGAGTAAATCTTGCAGACATTTTTAGAAAGGTCGTTATGGATAATACGGACACTGTAAATGTTGCAGGGTATAAGTTTAACGGACTTCCAGCAATACCAACGACCATACCTGTTCTAACATCTGTTACAAAGTATGTTATTAACGGCACACCAGTTCAGTTGTATGATAATAATTCTGCTCTCTTACTATCCCCATATGCAAATAGTAATTTGTACTATTATTTTAATAATGGTTGGTTTACAACCATTGGTGGATCAGGAGGTGCTGGAGGTACTGGAGGTGCTGGAGGTACTGGAGGTGCTGGAGGAGTTGGCGGCTTGTTCCAAAATCAACCAGCAACAGGGAGCGGTACACTGAAATCATGGGCACCGAAGACAGGATGCACCCCATCAGCAACCCCATACACTTTAACTATAAATAATAACTCTGCATCTGATATGAATGTATTTGCCGGGGTCAACGGGGCAATGACATTCTTGAAGAAAGTTAAAAGGGGGCGGACATGGACTGGTTCTGTCAATAAGTGTGACCTTGTAACAATAACGCCGCAGGATACCAATCCTTCAGGACTTCATATATTTTATATGACGAATAACCCAACTGTTATTAATGTCATATGACATCATTACTGGTATTCAAGTCCAGCTTGATTATTGTTCGTGATGGGACATTAATAAGAGCGTCTTTATCTGAAGATATAAATGGGGATATCCTTCACCATCTGAATGGTGTAAAACGTGTATCCATTTTTTGTTCATCTGTATTCACAAAAATGAATACGGATGAATATCCGTATATAGCATCGCAAAAACAAAGTGAGGATTTTCTTTCCGATAAATATAAGCTTCAAGGTAGATTTGGTTATACTGATTTACATGGTAAATCAAACGGTGGGCATCTGGTATATGAAGAAGATGTGACGCTCCATACCCTTATCGATTTGATAAAGAAAAACAACATAAAAGTCAATCTTGTTGCGCCTCTATTCTCTATATTTGCTTTTCAACCTTCTATTAATAAGACGGTCTATGGTATAACTGATGGACAAGATGAATCTGTTACGTGCTACATGTCCTCGAAAGGTATTGCGCATGTTAGGACTACGAATAACGTCATATCCGATGCTGATGTCCAGCGTAGTCTTGAACATGTGAAACGATATGTCGATAGTGATAACCATGATGGTTCTTTTTTTAGTAGTGACGAAGATATACTATCTTTGGTCAATACGGTTAACTATAAAAAAGCTATAGTTTCATCATTTAACTTAATCAGCGCTGATGAGCGAGAATCTGGCAGAAATACATTTCTGCAAGGTGCCACGCTAATATTTGGTGCAGTTGCCATGCTTATTATATTGGTGATAACCATAACGGCACATGAACACATGAACAGCATTAGCAGCAGCATTAAGCATAGATATGGAATAACAGACAATATATATAATGCTGAACAAGACCTTAAAAATATGCGTGATGCATATAAATTGAAGGTGAACAATCAAAATAAGCTAACAACAGAGTATAATGTTATTCATAAACACGGGTATCCATCTGATATGTATAGCTTCATTGTACACTCAAGCTTAAATGCTATTGTATTACATGGATTTAGTTCAATGGAGAATAAAGGACATATTCGATGGTCTTTGTCAGGTGTTGTACTTGCTTCACCTGAACATGCTGCAGTTATACTAAATAAATATGAGGTAATGCTTTCAAAATCATCAAGAATTACAAAGAAATGGAGGGATGGATGGCTTGAACAAGTATCTTCATGGACAAATAGAGGTTCACATGGTGGTGTACCCTTTTCAATAGATGGAATTAAATGATGCGAATATCTAATAAGAAATACGTAACAGGGACAATCGTTGTATTCATCCTGTTTTGCATTATCATGATATTTATGCTTTTTAAGTATAATGAAGATGTTAAATCTTATGATATTATTGATACAAATCTTGCTAATTTATCTTCGGAGATAGCCAGCTTTAAGTCTGATATAAACAGGCATAAAAACAGCGTGACGATAGATGATATCAAAAGGGCTGCGTTTAAGGATACACGTGAAATAACAGGCTTTATAATTGAAGCTACCAACACATTTCATCAATCCGGATTCTCTGTAGTTTACAAGATAGGACAACCTGTAAAAGTAAAGGGTCCAGTCCCTGTTAATGATATAAATGTAACATTTGATTTAATGAATACAGGCGATAAATACGGCTTTGGCAGGTTTCATAATGCTATGACAGACATTGTTGCCATTGACCCTCACGACATTAAAGTGATTCGCATTGTTATTGATGCTCCTGATGGAGCTAAGCACATAAAAGTTGTTATGACACTGCCTGTGGTTGGATAGTAAGGCTAACAAAGATTATCATTCCCGAATGAATTTGTCAAGCGTCAGGAATAGCAAGGCTATTGCTGCATCTGTTTTTGTTGCAGGTGTTGTTTCATTGTGCTTTAAATTCGGTATTATTCATTGGAAAGGTACTACCATAAATGATATTAAGACAATATCTCCTGTAACAGATGCTAGACTGATAGACAGGATAGATAACCCGAATCCTCCAGAGCTTCATATTACAACATATCCATTTGTAGATAATATGTCCAGCAGTGATATCTACAATAAGATATTAAGTGTAAACCCGGACGATGCGATTGTAGAGCCTGTTGTCTTATCTGGTACATCTATATCAAAGCATGGTCGTATTGCCATCATTAATCACAAAGTAGTTGTCAATGGTGATTTCATATCGGGATACAGGGTTGTGACAATACATGCTGGACGTGTTACTTTGCTCGACCAGAAAAACAAAAAGATTGTATTAAAGATTTCAAGAAAAGCAGGAGAATCAGAATGAAGAGTTTTTTTACATTTGCGGCAGTGATGTCCATTGCCCTTTCAGGATGTGCCGTTGACGGTCGACATATTCATCCAGTTCATAATAATGGGTATGTCAAAGAACATAAACCATTGGTCGTTGAAATAAATGGCAAGAAGGTATCTTCGAATCAATATAAGAAATACATAACGAAGAAAAAAAATAGTTATACGCTTATAGCTAAGCCTTCAATGCCTGTATTTATTCATGATAATGTTAAATATTCATTTGAAGCATCAGGTGATATCAAAGACGTTATTAGATTATTTTCAGATTCAAATCCGCATCACCACTTAAATATTGCCATTGATTCAGGAGTTAAAGGTAAAGTCGACGTATCATTCAGAGGATTAACATTAAAAGAATCAATGGACGCTATTCTTGGTTCAATGGGACTATACTATGTCCAGGTTGGACACCTTATTATGGTTAAGGACATGCAAATAAAAACATTTTCCATTGATTACCCCCGTCTTGTAAGAACTGGCAAGTTTAGCACCAAATCAAAAACATCAGGCTCAAGTCAGAATGGAGGGTCATCTGGAACGACGGGCGGAAGCAGCAGCTCATCAGCAAACGCATCAGGCGGTTCAAATAATTCTGGCAGTGAATCTGGTTCGGATATCAGTACGAATGACAAAATTGACTTTTGGACAGATGTCGAAAATGATATAAAAGCGCTGCTATCAAAAGATGGAAAGCTATCCATCAATAAGCTTGCAGGGACAATTGTTGTAAATGACCACCATACTAATGTTATGGCAATCTCTAATTACATTGAGTCAACAAGTAAAAGTGTTGTCAGACAGGCTGTCATTGTTGCCCAGATATTGAGGGTCAACGGTGAAAACAATAAAAAGTTCAACATTGACTGGAATAGGTTAACAACTTCAGTCATGGCGAAGACAGCGACAGCCATAAGCAATCCCTTCGGCGTTGTTGCAGGCATATCAAACCCATCCATTAATTTGACGCTACAGAATACATCTGGTTCAATTAAGGCTATTATTTCTGCATTAAAAGAGCAGGGCAATGTTGAAGTGGTATCGAACCCTCAGATAAGAACATTGAATAACCAGCCAGCAATGATAAAGGTAGGGCGGGAGCAGTCTTTTTTCCGTGTGACCAGCATTGTAAATACAACAGCTGCCGGCGCAGTGACTACGACAAATGATGAACAACAAGATGTGACACTTGGACTATTGATGTCTGTTACGCCTCAGATTTCAGAAGATGGTCACATTACGATGGATATTTCTCCATCTGTATCTTCATTAACAGGAACTACAACATCAGCAAATGGTTCTACTGCCCCCATCATTGATATTCAACAACTATCTTCAATGGTTCGTGTAAAGTCGGGTGAGTCTGTTGTGATTGGTGGGCTTATTCAATCAACGAAGAGTGATACAACAAGGAGCGTACCTGTCTTGGGTGCTATTCCGTTTATTGGTTCCCTATTCACATCAAAAGACAAGATAGACCGTGATGATGAATTGGTTATCATTTTAACGCCGTATGCCGTCAAGTAATCCATTCCGTTTGACTTGACACTGGAATATATAGAGCATCTGGAGTTATGGGCAAGCACTGGACATATACGGAGCCACTTGGTGAAAGTGATCCTGACGACTTAAAGGATAAAATAGAGGAGGCTCTCTATACAAGGAAACTGATAGCGCATGGACGCTATCCTATTAATATATATGATGCGATAGGCACATATGGTTACGCAAGGATGGGTCGTGAACTTGATAAATCGACACAAGCTGTTCACAAATGGTTTAAGTTATCAAGGATACCAGAGACCTATATTAAGATTGTCTCAGAAAAACTTAAGATTCCCGAATCTGATTTTGTTAAAGTGTTGAGGTAACGATGGCAAAAGTAAAAAAACAGGAACCTCAGAAGGTTCTTAAAGACAGGAAGAGCACCCCGCGAAGAAAGGCGGTTGACACTCAGTCTATAAAGCTAACTGCAGCGCAAGGTGTAAATCTCCAGCTTATGCGTGGTTTATATCGTTATAAGGCGTTGCGATTCGTTATTATTTTTGCTGGCGTTTCTTTTATATGGGCTGTGATTGCTACAATCATGATGTTTACAGCTTTTGCAACAAAGTCAGAGCCAATTATACTTGGTGTTGACCAAAATAACAGAGTTATGCGATTCCAGTCATTGGCAGTCCCTCTGTTTAAAAATGAAGTTATTGGTGAAAAAGCTGCCAGAGTTACACAGAAACTATTGACATTTGACTATGTAAATTACAAAGACATTCTAAACAAATTGGGGCAGAAGTACATGTCTCCGTCAGGGTTTCAGGCTTTTGCAAATGAGATGAAGAAGCCGAAGGGTTTGTTGGACTTCGTTGTCAATAACAAAGCAATCACAAAAGCTATCATTCTCGATGTACCTACTCTATCAAGAGTGCTGAAAGTAAGCGGAAGGGATGCGCGTGAATTTACATTTAACATCATGATTAAGTTTAAGGGTCCGGATGGAGAATTAACACAGACATACCATGCGACAGCGATGGTCGTTCGTGCCAATCGAATGCTATATCCGGACGGGATGATGTTGCACGCATTAAAATTAAGGTTGGTATCATAATGAGAAGAATAAGCTTTGCTCTATTTTGTATTTTAGGTTCGACTTCTGCTTTTGCTGCCGGGGCAACAAATCCAATGCTTAGCGATAAACCCAATAGCATCAAGATAGCGGCTGATGGAAGGATAGAGCAAGCAAATAAACCTGTCATGACAACTTCTGTTGTTCAGAAAGACCCTATTATTGGCAAAGTTCCATCTAAAAAGACTAAAGATAAACAATTTAAACAAGCTGTTGATAGCCATTGGCCTATGAGTAATGCTGAAATAAGAAAATTTCGTAAGATTGTCAGTGAGCACTCAAAGGCTATCACCGACCGTGGTTGGAAAGTTAAACGTTCCAGTCGTACTGAAAAAATGTCCGGCACTTTCAAAACAGTTTATGTGACAGCCGGTTATATTACGACGATAAACTTTTCAGATTATATGGGTAATCCATGGCCCATTGATTATATTATATCATCCAATGATACTGAGATTATGACTGGTAAAGCTGATAAGTATACCGTCATTGCGACAGGTGTAGGCTTTGCCGGCGATGTGAATATGGTTGTAAAGCTGAAAGACAAGAAGCTGCCGATTCACTTGACTCTGTCAATCAATAATAAAAGCATTGATTATATGTTTGTCGGAAAAGTTTCTGGTGTATCTCCTGATGCTATCATTGATACGGTTATCCCTGATGAACCTACACCCGGTATTAAAGTGAATGTTGCACTTATGAATGCCTTTCTTGGTGAGACGGCACCTGGTGGTGCTACAAAATTGAACGTTGACCGTGAAGGTATAGAGGCATGGCTTTATAAAAAGAAAATGTATATCAGAGCCCCATATATTTTAGCATCACCTGCTACTGCTGAAAATGGCGTAGCATCTGACGGTGCAGGCATGTATATATATCGTTTAAATAAATTGTTCAGAAAGCCTGTATTTCTTATTAATGGGCGTTATTTCTTCGTAAATATTTCAAACGGTGGTGCCTCACATGGCTAAGAAGATAAAAATATCAAAAGGGCATTCAAGAAATTTATTTATACTTGGTGGCTTTGTTATATTTATGCTTATTGTTGCATATATAAGCATTTCGAATATTGGCGGTGGAAGTTCAAATGTTGGTGCTGTAGCAAGTTCTGTATCTGCACCTGAGAAGTTGCATTCAAAGAATAACCATAAGGATCCGGAAGTTAAAAAGTTAATCAAGAAAGAGAATGATATCGCGGCGAAAGGAAAGGATACCTTTGCCCCTGTAACAGTGACTGACATTATTCCAAAGACGGCACAAAAAGATACTGCGCCTTATACGCCTGTGGACTATTATCCTCCGGAACCTCAACCTGTTGTTGTACATGGCATTGCAGATAATCCCATGAACGCTGAAATGGATGGTCTTTTAAATAAATGGTTACCTGTTATGCCAAAGAAAAAAGTGTTTGCTGAGGCTAAAGCCAAAAGTGTCTTGGCAGCAGCGAGTCCAGGTACAGCGGCAGGGGCAGCACCCGCTCCATCAGGCACTACGCCAACCCCTCCTCCCGTTATCCCCGATATCCGAGCGGGTACCATTTTATATGCTGAGGTTGTTACAAGTGTGAATAGTGATGAACCCGGACCTGTATTGTTCACAGGGTTGTCACGGGAAATCCGTGGTATGAGGATTATGGCAAACGGATATACAGCACATGAACTGTCCCTTACTATCAACCCAAGCACATTAGTCACTCCAGTTGGCACTGTTGCCATTGATTCATATGCAATCAATCCTGATACAGCAAGGACGGTCGTTAAATCTGCAGTAGATAGACACTTTTTTCAGAGGTGGGGCTCATTTCTACTAACAAGCGTTTTATCTGATATCGGCACGGTTATGGGGCAATTAGGCACGCAGACACAATCTGTAACTGCAGGACTTGGCACAACCCAAACGACCAACACAATATTATCTACATCACAAGAAGGTTGGGTCATTGCAGGCAAAACAGCTCAACGTATAGCCGGTGTTATGGGTAATTATATTAACAGACCCAATACAGTTTACCTACATTCAGGCGAGACTGTTGGAATCCTGTTTATGAAAGATGTAGTTTTCCCGAAAAGTAAAAAGAAGTAAGCGGAGGATATGGAATTGCCACATACAGGATTAGATGAAGAATTTGATGCAGGAAGTCTTGAAGAACTTGATAATTCTTTTGAGGAAGAAAGCTCTAATGAGTCACTCGAAGATGAATTTGCTGATGAAGTACCTGATGAAATTGTTGCCGATGAGGAAGAAGATGATGCTGGTGATGACGAAGTGACTACCGAGGGGAAACCTGAAATTAAATCTAAAAAGAAGGTGGGCAAAGGTATGAGCCCCATGATTAAATTGGCAGGTATTGCAACATTATCAGTCGCCTTGATTGGAGGTGCCGTTTTTATGTTTATGCCTGAAATCAATAAGATGATGGGTAACCCCCATCCTCATCAGGTAGCTCGTCAAAGCGCTCCAGCACAGATGCATCAAACTACAACAGAGGCTGCAACATTGTCCAATCCAAAACCAGACGTATCACAAACTCCTGTGAATATTTCAGAACCTGCATCAAAGGGGACATTATCCCTTGCATCTGGTATTGGGGAAGACAGCAATACATCAATTCCAGGGAAAGTTCCGGGTACAAGCTTAACACCAAAGAAAGATTCTCTTGCAAGTAATAGCGGAGATATACCAACGAAAACTTCATCGTCCGAAGCTAAAATCATTGCAGGGATGAACGCTATGATTGACAGGCTTAACAATCTAAATGTTCAGGTGAGCAAGCTTTCTTATGATAGTTCAAACGCAAACAGCGCTCAGTCTAATGACAACGATTCTATAGTCCTCAAGAAACTTATTCGTAAAGTTGACACACTCAACAAGCGCATACGGACAGCAAACAGGAATATCACAAAGTTAAGACGTTCAGGTAATCAAATTCGACGTACATCCGCATATCATCCATCAAGAACATTAAGACCTGCTGTTTATCCTGTACACAAGGTTCGTCATATTAAATATATTGTGATGGCAGCTGTTCCAGGAACTGCATGGGTGTATCATGCAAAGGATGTGCATGGTAAGTATAAGCCAACTGGTGATGTGTTCAAGCTGTCTGATGGAGATACAATAAAAGGTTATGGGAAGGTAACCAGAATTACATCAGATGGTAAAATTATGTGTGAGCATGGTTCGCTACCTACAAAAGTTCTTGAATAATTATTAAAGATGTTGTAAGGTAAAGTAATGAAAAAGATTACGTCAAAAATAACGATTTTCTTGATGGCAATACTATCGCCTACGTTGTCGTTTGCACTTCCATTTGCTTTACCTCACCCAACCGTGTCAAGCATACTCTCAAGAGTACCTGATTCGCTCTCAAGACATCTCCTGTCTTTAGCGCCTGATCTCCATCTATTTATACTTGGTGGTGCAGCGTTAATTGGCTTGTTCCTGCTTGGAAGTAGCTTGATGAAGATATACAAGATACTGGATAGTAACGGTCAATCCAGTGATGGTTTTGCAGCACCAATTTTTGGTTTGATTGGCGGTGTAATTTTGTTGGGCATGCTAACATCATTAGATATATTTAGTAATTCTTTTGTTGGACAAAGTTTTTCTTGGCAGTCGCCGACTACAATACCAACTACGGCTACGCCGGCTCAACTCGCAGGTACTGCTGCTATTGTTTACATGCAGATTATTGGTGTCATCATGTTTATACTTGGAATCAAGGGGTACTCAGCCATAAGCAGTGGTGGACATGATGGTGCGTCTCCATCCAAGAGTACGTTTAACGTCATTGGCGGTGTTTTACTTGCCAACGTCTTATGGTTTACTGACGCTGTAGCCTGGCTTATGGGCGCTCCTGTTAATTCACTTCGGGCAATCTCTCTCTTTTAATGTCCAAGTCACCTAAAATAATCTTATCAGTTAAACGCAAACAATGGCGCAAGGAAGACCTCGCCAAAGATGAGGACTTTGAATTCATCAAAAAAGAAAAGAAGCATCTCGATAAAAATAAATGTTTGTTTTGCGGATTTGTATCTGAGAAGTACCAGGAAAGTCATCATGTCGATAACAATCATGCCAACAATGATCCATCAAATCTTGTAACTGCATGTCCGTTTTGTCATGGATGTTATCATATTGGCTTTATGGGCACGGCAGGGAAAGGCAAAATCATATATCTACCTGAAGTGTCTCAATCAGAATTGAACAGGATTATCAGAGTTCTTCTTGTTTGCATGCATAATGAAGCATTTTCTATGTATAAGCTGTCTTCTGAGCGTATCCATGAAATGATGTTAATGCGTGCCTCTATTGTTGATAAGGAATACGAAGAAGGCTGGAGTAATCCATCAGACTTTGCCAATCAACTTATGCGACTTAATCCTGTGCAATATGCATTTAGAAGCGTCGTATCAAGGCATTTAAGATTTCTTCCAAATTATGAAGGGTTCAGAGACCAAGTTGATTATTGGGGCAAAACCATGAGTGAATCACGTCCAGCATCATCATGGATTAATATTGTCCAGAATAGTGAACTTTAAATCATTCCAGCTTCATTTTTCAGCGTTGCAACGGCTTTTTTAAGCTTTTCACCCTTAACCTCTGGAAGCCTTTCAAGCAAGTCAACAAGATAAGCTTTATTGACATACACAGCCTTTCCAGTACCAAGTGATTTCTGCCTCAATATTGTATAGTTGTCGGACATATGACCATATGCATCGAGCAACATTTTCAATTCTTTTTTTGAAACAAGAATAAACTTCATTTCGTCCTCCACAAAAAATAACGACAGAGTTGCCTCTGTCGTTTGCGAAGTGTATCAAATGAATGGTCGTGTGTCAAATGTTTAAAATTCAAGCGCCTCAACAAATTCAGCCCCTTTCATGTCAAAATCTTTCATGCTATAATAAAAGTTCGCCATGAATTCATCCATGGTTTTATCATCTATATCTATATTTGGTAAAGATGTTCTTATGAGGGATGCTATATGCTTTACCTCTTTTTCGGAATTTTTATAACCCTCTCTTATATCAAGTGAATGTATATACCATACAACTGCGAATGGTTTCTCCAATGATTCGTCAGAGAACATATCGGATGGAAGATTAAGTTCATCCTCATTTACATAGAATCCATTACTATTTTCAGAAGACCAAGAAGCCAAATTCAGAATGTTGCGTTTTACCAAGCTTTCAATATCGTCATCATTATAAACAACAGGGAAAGAAGAATATAGGAATTTATCAGAATAACTAATAATCGCAACACGTCCTATTCCTTGTGCTTCATTTATTTTACGTACAGCACTTAGGGCGGCATCACGGAGATCACGAGGTGGGAGTACAGCCGGAACAAAATCTATGCCTACATTACTTTCCTCTTTTTCGACTCCTCTTACATTTTCAATCGTATTTCCTATTTCAATATGGTCTCTCAAGAACGCATGGTTATCCCCTATCAACTGTTTAACAGATTTCACGAGTGCAGGATGAGCCTCAGAGATATCGACAGCTTCCAGGATTCTGTTTATATTCAAGTCAAACATTTTAGCTAAAGATTCTTCATATTCTTTTTTCAATGAATCATCAGAATCAAGTGAAGCCAGATGCTCTTGTTCTTCATCACTTGAAGCTTTAGAGATAATACTGAAATTTTCAGGAGTCAGGGACAATCCTGATTGTTGCATCTTCTTAACAATAGCAGGTTTAACATTATGTTCAATAGCAGTAATAGCTTCTGTTATTTTAACATTACCATCATATATCATTTCATCCAGAACCTGTATATCTTCGTCTGACAGGATTGATATAATTTTAACTGCATGATCAACATTCACACCGGCGCATACTGCGCCACAGGCGTGTTCGAAATGCATAGGTGTTCTCATATTGCTTGCAATATGAGTTAATGTTTCTGCATCAATCTTGTCACTGTAATCTCCATAGATAGGATGAAAGTTTTCATGTTTATCCAGGTCAAGGTAAGAGGATATAGCAGCAATGTTGTCCATCTTTTTACCAACATTGTCATCGTTCAATCCTTCAAGACTACGTGATACTGCAACAAAGAGTTCCTGTACCATACGTTCATCAGCAAGTAACGAAGTTACTTGCTCTTTCAGCTGCAGTTTTGATACGGATGAACGGTTGGTTGTCCTTTG
>Ga0256829_1001432_pt1 | contig 19672 bp, 20 predicted proteins | sample 131447metaG_FD_185979 | JGI IMG/M metagenome (GOLD analysis project Ga0256829, IMG submission 185979) | Hydrothermal vent microbial communities from Lau Basin, Pacific Ocean - 131-447 | ecosystem: Environmental > Aquatic > Marine > Hydrothermal vents | place: Pacific Ocean: Lau Basin | collected...
TATTTCATTTTTCTTGAGCTTTTTGCACCCGAATAGCTTCTGCTCTGAAACTATCTCTTCTATGAACCAAATATACTTTTTCACAAATATTTGATAAATATAAAGCCTCTATAAAAGCTGTATCTCACCCACCTATCACAGCAGTAGTTTTTCATCTATAAAAAAATCCATCACAAGTTGCACAATATGAAACTCATTTTCAAAACAATTCATCTTCTCAAAGAACATTTATTTTATTTTTTTCTGTTCAAATTCATAAAATAAGACTCTTTGTTTGTATCTCTCCATTCATAGAAGTTTGAATTTTATAACCAGCTTTGAAATTATTTTCATCTACAGGCAAAACAGAAATTACATTATCCATTTTATATTCTGCACCATAAGTCAAAGCTTGTTTTTTCATTTTTTGCATTATTTCAAAACCAGAAGTTGGTTCATCAAAACCAGGAAAATTCTCTACAACTGGATTTTCATTTATCATACCTCATTCATTTGCTCAAATAATAAGTGGATTCATACCATACCTTCAAGCATAAATACCTGCAGTAAATCCTGCTCCACCAGCTCAAATTATAACTAAATCTCTCATAAAATATATATTTAAAATTTAAAATCTTTCTGTTTTTATAATTATTTTATGCTAATTTACTATAGAAAATCAAGTTCAAAAAAGTATTATTATAAAAGTTATTTTAACTTATAAAACATTTAAAATATGTTAGTTTTCCTTTGATGAGCTTGAGCTGGACTTTCTGCTTTAGTAAATATTTTTCATGAATTATGATTTGAAGATATAGTTGTTGTAGATAAATATCAAAGTCAAATTACAGATAAATTACAAGAAAAATGAATAAAAGTAGTAATTTGAGACGGAGCTTATGATTTTCAAAAAGATGATATTATCTTTTATTCTGATGCAGTTGTAAATTCTCAAGATTTTCAAAAAGTTCAAGATAATATAAAATTTACATACTTTCAATTTTTATGAGAAATATCTAAACGGTTTCAAACTATAGCAATTGCAGGAACTCATGGAAAAACTTCCACAACAGCTATGATTTTAACAGTAGCAAAAAATATTTGATTTGAGAATCTATGATTATGAATAGTAGGTGGATTTGTGCCAGATTTAAAAAATAATAATTTTTATGTAAATCAAAATAAAAAAGAAGATATTAAAAAGATATTTGAAAAACTTTTGACTGCAAAATGAGATAGACCTGTAAAACTATTCAAAGAAATGTCCTTCATAGTCGAAGCTGATGAATTTAACAAGCATTTTTTACTGCTTGACCCAAGTATCAGCTTGATTACGAAAGTTGATCATGATCATAAAGATGTCTACCCTACTTTGGAAGATTATCTTGCAACATTCAAAGAATTTATAAATAAAACAAAAAAAGAAGTTTTCACAAATGATGAAGAATTTACAAAAAATATCTGAAAAATAGACAAAAAAATAAAATATGTTTGAATAAATCCAAATATAAAATTTAAATATATGTTTTGAGAACATATGGAAAAAAATGCAAGTTTAGTAGTTAAATTATTTAAAATTCTAGGTTTTGAAGAACAAAAAATAATAAAAATATTAAATAATTTTAAATGAATTTGGAGAAGACAAGAATTTCTTTGAGTAATTGATAATTGAAAATTGAAAATTGAAAATTGAAACAAAGAATTGAATACAAATTATCCATTATCCATCATTAATTCTCAATTAAATAAAATCTCTATTTATACTGACTATGCTCATCATCCGACAGAAATCAAAGCTACAGTAGATGCTTTTAAGCAAAACTTCCCTGAAGAAGAAATAATCTGAGTATTCCAACCTCATCAGCTTTTTAGATTTGTAAGCTATGAAAAAGATTTTATAAGCAGCTTAAATAAGTTTGATAAAATTTATATTTATGATATTTATTCTGTAAGAGAAGATAAACTTATCAAACAATTAATAAAAGAAAAAAATCTTGACGTAAAAAATAATCAAGAAGCTATCCAACAAATATGAACTCAAATAGCCCAAAAACTAAATTGAAAATATATTGATAACTTTAATAAACTAATAAATTCTATCGAAGCTGAGAATTGAATAGTTGTAATTATGACAGCTTGAGATTTAGACTATGAAATAAGGAATTATTTAAAATAAATATTTTTTGCTTATTTTTTATACACATCTAAATAAACACCATCATTAAGATTTCATACATCTATATTTTTTGCTAAATTATATTTATCAGGCATTTTTCTAACTAACAATTTTAACTGACTTATTTGTTCATCTATATCTTTTGATAAAGAAAATATTATCTTTTTATCATCAACAAATACTAACAAATCTTCTCATCAAGCTAAATAAAATACTTTAGATTTTTTAAAATATGTTTTTATTTTTTGGTAATATTTAATAATTTTATCAGGTGAATTTTTCCAAAAAATATTATTTATATTTTTTAATCAAGATAAATATCTAGGTAAATACAACCTATTTCAAGTAGATAATAAATTTGTTCAACTTAAATATTTTATATTAAATGAATATATATTATCTTTTGAATATACATTGAAAGCATATCAACTTCAAAAAATTGTTAATTTAGGTTTTTTAAAATAAAAATTCACCTTAACAGAATTATTATTTATAAGTTCTACTTTTATAGTTTTAATATATTTATATTTTTTTTCTATTAAATTAATTTGTTTTTCATATCATAAAACCTTATTTTTAACAGAATTAGCTCCAGAAAAAATATCAGAAATATTATTACATAAATCTGTCCAATTAGGATTTGTAATAATTTTTTTATTAAAATAAACCTTTGTTATAATATTTTTAGGATTATCTATATATTTTTTATAAGAAATTTTTACAACTATTGAAAAGATAACTACTAAAAGTAAAAAAATTACTATCTTTTTATGTTTTTTTAACAAAAAAATAGATTTTCTTTTAAACTTATTTATTTTATATTTTAATACCTTATTTCTTTTTCTTAACATTCTTTTTAATTAAATTTTGAAATATTTGTTGCATATCTTTTAGTCCTAATTTAACATCATCTTGCATTTTTCTAAAAAAAGTTTTTCATTTTTTAGTTCTAGAAAGAAATCACAATCATCAAATTGCTGTTCACAAAAATGCTCAAATTATTATTTTATTTATATTTTTTTTCTTTCACATATTTAAACTTTAATCATAAAACTTAAGCTCTTGAAATCTCATACATAAATATACTTGCAGCTTCACATACATTCATAGATTCCTTAATTCATTTCATTGGAATAAAACTAATAATATCTAATTGATCCATTGTTTCAATACTAACACCTTTAACTTCATTTCACATCAAAATACAAATATTTCATTTTATATGATGTTTTAAATTATAAATAGAAACTGCATCTTGAGTAAGTTCAGCTCAAATAAATGTATCACAATTTTCCTTTATAAAATCAAGCCCTTTAGCTACATTATAAAATTGTTTTAAATTAACATTATTTTCAGCACCCAACGATGATTTTATCACTTTTTCATTTTCAAAAGGAGAAGGACTATATCATAGCAAAATCACATCAAATCAAAGACTATCAGCTGTTCTAATTATATTTCCTACATTATATGCACTTCTTATATTCTCCAAAGCTATAGTTGGTTTCATAAATTATTTTATATCTTCCATAAATAAAATAAACAAAAACTGAGAAGATTTTAAAACTATTCAATTTAGATCAACATAAAACTGAGAACTTAATCTATTTCTTGTATACAAACATTTTCAATCTTTATTAATAATTCAATCTATTTTTTCTATATTATCTTCAGTAATAGCAACTCAAGAAGATGTAACATTTATCTGTCTCATAATAATTGGATAAATATATAAAATTATTTCTTATTTAGAAAATCAGGTATTTCATAAAATTCTTCTGATAAACTTGAAAAATCCACTTCATTTATACTTATAAAATTTACTGGTTTTCAATTTTTATATTCAAATTTTCATTCTAATATTCAAGTTTCTTTAAGTTCTTTTAATTGCTCTTTTGTTAAAAGTTGCTTTTCTTCTTCTGTAATTTTACCAGTATTTAATAATTCTTCTAGTTCCTCACTAGTTTTAGGTAGTTTAACAAATCACTAATTTTCTTCAAATTCTTTTATTTCCTGATCTAAAATATTTTTCTCTAACATTACTTTAAATTAAATTAATATATTAAATATCTATCTTTTTTAAATATCTAAATTTCTAATATTTTTTGCATGAGTTAAGATAAAATTTCTTCTTGGAGCAATTTCAGTACCCATAAGAGTTGTAAATATTTCATCTGCCTTTTGAGCATCTTGAATTGTAATTTGCATAAGTTTTCTTGTAGAAGGATCCATAGTTGTATCCCAAAGTTGTTCTGGATTCATTTCACCAAGACCTTTATATCTTTGAATAGAAGTTTTTTCAGGATTAAATCCATATTTTTTCAAAGCTTCATACATATCATATTCTGGTGGATAGATATATTTTTCCTTTTTTCCTTGAACAAATTTATATAATGGAGAAACTGCAATAAACATATGTCAATTCTCAATCAATGGTTTCATATATCTAAAGAAAAAAGTTAATAATAATGTCCTAATATGAGCACCATCTACATCAGCATCTGTCATTATAATTATCTTATCATACCTAAGTTTTTCTTCATCATAAGCTTCTTTTAATCAAGCTCATAATCAAATAATTAAAGATTTAACTTCATTATTTTGTAAAATTCTATCTAATGCAGATTTTTCAGTATTTAAGATTTTACCTCTTAATGGAAAAATGGCTTGAAATTTACTATCTCTTGCTTGTTTTGCACTACCACCAGCAGAATCTCATTCCACTATAAAAACTTCAGTTCATTCTCTTTTTTTAGCAGAACAATCTGTAAGTTTTCAAGGTAAAACACCCATAGACATTGCATTTTTTCTCATTACAGTTTCTCTTGCAAGTTTTGCAGCCATACGAGCCTTTGCATTTATCTTTACTCTTTCAATAATTACTTTTGATAATTCTTCATCTTTTTCTAAGATTTCTTTTACATAATTATAAACAAGTTTCTCTATTTCTTTTCTAATATATGCATTTCAAAGTTTTCCTTTTGTTTGTCATTCAAATTGTGGTTCTGGAACTTTTATAGAAATAATCGAATACAAACCAGAAGTTACATCACCAAGCTGTAAATCTCCAATTTTTTTATCCAAAAGTTTATTTTCCTTTGCATATTCATTAAGAGCATTCAATAATCATGCTTTAAATCAATTCAAATGAGTTCAGCCATCTGGAGTATGAATATTATTTACAAAAGAAATTACATTATCATTACTTTCACCTACATAAGCAAATGCTATATCAGCATACACTTCTTTTCATTCTTTTTCTATTCTAAAATAATTTGAAATTGTTTTCTTAATTCAAATTAAATTTTTTAAATAAGTTAATATTCAATTTGTAAACAAAAATCTTTTTCACTTAATAATCCTTGCTTGAGATTCTAAATGAGTATCTAAAATTGGTTTGTCTGTATCTGCAACCTGAATAAGTGTAAAAGTAACTCATGGTGTTAAATAGGCATTTTGAATTAATCTTGTATGTATTGTAGACCAAGTATATTTTGTAGTATCAAAAATAGTATCATCAGCTTTAAAAGCTACAACTGTTCAAGTATAATCTGTATCTCAAACAATTTTTAAATCATAAAGTGGTTTTCCTCTTTCAAATTCCTGTTGATGAATTTTTCATTTTCTATGAATTTGAACTATAAGTTTTTCACTTAAAGCATTTACCACAGATGCTCAAACACCATGTAATCAACCAGAAATTTTATAAACATCTTTATTAAACTTTCATCAAGCATGTAAGACAGTAAAAACAGTTTCTACAGTAGATTTTTTTGTTTTAGAATGAATATCTGTTGGAATTCATCTACCATTATCATACACAGTTACCCAACCATTTTCAGAAAAAACAACTGAAATTTCATTACAAAAACCAGCCAAAGCTTCATCTACACCATTATCTACAATTTCCCAAATCATATGATGTAATCATCTTGTGTCTGTAGATCAAATATACATTCAAGGCCTTTCTCTTACTGGTTCTAATCATTCTAAAACTCTAATCTGATCTGCTCAATATTCTGTCATTAAGATAACATAAAAAAATAAAGAAATATAGCAGTTTTATAAAGATTAAACTAAAAAAATCAATAATTTGTTTGAAATCTAAAAAAAAATAATTATATTGAGTCTTACATAAAAATATAGATATGCCAGGATGGTGGAATTGGTAGACACGAGGGACTTAAAATCCCTTAACCGATTGGTTGTGAGGGTTCGATTCCCTCTCCTGGTATTTTTTTTATTTTAATTCTAAAAAAATAAATTTAATCTTGATTTTGATATACAAATTAGTATTATCACACAACTTATTAATCAATTTTATTTAATAAATTTTAAAACAGAATGGCACATAAGAAAGCTGCAGGTAGTGCAAAGAATCTTAGAAATTCAAATCCTAAATATAGATGAGTTAAATTGTTTGGTGGACAAACTGTAAAAGATGGTAATATTATAGTAAGACAAAAATGATCAGTATATATTACTTGAGAAAATACATATATGGGACACGATTTTACAATACATGCAAAAGCAGATGGTGTTGTAAAATTTACACAAAAAAATATTCAAAGATTTGATAATAGAAGATATAAAAGAACTGTTGTAAATGTAGTTCCTGCTGAATAATTTTATTCATAAAAATTCTTTATAAGAATGCAAGATTTATTAAATCAAGTATCTTCTATAGTAAATATAAATATAATTTGATATATCTTATTATTTCCATTTATATTTTTCTGGATATGGAGTATATTATTCATTGTTAGAGATATATCTCACCGTACAAATAGTTTAATATACCAATTATTTGCTATATTACTATGAACTGTTCCTGGAATATGATTTATGTTATACTTTGTATTTAGACCATACAGATCATTAGATGATAAAGAATGGAGATTGTCTATAAATACATTATCAGTACAATGTTTAGATTGTTGAGAACTTAACCATAAAGATAATAAGTTTTGTACAATATGTTGAGATTCATTAACAACTGATTGTAAAGAATGTACAAAAAAATATTATAAATGATATGATTATTGTCCATATTGTTGAGCTCCAAACTTAGAAACAGAATAAGAACTTAGGTTAAACTCCTAAGTTTTTTTTTATTTATTCTTTGCCCACAAACATCCACAATAATTTTGTCTCCAAATATTATTTTCTTTTGTGTAATCTGATGCCCTTTGAAATCAATTATTCTTTCTAAAATCAAAAGATAAATATTTAACTCAAGTTTTATTGACCACTAATTGTCAATATTTATTTAATTTTTCTACAGATTTTTTAGGTGAAATTAATAAAGTTGTTGTAAAAAAATCTATATTATATTTCTGAGCTATTTTTGCTGGTTCAAGCAATCTCATATAATAACAAATATCACACCTTTTAGAATCTTTTTCTTCCATTTGAGAAAAATCTTTCATTACATCATCAAAATTATCTTCTTTTATTCATACAATATCTTTATTTTCAAACAATTTATCATAAAATTCCTTATCATCATATTTATTTACGATTTTATCACTTTCTAGTAATTTTATTTTTTCTTTTCAAAAATTTTCATCATCAGATATAATTTCAAAATCACCTTCTTCCAATTTTAAAATTTTGATATACTCTTTATATCTTCTTGCATACTCTGTATACGGCTGAATATTTGGGTTATACCAGTATAAGTAAAGTTTAAAATATTTCTTCAAATCCAAAAGTGGAATAATTAAATCAGGACCACAACAAATATGTAGTAAAAGTTTTGGCTTTTCTTTCTTTTCTAAATTAACTTGAGAAAAATAATTATCAAACATAAATTTTTAAATATTAATAAATAACTTGTAATAAATCTAAATATATATATTTTATAAACTAATTCAATTTTATAATTTAATTTAAATAAATGTATTTTGATTCACATACTCACCTAAACTCTCCCCAATTATTCAAAAATTACAAAAAATATCTAGAAAATTTTAAAAATATTTGATGAGAAAAACTTGTAAATGTATGAGTAGATTATGAACGGACTCAAAGAGCTTTAGAAATACATGATAAATTTCCAAATACTTGTTTATCAACTTGAGGTTTTCATCCTACAGAACCAATTTTTAAATACAAAAAATGAAAATATGAATTTAAGGATAATCAACTAATTTCATGGCAAGAATACTTAAGTTTAGCAAAAGAATATTTAGAAAATTTAATAAAAAACAAAAAGATTGTAGCAATTTGAGAATGCGGAATAGACTATCATTATTTTGAGCATTTACAAGAATGACAAAACATAGAAGAAATTAAAAAACAACAAAAAGAATTATTTACAATGCAATTAAATTTATGTAAAAAGTATAATTTACCTATTGTTATTCATTCAAGAGATGCATTTATCGACACATTAGAAATAATTAAAAACTACAAAGAACTAAAAATATATTTTCATTGTCGAGGCTACGGACCAGAGGAAATCACTACATTACAGACTGAATTTGAAAACCTTTGGGTGTGATTTGATGGAAATATTACATACAAAAAAGCAGAGGAAATAAGACAAAGTATAAAAAAATGTAAATTAAATCAAATCCTCCTTGAAACAGATGCACCTTATCTTACACCACAAATCATAAGAAAGGAAATGAACCAACCTGCAAATGTCCAATATGTTTACAAATATGTATCAGAACTATTAGATATTAATTTAGATAACTTAGAAAAACAAATTAAAGAAAATTTTTATAAATATTATAATTTATAAAGTAGTTTTGAATATCTTAGAAAAATAAATATATTACACAAACTTTTAAATAATTAAAATAAAATAAATGACATACAAATATAATTGGAATTTAGAAAAATATTTCTATAACTGAATTGATGATAAAAATTTAGAAAATGACTTAAAATCAGTAATTCAAGATATTCAAAATTTCATTAAAAAATACAAATGAAAAATTCAAAACTTCCAAAAAGCTGAAGAAGTTTTACAATACTATCAAGACGATGAAAAAATATCACTTAAGTTAAATAAAATATTTCACTATTTATTTTATAAAAACAGCCTAAACACACAAGATCAAGCAATTATCAAAAAAACTATGGAAGTTGAAAATCTATTTGTAGAAATACAAAATCAACTACTTTTTGTTCAAGAAGAATTTAAAAAACTAGGAAAAACAAAATTAAAAGAATTTTCTGAAAGTCCAATACTAAAAAGCTATAAATATTTATTAGATGATAAAATTAAATCTTTGAAACATATTTTATCCAAAAAAGAAGAAAAACTATTAAATGAATTATCACCAATAGATAACCAAATTGAAAATTTATACAATGAATTTCATAGCTGATTAAGTTTTAAGATAAAATTAAACTGAGAAAATAAAGTTTTAACTGAAGATGAAGTTAGAAGTTTAAGATCAAATCCTGACCCAAAAATAAGAAGATTAGCTTACAAAACTTTAAGAGAGGTTTATTGAAAAAAATGAAACAAAACAGTTTTATCAAATATTTACTCAACTTTTGTAAAACAATGGTGATTATCTGTAAAATTAAGAAAATACAAAACAGTAATGGAACCAAGAAATATATCTGAATGACTTGATAATAAAGTTGTAGATTTACTTATGCAACAAGTTATGGAAAATTATTATTTATTTCAAAGATATGTATGATTAAAGGCTAAACTTTTATGAAAAAAACTACCTTTAGCAATTCAAGATATTCAAGCTCCCGTAGTAGAAAGTAAAACTAAATTTACAAAAGAACAAGCTATACAAAAACATTTAGATGTAATGAAAGATTTCGATGAGACATTTTATAACTATAGTGTAGATTTACTTAAAAAATGAAGAGTTGATTTCGACCCAAAACAATGAAAAAGATGAGGAGCTTTTGCAAGTTATAGTAAATGACAAGAAAGTTTTGTTTTGTTAAATTTTACTTGAAAATTAAATGATATTTCAACTTTATCACACGAATTTGGGCATGCAATACACGGTCATTTAAGTCAAATTCAACCTGAAGCTGTTTATGATAGCCCTTTATCTTTAGCAGAAACTGCAAGTATTTTCAATGAAATGTTATTGTCAGAACATCTTTTGAATGATAAAAATTTAACAAAAGAAGATAAAATCAATTTACTTGAAAATAAACTTGGAGATGTATTTTCTACAATTTTTAGACAAATACAATATGTAGATTTTGAAAAGCAAGTTCATACTAACATTCAACAAAATAAACAATTTTCACATCAAGATTATTGTAAAACTTGGAGAAACACTCAAGAAAAAATGACATGAAAAAGTATAAAATATGATGTAAAAGCAGAAGAAGAAAGTTCTTGGTCTATGATTCCTCATATTTTTCACACACCATTTTATTGTTATGCCTATGCATTTGGAAATATACTAACTTTCTCACTTTACAATAAATACAAAACTGAATGAAAAAAATTTGTCCAAGATTATAAACAAATATTAAGCTCAGGAGGAAGTATTCCACCAAAAGAACTTTTAGCACAGTTTGGAATAGATATCACAAAAAATAAATTTTATCAAGATGCATTCAAAGAGATAGAAAAAATGTTAAATTTATTAGAAAGCTTGATTAAGTAGAGAAAAATAATATTATTAAAAATACAATTTTATTACTAAATTTTAAAAAATGAAAGTAAGAATAAAAACTTTTGATTGAAAATCTTTAAGTTATGAAACATCCCAAGCTTGTGGCTTTGATTTTAGAGCAAGTGAGGATTCTATTATAAAAGCAGGTGAATTTTGATTAATTGAAACTTGAACAGTTATTGAAGTACCAGACTGATATGCTTTACAAATACAACCAAGAAGTTCTACTTTTAAAAACTTTTGATTAATACAAACAAATTCTGTAGGCTTAATTGATAAAGATTATTGTTGAGATAATGATACAATAAAATTTTCATACCTTAATGTAAGCAAAAAAGATTCTATTATAAAAGCAGGTGAAAGAATTTGACAAGGAATTTTTATAAAAATCTGAATAGCTAATTTTGAAGTGGTAAAAGTTATGTGAAATAATAATAGAGGCTGATTTTGAACAACTTGAAATAAATAATATATAATTTAAATTATTTATTAGATAAAGAAATCGAGAATAGAGATTAAAGATCGAAGCAAGACAAGACAAATTTAAAAATATGTTAGATTAAAAAAAGGCTTAGGAGTAATTTTCTAAGTTTTTTCTTAATTCTGTTTATATAATATTTTATAAAGTAATGTTATCTCTATTACATTTACCATAAGTGCTGTTCCTCCGTATGATACAAAAGGTAATGTAAGTCATGTTAATGGAATTATTTTAACATTTACTCAAACATTTATAAAAACCTGCCATAAAATCAAAGATAAAATTCATACTGATAAATATTGATAATACTTATCTCTTACATAAGGCAATTTTTTTATAGCAAAATAAGCCAAAACAAAATATAATGCAAATAATATAGTATTTCATAAAAATCAAATCTCTTCTGAAAATGCTGCAAATATAAAATCACTTTGTGCCTCTGGTATAAACCCAAATTTTTGTAATCACTTTCCATATCATTTTCAAATAAATCAGCCAGCTCATATTCAAATAAGTCATTGCTGTGTTTGATAACCTATTCACTGCTCTGTTTTATCTATAGAAGGATTCAAAAAATAATCAAATCTTTTCTTTATATAATGAAATTGCATTCAAACTGTAAATGTAAAGATAAGTCATAAAACTAAACTTACAGCTACATATTTAATTTTTCATCAAGCAAAAGTATATAAAATAAGAGCAACAGGTCATAAAACTAATAAGGTTCCCAAATCAGGAATAAGTAAAAAAAGAAAAGTAGAAACTCAAACGACTATCAACATTGAAATATATCATTCTAAAGATCATAATATCTTATTTTTTTTAACTAACCATCCAGAAAAAAATATTATAAATGCTAATTTAACAAAATCTCAAGGTTGAACAGATCATAAACCAGGAAAATGCAACCATCATCTAGCTCATTTTAATTTTAATCATAATGGAGTAAAAACTAACAACAAAAAAAATAATGTTCACAAAAAGAATTTTCATCTATTCTTCTTAATAAAATCTAACGGAACATAATAAATAATACCTGCCAAAATAAGAGCTATAAAAAGATGTTCAATTTGTCTAAAAAAATAAAAATAATTACTAGGATCATGGAATTGATGTAATGTAAGTTGAAATGAGGAAAAAATACTTACAGAATAAATTGCAAATATTCAAAACACAATAAGCAAAGCTCAAACTATAAGTATTGGCATAAAACATAAACAAAAAATATTAAAATAATGTCTTTATATCTTTTTTTTCAACAATATCATCAGTATTATTAGACATTTGTCATACTACTTTTGTATAATTTGTCCTTTTTTTATTATTCAATAAAGATAAATCTATAGCTAAAAACAAATTCCATATGAGTCCAACTACTATAAATCATCATAAAACATAAAATCAATAAGTAAGCTGATAGAAAGATGCACTTTGAGTGTTCGATAATAAATTTATATAATCTTTTGTATAAATTAACAAACTAGCATGTAGAAATAACACTCAAAAATTTAATATTGCTTCATTTTGTTCAAATCAAAATATACTTTTAATAAAATTTTTAAATGTATATGAAATATTCCAAATTATTATAAATAATAATGTAAATATCAAAATTATACTAGTCATTAAAAACTTAGTATTTATAAAAGAATATGTATTTCATTCTATCTTTATAAATGGAAGTAAAAATTCTAAAACAAAAAGCACAAAAAGAAATAATATAAATACTTTTTCTAATTTTGTATATCTTTTCCATTTTTTATTAACAATTCTTGGAAACTTACTCATTAAAAAGAAAATTACAGAATAAAAACAAAATCTAATCTTAAAATCATATTTGTATACAACAGATAAAACTGTACTACTTATCATATTGAACCTGTTTCAAAATCTATTTTTATCCTTCCATTGCAGTTTTAGCTCATACTATTTCTGATATTTCTTGAGTTACAGCAGCTTGTCTTTGTTTATTATAAGATATATTTAATTTTTTCTTAATTTCTATAGAATTATCTTTTGCTCATTTCATAGCAATCATTCTTGAAGCATGTTCTCAAGTTTTATTTTGTAATATTACACCATAAACCATATCTGCAATAAATTTCTTATAAACAAAAGAATAAAAATCTTCTTCAGATGGTTCTATAATAATATCAGCATTATATTCATCATCTAAATTAACTTCTAACTCTATATCTTTTGCAAATTTTTCAAAATTTTCTCTTTGTAATGGAAATACTTGTAAAGAAGATGGTAATTGCAACATAGTATTTTTAAAATAATTATAATACACAGAAATATTAGAATATTTTCATTCGTCTATACCTTTCCATATCATAGATCTTAAATTATTCAGGTCTGACTCTGTAAATCAATCTTTAAGATTTTCAACTCAAATTACTTCATATCAAGATCTAGAAAAAAATTCTAAAGCTTTCTTTCAAACACAAAACACCTCTACTTCTTCTCTTTTATTTTTAAATTCAGAATGTATCTTTCTAAAAAGTTTAGAATTTAAAGCTCAACATAATCATTTTTCAGTAGATACTGCAATAATAAGTTCTTTCTTTCAAGAAATATTTTGACTTGCTCCAAAAATATTTGATAAATTAATCATATCTAACACATACAAAAATTCTACCATATATTTCTTAAAACTATCTGCTTTATCTTTTATCTTTTGTAATTTAACAGTAGAAACTATCTCCATAGCAGAAGTAATTTTTTGTATATTTCATATAGACTTCATCTTTGCTTTTATAGCCTTTGCATTTGCCATCAGTTTTTATAATTTATGTTTTAATAAAATTATTTTGTAGTATTAGATTTAGTATCTGTAGGTTTTACAGGTTCTGACTTAATTTTTACATTATTTGTATTAACTCAATTAATTTTTATATCAGAAGAATTAATTTTTATAGGTGTAGTTTTAATATTAGAAATAGCAGTATTTGTAGCTAATTGTTTTTTATTCATATAAGGGTAAACTATCGCACAAGTTGTAAAGATAAGTATACTTATAATAGCACTTTTTTTTAATGTTCATTCCATAGATTTTTTACTTCAATATTCATTAGAAGTTGTCATACCACCAACTCAAAATCAAATTCATCATTTTGGTGTCATAAGTGCTATAGTAACCATAAATATTAATCCACTTAGAATCATAATTGCAAATGTTAATGTAACCATTTTAATATTTTAAATATATAAATAACTTTTAATATATAACTTTTTTAAGACCAAGTTCAATTTAATTATCAAGCTCATGCATAGCTTGTCTAATTTTTACAAGATTTTCAGAATAGAACACATCTCTTTTTCATCATTTAATATTATTTGTTCTTTTCCAATCTTTAAGTAACATCAGTATGATCATATTTGTATCTAATTTAGGATGAAATTCATTTTTATCTAATCATTTAAAAGCTACTTCTTCATCTATTTGTGAAATTAATACAATTTTAAGAAATTCTCTATATTCTTCTAGCATAAAAGTCAAATTTTTATACTTGTTTCTTATTCAATCTAACAAGGTTTTCAAAGTTTTAACATCAAGTATATTATTTTGTTTTCTAGCAGACAATAATTGTTTTTGAAGAGCTAATAAATTTTTAGTATCCAATAAATATTCTAATTCTTCTTGAATATACTTCAAACTAGTTTCTACCTTTGACTTTCAATCTATTAATTGTTCTAATCTAAGTATATCCCTAGCTTGTTCTTGAGCTAATTTTTGATCAACTGCATTTAAGTAAGCTTTCATAAAACTAAATTAGTATATAAATTTTTATTAATTATAAGAGTCCAATATTTTCTACATTTCTTATTTTTCATAAATATACATTTCAAGAATATCTCACTCTTTAAATCTTTTTCAAGTTCTTACTCTTATTCAACATTCTCTACCAGCCTTTACTTCAGAAACATTTTCTTGATCAATCTTTAAAGATGTAACTTTTCATCATCATAATTCCTCATCTCATCTTTTAATAATAAAGTGAGACCCATTTTTTATAGATCAATCTATAACTTTTCATCATAAAATCATATCATTTCATTTTTTGAAGAACATAGCTATCATCTCAAATTTACCAATATATACTTCTTCAACTTCTTTTTCTATCATTCAAGAAGCTAACTTTTCTACATAATCTAATAATTCATATATAATAGTAAAATTTTTAAATACTATCTTTTTCTGTACTAATTTTTTCTTCAAAATAGATTGTATAGAACTATCAAATCAAAATATGAATGCTCAAGATGCTTCAGCTAAAGCTATATCAGTTTCTTTAACTTGCCCTACTTCTTCATGTATTATTTTTAATTCTACTCATTCTGGTAAAGTAACTTTTCATACTGCATATTTCAATGCTTCTAATCAACCAAAATCTCAAGCTTTCAAAATAACCTTTAATTCTACCTTTTCTCAAGCCTTCATTTTATCTAACAATGAAGATAATACAGTTTTATTCTTTTGTTTTTTAATAAGTTCCTTAATTTTTCATACTTGCTTTTGAGCCTCCTTATCAGAAGGGAAAACTTCAAATATTCTTCAACTTTGAGGAACATCTTCAAATCACATTACTTGAACAGGATCTCAACCATTCACTTGTTTAACTACTTTTCAAGTCCAATCTTTCATAAGTCTTATCTTACCATACACATCATATGCTACTACTGAATCTTTTTTATTTAATGTTCAAGTAACCAACAATAATGTAGCTATAGTTCATATTTTATTATCTTTTGTTCATTCAAGAATAACTCATACACCTGGAACATCAGGATTATATTTTAACTCTAACATTTCAGCTTGTAAAAGTATGTATTCTAGCAATTCATCTACTCATTCTCAAGTAATAGACGACAATCAAACAAAAGGAGTATTACCACCCCAGTCTTCTGGCATAAGACCATATTCAGAAATTTGAGATCTTACTAAATCAATATTAGCATTTGGTTTATCTATTTTTGTAATAGCAACGATAATACTTACTCAAGCATCTTTAGCATGATTTATAGCTTCGATAGTTTGAGGTTTTACTCAGTCATCTGCAGCCACTACAATAATTGCAATATCTGTAATTTTTGCTCATCTTGCTCTCATAGCAGTAAAAAGTTCATGTCAAGGAGTATCTATAAAAGTTATCTTTTTTCAATTATGAGTAATTTGACTTGCTCAAATACCTTGTGTAATACCACCAGCTTCTCAAGCAACAATATCAGTTTTTCTAACATAATCTAACAATTTTGTTTTTCAATGATCAACATGCCCCATAATTGTAACAATAGGAGGTCTTTCTTTTAAATTTTCTGTTGTAGCATTTTTACTCTCTATAATTTTATCAATATCACCTTCAAACATAGATTCAACTCAAGATTGAACATTCTCTCTTTCTACTTTTACCATAAAATCATCAGCCAAAAGTGCAATAGTTTCAAAATCTACAGAACTATTTATACCAACAGGCATTCAATTTAAAATAAATACTCTAATAATATCATTTGCTGGAACTCACATTTTTTCAGACAATTCTTTTACACTTACAGTATCTCAAATTATTATTTTATCTTTCTTTTTTAAAGTATCTGAAACTTTCAATTTTTTATCAACCTTTTTAGGTTGTGGTTTTGATCTTCTAATTTGTTCTTCTTTTCTCTTAGCTATATCAGATTTCTTATTTATTTTAAATGAAGTTTTATAAGATGTAGTAGTTTGTTGTTTAATTTCTGGTTTCTTATATTCTCTTTTAGGCTTTACAGGTAAATCTTCTTTTTTAACTATTTTAATAGATATCTTTTTCTTTTCTTCAATTTTCTTTTCTTCTTTTGGTTTAGTTTGTTTTTTTTCTTCTTTAGCTTCTACTCATAAAGTACTTGCCAAAAAATCCATTCATCACAAATCGTGGGAAGTTAAAGTTTTATGTTCTTTTTTAGTAATTGTAGCTTGTTTTTTTCATTTAGAATCTGTGTGTTTTTTAGAAACTTTTCTAGATTTTTTAATATTATCTTCAGATGAAATTACTCTTTTAGTAGATATTTCCTTTTTCTTTGTATCAGTCTCTTTTTTACATTTTTTAGTAGAAATTTTATCTTTAGTTACCTTTTCTTTTTTAATTTTATTATTTTTTCATAAGAATGGTTTAACTTTTTCAAACACACTATCACCTATCCTACTTGTTTTAGGCGAATATTCTTTTCAAGTATGTTCCTTTAACAAATCTAATAAATTTGCCTTTGAAATACTATACTCTTTTTCTATCTCTGAAATCTTTATCATATAATTCTTTAATTAACAAAAAAAATAAAAAAACTTCATTAACTTATATAGAATTTACTTATAAAATCAACAAATTTTAACATTATATAAATTTTCAACCAAAAAGCCCCAAAAATTTTATTCAAACCCATATATTTATACTTTAATTTTAATACAACCCATAAATTGAAAAATTTGCCCACTTATGGTGTTTAATTACTTTTAATACAACTGTTCTATCCATAAAATTTCATTTTGAAACAACATAAGAATATGGAGAAACTAATTTATTACTTGTATTCTCCATACATATCGAAGATGCTTCCTTTGCTCAAATAACAACAAATGGAGAATTAGTTACATCAGTTGGATATGTAATTCAAGCAACTGAAAATTTATCATTTAAAGAAATATTTCAATTTCAAGGAATATTAAATATCTTTTTCTTAGTATTAGAAATATATCATAAAACTATATCTCAACTGTAATGCAAACTAGTATTTGTAAAATCTCAATGTAAAATTTGCATATTTTTCCCACTGTAAAGTGCCTCTCAAGATGCTTTGTCGTAAACTAAAGGTGTAAGTAGTCCATCTCAAGTTCATAATTTTACCCAATTTTTTTTATCTGCACAATAGTTATTTCATCACAACAGACTTTTAGGATTTGAAGAAATATAATGAGATAATGATATGTTTTTTACAGAAAAATTGTAATTTACTCAAGTAAAGTTTTTTCTAATTGTCTGAGAGTTTCAAGTTATTTCATCATCAAATCACATTCCGTGCCCTTTCATTTTTCATAATTCTAGTTCAATACCAGCATATGCAATGTAATATGCTTTATAATACTTATAATTTTCAGAAGAAATTTGAACAAGATTAAAAACATATTTTGTTATCAAAAGTCAAATTAATCAAATTATCAATGTAATAAATAATGTTACTATTATAATATTTCACTTTTTATTTAAAATCATATTTAATTATCATAATATCTAAAATTAAATCATTCTTGAACTGAATATTTTATATTTCTATACCAGGTAGCAGAGTTATAATATTTTGATTTTATTCATAGAAGGACCAGGACAAATGGTTGTTGATTTTTATTAGTAAAAACTTTAAAAGGATTTTTATAAGGAATTATTTTAAAAACCAACTTATCTACCAAACTATCTCAAGTTCTAGTAATTGGTATATTTACTGAAAATCAAGTTTTATATTTTTCTAAAAATATTGCTCCAGATTGTTGATATAACTTATAATTATAATTGTTTCATTTAAGATAAAGATTTCAAGTCCATCATAAAGTATTTTCCAAATTTGTATATTTTGAATAATCTATTTCTGAAGAATCTGCTAAATTTTGTAAATTCTGGTTAAAAAACAATAAATCTTGCGAAATATTTTTATTATCTGATTGATAAATATAAAGTTGAGATGCTGTAATATATGCTTTGGAAAGTAATACAAACAAAATAGCAGTAATAATAACCACTATTGTAATCTCAACAAGTGTAAATCATTTTCTAAAATTCATTTTTTATAATAAACAATCTAAAAATTATTATCTCCAATTTGATATAAATCACTCTAATATTATATTTCAACTAATAGCTCAGTATTGATATTTTACAATTGAACTAATTTTGTAAATATTTTTTGTCATAACTCATTCTCAAGATAAATATGCTCAAGTAAAACTAACATATCTTGCAAAAGGTGTTTTTTCTCAAGTTAAATAATTATAATAAAATCAACTATAAATAGTTTCTCAAACTGAATTTAAAAAATCTCAAGTTTTCAAATATAATCTTGTATTCAAAAAATTAGGATTTGAAATTTCTTCCATTCTATTTTTGTATCAAGTTAGTTCAGTCCAAACTAAATATGATTTTCAAGGTCAAAAATATTGTTTTGTTGTGTCTTCTCAAGTTAAATAATTCCATTCTTGAAATTTAATATTATTTGAATCTCTCAAATTATAAACAACTTCCATACCTTGTTTTGCAAGTAAAGTTGCTTGAGTGCTTAGGTAAACTTTTTTTGATAATAAAATATTTTTATTTAAAATAATCAATAAAACTAAAATTCATGCACCAAAAATAATTATTGCAATAATAGTTTCTATAATAGTAAATCATTTTTTTA
>Ga0256829_1001433_pt1 | contig 19670 bp, 28 predicted proteins | sample 131447metaG_FD_185979 | JGI IMG/M metagenome (GOLD analysis project Ga0256829, IMG submission 185979) | Hydrothermal vent microbial communities from Lau Basin, Pacific Ocean - 131-447 | ecosystem: Environmental > Aquatic > Marine > Hydrothermal vents | place: Pacific Ocean: Lau Basin | collected...
AAGCATCGGGTAGCCTTCCGGCGTAAGAAAGACATTCAGCGGCCAGCCCGCACTACCACGCGTCAGTTGCACAAACTCGATCAGGTGAGCATCGAGTGCCGGCTCAAGCTCACGATCCACCTTGACCGGCACAAAATAGCGATTGAGCAGTGCCGCGACCGCCGGGTCCCGGTAGCTTTCACGCTGCATCACGTGACACCAGCGACAGGAAAAGTAACCACTGGAAATATACAGGGGACGATTCAGTTTTTTAGCCAGTTGCACAGCCGCCTTGCCCCACACCTGCCAGTGCACCGGGTCGTGGCCGTGCATGGCAAGATAGGGGGAGGGGTGGTTCGCGAGCTGGTTTTCAAACGCCGCCGGGGCGGTAGCGGGGGCGGCGTCTACGCGAAACACCACCAGTACGATGAACACCGCGTACAGAAAAAATCTGTTCATGACTACCATCCTTGCAAACAGGGACAAGTTTATCGTACCGGGTTACTTCTCGTCGTTCTCCAGGTCGTCCAGTGTCTTATCCATTTCTTCATCGCTCATGGGCGGTTCGTATTCTTCATGCGAACGCTCCGGGCCGGGCTTGAACCGCTCGGACATGAACACGCCCACCTCGAACAGCAGCCACATCGGTATGGCCAGCATCGTCTGGGAAATAATGTCCGGCGGGGTAAGCAACATACCAATGACAAAAACGGCGACGATGATATAGGGGCGTTTCTCCCGTAGTGCGTCCGGTGTAACGACACCGCTCCAGACCAGCAACACGGTTGCGACCGGGACTTCGAACGCCAGGCCGAAAGCGAAAAACAGCGTCAGAACAAAATCCAGGTAACGGCTGATATCGGTCATTACCTCCACACCCTCGGGTGCGGCCTTGGCGAGGAAACCGAACACCAGCGGGAACACAACGAAGTAGGCAAATGCGGCGCCCATGTAGAACAACACCGTACTCGATACCATCAGCGGCATCACCCGTTGCTTTTCGTGCTTGTAGAGACCCGGCGCGATAAATGCCCAGCCCTGGTAGAGGATGTAGGGCATGGCAATAAAAATGGATACCACCATGGCCAGCTTGAACGGGGTAAAAAACGGAGAAGCCACATCGATAGCGACCATCGAACTGTTTTCCGGCAGTTGCGCCATCAGCGGTCCGGCCAGTTGGGTAAACAGCCAGTTGGCAAAGGGTGCAAGCCCGAGAAAGATGACAATGACCACCAGTACGACCCGCAGCAGGCGGTCACGGAGTTCAATCAGGTGCGTAACAAAGGGCTGCTCGATCTCATCCCCTGATGGCTGGGGATTATCCGCTGGCATCGTGGGTCTTGTGTGTTACAGCGGCGGGTGAATCATCGGCGTCGACATCAGGTTCAGGCGCTGACGCTTCATCCTGTGGCTCCATGATGGTTTGTTTGGTCTCTTCAATAATATCGTACAGGGACTCACTGCCGGCCTGTTTGGCCAGCGCTTTTTTCAGTTCGTCGGCGGCGATTTCACGGTCAATATCCGCCTTGACGCCCGACACAAAACGCCGTGCGCGCCCGACCCACATGCCCGTCGTGCGCGCCAGCCCGGGCAGCCGCTCCGGCCCGACGACCAGAAGCGCGACGACACCGACAAGCGCAAGTTCCCAGAAACCAATATCGAACATGGGCGGTCAGGGATAACTCAGACTTTTTCCTGCTTCTTGGAAGTCACTTCACCATCAATGATGTGACCGGCCGGCTGCTTCCCGATTTTTTCATCATCGGTCGGCGCGTCCTCTTCCTTCATCGCCTGGCGAAAACCCTTGATGGCGCCGCCAAGATCGCTGCCAATACCGCGCAAGCGCTTGGCGCCAAACAACACCAAGACGATGGCGAGAATAATCAACAATTGCCAAATACTGATACCCATAATGTTCTCCTGGAACCTGTTCAGGCCAAAAACGGCCTAACGCTATTTTCTTGCGGCCTTTTCATCCAGACCGGATAAACCAAAGCGGCGCTCCAGCTCTTTCAGCACCGACTCCGGCCCGAGTCCCTGGTGCGCCAGCAACACCAGACTATGAAACCATAAATCCGCCATTTCATAAACCAGCTGGTCCGCATCCCCGCCCTTTGCCGCAATGACGGTCTCGGTGGCCTCTTCACCGATTTTTTTCAAAATTGTGTCCAGCCCCTTGTCGTAAAGGCTTGCCACATAGGAAGAATCCGCTGCCGCCTGTTTACGCTGCTCCAGCACTTCAGCCAACTGACGAAGGATGTCATCGGACATATTCAGTGTTTCCCGTAGATTTCTGAGGGATCTTTCAGAACAGGCTCCACGGCCTTCCATTCACCCCCCTCAAGGCGCTGGTAAAAGCAGCTGCGACGCCCGGTGTGACAGGCGATCCCGCCCTTTTGTTCAATCTGCAGGTTGATGACATCATTATCGCAATCCAGGCGGATTTCCTTCACCAACTGCTGATGACCGGATTCCTCGCCCTTGTGCCAGAGGCGCTGGCGGGAACGCGACCAGTATACGGCATGCCCGGTCTCGGCGGTTAGCCGCAGGGCTTCTGCATTCATCCAGGCAAACATCAGCACCTTGCCGTCTTCCGCATCCTGGGCGATCACCGGCACCAGCCCGTCGTCGGTCCATGCAATTGCGTCCAGCCATGTATCGGACATGCCCATCAACCCCGCCGCCTCAGAGGCGCATCTCAATACCGCGGCCGGCCATGTGCTGCTTGGCCTCGGCGATGCTGTATTCGCCAAAATGGAAGATACTCGCCGCCAGTACCGCGTCCGCCCGGCCCTGCAGAACACCTTCGGCCAGGTGGTCGAGATTGCCCACACCGCCGGACGCGATCACCGGCACATCGACGGCTTCACTGACCGCGCGCGTCAAGGCCAGGTCAAAACCGTTTTTGGTGCCATCACGATCCATGCTGGTCAGCAGGATTTCACCGGCGCCATAGTCCACCATACGCACCGCCCACTCGATTGCGTCGATGCCCGTGGGCTTGCGACCGCCGTGGGTAAAAATCTCCCAGCGCGGCTGACCCTCCCCGCTACCGTCATCCACCTGCTTGGCGTCGATCGCCACCACAATACACTGTGACCCGAACTGTTCCGCCGCTTCACGCACAAATTCCGGGTTAAATACCGCGGCGGTGTTAATCGCCACCTTGTCGGCGCCAGCATTGAGCATGCGGCGAATATCGGCCGGTTCGCGGATTCCTCCACCCACTGTCAACGGGATAAATACCTCGCCCGCCACCTGTTCGACCACGTGCGCCATGGTATCGCGCTGTTCGTGGCTGGCGGTGATATCGAGAAAGGTGATTTCATCCGCACCTTCCCGGTCGTAACGCCGCGCGACTTCCACCGGGTCGCCGGCATCGCGGATATCCACGAATTGCACGCCCTTGACGACGCGGCCGTTATCGACGTCCAGGCAGGGAATAATGCGTTTTGCCAGTGACACGCTCAGCCACCGTCGACAAGCTTCTGGGCTTCGGCCAGGTCAACCGTGCCTTCATACAGCGCGCGACCGATGATGGTGCCCATGATGCCATCGTCAGCCACCGCATGGATCGCCCTGACATCGTCGAGCTTGCTGATGCCGCCGGAGGCAATGACCGGTGTACTGATCGAGGCGGCCAGCCTTGCGGTCGCCTCGACATTCACACCCTGCATCATGCCGTCACGGCTGATATCGGTGTAGACAATCGCCTCTACCCCGTCGCGTTCGAAACGCTGCGCCATATCGATGACATCGTGGTGAGACAGTTTCGACCAGCCGTCGATCGCCACCTTGCCGTCCTTCGCGTCGAGTCCGACAATGATGTGGCCGGGGAACTCCAGGCACAGGTCGTTGATGAAGTGCGGCGCGCTGACGGCTTTGGTGCCGATAATCACGTAGCTCACCCCGGCATCCAGGTATAGCTGCACGGTATCCTCGTCACGGATACCACCGCCGACCTGGATCGGCACCTCGGGAAACGCCTCGGCGATCCGCTGCACCACATCGGCATTCACCGGCTTGCCCGCAAAGGCGCCGTTCAGGTCCACCAGGTGCAGGCGCCGGGCGCCCGCATCGACCCAGCGCTGCGCCATCTCCAGCGGGTCGTCCGCAAAAATCGTTTCATCTTCCATTCGACCCTGTCGCAAACGCACGCACTTGCCGTCTTTCAGGTCGATTGCAGGAATCAGCAACATCTTCCCAGCCTCATATTGTCGGTAATCTTCATCGTGTTACACGCTATCCTGTCCATCCCAGCGAGTGAAATTCCGCAACAGTGTCAGTCCGGCCTGCTGGCTCTTTTCAGGGTGAAACTGTACCGCAAACAGGTTTCCACGGGCCAGCGTACAGCAGAACGCGCCACCATAGTCAGCCACGCCGGCACATTCCCCGGAATCTGCCGGCGCCGCATAGTAGCTATGCACAAAATAGAAGCGGCTGTCCTGGTCGATATCCTGCCAAAGGGCATGCGGTTGCTGGTGTACCCGGTTCCAGCCCATATGCGGCACCTTGAGCCTGACACCCTTGTCATTGAGCGTTTCGCTGAAACGCCGCACCTCGCCGTCGAACAGGCCCAGACAATCCACACCGCCGTTTTCCTCGCTGTGCCCGAGCAACGCCTGCATGCCCAGGCAGATACCCAGCAACGGCTTGTTGACGGCGACCTCGCGGATGACCTCGTCCAGCCCGCGCCGCACCAGCGCCTCCATGCAGTGGCCGATACCGCCGACACCCGGGAAAATGACCCGGTCTGCCGACAAGATCTCCTCCGGGACGGAAGTGACGCGCACCCGGGCATCGCCCGCGACGTGTTCCACCGCCTTGGCGATGGAATGCAGGTTACCCATTTCATAGTCGATGATGGCGATGGAAGACATGACGTACTGAATTTCGCTGCCCACGCAGCGGGACATATCCCGGCTACAGGCTCCCCTTGGTAGAGGGCATCATGCCCGCCATGCGCGGGTCTGCCTCGGCCGCCATGCGCACCGCGCGTCCAAATGCCTTGAACACCGTCTCGGCAATGTGGTGCGCGTTGTCACCGCGCAGGCAATCGATATGCAACGTCGCCCCGGCGTGATTCACAAAACCCTGGAAAAACTCGTGAAACAGGTCAACATCGAAGTCGCCAATACGGCCTCGCGCAAAGCTGACGTTGTATTCCAGACCCGGGCGGCCGGAAAAATCGATCACCACCCGCGACAAGGCCTCGTCCAGCGGGACATAGGCGTGTCCGTAGCGACGGATGCCCTGCTTGTCACCCAGTGCCTTGCTGAAGGCCTGGCCCAGCGAGATACCAATGTCTTCCACGGTGTGGTGCGCATCGATATGCAAATCCCCTTTTGCCTGTATGGCTATATCCAGCAGACCGTGGCGCGCAATCTGGTCCAGCATGTGTTCCAGGAAAGGTACACCGGTATCAAACGTGGCCTTGCCTGAGCCATCCAGGTCAAGTGTCACGCCGATTTGTGTCTCAAGGGTATCGCGCTGAATCTGCGCTGTTCTCGCGGTCATGGTCAGGGTATCGGTGCAGTTGCTCGGCTCCACACGAATCCTATCTGAAATCGTGCAGTTAGAGAACCGTTGTTTCGTCACATAAGGGTTGCCGGGGGCAGGTGATTTTGCTCAAATGGTCGTCCAGAACCCGTCCAGGTCCCATTATGCCCACCCGCAAGCAGGAAAAAGTTGTATCCCTGAAAGATATCACGGTTGCCTGCCAGGCGTGCAGCCTGAATGAAATCTGCCTGCCCGTCGGTATCGAAAACAAGGATATGGAACGGCTGGATGCCATTATCGACCGCAAACGCCCACTGGCGCGTGGCGAGCACCTGTTCCGGATCGGCGATCGTTTCCGCTCGCTTTACGCGGTGCGTTCCGGCTCGCTGAAAACCTACGCCACCTCGGAAGACGGCCAGGAACAGATCATGGGCTTTCACCTGCCCGGCGAACTGGTCGGACTCGACGCCATTGCCAACGACGTTCATCCGCTGGCGGCCAGGGCGTTGGAAACCACCAGCATCTGCGAAATCCCCTTCGACTCCTTTGAGTCACTGAGCAACCAGTTACCCAGCCTGCAACGCCAGATGCTGCGCGTCATGAGCCAGGAAATCCACAATGATGAGCAGAATATGCTCACCCTCGGCCAGCGTTCCGCCGAAGAACGGCTGGCGGCCTTCCTGATCAGCCTGTCCAATCGCTACCGGCGGCGCGGGTTTTCCTCCACCCAGTTCAACCTGACCATGTCGCGGGGCGATATCGGCAACTACCTGGGGCTGGCGCTGGAAACGGTCAGCCGGCTTTTCACCCGTTTCCAGAACGAAGGGCTGCTGAAAGTCGAGCGCAGGAACATCGAATTGATCGACCGCCAGCGTCTGTGTCATTTCTCCAGCGCCAACTGCTACGGTGACAACCCCGACAACACCTGAGTTCCCCAAACGGCGCCCAAGATGATCCACTCTTGATCTGCGTCAATGATCAACATACTGCATTCTTGCACAGTACGCCTCAACCCTGAATGTCTACAGAGGAGTACAACCATGGGTACCTTGAAGAAAGCTGTGCTCGGCGCAGCCCTGATCAGCAGTCTCGCCTCCATGCCCCTCATGGCCTACGAGTCGGGAGATTTTATCGCACGCGCGGGCTGGGCCCACGCTACGCCGAATGACAGCGCCAATAACTTCTCTGGCGTTGCCGGTGATGTCAGCGTAGACAACGCGGACAGCCTGGGCCTGACCTTTACCTATATGGTGACCGACAACATCGGCGTCGGCCTGCTGGGCTCATGGCCATTCAGCGTTGATATCAGGGGAAACAGCGGTGCGCTTTCAGGCACAGGTAAAGTGGGTGAGACCAAAGCACTGCCACCGACACTCACCGCCCAGTATCACTTCAATGTCTCTCCCAACATTCACCCGTACGTCGGCGCCGGCGTGAACTACACGTATTTCTTCGGCGAAGATACCCACGGTGCAATAAACAGCCTTAATCTTAATCTTGAAGACAGCTGGGGCCTGGCCGGTGAAGCCGGCGTCGATTATACCTTCGACAATAACTATCTGCTCAGCGCGCAGGTCTGGTATATCGATATGAATACCCGGGCGCACGTGAGTGGCGGCGTAGGCAATGCCGACGTTGATATCAACCCCCTGGTCGTCATGCTGGGTGTTGGTAAAAAGTTCTGAGTGACCTATCTTTAACTGATGCAACAGAGGCTTCGGCCTCTGTTGCGTCTCAACCACACGAAACTTATCAACTGACAGGAATACGCTATGGACTCACAGACCACGTATAACTACAGGGTTGTGCGCCAGTTCACCGTGATGACCGTCGTCTGGGGCATTGTCGGCATGCTGGTCGGCGTGTTTATCGCCGCAGAACTGGTTTGGCCGCAACTCAATATGGACATCCCCTGGATCACCTTCAGCCGGCTGCGTCCCCTGCATACCAACGCCGTAATTTTCGCCTTCGGCGGCTGCGCCCTGTTCGCCACCTCGTACTACGTGGTACAGCGCACCTGTCAGGTACGGCTGATTTCCGACAAGCTCGCGGCCTTTACCTTCTGGGGCTGGCAACTCGTTATCGTTCTGGCCGCCATTACCCTGCCGCTGGGCATCACCAGCAGCCGCGAGTACGCAGAACTGGAATGGCCGATCGATATCCTTATCGCCATCGTCTGGGTGGTCTACGCCATTGTGTTTTTCGGCACCATCATGAAACGCCGTGTCAGCCATATCTACGTGGCCAACTGGTTCTATGGGGCGTTCATCCTCACTATTGCGGTACTGCACATTGTCAACAACATCGAAATACCGGTCAGCCTGACCAAGTCCTATTCCGTCTACCCGGGCGCCATCGACGCGATGGTGCAGTGGTGGTACGGACATAACGCCGTGGGCTTTTTCCTCACCGCCGGCTTCCTGGGCATGATGTACTACTTTGTCCCCAAGCAAGCAGGACGCCCGGTGTATTCCTACCGCCTGTCGGTGGTGCACTTCTGGGCACTGATCTCCACCTACATGTGGGCCGGCCCGCATCACCTGCACTACACTGCCCTGCCGGTATGGGCGCAGTCACTGGGCATGGTGTTCTCACTGATCCTGCTGGCGCCTTCCTGGGGCGGCATGATCAACGGCATCATGACGCTGTCGGGTGCGTGGCATAAACTGCGCGACGATCCGATCCTCAAGTTCCTGATCACCTCGCTGTCCTTCTACGGCATGTCGACCTTTGAAGGTCCGATGATGGCGATCAAGACTGTCAATGCCCTGTCCCACTACACCGACTGGACCATCGGCCACGTACACTCCGGCGCACTGGGCTGGGTGGCCATGGTCACCATCGGCTCGGTGTACTTCCTGATCCCGAAACTGTTCGGTCGTGAGCAGATGTACTCCGTGCGCCTGATGGACTGGCACTTCTGGATGGCGACCATCGGTGTAGTGCTGTACATCGTTTCCATGTGGATCTCCGGTATCATGCAGGGCCTGATGTGGCGTGCGGTCAACGACGACGGCACCCTGACCTACAGTTTCATCGAAACCGTACAGGCCATGCATCCTTTCTATTTTGTCCGCTTCCTGGGTGGCGTGCTGTTCCTGAGTGGCATGCTGGTTATGGCATACAACGTCATCAAAACCGTATCCGGCGCGCGGCCTGTCAACGCCCCGATACCGCAGACGGCCTGATCAAGGAGAACACTCATGAGTCATGAAATCGTCGAGAAGAATGTCGGCCTGATGGCATTGATCATCCTGCTGGTCATCAGTGTTGGCGGCCTGGTTGAAATTGTCCCGTTGTTCTTCCTCAAGTCCACTACCGAGCCGGTAGAAGGCCTGAAGCCTTACACGGCACTGCAACTGGAAGGCCGCGACATCTATATCCGTGAAGGTTGTTACCTGTGTCACTCGCAGATGATCCGGCCGTTCCGGGCCGAGACAGAACGCTATGGCCACTACTCGGTCGCCGGTGAATTTGTCTATGATCACCCCTTCCAGTGGGGTTCGAAACGCACCGGGCCGGACCTGGCGCGCGTCGGTGGTCGTTACAGCGATGACTGGCACCGCGTACACCTGATGAACCCTCGCGACGTGGTACCGGAATCCATCATGCCGGGCTTCCCCTGGCTGGCGGACAACAAGCTGGATACCAGCCTGACACAAAAGAAAATGCGCGTAATGAACATGCTGATCAGCGCCACTTGCAACGGCTGCGAGACTTACACGGACAAGGAAATCCAGGACGCCCCGGCTGAACTCAAGGGCAAAACCGAAATGGACGCGCTCATCGCCTACCTGCAGGGCATGGGCACCAGTATTACGTCACGGAGGTAGCGACATGGACTTCTTCAATCTGGATATCAATACCTGGCGCGGCATCACCACCGTCCTGTCGCTGCTGGCCTTCGTCTCCGTGTGGATCTGGGCCTGGAGCAGCAAGCGCAAGGGGCGTTTTGACGAGGCCGCGAACCTGCCCTTCGCAGACGATGACATCGATACCAACAGCAAAGGTGGTCACCATGACAGTCAATGATTTTAGTTTCACCAGTGGCTTCTGGAACATCTGGATTGTGGTGCTGGCGCTGGGCAATATTTTTGCCTGCTGGTGGCTGATCCGCTGGAGTTCAAAAAAACGCCCGGGCGAAGCCGCTGCCGGCGATACCACGGGCCATAGCTGGGATGAAGGCACCCTGGCCGAGTACAACAACCCGCTGCCGCGCTGGTGGTTGTGGCTGTTTTATCTCACCCTGGTCTTCAGCCTCGGCTATCTGTTCCTCTACCCGGGCCTGGGTACCTACCGCGGTTACCTGAACTGGACACAGCAGAGTCAGTACGAACAGGAAATGAAAGCGGCCGACAAGAAGTACGGCCCGCTGTTTGCACAGTATGCCGCACAACCGATTCCCGCACTCGCCACCAACCGGAATGCGTTGAAAATCGGGCAGCGACTGTTCGTCAACTATTGCTCGTCCTGTCACGGTTCCGATGCCGGTGGCGCCCCCGGCTTCCCCAATCTGCGCGACAATGACTGGCTGTACGGCGGCGACCCGGATACCCTGACCAAAACGATCCTTGATGGCCGCCAGGCGGCCATGCCCGAGTGGGGGCCGATACTGGGTGACAAGGGGGTCAACGAAGTTGCCGCCTATGTGCTGACACTGAGCGGCCGTGATGCTGACGCCAAACTTGCCGCGGCGGGCAAACAGACCTTTGCCACCTATTGCGCGGCCTGCCACGGCGCCGACGGCAAGGGCAACCAGGCACTGGGCGCACCGAACCTGACTGACAGCATCTGGCTGTATGGCGGCTCGGCCGGCGTAATCAAACAGACCATCACCCATGGACGTAAAGGCCACATGCCGGCGCACCGTAATTTTCTTGGTGAAGACAAGGTGCACCTGCTGGCTGCCTATATCTACAGCCTGAGCCACAAACCGTAAACCCCGGCATGTCAAGCGAGTCATCAAGCAACGCCGTAAACCCTCACCGGCCGGATCCCGTGGATACGGCCGCTGAGGAGGCCTACGCCAGCCATAAAAAGGTCTACCCGCGGGAAGTTCACGGCATTTTTGCCAATCTGCGCACGCTTGGTGTGATTGTGCTGCTGGGCCTGTTCTACGGCATTGCCTGGCTGCCCTGGAATGGCCACCAGGCGGTATTGCTGGATCTGCCGGCACGCAAATTCTACGTGTTCGGCCTGACCTTCTGGCCACAGGACTTCTTTTACTTTGCCTGGCTGCTGGTGATCGCCGCGCTGACGCTGTTCTACGTCACGTCACTGGCCGGCCGTCTGTGGTGCGGCTATGCCTGCCCGCAAACTGTCTGGACTGAAATCTTCCTGTGGATAGAGCGCAAGATCGAGGGCTCGCGCAACCAGCAGATGAAACGCGACAAGGGTGGCATGACGCTGACCAAGTTTCGCATCAAGGCCACCAAACACTTCGTGTGGATCAGTTTTTCGCTGTTCACCGGCTTCACCTTCGTGGGTTACTTCACCCCCATCCGGCATCTGACCACGGAAGCCATGGCGTTCAACCTCGGTCCCTGGGAAACGTTCTGGATCTTTTTCTACGGCTTTGCCACCTACGGCAACGCCGGCTGGTTGCGTGAACAGGTGTGCATCTATATGTGTCCCTACGCCCGTTTCCAGAGCGCCATGTTTGACCGCGACACCCTGGTCATCGCCTATGACGAAAAGCGCGGTGAACCACGCGGCTCCCGCAGGAAAAACGTCGACCCGGCCCGGCTCGGGCTGGGAGACTGCGTCGATTGCACATTGTGCGTACAGGTCTGCCCGACCGGCATCGATATTCGCGATGGCCTGCAATACCAGTGCATCGGCTGCGCGGCCTGCATCGATGTGTGCGACCAGGTGATGGACAAGATGGGTTACAGCAAGGGCCTGGTGCGGTACACCACCGAGAATGCCATGAACGGCAAACCCTCACATATCATCCGACCACGCACCATCATGTATACCCTGATACTGCTGGTGTTGAGCCTGGGGCTGGTCTACGCCATCAGCCAGCGTTCGCCCCTGCAGCTGGATGTCCTGCGCGACCGCAACAGCCTGTACCGCGAAACGCCGCAGGGACTGGTGGAAAATGTCTACACCCTTAAACTGATTAACATGGATGACCGGTCGCATCCTTTCAAACTGTCTGTGTCAGGTCTGAAAGGCCTGCAGATCTCCATGGAATCACCGGTCATCAAAGTCCCCGGCGGTGAAGTTCGCAGCCTGCCGGTATCGGTACGCGTCGACCCGGTGGTGCTCAAACGCACCGCCAATACCATTGAATTCACCCTGCAGGCCGTTGATGATCCGGCACTGTCCAGCACAGAAACCGCGCGCTTTCTTGGCCCGGTCACGAGGTAAACCTTATGCGCAACCCCATCATGACTGACTCAACACCCTGGTACCGGCAACCCTGGCCATGGCTGCTGATGATCCCGCCGGTTGGCGCCGTGATCGGTGGCGTTCTGACCATCATACTGGCCATTGAAAGCCCGCATGCCCTGGTCGTCGATGACTACTACAAGGAAGGCCTAGCGATCAATCAACAGAAATACCGCCTCGACACGGCAAGGACCGAAAACCTCGGCGCACTGCTGCGCAGTGATGGTAAACACCTGACGTTAAAGCTCGATGGCGACGTACAGGCCGGCGACAGGCACCTGACCCTGCAGTTTATTCACGCCACGCGCGCCGAACTGGATCGCAGTGTTCAGATGAAACCGCAGGGTGATGGAACCTACACGGCCGCCACACCTGACCTGCCACCCGGGATCTGGTACCTTCGCCTGAAACCCGCCGACCTGAACTGGGAAATCGGCACCCGCATACAGGCCGGTAAGCGTTTCCAGGCACACCTGGGTTCGGACGAACGATAACAAGGAGGACGCTATGTCAGACATACCCGTCATTCAGCGCATTGTCGCCGTGTTCTGGCCATCCTTCCTGACATCCGGCATTGCCACCGGCATCTTCTTTACCCTGTTCGACCCGCTGGACCTGGTACACATCGCCGGCTTGCCCGAGACCAGCCGTATCGGTGTCTATACGATCGGCTTCTTTCTGTTCTGGCTGCTGACAGCCAGCACCTGCGCACTGACCTGCTATTTCCGCCGGCCCTGCCACCCGGACCGGAAACCGGAAAATTAACCCGCGCTGACCTGCAGGCGGAAGGTCACCGGGCCCTCGTTGACCAGGCCAACGCGCATCTCTGCACCGAACTGACCGGCCTGCACCGGCGCGTGCAGGGTCTCCGCCCTTGCAAGCAGATACTCAAACCATTGCCTGGCAGCTTGTGGCGTGGCCGCCCGGCTGAACCCGGGCCGACGCCCCCGCGAGGTATCCGCCACCAGCGTAAACTGCGGCACCAGTAAAAGCCCCCCACCGGTATCACGCAACGACAGGTTCATCCGTCCCGCGGCGTCGTCGAAAACCCGGTAACCCAGCAGGCGTTCCAGCAGACGATCCGCCTCCCGGGCGCCGTCATCCTGCTCAACACCGATCAGAACCATCAGCCCGGCGCCAATACTGGCGATACGCCGCTCCTCGACATCGACCCAGGCTTCGGAGACACGTTGCAGCAGGGCAATCACGACAGTTGACCGGCAAAATCATCACACGCCGTGAGCAGGGCGTCGGCGATGGCCGGCTCGCCGGCGGAATGCCCGCTGGCCGGGACAATCTGCAATGTCGCATCCGGCCAGGCCCGGTGCAGGGCGAAGGCCTGGTCGACCGGGCACACCACGTCATAGCGCCCGTGCACGATGCGCCCGGGGATACCTGCAAGCCGGCCGGCCTCCCTGAGGATCTGGTCAGGCTGGATGAAGGCCTGGTGGATAAAATAGTGACACTCGATACGCGCCATACTCAGCGCCACATGGCTGTCGGCAAAGTGCTGCACCAGCGAGGGCTTGCGATGCAGTGTCGAGGTCGTGCCTTCCCAGACCGACCAGGCCTGGGCCGCCGCCAGGCGACGAACCTCGTCGTCACCGGTCAGCAAGCGGTGATAGGCCTGCAGCATATTGTCACGATGCGCGGGCGGGACCGGGGCAAGAAAATCCTGCCAGGCATCCGGAAACAGCCGCGAGGCACCGCGCTGGTAGAACCAGTCGATATCTTCCGTGCGGCACAGAAAAATGCCGCGCACAACCAGCGCCAGCACACGCGCCGGGACGGCCTGTGCATACAGCAGGCTGAGTGTCGAGCCCCAGGAGCCGCCAAACAACATCCACCGGTCGATGCCAAGGTGCTCGCGGATTTGCTCCATATCCGCGAGCAGGTCGGGCGTGGTATTGGCCTCAAGGCTGGCATGTGGCGTGGAACGACCGCAACCGCGCTGGTCATACAGGATGATCCGGTAACGCGCCGGGTCAAAGAATTGCCGGTGCCAGGGTTCACAGCCGCCACCCGGCCCACCGTGAACGAACAGCACCGGGATACCGGAGGGGTTCCCGCTTTCCTCGACATACAGGGCGTGGGGTGCGCCGACTTTCAGGGTGTGCCGTACATACGGCTCGAGGGGAGGATAGAGCGTTCGCATGGTTTTATTCTGACATAAAAAAAGGCGTGCAAGGCACGCCTTTTCCGGATTGCACTTCGACCTAGATAAACAGGCAGATGTCCGATTCCTTGGCGACCGGCAGGAAGTAGGTTGCGCCAACATAGTCACTGACTTCCGGGATGAACTCGCTCTGGTCGAAACCAAACACGTCGACCGTCATCTGGCAGGCGACCATCTTGACGTCAGCCTCGACACACAGATCGCGCAGTTCTTCGATGGTAGCCACCCCCTTGTTCTTGAAGGTCTTCTTCATCAGACCGGTGGCGACCTTTTCAAAACCGGGAACACCGGCCATCAGCAGGTTGGGCATCGGCCAGTTGAAATTCTGGAACCACTTGGGACCAAACGGCATTTTCATCGGCATGGCCGGGTTGCCCAGCGGGCTGACCAGGCTGGTAACGTCCTTCTTCAGCAGCAACAGGCCGTAGAAGGTGAAGAAAATCGAGGTGTCCCACCCCAGCGCGGCCGAAGTAGACGCCAGGATGAAGGGCGGGTAGGCCCAGTCCAGCGTGCCCTTGGTGGCAATGATAGACATGGCCGGTGTACGCGCTTCATCGATTGACTGCAGTTTTGCAGGCAACAGTTCATCCAGTTTCTTGTTCAGCCACTCGTCCATTTGTGCTTCGTTCAAATCTGACATCAGTTCTCTCCTCCTAGCCGTGATTATGACGGTTAGTTCGCTACAAATTTATGCGGATGCTGCGCCGTTGCACAGCGATTTCGCTCCCCAAACAGGAATTCAGTGCCACTACCGTGAGAGTCAGAATTCAACCTGAACAAAATGGCAGAGGGCTGGCACCCAGGATCTGAGTATATGAGCAGGTTTTTTCAGGGTCAAACAAATGACTGCAATCAGCGACAATAGAAGTGTGCCTTTTAGCACTGTTCCCAGGGCAATCCGGCGAAACGCCAGCCCCCCGTGGTGCCCCGGTGGTGGTGCTCGTCGAGTTCCCCTTCGAATCCCTCGGCAATGTTATATACGTCACAGAATCCTTCTTTTATCAGAAGGTTACCTGCTTCGAGGGAACGTTTCCCACTGCGACAGATGAGCAGGATGGGCGCGGATGACTGAACCGACTCATGGCAGATTCCGCCCAGCACCAGTTTGCGGATTTCAGTGACAAAATTCGGGTTGAGGTTCCAGTCCGGGTAATCGATCCAGGGGATGTGAATTGCCCCGACCGGGTGGCCCACGAACAAAAATTCCATGTCAGAGCGGACATCGACCAGTATGCTTCTCGGCTCGTCCTGTATCAGTTGCCAGGCTTCCTGTGGCAGCAGTGTCTTTACAACGTCCATGCGATTGACCCTTAGTTCAATGATTGACCCTTGGCGAAGTATAGCCCTTGTCGGCAAGTACCCCACAAAGGTTCAGCGGCAAACGACGCATTTTCTTACCCGGGCATCCTTTGACCCTATATTTATACTTTACGGCATATTATTCAGGTAAAATAGACAATATATTCCACGATATCTGATAATTAACGAAAATATTTAACAAAATAATATAGAACAAAAATATACGCTTAAATTAGGCGAAGCGTGGGAAATAAAACGGAAGTATGTACTTAACGAAATATACTGTATTGCATATAAAACAACAAGATAGGTGATATCTCTCAAAATCCCCAGCGGCCCGTTCTCCGAAAAACCGAAATTCGTGGTTACACTTCACCAATCCAGAGCAGAAAATTGACTGAAAGTGGGTATTAATAACAAATAAGTCTAATTTTGTACTTGACAAAAGAGTTTACTTAAGTACAATATTGCCCATGAACAAGAGCAAAGTACAAAACCGTTCCACCAAAAATGACCCCGTTATCCAGGAGATTCCACTGGCCTGTGCCGATGAAAAGGCAGCGGCAGAATTTCTGGAAAAACAGCGTTGGGGCGATCATCCGGCCTGCCCGCACTGCGGCGATACCAGCGTTTACCAGATGAAGGATTCCAAAACGGGTGAGCGTCAGGCTAACTTCCGCTGGCGCTGTAACGGCTGCAAGGGCCAGTTTACCGTCCGTAAAGGTACAGTCTTTGAGGATAGCCGTATTCCTCTGCGCCACTGGTGCTACGGGTTTTGGCGCGCCTCTACCAGCAAGAAAGGGGTCAGCGCGCTTGAGATTCATCGTCATACTGGAGTTTCGTACAAATCTGCCCTGTTCATGCTTCACCGTATTCGGTTCGCCATGTCCGATTCTGCCCCGGCTCCACTGTCCGGTGATGTTGAGGTAGATGAAACCTACGTAGGCGGTAAACCCCGTTACAAGGGCCAGAGTAAGCAAGGTCGGGGTACGAACAAACAGTGCGTGGTTGCCCTGGTAGAACGTAGTGGCTGCGTTAAAACCAAGCCAGTAGCCAACGTTACCGGAAAGACTCTAAAAGCCGTAATCCGTGAGAGTGTGGATACCAGTTCCCGCATAATCACAGACGAGAACCCGTCGTATAACGGTATTGGCCAAGAATACGAGGGTGGACACGAAACGGTCTGCCACAGCACCAAGGAGTACGTCCGAGGCGATGTTCACAGCAACACGGTTGAGGGCTTCTTTTCAACCGTAAAGCGTGGTCTGAATGGTATCTACCACTCTGTCAGCAAAGATCATCTACAGCGCTATATGTCGGAGTTTGAATTTCGGTATAACAACCGACACTTGGAAGATGGTGCCAGGATAGTGGCTGCTATTCAGGGTGCTGATGGGAAACGGCTTTTATATCGCGGTCCTACAGTTTAAAGTTTTATACACTTCAGCAGATAAAAATGGGTGGAGCAGATTAGACCTGCTCCACCCCTACCTAGTTACCTAGGCGACGAGCGCCAATGAGAGCAAACATACTCAATATGGCCATTACGACGCCGAGTATATGCCCTCACATGGACTGACTTATGCTTAAACATAAGAATCTCCTTATGAAGAGTAAGGAGAGCGATATAGACTTACCTGGCCTGATTTACTAAACTCAGGGTGTTTGAACGGTAAGCGGCAGAGGGACGCCCTCACTACCATGCCAGTTTGGTGTGCCGGTGACAGGAGTTGAACCTGCAAGGGCCATGGCCTAGACAACCATTGATGGCCCACTGGATTCCAAGTCCAGCGCGTGTACCCATTTCGCCACACCGGCGTAAAGTTTGCCGCCCCAGTGGGGCGGTTTTTATTTGAGTTGCATCATCCTCCCTTGCTCATAAGTTCCTGAAATGCGTCAAACCATTTTCTGCGTGTTTCATCATCCCAGCTGGGATCGAATTCAGGGAATTTGGCGAGCAACTGCTCTTGCCATGTGTTTTTTGGTGGTGCCGGTGGCTCACAGCCACTCTGGCTGACCCCATTACTTGCATTACCGCCTTTAACGCGTGACCTGACTTTCCTGGCAGGGTTTGCCCGTACGGGTGCTGGCGCTTTCACATACTGTGATACTTCAATTCCAGCGTCTTTCGCGGCAGCGAGAAAGAAGGCCATGCACTTTGATACCGTACTTCCCGATGCCCCAAGTTCTTTAAACTTTTCGGCTACTTTATCTGTTGTCGTGTTCTTCAGATCTATGGATTCATCATTGAGGAAAGCATAGGAATGTGTTAGAATTTCTCTGAGAAGTTCGCCGTAATTTGCATCTGAATCAGTAAGTTGCTTTAACATACTCGACGGCTCATCCTTTTCATTGATTAGTTTGAGGTACCGTAAAGTGGCCGCCATCATTGCCTTACCAGAGTTTGATCCCGGTATAATACTGCGGGTGATGTGTGACGGGCATCCATTCTCTTTTAAGCCATTGATAAAATTAGTAAATGATTTATATGACGCATATGGAGGAGTAACGTTTTTGTTTGCTTCTGCCATGTCGAATACCCGTGAAATTGGCTGCCGATGGAGAGCATTATAATGACATCTGTGCAAAACACAACAGCGCACAGAAAAAACACAGAATTGCACAGAGGAGTAAAGGTAAGAGTTAGGCTTTATGGTGGTGAAATCGTGGAAAGACTGGTCTGGAACGACCTCGATGATTTTGTATTTGTCTGCACAAATAGAAATTACGAATTACTGAGGACCGGGAGGAATGCCCCCTCTCCGATTGGATTCCCTAGGGGTGACATCTTGGACTGCAGCTATGAAGCCTAATAATGTCAGTAAGAAATCAGGCCCAAAACCAGAACGCGTCAAGATCGATAAGGATTGGGAGGACGCTGTGGGAGATGCTTTGAAGAAGAAACGCCCGGCTGAGGGCTGGCCAAAACAAGGGAAAGAGAAAGAGAAAGGGAAAGAGAAATAACTATTTTTGGTTGGCTCCTTGATCGAGAAACTTCTGATATGCTTGCAAATCAAATAGATGTGCAGATATGATCTGATCAACAGGTATAACAGCTTCGAAATCTCCGATCTCTAAATGCCCCAATTCTTCACCTTCTGAAACAGTCTCTAAAACTGAATAATAGTCTGTAGTTATTTTGAGCCTGTGTTCATCATTTCGGTATCCGCTAATTAAAGGTAGAATCCTGAGAAACCTTCTAACTGCCGCAGGGTTTGGTGCCCGCACCGCCCAGCCTATATATATCTTTCCAGAATTTAATGTTATCAGGAGCGGAAGACTTTGCCGGAATGAACGGTAAACTAATCGCTCAAAATCATTATTTTTGATTGCATTCTTGAGCAACCAGGCCTGCCAACGAAGAAATGGCTGGTATCCGGTAAAGGGAACTTTCCAGTTTAATAGAAAAGGTAACCTGCTGAAATTAAGCGTTAACGCAAGTACAGGCCCGATAGCAAAAGACATGACGAGAACGGAATACCATGCCGTTTTGTCCCAAAGTTCTAACCTTGCATCACCGTGGGCTATTTTTGCTACAAATGACAATAATTCCTGGTAGTGAGGCGATGCAGTAAAGAGAATTATGTGAATCAGACCAGCACAGAAGAAAACAATGACAGCATAAAAAACTGCCCTAAAATAGAGCCTATGTCCTGATTCTCTGGAGGCATGATATAGAGAACCATCCCAGATGGTTGCAAATGCGTAGCCTCCTACAAGAGGCAAGAGCAATAAGAATGCTCCACCCATTTATGCTTGTTTAATATGCTTTTTTCTGAAATCTTTTAATGCTTCCAACTGACGTTTTGCTGCATCAGTTTTGAGTATTTCGCTAGAACGGATATGAAGAACTCCTGCACCACTAATTGTTACTTTCGGCGTATAGCCTTCTTCTTTACCTTGGCGTTTAGACATATTCGGCTCCTCCGTTTAGGCATCTACCATAGCATAGAGCAAGAATAGTTTAATGCTGGGGTTTGATGGTATTTTAGTGAGAGCGTTCAATTTCCTTAAAGCTTGATGTCTATTGTCTAAAAACTGAATATATTCTATGGTTTCGTTAAGTACATACTTCCGTTATTATTTAAATTAGTGGTTTTTTCTTGCTTTCAGTATGCGATTCAGGAACACCCGCATCTCCTTGCCTGCCTGAATGTCGCCATTTTGCTCGGCAACTTCGATGCCCCGTAAAAACGCCTGCTCGGCCTCGTCGTCCCGCCCGGCCTCGGCCAGCACCTTCCCGTAGGCTTTCCAGGCCGCCGAATAGTCTACATCCTGCTCAACCGCACTCGACAGGTGCATGGCCGAGGTATCCAGATCC
>Ga0256829_1001434_pt1 | contig 19634 bp, 16 predicted proteins | sample 131447metaG_FD_185979 | JGI IMG/M metagenome (GOLD analysis project Ga0256829, IMG submission 185979) | Hydrothermal vent microbial communities from Lau Basin, Pacific Ocean - 131-447 | ecosystem: Environmental > Aquatic > Marine > Hydrothermal vents | place: Pacific Ocean: Lau Basin | collected...
GTCCTCCGAAATCAGGCCTTGGATGCCTTTAAGGAGTTTCTTCCTGATGAACCGAGATGGCCAAAAGTTGGAGAGAAACTAATTAGTAAGAATAGAAGAATTTATGTTTCAACATATCCTACAATGTTGAATATTATCAGGAATGAAGAGTATTCGCTTTCGCCACACTTCTTTGATTTGGTTGTAGTTGACGAAAGTCATCGCTCTATTTACAATACTTACGGCGAAATTCTCGACTATTTTATGGCGATTACACTTGGTTTGACGGCTACCCCGAAAGATGTTATTGACCATAATACTTTTAAACTCTTCGATACGGAAGATGGTGTTCCCACTTTTGCCTATTCGTATGAAGAAGCCGTAAATCACGACCCGCCCTATCTTTGTGAATTTCAGGTAATGAAAATTAAAACAAAGTTTCAGGATGAAGGAATAAGCAAACGAACGATTAGCCTCGAAGAACAAAAAGTACTCATTCTTGAAGGGAAAGAAGTTGAAGAGATAAACTATGAGGGCACTGACATAGAAAAAAAGGTTATCAATAAGGGAACCAATGTTACAATTGTCAGGGAATTTATGGAAGAAAGCATTAAAGACCCACAGGGGGTTTTGCCCGGTAAATCCATATTCTTTTGTACAACAAGGGCACATGCGAGGAGAATAGAGCAAATATTTGATGCTTTGTATCCTGAATATGCAGGCGAACTTGCCAAAGTAATCGTTTCTGACGACCCGAGAGTTTACGGCAAAGGCGGACTGCTTGACCAGTTTAAAAAGAACGATATGCCAAGGGTAGCCATAAGTGTGGATATGCTTGATACGGGTATTGATATTCGTGAACTGGTAAACTTAGTTTTTGCAAAACCCGTTTATTCCTATACCAAATTTTGGCAGATGATTGGCCGGGGTACAAGGCTTTTAGAACCTGTGCAGATAAAGTCCTGGTGTCCGGAAAAAGATGTTTTCCTTATTCTGGATTGCTGGGATAATTTTGAATATTTCAAGTTACAGCCCAAAGGGAAAGAAATCAAACAATCATTGCCCTTACCGGTACGTTTTGTCGGTGTCAGGATAAATAAGATTGAGAAAGCATTGGAGAAAGGCGAAAAGGAGATTGCCGGCAAAGAGATTAATCTTTTAAGGGAGCAAATACACGAATTGCCGGAAGAGTCTGTTGTTGTACAAGAAGCTAAACCAGATTTGGCAAAAGTTGAGGATGATGCCTTTTGGAATTCGCTGACGCTAAAAAAAACGGAGTTCCTAAAGAACATTATAAAGCCATTGTTTAGAACAGTTTCGCAGGTTGATTTTAAGATTATGCGGTTTCGCAAAGATATTCTGGAGGTTTCCCTTGCTCTCCTTGAAAGGGACAAAGATAGATTCGATACGCTTAAAGAAGGTGTGATAGAGGTTGTAAGCGAATTGCCAATGTCTGTTAATGTTGTGGCGAGGCAAAAAGATTTCATAAATGAAGTATTAACACAGGGTTATTGGCAAAGGGTAGATGATGCCGGACTTGATATTCTGGCTGATATAATTTCGTCTTTAATAAAATACAGACAGGAAGAGACTAACCCGACTGAGATTGAAAAATTTAACTTTACCGATGTGGTAAAAACAAAAGAAATGGTGGAGTTCGGGCCGGAACATCAGGCAGTTAGCATAAGTAAATATAAAGAAATGGTAGAGGCTAAAGTCACTGCTTTGGTAAATAGTAATCCAATCTTACAAAAATTGAAAAACGGAGGAGAAATATCAGAAAAAGAAAGCCAAAAACTTGCAGAACAGTTACAAAATGAAGACCCTCACATTACAGAGCCTCTGTTACAAAAAGTTTACAAAAACCGTAAAGCCCGCTTCCTCCAGTTTATTAAACATATTCTGGGTATAGAATTTCTTGAAACTTTTGATAATCAGGTGAGCAAGGCTGTTGAACAATTTATTAAAATGCACTCTAACCTTACAACAAGCCAAATAGAGTTTCTTCACCTGTTAAGGGATTTTATTATTGAACGAGGGGAGATTGAAAAAAAGGATTTAATCCAATCGCCTTTTACAATTATACATCCTAAAGGAATACGCGGGGTTTTTTCTCCTTCTGAAATAAAAGAAATTTTGAAATTAACTGAAAACCTGGTTGCATAAATGGATAGTGAATCAAACAGAGTGGAATTTAAGTTGGAATTGACCGATGACCTGGAAAAAGAGGTGGTCGCATTTCTGAACTATCACGAGGGGGGAGTGATTTATTTTGGAATCGATAAAAGAGGTAATGTTATCGGTTTGCAGGATATTGACGCTGTGCAGCTTAAAATAAAAGACCGGCTGAAAAACAATATTTTGCCTTCTTGTATGGGGCTGTTTGATGTTGTTAGCGAGAAAAGGGAAGGTAAAAATATCATTAAGCTGATAATTGCCAGCGGATATGAGAAGCCCTATTATATTAAGAAGAGGGGGATGTCGGAAAAAGGCTGTTTTTTGCGGGTTGGGTCTGCAGCAGAGCCTATGCCGGTATCTATGATAGAGGATTTGTTCTCCAAACGGACGCGTAATTCTTTGGGGAAGATTGTCTCAAACAGACAAAACCTTTCGTTTCAGCAATTAAAGATTTACTATCAGGAAAAAGGGTATGAAATAAACGACTCTTTTCTTGAGAATCTTGATTTATATACTCCCGATCACCGGTTTAATTATGTGGCTTACTTGCTTGCCGATGTCAATTCGGTTTCAATAAAGGTGGCAAAATATGCCGGAAAAACCAAAAGCGATTTAATAGAGAACGAAGAATACGGTTACTGTTCGTTGATTAAGGCCACTGAGCAGGTTCTCAATAAACTTGAGGTTGAAAATAAAACGTACACGAAAATTACCGGAAAAGCGAAAAGGCTTGAACGCAAAATGATAAACAGCAGGGCATTGCGTGAAGCCTTGATTAATGCTATGGTGCATAATGATTATACCAGGGAGGTTCCTCCCGTTGTTGAAATTTATTCCGACAGGTTGTCTATCACTTCGTACGGCGGATTGATTCCAGGGTTAAGTAGAGAAGAGTTTTTTGCCGGTCGTTCCATGCCGCGCAACAGGGAACTGATGAGGGTTTTTAAAGACCTCGACCTTGTGGAACAACTTGGTTCCGGTATCCATCGTATCCTGGAGGCTTACGATACTTCCGTTTTTAAAATCTCTGAAAACTTTCTTGAAATATGTTTCCCCTTTGAGCAAGATTATCTCGATAGCCTTGAAGGTGGCTCAATAGGTGGTATAAAAGGTAGTATAAAAGAAGGTGGTGCAATAGGTGGTGCAATAGGTGGTGCAATAGGTGGTGCAATGGATAATTTAACCGACAGACAAAAGGAGATTTTAGAACTGATTATCGAAAATAATAAAATAAGCTATCGTAATATTGCCAAGAAAATAGGGATTAATGAATCAGCAGTACTTAAACATATTGGCATCTTAAAAGAAAAAAATATCATTACCCGTATCGGCGGAACACGCGGATATTGGAAAATAAATATTGAAGAATAACATTATGAGTTTATTACAAAACAATCCGGAAATAAAAAGCAAAATAAATGACTTATGGAATAAGTTTTGGAGTGGTGGAATATCCAATCCGTTAACAGCCATTGAGCAAATTACCTATTTGCTTTTTATGAAAAAACTGGACGAAAACGACCTTGAAAATATTTCCAATGCCGAATTTGCCGGTGCAAAATATACATCTATCTTTACCGGAACCTTTTATCTGACAAAGGAAGACGAGGAAAAGAAACAAAACGGAATTGATAAGCAAAAACTCCGCTGGAGCGAGTTTAAGCACCTGCCTGCCGCCGAGATGCTTGAACTGATTAACCGTTATGTATTTCCTTTCCTGAAACAACTCAACGGCGAACATTCTCCCTTTGCTCATCATATGAAAAATGCGGTTTTCATTATCCCAAAACCATCTCTTTTACAGGAAGCTGTTTCGGTTATTGACGAGATTTTTGAGGCAATGGAACGCGATGCCAGAGAAAAAGGGCAGGATTTTCAAGACATACAAGGTGATGTGTATGAAATGCTTTTAAGCGAAATAGCCACAGCAGGTAAAAACGGACAGTTCCGTACCCCACGGCACATTATAAAACTTTTGGTCGAGCTGGTTGCTCCGCAGTTGGGGCACCGCATTGCAGACCCGGCTTGCGGGACAGGCGGGTTTCTGCTTGGGGCTTATCAATATCTTGTAACGGAACTCGACAAAGAAAAAGACAAACACCAACCCGACGAAGACGGTTTTATCCGCAGCAGTAAGTCTGCTCTGCTTAATGAAAAAACCAAAGAAATTCTCGGCAAAAGTTTGCAAGGATATGACATTGATGTAACGATGGTGCGTTTGGGCTTAATGAACCTGATGATGCACGGCATTGATAATCCGCAAATAGATTATAAAGACACTTTGAGCAAAAGTTACAATGAAAACGCAGAATACGATATAGTGCTTGCCAATCCGCCATTTACCGGTAGCATCGACAAAGGTGATATCAACGAAGAATTGGAACTAAAAACCACCAAAACCGAACTGCTTTTTGTGGAGCGGATTTTTAAGATGCTGAAAATTGGCGGGACTGCCGGAATGGTGGTGCCGCAAGGTGTTTTGTTTGGAACGGGAAAAGCCTTTAAAGAAGCCCGCAAACTGATGATTGAAAAATCCGAACTCAAAGCCGTTATCTCTATGCCAAGCGGAGTGTTTAAACCTTATGCAGGTGTAAGTACAGCACTTTTGATTTTTACCAAAGGAGGTACCACCGAAAAGGTTTGGTTTTACGATATGGAAAGTGATGGTTACAGTTTGGATGATAAACGCGATAAACTGGACGGCTACGGCGATTTGCAGGATATTGTTACGCAATATAAAAACCGTAATCCCCAAACAGAGCAAAACCGCAAAGGCAAATTCTTTTTTGTGCCCAAACAGGAGATTGTGGATGAAGGCTGCGATTTAAGTTTCGCACGGTACAAAGAGGACGTTTTTGAAGAGATAACATACGAAAAACCGCAGGAAATACTTGAAAAACTCATCGGTGAAAACGGACTGGAAAAAGAGATTGTCAAAGGGTTGGAAGAATTAAAGGAAATGATTTAAGGGTATGGGAATTAAATATTATAAAATAGAAGACGTTTTTACCTTTCTGCCAAAATCTAAACACAAAGCAGGTGAAGGTTTAGACGCTGGTAAATACCCTTTTTTCACATCAAGTCCTGAATTAACAAAATATATTGATATTGCTAAATATAAAGGAGAAAGTTTAATCTTTGGAACAGGAGGAAAAGCAAGTATTCATTATGCTAAGTTCCAATTTTCCACATCAACAGACTGTATTGTTATACAGGCAAAAGACAGTAATATTATTTTTGTTCAGTATTGCTATTATTATTTAAAAACAAATTTTCAGGTAATAGAAAATGGGTTCCACGGAGCAGGATTAAAACATATCTCAAAAGAGTATATTAAAAAAATCAAAATCCCCATACCTTACAAAGATGGCAAACCCGACCTCCTCACCCAAAAACGCATAGCCAAGATACTTTCGCATACCGAAACATTGATTGCCAAACGCAAAAAAAGCTTTCAAATGCTCGATGAATTTGTAAAAGCTACTTTTTTGGAGATGTTTGGAGACCCGGTGAGAAATGAAAAGGGGTGGGAAAAGAAACTGATTTCAAATGTGTCAAGTTCTAGATTAGGCAAAATGTTAGACGGAAGTAAGTTCACTGGTGAAAATTTAAAACCATATTTAAAAAATTCTAATGTTCTTTGGTTTCATTTTGATTTAGAAGAATTATCCCAGATGGATTTTGAAGCTAATGAACAAAAAGAGTTTGAGTTAAAATACGGCGATGTATTAATGTGTGAAGGTGGGGAAATTGGAAGATGTGCAATATGGAAAGAAGAAATTGAAGAGTGTTATTTCCAAAAAGCAATTCATCGGATAAGATTGAATAATGAAATTATTAGCCCTGAATATTTTGTTTTTATGTTTTGGAGATTAACTATAAATGGAGGTTTGAAAAAGTTTACTGGTACTGCTACAATTTCGCATTTGACAAGTGAAAAACTTAAAAAAATAAAAATCCCAGTTCCCCCACTTCCCCTACAAAACCAATTTGCCAAAATCGTAGAAAAAACCGAAGCCCTGAAAAAACAGTTTAAACAAAGTTTGCAGGAGTTGGAAAACCTTTACGGCAGTTTAAGCCAAAAAGCTTTTAAAAGCGAACTGGATTTAATCAGGGTGAAGATTGTTGAAGGGCAAACCGGCGGGCCGGAACAAGAAGTGCGGTTTCTGGAAGAAGCTGTTTAAGCAGCAAGATAAAAGGGGAGCCCCTTAATCTGATGTGGGTGTCCCCAAAAAACAAACGCCTGTAAACTTTTGGTTTACAGGCGTTTAATTTTTGCTTTTGTAGTCCGTACGGGATTTGAACCCGTGTTACCAGGATGAAAACCTGGCGTCCTGACCTGGCTAGACGAACGGACCTTGGTCGTTTTGGAGGTGCAAAAATAGTAAAATATTTATTCCTCAAAATTTTTTTAAAAGAAAATTCTTCTTTTTTCAATCTTCTTCTTCCTGGTCAGGATAGAACCTGAACCCAAGCCGTTTACCTGTCCTGAAAGCCATGGTGCTCAACGTATTTTTCATTTCATCCACACTGATCAGTTTGACCTGTTCGTAAGGTGGGGTTAACAGATCGAATCCAATGGTGTATCGGATGGCCGCAGTTATGATTTTATCTACCGAATCATTTGTTATTATACTGTGCCTGAAATTTTTATACAAAAATCCCAATTCACTTTTCCCTTCAATAAAATAGTGCTGCTCTTTGTTTATGAGCACCCGGCCAATGAGGTATCCCAGGTCGTTCAGCCGGTTGTATTTGAAGGAGTCGCTCAGGAAGTTATAGATGTGAATGATGCCACAGTAGGAACGTTCTTTGTCCTCTTTGATGTAAGTGCTGCGCATGACGTTGTGGTCGCGCGGAATTTCAAAAATATTGGAATGCATGAGAAAGAACAAAATATCACCTCCGAATTTTAATGAAAATTCAAAAGTTCCGTGTTCTTCCATTTCCATGGGAACATCGTATTTTAAATGTTTCTTGGCTGTGGTGGTATATTCTTTTGCCAGCTCGCCTGATATGGTTTTAAACAGGCTGAAGGCTTCCTGGGTTGCATTAAAAACTTCCTGTTTCATGGAAGATTTTTCAATGGTTTCCCGGAAAAGTTTCTCGTGGGGGCTTTGTGGTTTTTTTGTCATATGAATATTATTCAAAGGTAAATGAAAGCATGAATATTTTGGAATGCAGTTGGTTTATGCTTTCCGAATAAATGGTGTTGTCGTCGACAATCAGGTTTCTCAACCCGAAAATCATTTTGGCTTCCACGCCCAGTTTAAAATATGCGTTGTAGAAATCGAAACCGGCGCCTATTTCTGCACCGACATCATGAGTGTGTAAAATGATAATCCCGTTTCCTGTTTTCTGTTGTTTTGTTTTTTTTGCCGCGGCGAGGTCAATGGCATAATTAATGCCCCCTATGAAGTAGGCCCCGTAATTTCCTTTTCGCCAGGATCGGTATTTCAGCAGCAAAGGAAGGGAAATATAAGTGGAATTAACCTTCTTTTGAACAATAAAATTTGTAATAGAATCCACCCGTGATCCGCCCAGGCCGGCTGTCCGGATACTGTAATTCAAATTTCGGCTGCCAAATGAGAGGGTAGGAATAAACCGCAGGTCAAGGTGTTTCACAAGACGGAGGTTTCCCAGAATTCCTACAGAGAAACCGGGTGAAATAGAAGCAGTTATGGAATTAATATGAATGGAGTCGGCTGTAAAATCCGGCGATTGTTTTGCACTCCAGTTGATTTGCGAAAGGTTTTTGATGGGCCTTACCGAAAAGTTCATGGTATTTATCCCCAAAATAAAACCGAAATGATAAGGTTGTTCATTGTATCCCTGCAGGTTCAAAACGACACGTTGTGCCATGGTTTTGCCATGGATCAGAAAAAGGAAAGGGACAACAAGAAAAATGAATAGAACCTGTTTTTTCAATGTGATTGAATTTTCTTTCTGTTTATAACGCTGCGATTGTTTTTATAGTATTTTCACCATGAAAATTCCAAATCCTGCTTGCTATTTAATGGCAGAGTACAAAGTGGCAATACCAAAAGTCAGTCTTTTTTGTCCCGGATTTTTAAATCCCACTTTTTTCAAAACATACAGAAAATCTTTGTTTTCAGGAAAACGTGCTACCGATTGGGGCAGGTAGGTATAAGCCGATTTATCTTTAGATACCATACGTCCGACGGCCGGAAGGATATGGTTAAAATAATATTGATAAACCTGTTTCATGGGAAAAGAGGCCGGCTTTGAAAATTCAAGGATGGCTGCTTTTTTCCCTGGTTTCAGCACGCGGTACATTTCGCGGAGGCCTTTTTCAAGGTTTGCATAGTTGCGTACGCCAAAAGCTACTGTAATGGCATCGAAATGGTTGTCTTCAAACCGGATGTTTTCAGAGTCACCGGATTTTAGTTCAATAACATTCTCCAGCTTTTTTTTTGCTATTTTTTTTCTGCCTATTTCCAGCATGTCTTCTGCAATGTCAATACCGATGATTTTTTTTACAGGAAGTTTTGCCAGTTCGATGGCGAGGTCGCCGGTTCCTGTGGCAACATCCAGGATGATTTCAGGCTGATCGGGGGTTAGTATTTTTCTGACTTTTCTCCGCCAGATTTTGTCGATACCGGCTGAGAGCAAATGGTTCAGAAGGTCGTATTTGGGTGCGATGTTGTTAAACATGCTTTGCACCATTTCTTTTTTTGCTTGTGTGTTTGGTTTCATGGCAGGTTTTGATTCCCGAGAAGGCTGATGGCATCGGTGATGAATTTTTCTTTATTGATGGGGACTACACCTGCTTCTTCACAGACCATTCCGCCGGCCAGATTGGAAAGCAGTGCAATATTTTCGGGATCCAGCCCGCATGTCAGGCACAACGAAGCCACACTGATAACTGTATCTCCTGCTCCGGAAACATCAGCAACATTACGGCGTTGTGCCGGAAGCAAAGCCTCTTTGCTTTCCCCGTTTTCGTCCCAATAAATGAAAACGCCCTTTTCGGAAAGCGTATTTAAAATGATTTTGGTATTTAAAATGCCTGATAATTGCCTGGCTGCCAGACTAAGTTCCTCCTTATCGGGAGAAAGTGCTGCCATATCAAGTCCTTCGCGCATTTCAGCCAGGTTGGGTTTAAACAGCGTAATGTTCCTAAAGGCCATGAAATTGCGCTTTTTGGGGTCCACCGTTACCGGGATATCCATTTCTTCTGCCATTTCTGTGACAAAGTCAATCAGTTCCGGTGTAATAACCCCTTTGTCATAATCCTGAAAGATGATCACATCAATTTCTTCGGTTTTCAGGATTTTATCGATGCGGCTGCACAGTTCATGAAAAACTTCATTCTTCAGAGGAACTGATGTTTCTTCATCTACCCGCAGCATTTGGGTGTTGTTGCCAAAGACCCGGAATTTTGTTGTGGTATGCCGGTGAGGGCTTTCAATGATACCTGTATCTTCCATTCCTGCGTTCAGCATGAGCGCACGCAAAGTTTGTCCTTTATCATCAGTACCAATGACAGAGCACATGACTGGTCTGGCACCGAGGCTCCGAATGTTCATCCCCACATTGGCAGCGCCGCCCAGGCGTTCCTCCCGCCGGATGACAGTAACAACAGGAACGGGTGCTTCGGGTGAGATGCGTTCCACTTTGCCCCAAATATAAGAGTCGAGCATGACGTCACCAATAATAAGTGCTTTTTTATTGTTAAAAGCTTCAAAAAGAGAAGTTAACCTGTCAACTGTCAATGCCATATCCTGTTATATTAAATTTTTCAGCGCGGTTTTTATACGTTTCATGGCTTCTTCGAGCAGATCGATGGAAGTGGCATACGAAATACGCACACATCGCGGGTCACCAAAGGCATCTCCCGTAACCAGTGCTACATTTGCTTTATCAAGAAGGTACAGACAAAAATCTGTGGCATTGTGAATGGTTGTTTCCCCATCCGATTTTCCAAAATAACTGCTTACGTCGGGGAACAGGTAAAAAGCACCTTCCGGGACATATGTTTTTATGCCGGGGATATCTTTGATTTTTTCTACAAGGAGGTCGCGGCGGTTTTTGAAAGCGGAAACCATAACATGAATATATTCAGAATCTTGCGGTGGGTTCTGAATCGCTTTCAACGCGGCCATCTGTGAAATGGTTCCCGGTCCGGATGTATATTGCCCCTGCAATTTAGTACAGGCTTTTGCCAAAAACAGCGGGCCGGCCATATAACCAATTCTCCACCCGGTCATAGCATAACATTTTGAAACACCGTTAACCACAACTGTCTGGTCTTTGATTTCCGGAAATGATGCCAGGCTTACGTGTTTTCCGTTGTATATAATATGTTCATAAATTTCATCGGAAACGACGAGTAAATCAGGATATTTTTTCAACACCTCCGCCAGGTCTGCCATTTCTGCAACCGTATAGACCATTCCGGTAGGATTGGAAGGTGAATTGAACAAAAAAGCTTTGGTTTTTTTGTTGATGGCAGCAGCCAGTTTTTCGGGCCTCAGCTTAAAATGATTTTCAATATCCGTGGGCAGCGCTACCACTTTTCCGCCGGCCAGTTTGATAATATCGGCATATGAAACCCAGTAAGGGGCAGCGATAATTACTTCATCCCCCGGATCAAGAATGCTGAGGAAAATATTGGCCAGCGACTGTTTGGCGCCATTGGAAATAACTATTTGTTCCGGAGGATATTCCAGGTTGTTATCCCGTTTGAGTTTTTCGGAAATGGCTTCCTGTAATATTTTAAAACCGGCTACGGGTGGATAATGGGTTATGTTGTTGTTAATGGCGTCCTTTGCTGCATCTTTTACAGGGTCAGGGGTGTTGAAATCTGGTTCGCCAATACTCAGGTTGATTATGTCCAAACCCCGGGCTTTCAATTCACGGCTGCGGCGTGTCATTTCGAGCGTGGCCGATTCGGCTATGTTTTGTATCCGTTGAGAGATAATACTGTTCTTCACTTTGTCCGTTTTTTTAAGTTGCGCAAAGATAGAAAATCTATATAAAATAGTTTGAAACAAAATGATCATTCATGCGAGGATGGGTTTCGAGGTTTATTTCTAATCTAATGCGCTAAGTATTTTATCAGGCCAATAAAAACTTTGTTACTTTTATATGAAGTCATTTTTAAAATTTTTTATCGGATAAATCAAAATCAGTCGATAAATTCCATTATTCCCTTCTACCGGAGGGGTGTAGGGGCAGGTTCATTTAAAAAGCTATTTATCGGCTGATTTTATGATAGTTAAAAACACTTGCAATGGGAATATTTGCTGTTGAGTAGTAACGCTGATTTGCAAGTTTTTATAATTGAGTTATATTTTAAACTTTAAACAACTTCGATATCTTGCCCCTGACGGGACACACAAATAATGACTTGCTTTTTAAAACCCTGGGCATTAAAACAGGAATCTGGCCGTTGTACTGTGGACAAAATGGTGCCGGTTTATAATGTTTTCAGGAATGAAAAATAAGTTGTTATTTTGTAAAACATTCAGCGGAATCGTCCCAAAAGCATTTTTATGGGGGAAATTTTTGATATTCAAACAGTTGTTGTTATTGGTTCGGGAAATGTGGCCGGTCATTTGGCCAAAGCGTTCCGGGAAGCCGGCCGGAGCATTTTACAGGTTTTTTCGCCTGACACCGGCCATGCCTCTTCATTGGCTGAAAAAGTCGGTGCAGAAGTTGCCAGCCGGCTTTTTGCGGTTACAAAGGAGGCAGACCTTTATCTGTTGGCAGTTCCTGACAAAAAAATTACTACTGTTGCCGCCCGACTGCCTTTGGTGAAAGGAATTGTTTGTCATACTTCCGGAATAACCCCGTTGAATGTTTTGGCACGGTTTGAAAATTACGGTGTTTTTTATCCGTTGCAGACTTTTTCGAAAGAGAGGGTACCCGATATTAGCCAGGTGCCGTTTTGTCTGGAAGCATCGTCGGATATTGTTTATAACAGATTACAAACGCTTGCCGGGAAATTGAGCCAAAGGGTTTATGCGGTTGATTCGGCCCAGCGAAAGAATTTGCACCTTGCCGCTGTGCTGGTGAACAATTTTCCCAATTATCTTTATGCTGAAGCAGAAGGATTTTTAAAGGAAAATCATTTGAGCATGAAAATGCTTTTGCCACTGATGCGTGAAACGGTGGCAAAGATAGAAACCATGCCGGCCAACGAGGCACAGACAGGCCCTGCAATGCGTGGTGACCATGAAACCATTGACAAACACCTGAAAATGCTGGAAAACAAGAATGATTTGAGAGCTGTTTATCAAATATTAACTCAACAAATTTTAAAAAAATATCATGAATAATTATAAGGAACTGCTTACGGGTGTAAATACTTTTATTTTTGATTATGACGGGGTAATGACCGATGGCCGTGTTATTTTGCAGCACAATGACCCGCCATTGCGGACAGCCAATGTGCGGGATGGTTATGTTTTGCAACTTGCTGTGAAACTGGGTTATAATGTGGTAGTGATATCCGGCGGGTTTTCCCGGTCGATGGAAAACAGGTTTGACACCTTAAAAATTAAAGACGCTTTTATCGGAGTGAAGAATAAAGTAAAGGTTTTTGAAAATTATGTCAGTGAAAAGAAGATAGATCCCCGGAATGTAGTTTATATGGGGGATGATATTCCGGATATTCCGGTGATGAAAAAAGTGGGGGTCCCGGTTTGTCCTGCCGATGCTGCCGAGGAAGTCAAAAGTATTTCGTTGTATATTTCCGATAAAAAGGGGGGCGAAGGTTGTGTACGGGATATTATAGAACAGGTAATGAAAGTACAGGGTAAATGGATGACGCCCGAGGCGTTTACCTGGTAATAAAAGGGCAGGGCGGACTAAATATTTAAATTTAAAAAAAGAAAATTAAATGCGTGCATTTCTCAGACTGATACGATGGCCTAATCTTTTGATGGTAATACTGAGCATGGGTTTGTTGATGTATTTGCTCATAAAACCCGGACTGGGATTGGCTGCCGGGTCAGGAATGACTTCCGGGGAGTTTTGGCTTCTCGTGGTTTCAGTGCTGTTAACAGCTGTTGCAGGTTATGTGATCAACGATTTAAAAGATCTGAAAACCGATGCCATTAACAAACCCGGAAAAAATGTTTTTGAAGAAACCTTTACTAAAAAACAGGGCATGGTTTTGTATTGGTTTTTTACGCTGGGAGGAATTCTCGCTGGCGGAGTGCTTTCCTTTATGCTGGGAAAAACCAGTTATATCCTGATTTATATCCTGACAGCCGGTTTGTTGTGGTTTTATGCCGCACGTTACCAGTGTCAGCCGTTGGTGGGAAATTTGGTTGTCGCTTTTTTGAGTGCACTCTCTTTCGGGTTGGTGTGGTTGTATGAGTTGATGGCACTGCAAAGGTATTCCATAGCCGTTGACCGTTCACACCTTTTCCTGGTCAATAAGCTGGTACTGATCTACATGGGTTTTGCTCTTTTGGTGACCCTGTTGCGCGAAATAGTGAAAGATATTGAAGATGAAAAGGGTGACCGGCAGACAGGTTGCCTGACACTGCCGGTGACTTACGGCATAAAAAAAGCGAAAAATGTGGCAGTGGGCGTGAGTTTATTGGGGCTTTTTGCCTCTTTTGCCATGCAGTGGTTCTTTTATTTTCTGGGCTTAAGCGTGTTGTTTATGTTTTTCTTTCTCGTCGACCTGCTTTTTGCTTTTGTCCTTTTGAAACTTTTTACTGCCCGTCGCAAGGAACAATTCAGTCTGCTGTCGCTTTGGATAAAACTGCTTATGGTAGCCGGTATTTTGTCAATGGGATTGTTTTATTTTGAATAGCCGGGATATGCTGTTTGATAAACTGAAAAAATATGATATTGTCCTTGCTTCCGGTTCGCCCCGAAGGCAACAACTGCTGGCCGAAATGGATATCCCTTTTAATGTTTTGGTCAAACCGGTGGAAGAATCCTTTCCGGAAAAATTTTCTCCTACAGAAGCTGCTGCTTATCTCTGCCGTCTGAAAAGCCTGGCTTTTACAGAGAATGACTTAAAAAAAAATACTTTGGTTATTACCGCTGACACGGTTGTGGCTCTGCAAAATAAGATTTTGGGGAAACCGGGCAATAGTAAAGAAGCCGCCTTTATGCTCCGGCAGCTTTCGGGACGCATGCACAAAGTGATAACCGGTGTGTGCCTGCGTCTTGGAAATAAAACCTCTGTTTTTACCGCTTCAACGCGTGTGTGGTTCAAGAAACTTTCAGATGAAGAGATTGATTATTATGTGAACCGGTACAAACCGTTCGACAAAGCCGGTGCTTATGGTATTCAGGAATGGATCGGCCATGTTGCCATACGTAAAATCGAAGGGTCCTATTTTAACGTAATGGGTTTGCCTACACAACGGTTGTATGAAGAACTGCTGACCTTTCTCGAAGAAAATTGATGCATTTTGTTTTTTCTATTTCTTTTTGAGCTGGTACAGAGGAAACAATATGATCAATAAGGTGGTACCCATGATAATTCCGATTCCGGGCCCTCCGATTTGAGCCCCCCAACCAATAATAAAGGCTACAATGGCAGCAAAAAATGCCTGGGCCTGCGATTGAATGGAAAGTACTGAAGCTGTGGCCCTGTCATCGGAAGCTTCTGTTACGAAAGCAACGCCAATGGGTTTCCGCAGGTTTTCGTTAAGCATGATAAAAATAAAGCCTAAAATGGACAGCGCATACCAGTGAAACAGATAAAAAACGCCCGTAAACAAGCCAATGCCGATAGCTGAAAGCATGGTCAGGTTCATGGGGCGGCTAAAATGGGAAAATTTTGTTAAAAATTTCCCGGATGAACGGGAGCTCAAGGCAGTGAGCAGATAAAGGAAAAAATAAATAACCCCCACCAGCAGGGCACTTTTCTGTTTTTTATCCATGGTTGTCAGCCAGGGCAGGGTCATGGCCAGACTGACCATAACCGGTTGAATATAATCTTTGACTGCTTTGTAGTAACCTGTGTGTAACGACAAGCTGGTGAGAATACGTAACAGCCTGAACTCGCGCAAACTGGTAACAATGGCTTTTTTTACTTTAATAAACTTATTTCGAATACTTATCTTTTCTTTTTTATCAAATTCGCTGTCAAGGTAACCAGGATAACTCCAGATCAACAACATGTCGAGAAAATAGGGAATAACTGACATGGCAAAAATAATACGGTAGCTGCCGTAATAAAAAACCATGGCGCCTGCTATCAGAGAGGCAATGGCAGAACCTGTTTGTGACCACGAGCGTGTGTGCCCGTAGTAGTTGGCTTTTTGGTTGCTTTGGCCACGACGTGTCAGATACTGGAAAATCATGGCCTTATGTACCCCTGAACGGAAAGCATCTGCCAGGGCAAACAGTACCATAGCCAGCAACAGAAGGCCGAAATGATGGGAGAAATAAAAGGTTACAAATGAAAGAATGTAAACCACAAAAGAAGCAATAAGCGTTTTTTTTCGCCCCAGGATGTCAGCCACCAAACCGCTGGGGATTTCAAATAGCATGATGGTAATTTCACGAACAGAATAAAGCAACCCGATTTTCAGGTAATCCACACCTTTTTCCAGGAAAAACAAGATAAGAAAGGCTTCGTAAAATCGCAGGTTCTTGAGGAAACCATAAAGTCCGAATTTATAATATTGCCTGTTTTTCTCTATTTTCTGCATGATGAAGCGAAAATAACTATTTTTCCGCCTTTCCGGAAAACGGATAAAATGGGCGATGAGAATTACCGAATAAAATGTTTTGAAAATAATTGCTTACTTTAGCCTTCGGATAAGATGAACAGAAACTGAAAAGTGAAAAACCCTTTAAAAAAATATTTAACACAGACTTCCCGTACCGGATGGCTGTTGCTTGTTGTAATACTCCAGGTATTGTTTATGTACGCTTTCCATGGCCTTTTCCCCTTTAGCGTGGAAAAAATTGCCGCTTTGTCAGGAGGTGAAGACATTCCCGATGCAACCATGTTTTATACCTACCAACAATTACAACACATGTTTCAACAATACGGTCCGGCCGGTCGCCAAATGTACCTTCAATTGCAATGGGTCGACATGGTTTATCCGCTGGTTTATTCCACTTTGCTGGCCAGTCTGCTTTTTTTGGTCTATAAAAAGACCCGGCTTATAGTAATGGTATATGTACCGTTTATAGCAGCATTGTTTGATTATGCTGAAAATATACTCCTGCGTATTAGTGTTCTTTCTTTTCCGGACATGTACAAATGGGTGGTACAAATAGCCGGGCCGGTAACTTTTATTAAATGGTTCCTGCTTTTCTTTGCTTTTTTCCTATTGGTGTTTGGGGTCGTTTGGCGCCTGGCTCATTGGTTTCGAATGAAAAAACAAACTGTTTGATTTTTTCCAACAGCCTGTAACTCTCCCTTTCCTTGAAATGGAAGCAGATTAGTTTCTTTCCCGTTTTATGGTTTATCCCGTATTGAATTATGGGGCAAACTTTCTTCTAACGCAGAAAAAACTGAGTTATAGATAATTGCAGCAGGCAGGTTATTGTTGTTGGATCAGGTGTGACTGGGCAAGACTGAAACTGGTTTCCTTCCCGTTTACCCTGCGTGTCCATTTGATCAATCCGTAATGAAGGGCAAAATAAAACTCATAGGTAACAGTATCAGGTGTTCCTTCGGTTTTTTTTACCTGGGAATGATACACATCGGAATAATTTTTTCCATTTAGTGAAAAACTGTTCAACAATTGAAGATTGGTATACAGTCCCGGATTTTTGCCCAGGCGTTGTGCTACCCCCATCGGATAACCCGGGGCAAAGGCCAGCAGGTAATTCCCGTTTTTGAAAAACAGCCAGTAAAGGTCTTTCATTTTACCGGTTCCCGAAGAAGGATCACCCGCATTGATAGAACTTTTTAACAGGTTTAACCGGTTGGCTGTATCATAAATCATATCTATGGCATCGTAACTATATGGGCCGGCGACATTGTTGGGGCTGTGAAAACCGATGTAAGGTGAAACGTTTGTAATAGATACATTATATGTCTTGTTAGTGCTGTCATTTCGGTATGTCCACTGACTTTGTGCCTGAAAAAGGCAATACTGTTTGAACAAGCTGCTGATTTTGTAATACGGATCACTCCCGTTCAAAGAGCTGTTACAGGCACTGAAAAAAATAATGGTAACAGCAGTTAAAATCATTAATTTGGCTACACTTTTCATTTTACTCTCCTGGCTTTGGTTTTGATTGGTACAAATGCTTATGCATTTTTGTTTTACTTTTACAAAATTAATACATAAAAACGGATATGTCAGGAAATATTTTTGGAAAAATTTTGCGATTAACAAGTTTTGGCGAATCGCACGGAAAAGCCATTGGCGGTGTGATTGATGGTTTTCCCGCCGGAGTGGAAATTGATTTGGATTTTGTGCAGAAAGAGTTAGACCGGAGGCGTCCGGGACAGTCGAAGTGGACAACTGCCCGCCAGGAGCCGGATAAACTGGAAGTGTTGTCGGGAATATTTGAGGGAAAGTCAACCGGTACCCCCATTGGATTTTTGGTGTGGAACAAGGATCAACGTTCCAAAGATTACGGACACATCAAAAAAGTTTACCGTCCTTCCCATGCCGATTATACTTATCAGGAAAAATACGGCTTTCGCGATTATCGCGGTGGCGGACGTTCTTCGGCCCGGGAAACCGTGGCCAGGGTGGTGGCCGGTGCTTTTGCCAAAATGTTATTGCGTATGGATGACATTTCCGTCACAGCTTATGTGGACAGTATTGGTGAAATATCAGTCGGGGAACATTATACAGCGCTCGATCTGAACAAAACGGAGGAGTCTCCTTTGCGTTGCCCCAGCGAAAAGACTACACAGAAAATGTTGGCCCTTCTGGAAAAAACAGCAGGTGAGAAAGATACGTTGGGAGGCACCATTGTTTGTGTGGCAAGACATGTCCCTTCGGGATTGGGGGAGCCGGTTTTTGATAAGTTACATGCCGATCTTGGAAAAGCAATGTTAAGCATCAATGCCGTAAAAGGTTTTGAAATAGGCTCTGGTTTTGCAGGAACACGGATGAAAGGTTCAGAACATAACGATCTGTTCCAGTTACGTGGTGGAAAATTAACCACCGAGACCAATCGTTCGGGAGGCGTTCAGGGAGGTATCTCCAACGGCAACGACATCTATTTTAAAGTGGCTTTTAAGCCGGTGGCAACGCTTATGAAAAACCAACCTTCGTACGATGCTGATGGGCATGCTGTTGTCCTGGAAGGCAAAGGGCGCCATGATGTAACTGTGCTTCCAAGGGCTGTCCCTATTGTGGAAGCTATGACGGCCCTCGTGCTGGCCGATCACTGGCTATTGAATAAAGTATCTAAAATTTAACCCTTCTCTTAACCCCTTTTTCCCTAATTTTGGCCAGTAATAAAAAAACCGGTTTTGACTGTTTCTAAAGGAAAAATATATCTGTCTGTATTTTTTGTGCTGTTCTTTGCGGGGCTAATGCCTTTGCAGGCACAAAGTGATACTGCTGCTGTTGCCAAAGATTCCACAAAGCTTAAAATAGACAGTACGTCCACTTATTATTTCATCGGTTCACTCGACAGCCTGAAAGCCGGCAAACTTCACTATGTGGATACGACGCTGACCACTTTTAACCAGTATGACCCTGTGCAAAAGGACAACCGGATGTACAATACTTTGAGCAATGTGGGAATGGCTTCATACAACCGGGTTTTTTCACCATCCACTCATGTGGGTTATTTTTTGAAATCTAAGGTTTTTGAACCTTATATGATTTTTTATCAACAGGTGAAATATTATAAACTCATTCGTCCGTATACTGAACTGAATTATGTTATGGGGCCGAAAAAAGAGCAGAGCCTCGAAGTGATTTTTTCGCGCAACTTTTCAAGCCAGTTTAATTTTGGATTGGATTTTTATCTGGTCAACTCTCCGGGATCCTATTCTAACAACAAATCTGATGACAAATATGTTTATTTTAACACCAGGTATCATACTAAAGACAAGCGTTTCGGCGTCCTGGCCAATTATTTTCATAACAAAATTATTGTCGGTGAAAATGGAGGCATAACAGTAGACAGCCTGTTTACAAAAGATCTGGAAAAAGACCGGCGGGCTATTCCTGTGGCGTTGCAAACAGCGAGAAACAAGGTGAAATCTTCCGGTCTTTATCTTGAACAATATTTTAATCTCATGAAACCCGGTATGCGAAATGATTCAGCATCGCGAAAACTGACAGGCGGCAGTATTGTTTATTCGTTTTTGTTTCAGCAAAATAAAATGCTTTATACCGATGATCCCGGAACGGATACTACATTTTATTTGAATTATCCTGTTTCTTTTAATGATTCCATTACTTACGATTCGGTTTATCAGCAGCTTGTCCGGAACCGGATTATGTGGTCCAGCCTGGCTTATAACAACAATAAGCTCAGTCAGGTTTTCAGGGCTTATTTCGGAGCGCAATACGACCATATTCTTCAGGCCTATCCTTATGATT
>Ga0256829_1001435_pt1 | contig 19633 bp, 16 predicted proteins | sample 131447metaG_FD_185979 | JGI IMG/M metagenome (GOLD analysis project Ga0256829, IMG submission 185979) | Hydrothermal vent microbial communities from Lau Basin, Pacific Ocean - 131-447 | ecosystem: Environmental > Aquatic > Marine > Hydrothermal vents | place: Pacific Ocean: Lau Basin | collected...
CAGTATATCCATCGAGGATCAAATTAAAAATCTGATGGATCTCCGGAAGGAAAGAGAGAGAAGAGCAAGAAATATGAGATTGTCAAATCTTAGTTGATTCCACAGGATTCGTGGAAATGATCATTGATCCCGCGAAAACTCCTAAGTGCGGTCTGATTGGGATCTCAAGATTTTCCTGCCCTAAATTCTGCCACTCCCGTCAACTAAAAATTGACAATGTCAGAAATATGGAAAAAATAAATAACCGGGAGATGATCACATAACTGTCATAGAACTTTTTTCATAGAAGTAATCAAGCTTCTCTTCTGCCATCTTTATTCCGATGTCTGGTCTGCTGCAAAAAACCACCGGTCAGCCTCCCCCACTTTCTCTTCCATCTGCATGAGACTTGTCTCTTTGTATACATGGTGAAACATGCCATCCGGGTACAGGAAAAGGGAGGGGAGGTTATCCTATTCAATGAGATCTGTCATCTCACCAGCAAATTTCGTATTCCCTATTAAATATTCGATCACATCCGGATATGCTCATTATACAGGATTCATTTTTTAAATTGAATGTAAAAAGCGGCACGTTTTTTGTTGTTATATATATCCCCAGTACGGCAATGGGCCCGACCGGATTTGAACCGGTGACCTCCGCCGTGTGAAGGCGGTGTCATAGCCACTAGACTACGGGCCCCTTCCCTGTGATCTCTTACATATATTTGATTTTATGCAGCGGTAGCATTTTCAGAACACCCTAAGAGACAGGGCCATGACTTCCAATCTTGAGCCTGAACAGGAGTGAAGTTGCATGAACTGTTGAATCCCGGAACTCTGCCCACGCGCCACCGGGATGTTTTGGACGGAGAATGTTTCTTAGATAGTGGAGACTGTTTCCGTTTATGGCTATAATCAATCACGCTGAAGAGTAAAGCATATAAAGACTCCCCACGTCAACTTCTGCAAGAGCTACTGGAATTTTGAGAGAAAACTGCTCAAGAAAACGAGGATGTACTTCACCCAGCAGACCTAACTTTTGCCCCTTCAGAGTTATCAGGGCAGATCTTCCTGGAATCATCAGCTCATCATCCACAGCCTCAACCTCGGGTTCCACTGCGAACAATCTCTCGAAGATATAATTGACATATCTTTTGATCTCTGAGAACGTGGCTTTGGAATGGGCCAGGGATATGGCCAGATGAGTTTTCTGATTACCATCAGCGATCACATCACCGATTTCAAAAATACTCTGAGGATAAGCTCTATCAGCGTTGTTGGCATGCTGCGACAGTAAACTGATCGACAATCTATCTCTCACAACCGAGAAATCATCGGATTTTGGATTGATGATTTCAATACCGCCCTTGTAACTCAGATAGGTGTAGATATTTCGTGAAACCAGAACGAAGGAAGATACCTCCTGAAGTCCCGCCCCCACTAGAACGAATCTCAGAACATTCATGAATTCCTTCTTCTGATCCCTGCTCGCTATGGTACTGAAACGGGGAGGTAATGCCTCAATCTTATCATACCTGAGACCCTTGGCAAGGTCCTCTATGACATCGGCAGGGCCCATAACGTCCACTCTGAACTGTGGAATGCCCACGGTAAAGGGAAAGGTACCGTTCGCAACGGTGTAGCCCATCATGTTAAAGGTCTTTTTCACATCATCGTTCGGGATTTCCTTTCCCAGGTACCCTTTCACATCTTTCTTGAGAATGGAAATGGTTCTCAACTTATTCCCGGGCACCACAACTGGTCTTTTTTTCCTGCTATAAATCCTGGGGACGCGGAGATCAAAACCCAGTGAATCGAAATATCTCGCCATCAGGTAGGCTGTCTTCTCGGTGGTGTGCCTGTCAGTTCCAGTTATATCAACAAAAAAATTCTTGGTGTTATTGCATATTGCAGATTTTGAACCGTTAATTATAGGTGGCATCGACATCACATCTCCATCTGAATCGAGAATGATTGGAACATGTTCCCCCTCAGGGAGAAGCGATCCAAACTCGATGCCCTTCGGGTGTGCTCTGATGATCTTATCAGCGGTCCCGGTCACAGAACCGTCATAGGTTTCAAACTCTATTTCGGACCTTGGAGAAGCCACATACCGCAAGGGGAAGGAGATTCTGTCCAAATCGTGTATCCCAATGGAAGATTTCTTCCTCCTCTTCCCCACAATGAGATGGAGCCTTTCCTGGTACTCTATGAGATCATTGAGAGAATCAGAGATAGGCTCTCCCAAAGCGATGAAACCGGAAACAAAAGGCCTTATTGCGAGAACACGCTCATCGACGAAGATTTCCCTGTCCACTTCGGTGAATCTGAGTGACATTTCAACACCGGCTTCAAAGCGCCTGATTGAATCCATGAGGGTTGCAAATGACATGAGATCAGGGCGATCCGGATTGAACTCTATCCGGAGAGAAGCATCATCTACCTCAACCGAATAGCCAATAACATCGGAATATGATATCACATCATCATAGGCAGAGGTACCATATTTTTCTCTGAAAGTCCGGAGATCGGTTTTAATTACAACCATTTCACGAAGGTATCGGGAACTACTTTAAAATATAACTTTTTTACCTGGATCTACCACCTTTTTTTCTTTTAACCGAAGCGTTTGTTGTTATATCCCTGATCTCACCACCCAGAACGCGGTAGGTGTATTCCCTGATTACGAGTTCCAGGAGATCCTCAAGAGAGATACTCTCATTTTTGTCTATTTCATCGTCCACGGTCCTGAGAATTTCCTTTGCCTTAAGCATCTCCACGTTTCTCTTCCTTGGGCCATAGTTCTTCTCCAGAAGATCATCTATTGCCTTCCGGATCAAATCAGAAATACTTTCATATCTGTACATATCAACAAGTTCAACCAATTTCTCCATGGTTTCCTCGGATATGCGTACTGTGATCCTGTATGGTACCGACATATGAAACATCTCATCTAAAGGGGCCAAACATATTGATTTTGTCTGACATCTAACCACAACAAGAATGGGCTATTTAACCTTAACGGTAACAATCTCTCTGTGGCACGCTTCTTCTAACTCAGGATCGCCATTCAGATCAAGAACAGGCTATCATGAACCTGATTGTAAGAGGTTCTGAACAACGGATTCACGGAAAATTTTGCATCGGTCCCCCCTGTAGATATTGTGCAGTGGAACTTTTCGGGAACAAACTCACGTCTGGCGGGTAAAGCAAAAGCCCTTTTCAGACCATGGCGTTTTACCGGGCGAAGCCTTACCGCGCCGTATGAAATGCTGATATAATCATTCAGATGGATATCATATCGCCGAATCACGGTGCTTCCCCTCATCTGGTAAACCGAATGAGTTATACATAGCCAGGAATCGGAACAGATGATGGATATAGGCGTGAGCCTTCTCCGGAAGTGCCCATTGGAAGATTCTTATAAAATGGTATGATATTTAAAAATGCGACCCTTCAGAAGTGATGAGGCTTTTCTGATAATATCCGATATGGAGGGTGTGAGTGGGCTCGTAGACGATGCTCTTCTTTCCTCAGGTGGAAGATTCTGGAGAAATTATGGACGGTACCTGTTAACGTGGGATGTTAACGCCGCAGCCATGGCACTTTTCTCCCGAGGGATCAAAAGGATCTATTTATCAGAGAATCACAATCTTGGAAGAAACACTGTTCCTGAAGAACTGCTCCCCTTCATCGATGTTCTTCCTCCGCACAGTGCCAATACCAGCATGAGGGGTACAGGCTTCTGGGAAGAGCTGTACACAAAAAGGAACATAATGGGAGCAATTCTCGTTGGTTTTCCAGGAATGGCCGGATCAGGAGGATTTAAATCTCACTCGTGGGACAGTAACATTTTTGAGTATATCAGAGTCAACGGCAGGGAGGCGGGATCCATTACCATGACGGCAGGATTACTCGGAGAGTACGGCATTCCCGTTGCAGCAATCATAGGCGATGAAGCTGCCGCGAGAGAGATGCGTCTGGTCGATCCCAATATCATAGTTGTCACCGTCAAGAAAATGGCAGAGAATGGTTAGCTTGAACTACTTCCACCGGAATCTGCCCATTCCTTGATCACTCAAAAGGTCACCCTTGCCCTGGATGGATTTGATCGTATGAGACCATTTAGGATCGAAAAGCCAGCGAGAATCGAGTTCAAATTAAAAATGGATATCCCTCCGGTTACGAAAGAAGAAAATGGGAGAATTCATGTGAAGAACCGCAAGGTGCTTATCGGGGCAAAGAGCTTTCTTGAAGCATACTATTCCTTCTGGAACTACTATCTGTCCATAATATTTTGATTTCTGGATGAAAATGTGGGAAAGCTCCGCACCTAACCTATCACGGAAAAAATACCCCGCGTGATAGGTCAGACAAGCATCGGACCATATCATCGCAAACGGAAAAAGGCCACGATTCTAAATTTCAGGTACCAGAACAAAGCGTTTCATGGTAGCCACCATAGTGGAATCCCGGATCAGGAACCATTCGCCGACGCGGTGTACAGGGCATACATTCTATCCCAAGTGTATCTAAAAGATTCTATGAGATCACTTATGGCCAGTGAAGCGGTGAAATTGCCGACGGATATCGCATTCTCGAGCGAGAATCCTCTGAAGAGGGAGGCGTAAAACCCCGCTCTGAATGCGTCACCCGCGCCGACCGTATCGTGAACCTTCTCCGATCTGAAACCCCTGATCAACCTGGATTGCCCATTGGTGATGAGCATCGCGCCCCGATCCCCATCAGTCATGATGATCCTTTTGTTCGAACTGAGGCGTTCCATATCAAAACCTACCATCTCACTCATATAATCCATTTCATTGCGGTTACCCATTATGATGTCGGATAGATCATATATGGATCTTAGAGATTCTCTGTTGTACTTGTAAAAGAGCTCCTGCGATGGATCGAAGACCTTAACAGCACTGGTGGCCATTCTGGCTATTTTCAAGTAGGATTCAGGGGGGCCGGTGCTGAAGTGGATGTACGAGTAGCCTTCAGCGGGAAAACTGGTTTCAGGCCTCCACCGAAGCATGGGGCCCTGAAGAACGTAAGCCACCTGATTTCTCCTGTCCGAAATTATATAGCAAAGGGGACCAGAGTCGTCATCCACCATATCTATACTCCTGGTATAAACACCCCTCCTGCGAAGGAGTTCAATGTACCTTCCATGGGTTTTCCTGGAAACAGCGGTATACGGATGAAAATCGAGTCCCAGAGATGAGGCAACCATGGAAAAATTGCCAAGGGTCCCACCTAGCCTGTCCTCCGTCGATATGGCCGATTCGCTCCCGGTGCTGACTATCCGCTCCACAATGATTGTGGTATCAAGGTTTATGTGCCCGAAATATGCCAGAAAGGTCATGCTGGATCACTTCGAGCCTATATCCACGGCTACATTATTTATTCTTTCGAAGATGATCTGTTCCACCGACAAGTCTTTTTCTGGTACTTCCGTGCAATCACTGACCCTGACCCACGGATTCTCCTGAAGAAATCTCTCCAGATCCTCTTTGTATGCATAGGCTACCAGAAACTCACTCTCGTTCCCACTCAAGCCTGCTCTCTCCATGGCCGGTCCAATCTGGCTGATTCCTGTCAGTAACATAAAAATGATCGGTTCAACCTCTCGAAATTTTCGGCTATTCATGTGTATGGATACAGCCTTCTCGTAAGCGATTAAGAGCTGCTCCCTGCTCAGCAGGTACTCCCTTTTCAAAAGAAGAAAAACACCCTTCCTGGCACCAACCTGAATGTTCAGCTTTCGACGATCCCTGCTGATGCAGAGCTTTAGCTCAAGCGGGGGCCTTTCCATTGCTACCAGAGATCCCCTGGGAAACGATAGGCTTAAATATATTTCTCACCCTATCGATGAATTTCTGTCTCTCTGGGGATATTACCAGAGCATTCTCTAGAACATCCATGATGGTTTCGGCAGGCAGTATCTCTATCCTGTCCTTGTGATTCTCATCGAGAACGATATCGTTGTAATTCGGCTGTGGAATAATCACCTTTTTCAGTCCAGCATCTATGGCGGCCTCAACCTTAGCAGTAACACCGCCAACGGGAAGAACAGTACCCCTAACAGAGAGAGAGCCGGTCATTGCAACGCTCTGATCAACCGGTATATTTTCAAAAGCGGAAATCACCGCAGTTGCTATGGACACGCTGGCGGAATCTCCCTCAACTCCCTCATAGGTTCCAATGAACTGGATATGAATATCGTGATCCGATACATTCTTTCCGCTTATCTTCTTTATGACAGCCGAAACATTCTGCACAGCCTCCTTCGCTATTTCACCCAGCTTTCCCGTTGCTATGACAACACCGTTTCCCTTGTGCTGAGCCTGAGTTACCTCCGCCACTATTGGCATAACGATGCCTGTGTAATCCGCAATACCAGAATCTGCTCCCATAACAGCCAGACCGTTTACGGAACCTACCCTTGCACCCTCGGTGAAGAAGGTTTTGTATGTCTTTTTGATCTCTATTGCCCTATCGGCAACCTGCTGCTCCAGAGGTTTGCTAAAGTTTCTCGCACGAACAACCTGCTCAGCAGTCACGATATCCCTCTTCTCAGTGATAGCTATGTCTCCCGCAACCCTTATGAGCCCACCAAGCTCTCTCAACCTGAGAGTGAGTTTGCCTTTTCTGCCCGACCGCCTCTGTGCCTCCTTCACTATCTCGGCAATTGCACTGAGATCAAAGTGCGGGATTTTCTTGTCCTTGACTATCTCCTGTGCTATGAACTGCACCAATTTTCTGCGGTTCTCATCATTGTCATCCATAACATTTTTCACATAAACCTCATAGCCGTACCCTCTAATCCTGGATCTCAGAGCGGGGTGCATTCCCGCGACGGCGTCAAGGTTTCCCGCAGCAACGAGAATAAAATCACATGGTACCGGCTCGGTTTGAACCATAGCACCGGCACTTCTCTCACTCTGACCGGATATTGGAAACTTCTTCTCTTGCATGGCCGTGAGAAGAGACTGTTGGCTCTCCGGCCTGAGAAGGTTCATCTCATCTATGTAGAGAACACCCCGATGTGCCTTGTGGATATTACCGGGCTCAACCCTCTCATGGGCTGGTGTTTCAAGACCACCGGACTGAAATGGATCGTGCCTCACGTCCCCGAGGAGCGCTCCACTGTGTGCACCTGTAGAGTCGATGAACGGTGGCTTATCGTTCGGATTGTGGGACACAAGTATCTTCGGCACGATGGCCCTATCCCCTCTGTAAGCGGGATTCATGGCAAATACTATATAGAAAAAAGCAGCTGCCATCAGAGCAAGAAATATAATCGTAAAGTTTCTCAACCAAACGGAGAGAATGAGTCCAAAGAGGAAGATAGAGAATATGAGGAATGTTACTCCTCTTGTTCTATCCTTTTTCTCCCTCTCGGCCTTGATTTGGTATTGCCTCACAAGTTCCTTCGCCTTTCCCGCAGGAAAAGTCCGTATCTTTGGATGATTAGGATCATCAGGATTGTAAAAAACCACGATATCTTCCAGCTCTTCTTTTGGGAGAAAATCGGTCATCGACTGAGCGAGCATGGACTTGCCAGTACCCGGATCACCGATAAGAAGAACGTGCCTCTTCTGGAGGGCGGCCTTTTTTACAATTTCCGCTGCTTCATCCTGACCGATCACCTGATCGAAGAGGATCTTCGGGATGGGCACATCCTTGGTGGTCCTTATGTTCAGATCCTTTATCCACGTATCTACATCCGGCAATTCTTCAGCTGACTCTGTCACTTCTACTCATAATCCAAAATTAGAATTAATACTTTCCCGTTATCTCAAACTCTCAGCAACACTCACATCGCAAGATGCGCCCCACATCGTGCGCTCTCACCGATATGCCTCCATAGAACATCTTGTTCCGGTATTTAAATTTAACATTAAGTGCCCTGCACCATTCCATAAGGGGATTTTTCTCCTCAAGTGGTTTTAAGCGGTAACAAATACAGATACGGACACATATTCCATCTATTTTATTAAGGCTGATGTTTTATTCCTTCAGAATGTCCTTCACCGTGGGAAAAAATGTTAGGATCACCGTGTTTGGGACCTCACATGGAAGGTCTGTTAACGCCATTCTTGAAGGCGTTCCCGCTGGCTTCCGTGTCGATACTGGCGAGGTGCAGCGATGGCTTTCCTACAGGAGACCTGGTTTCAGCGACCTGACCTCCCCGAGAAGAGAGGAGGACAATGTTGAGATAGTAACCGGTCTTCATAACGGTTTATCCGATGGTTCTCCCCTCTTCTTCAGAATTGAAAACAGAAATGTCATCTCAGGCCACTACGATGACATCAGGTTTATGCCAAGGCCAGGCCATGCAGACATCACCTTGTGGTACAAGTATGGTGAGAACAGAAGCTATGAGGGCGGAGGATTCCTCTCCGGCAGGCTGACCGCTCCGATGGTGGCAGCCGGTTCCGTCTGTCTGCAGCTTCTCAGAAAATATGGAATAAAGATCATTAGCTTCCAGAGATCAATAGGTCACGTTCATTTTCAGGCCGATGATATCCCGGATGACCCTGAATTCTGTTACAGCTTCAGAACCAGAATTCCATCTGCTCAGCAGGATCGTGAAGCGCAGGATCTCCTGAGGAAGATCGTGAAAGATGGTGATTCCGTTGGAGGCATTATAGCTACCGTTGTAAACGGCATCCCTCCAGGGGTAGGAGAGCCACTGTTTGATTCCATAGAATCAACGATCTCAAGGCTGATGTTCTCCATACCAGGCCTTAAGGCGATCGAGTTTGGAAAAGGATTTGGCTTTGCCGAATCTCTTGGCAGCGAGGTGGTTGACTCCTTTGAGATAAGGGATGGCAAAATAGTGACCTCATCGAACAACAATGGTGGGATCCTGGGCGGCATATCAAACGGAATGCCAATAACGTTTCAGGTGGCCATGAAACCAACAGCCTCCATAAGAAAACCTTTGAAGACAATCAACTTAAAAACTAAGGAGGAAGCATATCTTACGGTCAGGGGAAGGCATGATCCCTGCATCTCCATAAGGGCCGTGCCGGTGGTTCAAACAATGACAGCTGTGGCCCTCTGCGATCTTCTGTCTCAGTCAGGCTTTATCCCCAGAAGGATCACTTGAGGCCAAAAAACGCCCCGAAGAAAAATGATATGAGAATGGTGGATGAGAGACACAGCGAAATGGTCAGGGTAATATAGTATTTGGCCCCCCTCACCGATGAAGATACAACACTGAGCATTCTTTTGAAAAGGGATCCTTCCCCACCCCTTACGGTCGCTCGCGAGGAGCCTATCCGAATGACGCACTCTTCGATATTATCAACAGCATCAGCGACACATTCCCTTATTGATTCGGAAACCATTCCGGGGTCATCTCTCTGCCCAAGTGGATTCATATCGAGAGTACCCGCATTCACATAATGATTGTCGGTGGTGAGGAAAAACACCTCGTCGACGATGCCCAGGATCTTTTTTCTTGTCGCTTCCATGAGCTCATCCGTGATGTTGTTGGAATCTGTCAGGATCAGGGCCTGTTTTTTTCTATTTACCTGAATAACCATGACCTGAATTCCCATAGGGCCAAGGGCCGAGTATTTTACCACCTTCCTGGCGTAGCCAATCCTGGGCCGGAATCGCGGTGTGAGTCTGTTAAACTCCCTTCTGCACGCGGGTATGAGAGGTGAAAGATCCTCCAGAAGAGGCGCGCCCTGAAGGAAATTGCTCTGAGCATCAGTGAGAATAAAATCCGCGGATCCGGAGTCTCTCATGGCCTTTATCAGCCTTATGCCTTCCTCATAGGAGATATCATCGAATCTCTCCCGATCTGGAAACACCGTGCACCAGCCATAATCATCCATTCTGATCAGGCCTATGGAGTATTTTCCCACGTTGAGCTTCTTCAACCGGGATATGTGATCCACCTTCTGAGCATTCTTGGCTGCCTTTTCAACTGAACTGGCTATGGTATCAATATCCTCCTCGAAGACGCTGTTATCACTGTTCGTCGTCGCCGTGTGAAATACCATCAGATCGCCCAGAGAGCCTGCAAGCCTGTTATGTAGCTTTTCAGGAAGGTTGCTCGTGCCTATGGTACCGAAAGGACCGGGGTGCACATAAGGAAACACGAGAGTGACCTTCCTTTTCCCACTCCTCCCTTCAACATCAATAACCTGTATAGGAACAACCTTCTTTTTGTTGTAAAGCTTTCTGAGGAAGCTTCGCGCCTCATCATCCGTCAACCGGGCTGACCGGGAATTCAAGAAGTAGTTCAGTATAGATACGGGAGAGTGCCCAAACTCGTAACGAAATCCCTTCATGGTGTGCTCAATAAATACGTACGCACCGACAGAGAATATGACACTTGCAAGTACAAAATATGCATAGGAGAGAACGGGTGGCGAAAGGAACATGAGACCCACCATCACTGAGAAAGAATAAAATAGGGAGGGGACGAAGATCTTTTTGAATTTTTCTGAGAAATATGTATAAAGGACCAAAATCCGCAGAAATGAGGATGTGGAGAATGACAGCATGACAAGAGCGAACACGCTGAGAAAACCGGGAGACAGAATCTTCACAACTATGAAGTAGGCATCTGACAGGTAGAAGGATAGGAAATTCAGGTAGTTAGTCCTTCTTATGGGAAAATGGTAATCTGATAATCTGACAAAGACGACATCGAGGGAGATCGTTAGGCCAAGAGGAAAAATAAAGGCAAAAACAGTGAACCATAGGTTCCTCACCAGGATAAAATCAACGACCACGAACAGGGTGGTCGGAACAAGATAGGAGCGAATTCTCGGTGCTCCTTTCAGAAACCTTGTAAGATCCGAAAATGTGAAGGTGCTTTCAGCCATTTAAATCAGTTATGGCAGATTCAGATAAAATTGTTATTAAAACGTTTCCATCAGCGATCCTCTCTGGCCCCACACCTGATTCTGTGATCCTTTACGGCAATACTCCAGACCCTTTTACCCAGTTCCGTTACCCTACGCCTTTTGTCCATAAGTCCCAGATTCACCAGCTTCTCAATTCTCTCATCCGTTACTCCTGGAGGTGTGCTACCACATAAAAGGGTTAAGATATCTGGCTCAGTGAAACGTGCAAGTGCCTCTGGCGTAATGGCATTGACCACTCTAACACCTAGTCTGTTTATCTGGTAGTATGTATGATGTTTGTGAACCTCCGGGCTCCTCTTAAGTTTCGCGTCCCTTCTCTTTATTGAGGTGTTGCTGTAGATATCGACAAGCCCCATCTCAAACAATCTCTCAAAGCACCGCTGCACCTCACCCTTTGGTATATCTGTGTATCTCGTGGTGTTCTTGGCGTAATCCACCTTCGCCACAAGAAGATGTTGCAGAACTCTTCGGAGTCTCGTGTCATCTATCAGTATCTTCACAGCATCCATAAAATCCGGTTTCGCAGACCGAGTCTCTCTCCGGTTCACTGTGAACTCAACTCCTGAAGGGTGTTTTCCCGGGACAGCATAAGTTAGTGTGAAATCCAAAAAGATATTTAATTCCTGCTTCAAGCTGCAGAAACCACACTCACAGGAATATGTACAGAAATTCAGCGATTTCCCTGACCGAGAATAAATATATTTAGTTTCATCAAATTAGGTACCATCATGCAAGAAGAATTTGAGATTGTGAATTCCAAAGTGAGGAAGGTGCTTGACTCCAGAGGAAATCCAACCATAGAAGCAGAAATCTACCTGAGGGACTCGGTAGGAAGATGTTCTTCCGGGTCGGGAGCCAGTACAGGAAAAACTGAGGTAAAAGCATTTCCCAAGGGAGGTGTTGATGAATCAATTAAATTCTTTGAGGATAGTGTGAAGGACTACATAATCGGCCTTAACGCCTTCGATCAGATCTCGTTTGACAAAAACCTGCAGGAACTCGATGGCACTGAAGATTTCAGCGCAATGGGGGGAAATCTCGCCACATCTCTTTCCGTGGCAAATGCAAAGGCGGTCGCCAACCATCTCGGCATTCCACTTTACGCACTGGTTGGAGGATACCTTAACCGCAAGATGCCCCGCCCGATTGGGAATGTCATCGGAGGAGGGAAGCATTCCAGGAACGGGACCACCATTCAGGAATTTCTCGTTTCCACAGATTCCGGGAGCGCCCTCACCAACATTATAACAAACGCCAAGGTTCACAGAAAGATAGGCGACCTCCTCTCAGAGAGGATGGTCGGGCAGAGCATCGGTGTTGGTGATGAGCGGGCGTGGACCACAACTCTTGACGATCTCGATGCACTGGACGTCATAAAAGAAGCCGTGAAGGAGATTTCTTCGGAAACAGGCCACAAAATAGAGATAGGCATCGATCTCGCTGCATCAAACTTCTACAGGGATGGAAAATATATATATAGGAAGGAGAAGAAGAGCCGCGACGAGCAGATAGAATTTGTCAAGAGTCTCCGAAATGAGCACGGTGTGACTTTCATAGAGGACCCACTCGATGAGACGGATTTCGAAGGATTCGCCGAAATCACCGCATCCATAGGATCAAAATGTGTGATTGTTGGGGATGACATATACACCACAAATCCCGAAAGAGTGCTCAAGGGTATAGAAATGAACGCATCCAATGCAGTCCTCATAAAGGTAAACCAGATCGGCACACTTTCACGTACCTATGAAACGGTGGATATAGTCAGAAACGCTGGCTGGAAAACGGTGGTATCACACAGAAGCGGTGAAACGACTGATAACTACATTGCTCACCTCGCCGTTGCCTTCGGGTCGTACATGCTCAAAACTGGCACGATAGGAGGAGAGAGGCTGGCCAAGCTAAACGAGCTTACTCGAATAGAGGAGAGTTTCTAAGGGTATGCTCAATATTCTAGGTATGGGGCTCCGTGGCTACCGGAGTCTCACACTGGAGGAGGTTGAGGTGATCCGCTCCTCCGATCACATTTTTCTTGATTCCTACACATCAGTTATTCCGGATGGGCTCATTCGTGAACTTGCCGATAGGTTGCGGGTAGATGTAAAACCCGTTGACAGGGCCTTTCTGGAAACCGGTGATGAACTCTATGATCTTGCGGAAAACAGCAACGTCACTCTTCTTGTCTCTGGAGATCCTTTTATGGCAACAACACACAGCGAGATCAGGTTCCAGTGTATCCACAGGGGTATAGCTGTAAGAACATACGAGAATGCATCCATACTCAACACATTAGCTGGAAAATGCGGTATTTCCCCCTACAGAACCGGCGCACCGGTCTCCGTCCCAAGAGTTTCAGATAAGTTCTTCCCACTGAGCGTTTACGACAAGATCGAGCAAAATATGCGTTACGGGAAACACACACCCCTTCTTCTGGACACTGGCGGCGGACGGCCTATGACACCAGAAGAAGCCATCACGATACTTGAATCCATGGAATCAATAAGGGGAAAGAAAATAATTTGTGGATCGACACGGATGATCATCGGCACTGGCATCGGAGGTGTGGGAGAAACCATCATAAAGGGGAACCTCAGAGACCTGAAGAAGCGCTCTCTGAAGGTTGCTCCCTCCACGATCGTGATCCTCTCAGACCTGACGGAGAATGAGGAAAGATACACGGATCTCTTCTGCTCTCCGCTTGATGAGTAAATCTTCACTCATTTTCTCCGGATTTGCCTGAAATGCGCCGGCCTTCTTATTTCCCTTCCTCACTTCAACTGAGCAAATCTGGTAAAACTACAGTAAGTTGAAGAGTTCAAGATCCTTCCTGAGCATTGCTTTATCCTTTACCGTGTACTCAAGTGCCTCCCTGAGCGCCCGGGTATCATAGTCAATTCTCATGAACTTAAGAGAGTTCTTCTCTGTATCTAAAATACAGATAGAAGGCCTCGGATCATTATCCCGTGCTTGACCAGCAGAACCGGGATTAATAGCAACGTACTTCCCTATCTGAAGATAGAGAGCCTCATGGGTGTGTCCCATGAGATAATAACCGGCATCGAGCGGAGAACCCATATCGGTGGTGAAGATACTCTGATCTATATTTTTGGCGTTCACATACTCATAAAGAGGATTTCTTGGGCTCCCGTGTACGAGGTTCAGAGTTATACCATCAACATCTACCGAATCTCTGTTTTTCAGCGTCTGCAGAAAAGCCACGTCCTCCCTGGAAAGGGATGGAACTGTTATGGTTTCACGGGTGTAGACCGATATATCATGGTTAGATTGACCACACCTGCAATCCACACCAAAGGCAACAGCGTTATCGTGGTTTCCCATCACCATCACATCGGAATTGGCCCTGACCAGATCCAGGGTCTCAGCCGGCCACGGACCGTAATCCACAATATCTCCCAGAAACAGGGAGAAGTCAAACTCCACGCGTGAAAAAATGGCTCTCAGGGCATCCCTATTGGCATGGGCGTCGCTGTAGATGAGAACTCTCATGGTCAGGCATTGTTGCCTGAGTAAAAAGCCTTGTGTGACCGCTCGTTGATGATCCGCTGGACGATCTAAAAGAATATGAAGTTGTTTCACCTCAGGAACTAAAAGGTTTAATAATTAGATGAAATTAAAGCCTGTTTTCTTGGTGAATAAACATGGACAAGGTTATGACAACAGGAACAACAACGCTTGCTATGGCGTTAGAGGATACGGTTGTGCTGGCTACTGAGAGAAGAGTATCGATGGATCATTTCATTGCTCATAAGGATGGTAGGAAGCTTCACAAGCTTGACGATTATATGGCCATGACCATTGCGGGTCTCGTTGGAGATGCCCAGGTTCTGGTGAGATATATGAGGGCGGAGCTTGAACTATTCAAACTCCAGAGAAAGATGAACATGCCCGTTGAGGCTGCCGCCACCCTTCTTTCGAACATAATGAACCAATCGAAATTCTACCCGTATATGGTTCAACTCCTGCTGGGTGGTGTTGATACGAAGCCACACGTTTTCTCCGTTGACGCCGCCGGAGGCAGTGTGGAGGATAAATACGTCAGCACGGGCTCTGGCTCCCCTTTCGCATATGGCGTGCTTGAAATGGAGTATGACAAATCGCTCAAGGTTGATGCTGCGGTTAACGTTGCAATAAGAGCGATCACTGCAGCCAAATCAAGAGATTCTGCATCTGGCGGTATGATTGACGTTGCGGTAATTGACAAAAGTGGCTACAGGGACATCCCGGAGGAGGATGTCCTGGCCAGGATGAAAAAACTTAAGCTGAGTTATTAGATTATTTTTTAAAATTATTCAGGTTGTTAGTGATTTCTCATGGCATTCCGAGATTACCTTATTGAAACGAGGGAAATATTCGATAGACTGTACCCAAATAACAAGATAACGGAAATTGACTATGAAGGCCCAACAATAGTTGTCTACACCCAGGACGAGGAACTCTTTTCAAAGCGAGAAGATCTGGCCAGACAAATCGCGCAGGAGATCAGGAGGAGAATAACCATCAGGCCCGATCCTTCAATCCTACTGCCCGAAGATGAGGCCAGAGAGGCTATCGAGAAGATAGTTCCCCGGGATGCCAACATCCGTGACATCTATTTTGAATCGGATACAGGGGAGGTGATAATTGAGGCTGAGGAGCCTTCCATTGTTACCAGTAAAACGGCAAATTTTATAACTGAGATTAAGTCAAAAACGAAATGGGCACCCAGGTTGGTGAGAGCACCTCCTATGTACTCCAGAACCGTCAAGGAGATAAGGGAACTCATTCGGGAGATGAAGCAGGAACGCCGGGCATTTCTTCACAATCTGGGAGAGAAACTTAATCTTCCACCAATGCCGGGCGATACATGGGCCCGCATCACCGCCCTTGGAGGGCACAGAGAGGTGGGAAGGAGTGCCACTCTTCTCTCAACCAATAACTCAAAAATACTAGTTGATTGTGGAATGTTGAATTCAGTGGATGATGACCAGCCATGGGCCGGAGCGCCATATCTGTACGTTCCGGAGGTCCAGCCCTTCTCATCCATAGATGCTGTGGTGCTTACGCACGCGCACCTTGACCACTCCGGACTCGTTCCACTGCTGTACAAATATGGATACGAGGGACCCGTTTACATGACCGCTCCGACACGTGATCTGGCGGTTCTACTCCAGAATGACTATCTCAAAGTTGTGCATTCTGAAGGTCGTAAGACTCCTTACGAGTCTAAATACATAAGGGAGATGGTTAAGAGATCGGTGATTCTGAAGTATGGGGAAACAACGGACATAACCAGGGATGTGCGTGTAACCCTATACAACGCTGGCCATATTCTCGGTTCTTCCTCCGTGCACTTCCACATCGGCGAGGGGCTCTACAACATAGTTTTCAGTGGTGATCTCAAGTTCGAGAGGACATGGCTTTTCAATGCTGCCAACAACAGATTTCCCAGGGCAGAGGCATATATGACAGAATCCACGTATGCTGGGAGAGAGGATTACCAGCACAGCAGGAAGGAAGCTTTCGAGATGCTGGTTGATATCGTTAACAGAACATTCGATCGGGGGGGATCTGTGCTCATCCCGGTCTTTGCCGTCGGAAGAAGCCAGGAGGTCATGCTGGTTCTTGAACAGGCATTCAGAGAGAAGCTCATAGAGAGGGAGACCGTGGTCTATCTCGATGGCATGATAATGGAGGCAACCGCCATTCACGCTGCCTATCCTGAATACCTGAACAGAGACCTCCGTGAAAGAATAATGGTTAAAAAGGATAATCCATTTCTTAGTCCCATTTTCAAAGCTGTGGAAACCAAGAACGAACGCCAGGAGATCTGTGATTCACCGGAGAGCAAGATCGTCCTGGCTACGTCTGGAATGATGAACGGTGGACCCGTCATGGAATACTTTAAGAGCTGGCTGGGAAATCCTGCCCATACGCTGGTTTTCGTGGGGTATCAGGCCGACGGAACACTCGGAAGGAGGATACAGAAAGGTGCCAGGGAGATCCCGCTGTCTGAACAGGGAAAGACCGTTAAATTCGAGATAAAGATGGGTGTTGAGACTGCTGAGGGATTCTCAGGCCATTCTGACAAGAAACAGCTGATCTCTTACATCGCGTCCATGCAGCCGAGACCGAGGAGGATACTCGTAAACCACGGTGACGGCGATAAAACCGTGGAATTTGCTCGATTCCTGAGATCCAAGTTTGGCGTTGAATCCTACGCCCTGAAAAATCTGGAAACTCTCAGGCTCATCTGAGCTCAATTCAGATATTCATCAGAATTGATGCCAGCAATGCTGCCCTCTCAGGGAGGGTGTGGATTAGGACATGTTCATCGCTGGAGTGTGCACCTCCGCCGACCGCCCCAAGACCATCGATGGTGGGGCAGAATTTTGATGTATAGCTGGCATCGCTTCCTCCGGAAACGCTTGCCTCCTGAATTTCCATATCCAGACCTCTCGCCACATCCCTTATATTACTAAACAGTTCTACGGACTCCCTGGACTTTTTCAGCGAACCCCTCTTATTGAAGCTTATGCTTTTGGAAGCCCCATTGTTCTCAAGTTCAAGGGATTCCAGATAATTAATGAATGATTCGAATTCTGAATCCTCAGAGAATCTGATATCAATCTCAATCTCACAGCTATCCGGTATCACGTTGCTTCTTGTACCGCCTCTGATTTTGTCAACATTCACCATAAGGGAGTTTTTTCCCGAGTACCGTCTTATTTTCTCAATGATTCCGCTCATCTCGTATATCGCATTGATCCCTTTTTCAGGATCGAGCCCCGCGTGGGCAGATCTCCCTGTTACCTTGAGGTACACTGTTGCCACACCCTTCCTTTCCGTCTTAAGCTTTCCAGCCAGAGAAGGTTCCAGAACGAGGGCGTATCTGCTCCTCTTTGCTTCCTCTATGATGATGCTCCTGGAAAAGGTGGATTCTATCTCTTCATCTCCCGTAATCAGAAAAACGATTTTCCTGCTGGCGTTCATGTTTTTTGAGCAGTACCTTAGGGCAAACAGTGCCTGAACTATTCCTCCCTTCATATCGAATGCCCCGGGGCCATACAGCCTATCGTCTTCTCGCCTGACATGCATCCGAGAAAGGGTACCAACAGGAAAAACCGTGTCATAGTGACCCACGAGTAGAACCTGATCATCGCCATCGGGATTGAGAACACATCTCAGCACATTTCCGTAAACATCATGAGGGATCACCTCACAACCCAGGTTGCTGATTCCCGAAAACTTTTCTTTGAGGAGGTTAACCATAAGATCGAGCTGGTGCTTGTCGGTTGAGGGACTCTCAACACTAACCATGGCTTCCAGTGTGGCCAGCATCTCTTCTCTACTCTCGGTGAAGAATTTCATGATGTTCACAAAAGATCGCCTTCCTCTATGATGTGCTTGCCGAAAAGATCCCGAACTATGTGAACTCCTATTCCATCACCATCATGCGGTTTGATGATACCATCGTGCATTTCGTAAGTGGGAGCGGCAATATCCCGTTCAAAGTAGCGGCTGTTCGGTGAGGTATCTCCAGGATAGTCAACGAGGTGTGAACTGGCGAGTGCAACGTTAAACGATCTTCCAATTCCTGTCTCCAGCATGCCACCGACCCAGCAATGGTATCCATTCCTGCGTGCGATCTTTGCTATCTCGAGAGAGTTTGTAAGTCCACCAACCCTGCCCGGTTTGATGTTCACAACCTGGCAAGCGCCAATGTCAAATGCCGCTTCGGCTATTGCAGGAGATGTTATAGATTCATCAAGGCATATTGGTGTTGAAAGCTCCTTTGCAAGTTTTGAGTGGTAGACGAGGTCGTCACTGTAGAGTGGTTGCTCCAGATATACCAGCTCATACCTATCGATCCTCTTAAGTGTCTCAAAATCCTTTGTGCTGTAATCGCTATTGGCATCAGCGCTGAGTTCAATATCGGGAAAATGATCCCTTATGGTCGAAAGCAACTCCACATCATAACCCTTCTTTATCTTCACCTTAATCCGTTTGTAGCCCTCACGGAGAGCGTTAGAGATCCTCTCTACCGTTTTCTCCGTTTTGTCTATACCGAGAGAAATGCCAACATTCGCATACCCTCTACTCTCAGGATCAATGAATAAATGGAGAGGTTTTCCTTCTACACGGGAATGGTAATCATGCAGCAGCATTTCTACCGACGCTTTAGCCATATTGTTTCCCCGAATTCCCGCAGCTCTCCTGTTGAAGACATCGGGCGTCGGCAGATCTCTCACAAAACCAACAAGATGATCCTTCACAATATGGAGGACCGTGTAGTTGTCCTCCGGACCATAGGCAGGTACGTCATCGGAAACGCTCTCGGATAATGCGGTTATTCCATCTGCGTTTAATTCAAAAATCAGGGCCTTTTTATATGAAATCGTTCCAAAACTTGTTCTGAATGGATTGAGAAGCGGGATATCAACTTTGTAATATTTCAGATGCATTATATAGAGATAGTAGAAATCGGGTGATAAATTTTGTGAGCTATTTATCCTCAAGGTGTTCTACTACTGGTACCACAAATTTTGTATAAGAGCGACCGAGATTAGTCCAGATATCAATGAAAAAAGTGGATCTCTTTAACATTCTGGGGGTAACTTATGTCCTCCCGCAACCAGATAGATGATTGTGTCTCTATATCTCTCAGACTTGAAGCCATATGATCGTTTGAATGTTTTCGGATATAGTTGTTGAGGCCTTCAACAACAGCAGAATTTATTCTTATCCTGTGGAATC
>Ga0256829_1001436_pt1 | contig 19627 bp, 15 predicted proteins | sample 131447metaG_FD_185979 | JGI IMG/M metagenome (GOLD analysis project Ga0256829, IMG submission 185979) | Hydrothermal vent microbial communities from Lau Basin, Pacific Ocean - 131-447 | ecosystem: Environmental > Aquatic > Marine > Hydrothermal vents | place: Pacific Ocean: Lau Basin | collected...
TTGATTATGGATGCGCTGATGGAGGCCCGTCTGTCACGCAATGAGCCGGTGATTGCGCTCGGCGGCGGGGTGGTCGGTGATATGACCGGTTTTGCCGCAGCCTGCTATCGGCGCGGTATCCCGTTTATTCAGGTGCCTACGACGGTGCTGGCACAGGTGGATTCCAGTGTCGGCGGCAAAACCGCGATCAATCACCCGCACGGCAAGAATATGATTGGAGCCTTCTATCAGCCGAGACTGGTGTGGGTGGATCCGGAGGTGCTGCACACGCTGGCCGCACGTGAAATCAGGGCGGGCATTGCTGAAGCTGTCAAATACGGCCTGATCCGGGATGCCGCTTTTTTCGACTGGATGTGCGCCCATATGCAAGCTGCCATCAATCTCGACCCGGCAGTTATCTCCACCATGATTCATACCTGTTGCCAGCATAAGGCTGAAGTGGTGATGCAGGATGAAACAGAACAGGGCATGCGCGCCCTGCTAAATCTGGGTCATACCTTCGGACACGCCATCGAATCAATGACCCGTTACACCATCTACCTGCATGGTGAGGCAGTGGTGCTCGGTACGCTGCTGGCCGCTCGTCTGTCAGAACAGACCGGGCATGCGCCGGTTGGTACGGAAGACAGGATCGCCGCCTGTTATCAACAGGCAGGACTGGCTCTGACAATACCTGACTTCGATGTCGCTATGTGGCTGGATGCCATGGGCCATGATAAAAAAAATAATGGCGTTCAGATCCGCTATATCCTACTACGCGGGATTGGCGATGCCTTCATTGCCGAGGATATCCAGCCGGATAGCATCAGCCGATTGATGGTGTCATACCATGCATGATCCCAGCTGCGCGCTGTTTCACAAACCGGAATATTCGACTATAGTGATTTACCATATACAGACTCCTGATGTTGCATCCTATCCTATTTATAGAAGCGTAGAGAGAGAAGTGCGATGAAAATTCCCTCAATTCACCCTGAACAGGAACGCCATAGCAGCTTGCTGAAGGCCGGTGGCTGCATGGGGCGACTGGAAGATATCGCAATCTGGTTTTCCATACGTCAGGATCAGCCTGTTCCTGAACTGCTGAGGCCGACGTTGGTACTGTTTGCCGCCGATCATGGTGTTGCCGCGGCCATGGGATACGGCGAAAAGACCAATGATGAATTGCGTAAAAATGCCGCTGAAGGTTCGGCTATTCGCATCTTGTGTCAACAGGCCGGAGCCGGGTTGCATATCGTCGATGTCGGCGTAGATGACGGATTGGTGGACGTGGATGATATTGAACATGCGAAAGTACGCTCGACCGGCTCCGCTGATATCCGCAAGACAGCGGCTATGGATCAAATGGACTATTGGGAATGTGTCGGTATTGGCGAGGAAATGGCCAATCGCGCTATCAATGACGGCTCCAACCTGCTGATCGCAAGCTCCATATCATGCGGTGACAATATTGCTATTGCGGCAATCCTGGCTGAACTGGCCGGCCTTTCACCTGAGGCCGCGCTGCTGTCCACCGCTGATCCCGCTATCTATACGCAGGAATTGATGGCTGTAGAGCAGGCGCTCGCGCGTGCGCAGGGAACGCCATCCCATGATATTTTGCGTGAAATCGGCGGCCTCGAATTTGCTTCTATGGCTGGCTTTTATCGCGCTGCGGCAACCAGGGGCGTACCTGTGCTGCTTGATGGCCGCGCTTCAGTTGCTGCCGCGCTGGCTACGATAGCCTGGGATGTATGCATTGCCGGCTGGATGCTGGCCAGCCATGTATCTGATGATACCGGCCACCGAGAGGCTCTGGAGTCTCTTGGTCTGGAACCGATGATGGAGCTGAAATCAGGCATCGAGAAAGGCAAAGTAGCTGCTTTGTTGTTGCCGCTGCTGCAATCAGCCATCAACTTTCAGCAGGGACTAACCACAATCGAAGCATGATGCCAGCTTACCGAAGCCGGCCTGCTACTTTTAGAATTATTTGGGCTAAAGGATAAGTACAATGACATTATGGACATGGACGGTACTGCTATTGGCAGTGACTGCAACAGCTACGGAGCTGTATCTGTCGTGGCGGCAGAAAGCCTCGGTATGCGCCCGCCGGGGTAACGTGCCGGCAGCCTTTGCTAACAGCATCAAGCTACCAGCGCATCAAAAGGCCGCCGACTACACCATGGCCAGGCTGAAGCTGAAAGATACATCACAACTCACCGGGCTGATTATGTTGCTGGCATGGACCTTCGGTGGTGGACTGAATCTGTTGGATGGCATCAGTGATGCAGCCGGATTGCCTGGCCTCTGGGGCGGCGTTATCTTTATGTTGTTCTTCTTCCTCATTGCCCACCTACTGGATTTGCCAGCTGATATATACCGGACCTTCGCCATTGAGGCACGCTTCGGATTTAATAAGATAAGCCTGCGTCTGTATCTGGGCGATATGCTGAAACAGACGCTGTTGATGCTGATAATCGGCACGCCACTGCTATGGGTGATGCTGGCGCTGATGCAGGGCGCAGGCCACATGTGGTGGCTGTATGCATGGCTGGTTTGGAGCGCCTTCATACTGCTGATGATTTGGGTCTATCCGACGTTTATTGCGCCCTTGTTCAATCGCTTCGAGCCGCTACCGGACGGGCCGATGAAAGCGCGTATCGAAGCACTATTGTCACGCTGCCGCTTCCACAGCAACGGGTTGTATGTGATGGACGGTTCGCGCCGTTCCAGCCACGGCAATGCCTACTTTACAGGCCTTGGGCGGGCCAAGCGCATTGTCTTTTTCGATACACTGATCAAGCAACTGGACGCGGAGGAGGCTGAAGCTGTGCTGGCGCATGAACTGGGTCACTTCCATCATGGGCATGTGAAAAGACGGATAATGATGATGCTGTTGCTGTCATTGCTGGGTTTTGCCCTGCTGGGCTGGATTGCGCAACAGACATGGTTTTATACCGGCCTGGGCGTCAGCCGGCCATCGAATCATGCAGCGCTGACCCTGTTCCTGCTGGTCATGCCCTTCTTTACCTTTATGTTGACGCCGCTGATGAATCGTTTCTCGCGGCGCAATGAATTCGAAGCGGATGCCTATGCCGTGGCGAACAGTAACGGGGCCGCGCTCATTTCAGCGTTAGTAAAAATGTATAAATATAATGCCAGCACCCTGACACCGGATATGCTTTATTCAGCATGGCATGATTCTCATCCGCCGGCTCCGGTACGGATCGTCCATATTGAACAATGCATGGGTAAGTACTCGAGCAGATCATGTGACATGTAACACATCAGGCCATGCATCGCTGATCACAAGATAGCGAGCACGTTCTCCGGCGGTCGCCCGACCGCAGCCCTGTCGCCATTTACCACAATCGGGCGTTCAATAACTTGCGGGTACTGCACCATCAGGGCAATCGTTTCTTCCCGTGACATATCGCGGCCGCTGAAATGCTCTTTGTATTCCGCCTCGCCCTTACGCTGAAGCGCTTCCGGCACCATACCCAGCATGGTCAGGATGCGATCGAGCTCAGCTGCCGACGGAGGCGTCTTCAGGTACTCGATCACGACTGCCTCGACGCCATGCTCCTGCAGTAACGCAAGTGTTGCCCTCGATTTTGAACAACGTGGATTATGATAGATGGTTACAGGCATCGGCAACTCCATTTCTAAACAGCCTGCAAGGCTGCATATTTCAGCATCAGTCGTTTCAGACCTGCTTTTCTGAACTGTACGGTCACCCGGATGGCATCGCCGGCACCCTCAAGATCCATGATTACCCCTTCACCAAAACCCGGATGACAGACATTGCTGCCAATGCCCAAACCGTCGACCGTGCCATCCGTAGTCGTTGGCGGGCTGAGTGCCTCATCCTGCCGCAAAATCGAGGGCGGCATATCCTTGATAAAGCGACTAGGCAGCGGGTAATGCGTTTCCCCGAACAACCGGCGTACGCAGGCTGTGGTCAGCTTCAGCTGACGACGGGCGCGGGTGATGCCGACATAGAGCAGCCGCCGCTCCTCGGCAATAGCTGCCTCGCCATCATCCAGCGAGCGCTGGTGAGGTAATAAGCCTTCCTCGACACCGGGCAGCACCACGCAATCAAACTCCAGCCCCTTGGCTCTGTGCAGGCTCATCAGCATCACGGCATTATCATCGTCGCGATTCGCGTCCTCATCGCTTTGCAACAGCGCTGCCCGATCCATAAACTCCACGGGCGTGAGCCCCTGTTCCATAGTCAGCTCGATATAACGCTGCAGGGTGCGAATATTATCAATACGTCCGGCGGCTTCCAACTCGCCCATGGCCTGCAGGCTGTTCAGATAACCGGTACTCTGCAGCAACTGCATCAGCCCGCGATCGGGCATGGCCCCGGCCTGTTCGCGCAATGAGGCAATCAGTTTGGCCACGGGCGCCAGTTTCCCGGCTGCGCCACTCGCATTGCCGTCGGCCAGCTCATCCAGCCATGCATGCGCTCGTAATCCGGAAGCTGTCAGAAGCGCTGCCAGTTGCTCCTGACCCTTGATGCCGATACCTCGTTTCGGCCTGTTGCATATCCGTATCAGTTGCAGGCCATCGCCACAGCAGTTTAGCAATGCCCAGTAAGCCAGCGCATCCTTGATCTCCAACCGTTCGAAAAAGCCGACACCGCCAACAATACGATAGGGTAATGATGCTTCGCGCAGAATCTGTTCCAGTGCCAGCGACTGACGGTTGGAGCGGTAGAGTATCGCCATCTCCTGCCATGCATAACCCAGCTCACGCCATGCCTTCAGTTGCATGGCAATCTTCCTGGCCTCATCATATTCATCGTTGCACACTTTCCACTGCGGCAGTTCGCCCTGTCCCTGTGTGGTGCGCAGGCATTTGTCATGGCGATCTTCATTTTCACGGATCACTGCATTGGCCAGATTGAGTATCGAGCCGGTTGAGCGATAGTTATCTTCCAGCCGGTGCAGCCTTGCGCCCGACCAGATACGCTCGAATTCCAGAATATGTCGTATATCCGCCCCGCGCCAGCCGTAGATGCTCTGATCATCATCACCCACAACCGTCAGGTTGTGATGCTCCCTGCACAACAGGGTCAGCCACTCATGCTGTACCGGATTGGTATCCTGATATTCATCTACCAGCACATGGTCAAAGCGGCGCTGCAGGGCCTCGGCAATGCCAGCATGCTCGCGCATGAGCAGCACGCAGTTGAGAATCAGGTCGGAAAAATCCATCCGCTCATACTCCCGGAGCTGCTGCTGGTAGATGCTGTAAAGGCCGCGTACATCCACGCCGTTCCAGTTGCATGCCGGCGTCTGCTCCGGCGTTTGCCCGGCATGTTTGCAGCGTTCGATCCAACCCAGTAAATAGGACGGATGCAGCCGGTCAGATGGAATATTCGCCTGCTTGAGGATACGTTTCACCAGCGCCTTCTGATCATCCGCATCAATCACCTGAAAGGACTGTGGATAAGCGAGCGCTTCGGCATAGCGGCGCAGCAGGCGCAGTGAAATGGCGTGAAAGGTGCCCGACACCACGCCGCCGCCATCATCGCCAATTAATGCGCTCAGACGGAGTTTCAATTCTACAGCCGCCTTGTTGGTGAAGGTCACGGCCAGAATACGGTGCGGCGCTACGCCGTGAGCGGCGATCAGGTGACCGATCCGGTGCACGATGGTACGCGTCTTGCCCGAGCCTGCGCCGGCCAGTATCAGTTGCGGACCATTGCCCGCCTGTACAGCCGCCTGTTGGGCCGGGTTCAGTTCAGCTTGAACACAATCAGCCATGCTCGCCCTCCCCGTGCTTGACGATTAACTTATGATAAGTGGAAAAAATGGCATTGCGCGACAACATACCGAGCACTTTGCGGGGGTTATCCGTAGCCACCACCGGCATCTGTTCAAACGCTTCCTGATCCAGTACAAGAATGGCATCCAACAAGCTGGCTGCTTCAGAAATAACCGCCACATTGCTGTTGGCGACTTCAGTTGCAAGCACCACCTGATCCAGGGTCGGATCAATCAGCCAGTGTTGCAGGTCGGAAAATGTTACGATGCCGACCATCAATCCATCATCATCGACCACTTGCACGCAACCCTTGCCGGAAGCTGTATAGACCTGTTTAAGCTCACCCAACCGAACATGCTCGAACACACGCGGAATAGAATACCAGGGTATCCGGCTTACCGGCACTGAGCGCATCCAGGACTGCTCCAGGCTCCAGTGCGACTCAATCCCGCGTTCTTCCAGTCCCTCGGTAATGACTGATGTGCGACCGAATGAGCGGGTGACCAGCGTAGCGACGCTGCAGGCAGCCATCAGTGGCAGCATAATATGATAATCGGCCGTCATTTCAAATACGATCATCATCACCGTCAGCGGCGCTTGCAGCGCTGCGGCTGTCAATGCGCCGCTGCCCACCAGAGCATAGGCACCATAGCTCTCCGAGTATAATGGCGAGTAAATATGGGCCATAACGCCGAACAGCGCGCCGACTATGGCGCCCAGAAACAGCACAGGCCCAAGTAACCCGGCGGGAAAGCCTCCGGCTGAGCAGAGCACCGTTGCTATCAGTTTACCGACCAGTAATACACCCAAGAACAATGCCAGCGGCACCAGATGGCCCATCAGCTGCGGGTTGGTCTGCTCCTGCAATATATCTCCTACTGTGCCATAACCGATGGACATAATCTGAGGTAACATTATGCCCATCAGGCCAATCGCGAAGCCGACTGCGGCCGGTCGGATGCGCCGATCCGGCAGCAATCTGGACAGAAAGCGGCCCGTCGGCCCCAGAGACTTGATAAGCACGGTCGCTACCAGTCCACAGATCACTCCCATCAGAATATAGGCAGGGATTTCCCAGGCACTGATCAGGTGATACTCGTTCACGGTGAATGCCGGAAAGTTGCCGACCTCGGAACGGGCGACGACGGTCGCCAGCACAGAGGCAATAACGATGGGACTAAAGGCGGCGATAGCGTAATCAGCCAAAACTACTTCCAGCGCAAACAGGGCGCCGGCAATCGGTGTATTAAATGAGGCGGCAATCCCTGCCGCCGCTCCGCAGCCGATCAGGATACGCAGTTGTTGCTCGGTCAAGCCCAAACGCTGGCCTATTTGCGATCCTATCAGAGCGCCGAGCGCAACCGACGGCCCTTCTCGACCGAGGCTGGCACCGCCGCCCATAGACAGAGCCGCACCTACCAGTTCCGTCCCCAGCAGGCGCGTACGCACACGCCCTCTGCGTTCAACCATATCGGCCAGTATGCCGGCAATATCACGTAATTCATCGCCGAGCTGAAAGCGCACGGTAACCAGCCCGACAATTAAGCCGGTGATGGTGGGCGCCAGCAGATAGATGTACCAAGGTAACGTGGCAAATGCCTCTTCCCAGGTGCGCTCTCCAGTCCAGAACAGGCTGACCCATTCGATAGCAAAACGCAGCAACAGCGCCGCATAACCGGATAGAATCCCGATGACAACGGCCAGCAACACCATAAACAGGGTGTCCTGCCCGCGTGTCCACGTCATCATTGTCGATCTTCTTTTCTGCAGCTTATGCCAAAATGCCATCAAACTTCCGTACCCCGTTGCACCAATATTAGCAGGAATGCACCTCTTTGTTAGCGTTGGTAAGATACGGACACTGAAGATCCATGGTCAAAAGCCTTTCACCGTATAGACAAGCAAGCGCCGGTACCCCCGGCGCTTGCTTGTCAGGTTATAAAAATAGACAGATCGAAGGGCTGGTCGGCCATAGTCTGCTTGAGCGTTTTGGCAACCGCATCAAAACCGGTTCGCTCTGGCAAGTGGGTATGACAAAAGACATTGGCCTGATAGCAGAGACACCCAAGAAAATGGGTGCAATCCGGATTATGGTGCTCGCCGACCGCAGTAAATATATCATCGGGAAACAGCCACAGGCGCAATAGCTCCATGCCCGCCTCCGCATGATTGACGCCATAAAAGTTTTCTTCAAACTGAATAAGCGCATCCTGATGCAGATGACCGCTTTCCCGCTCGAAGTAGGAAAAATCCACCCGCATGCCGAGCGCCGCACGCCCGATATCATGCAGCAGACCGGCCATAAAGGAGCGCTCGTGACTACATTGCTGTTCAGCGGGGTCCACGGCTCTGGCTAGCTCCTCACACACAATGGCTACGCCAAAGGCATGCACCCAGAATGATCGGATATTGACCATGCCGGTCGGCAGAATCATACCATACATCAGCGACATGGCGGTGGCGATATGCACAGTTTCTCTGGAACCAATGCGGGCAATAGCGATTGAGAGCTCTCCAATGGGCGTACGTGTGGGATTATAGGCAGGGGAATTGGCGCATTTCAGAATCATGGCCGTGGTGGCCTGATCCGAACGGATAACCCTGGCCAGATCCTGCGTCCCTGAATCAGGATCCTGCGCCACTTTCTGAATTTTGACAAAACGATCAGGCAGCGATGGCAGGTCATCGCTGAATTTCAACAGTTCGAGGGTGGATTCCCGATCAAAGCCCGAATTCGTCATAGTCAGTATGTTAGCAATTTTCGAGCCATATGCCAGCTCTGGGGCGGGCTGTCGTGATCAGCGCATGGCTGCATGGCTGATCCACGCATCATCCGGCAGCAGGATGGCTGCTGTTTTGACGCCTTTCGTCAAAATTCTGTTCATAACTGTAACCGGTGGTTAAATGTGAATCGCTCTGCCTTCGGAATCAAGGACTGCCTCGTGAATCATCTCGGACAGGGTGGGGTGCGGAAACATATGATGCGCGAGTTCCGCTTCTGTCGTTTCCAGCGTGCGGGACAGTTGCAGCGTGACGATTAGCTCTGTGGCCTCAGCGCCAACAATATGGGCGCCGACCAGTTCGCCTGTTTCAGCATGGAAAATGGTTTTAACCATACCCTCGGTTTCAGCCAGGCTCATGGCCTTGCCGTTGGGGGCATAACTCATGCGCCCGATTTTGACCGGAATACTCTCATCAGCGCACTGCTTTTCGGTTTTACCGCATGAGCCGACCTGCGGCTGACAGTAGGTACAGCCGGGTACGTTGTCGTAATCAACTTTGTGCGGATGCTTGCCGGCAATGGCTTCCACGCAGACCGTACCTTCATGGCTGGCTACATGCGCCAGCGCAGGCGCGCCGACCACATCGCCGACAGCATAGACACCCGGATGATCGGTACGATACCAGTCGTCCACTTCAATCGTATTGTGCTCCACTTTCATCTGCGTGTTCTCAGCGCCGATAGCATCAGTATTGCCGAGCACGCCTACAGCCACCAGGCAGATATCGCCCTCAATGCTTTGCTGCTTGCCTCTGACCTCATACTCGACCACGGCCTTGCCATCAATATTGGCTGCTTTTGATACCATGGCGCCGGTAACTATTTTGATACCCTGTTTCTTGAAACTGCGCTCGACCACTTTGGCAATCTCATGATCTTCCAGCGGCAGGATTTGTTCGGCTGCCTCAACAACGGTTACCTCAGAGCCCATGGCATTGTAGAAATAGGCGAACTCCATGCCGATAGCGCCGGAACCGATGACGACCAGCCGTTTTGGTGTTTTTCCCGGTATCAGCGCCTGTTTGTAGGTGATCACCACTTCATTATCGACGTCCATGCCGGGGAAGGCGCGCGCGTGCGCGCCGGTGGCGACAATCACATGTTTGGCAGTGATCTGCTTTGTCTTCCCATCGGCATGCTTAATCATCAGTCTGTTACCGGTCTCAAAATTCGCATAACCGGCTATGTGTTCGATCTTGTTTTTCTTGAACAAAAAGCCGATACCCTTGTTCAGCTTATCTGAAATCTTGCGTGAACGGCTGACCACCTTGGCGATGTCCGGGCTTGCGGCAGAAACACCCAGTCCCAGCTCATCACCATGCTGATTAATCACATGCACCAGCTCAGCCGTTCTCAGCAAGGCCTTGGTCGGGATGCAGCCCCAGTTCAGGCAGATGCCGCCCAGATGGGTGGATTCGATACAGGCTGTTTTCAGACCCAGTTGGGCAGCACGAATGGCTGCTACATAGCCGCCTGGACCAGCACCGATCACCACCAGATCATACTCGCCATCAGCATTGAACAAACCGGCAGGCTTGAACTTCAGGTTCACTTCTTTCTCTGCATCGTGCACGGCATGTCCAATGACTGCCGCTGATTGCGCATCGGGTGCTGCTTCAGCGGCCAGTTCAGCAGCTTCTTCCACCGGTTCATCTTCTGAAAACTCAGCCAGCGTACCTTCCGGCATATAGTCAGCGGGAATCTGCTCGCCATCTTCGGCAATAACGGCAATCGGCGCGCCAACAGGCATCACGGAACCTTCAGGCGCCAAAATACGGTACATCACGCCTTCATCTACCACTTCCATTTCCATGGTTGCCTTGTCAGTTTCGATTTCGGCCATAACTTCGCCGGACATCAGCTCATCACCTTCCTTCTTCAACCAGCGGGTGATCTTGCCTTCGGTCATGGTTGGCGACAGCTGGGTCATAAATACATCAATCGGCATGGGTGTTCCCCTCTAAAAACTTTTACCGAAAAGATACAGAGGCCGCTGAGAGGATTATAAAATGAAAACTCTGCGGCCTCTGCATCTCTGCGGTGAATATCTAAATCAATACACTGGCCGGAGACTCAATGTGTTTCTTCAGGGCGGCCATGAATTCAGCGCCGATGGCACCATCCACAACACGGTGGTCGCAGGAGAGTGTCAGTGTCATCATCTTTTTCACAAGCACAGCGCCATTTTCAGCAGCGACACGCTCTTCGGTAGCGCCGACCGCCAGAATCGCGCCTTCGGGCGGATTGACGATAGCAGCAAATTGAGCGATACCGTACATACCCAGATTGGAGATGGAGAACGTACTGCCCGAATACTCTGCCGGCTTGAGTAGGCCCTCACGGGCACGACCGGCCAACTCTTTCACTTCCTCTGAGATATCCACAATACTCTTTTGCTCGGCGAAACGGATAACCGGAGTGATCAAGCCGCCATCAATGGCGACAGCAACAGAGATATGCGCATGTTTGTGCATCAGAGTATGCGTATCCGTCCATGCGGCATTGGCTGCCGGCACATCCGCCAGCGCCCTGGCGACGGCTTTGATGATAAAATCGTTGACGCTGAGTTTGAACGCGCCATCTACCGCAGCATTGAGTTGGGCGCGCAGATCCATCAGCCGATCCATGGCTACATCCAGACTCAGATAGAAGTGCGGCACATGCTGTTTAGATTCAGACAAGCGGCGCGCTATGGCTTTGCGCATCATTGAGTTTTCGATGCGCTCGAATTCATCTTCATGATAAGGCAACGGGCCGGCAGGCAGCGGCCTGACCGGCAGTGGCATGGTGGTGGCAGCGCCACCGATATTGAGACCGCGACGCATGGCCTGTTCGATATCGGACTTGACGATACGACCGTTCGGACCGGAACCGGCAATTGCTGCCAGATTAATACCCTTTTGTCCGGCCAGCCTGCGCGCCAGCGGGCTGGCCTTGATACGACCAGCGGGGCCGGGCACAGCCTGCTCCCGGACGAGCGGGGCAGGCGCCGCCACTACGGGCGGACTCTGAGCCGGCGCTACCTCATGCTGGGCTGTAGCCGTAGCTGGTTCACCCGCTTCCGGCTGATAATCAGCCGGAACATCTTCACCATCCTCAGCAATAACGGCAATGGCAGCGCCGACCGCCACGGTAGCGCCCTCAGCGGCAATGATGCGATGCAGAATACCCTCATCCACCACTTCCATCTCCATCGTTGCCTTATCGGTTTCAATTTCCGCCATCACATCGCCGGAAATCAGCGTATCGCCTTCCTTCTTCAGCCAACGGGCAATTTTCCCTTCGGTCATCGTTGGCGACAGTTGGCTCATAAATACATCAATCGGCATACTTCACCTCTGCAAGCTTAACCACGAAGCGATCGAATGAAAGCAACGCGGCCTTCGTGTCGAAAAAATATCAAATCAGGCACGACTGCACGCCACGCGGGCAGCTTCTACAATATCAGCCACGCTGGGGACGGTCATCGCTTCCAGATTCGCCGCATAGGCCATCGGCACATCCTTGCCGGTGACCCGGATGACCGGCGCATCCAGATCATCAAAGCCCTTTTCCATAATACGGGCGGCAATTTCAGCGCCAATGCCAGCAAAGCGCCAGCCTTCTTCCACCGTCACTACGCGATTGGTCCTGGCGACCGAGGCCAGGATCGTAGTTTCATCCAACGGGCGGATGGTGCGCGGATCAATAACTTCAGCATCAATGCCCTGCCCGGCAAGCTCGCTTGCCGCAGCCAGTGCGAAGCCGGTCATACGCGAGTGCGCAACTATGGTGACATCCTTGCCTGTGCGCTTCACATCGGCTTTGCCCAGCGGAATGATATAGTCGCCTTCCGGCACAGTGTCGACATCGCCGTAATTAATCTCGTTCTCAATAAAGACCACCGGATCGTTATCGCGAATCGCGGCCTTGAGCAGACCTTTGGCATCAGCCGGATTAGACGGCATGACGACCTTCAGACCCGGCACATTGGCCAGCCAGTTTTCCAGGCTCTGGGAATGCTGGGCGCCCACGCGGGCAGCTGAACCGCCGGCACCGCGGAATACCATCGGCACGCTATACTGACCGCCGGACATATACTTCATCTTGGCGGCCGCATTGACAATCTGGTCGAGTGCCAGAATAGCGAAGTTCCAGGTCATAAACTCAACAATCGGGCGCAAGCCAGCCATGGCCGCGCCCACGCCGAGACCGGCAAAACCCAACTCGGTAATCGGCGTATCGATTACCCGCCTGGAGCCGAACTTGTCGAGTATGCCCTGGCTGACCTTGTAAGCGCCGTTATATTCAGCCACCTCCTCACCCATCAGGAACACGCGCTCATCGCGTTCCATTTCCTCACACATGGCCTGATTCAGTGCTTCACGATAGGTTATTTTCATCGTCAACTCACCTTATCCGCATAGGGGTAAGCGCCTTTGATCGGGTCGCTGTATACATCTGTCCACAACTCGGTCGCATCCGGCTCAGGCTGCGCTTCAGCTGCCTTGGCAATCGCCACCACTTCCTTCTTGATATCCCTGTCTGTCTGTTTGAAGCTATCTTCCGTAGCCAGCCCTGCTTCGATCATTTGCGCCTGCAGGCGGGCAATCGGATCACGACCGGTGCGCCACTCATCCACTTCAGCACGGGTTCGATACGTAGCCGGGTCGGACATCGAATGGCCGCGATAGCGGTAGGTTATGGCTTCGACCAGAATCGGGCCTTCGCCGGAGCGGGCGTGGGCAATGGCCTCGCGCATCTTTTTTTCAAATTCCAGCACATCCATGCCGTCGATTTTCATGCCGGGTATGGTGAAAGAGATGCCTCGCTTGAATAAATGGGTTTCAGCCGAAGCGCGCTCCAGCGACGTGCCCATAGCATACTGGTTATTTTCCACCACAAAGACAATCGGCAGCTTCCACAGCGCAGCCATGTTGAAGGACTCATACACCGCCCCCTGATTGATGCTGCCATCACCCATAATACAGATAGTGACGCGTCCGTCGTTGCGATACCAGCTGGAAAAGCCAAAGCCCAGTCCTATCGGCACCTGCTCGCCAACAATGCCGTTACCGCCGGCAAAATTTTTACTGCTATCGAACATATGCATCGAGCCGCCCTTGCCTTTGACGATGCCGCCCTTGCGACCAAGCAATTCAGCCATAACAGCTGTAGGATCAGATCCACGGGCCAGAACATGGCCATGGTCACGGTAGCTGGTCAGCATATAGTCAGTCGCTTCGGTAGCCTGATGGAGGCCCACGCATACTGCTTCCTGTCCATTACAGAGGTGGCAGAAGCCACCGATCTTTTTCAGACCGTACATCTGGCCCGCTTTTTCTTCAAAACGGCGGATAAATAACATGGAATCATGCAGCCTATGCAGGGTGTTCTCACCATAGAACACGCCTTCGCGCATGATACCCTCGCCCTGCTTCTGCTGTGCAGACATGACACCCCCGGAAAAATTACTGATGACGAATGATGCCTCAGGCCCGCTTCCCCAGCAACCGGCAACAACTGTGTGGTCTTTTTATCGGGCATGAACCGAAACATTTCTCAGGTAAACCAGTCCCTGGCAGAATCTATGAAGGCTACGCATTCTTTTTCCAGAACAGTATCCATAACCATACCAGACCGACAACGAGCATCACCGATGAAAGCAGCATACCCATGGTGATCGGTCCGAACAGGAAGCCCAACTGGACATCGGGCTGTCGGAATTCCTCGGAGATAATACGTGCGATGGCATAACCGGTAAGAAACACGGCCACGCGTGCACCAGCCGGCCAGTTGCGTTTGCGCAGACTCCATAAGACGGCAAACAGAACAATGCCTTCCAGTGTCATTTCATACAATTGGCTGGGATGGCGCGGTTCGGGGCCTGCGCCCGGGAAAACCATGCCCCAGGGCATCGTGGTGACACGCCCCCATAACTCGCCATTGATAAAATTGCCCATACGACCGAACATTAGTCCCAGCGGCGCGACAGTGAAGAAGCGGTCGGCCAGTTCCAGGAAAGGCAGATCATATTTACGACAATACCACCAGCCGGTGATAATCGGCCCGACCAGACCACCGTGGAACGACATGCCGCCCTGCCAGACATAGAATATTTTCAGTGGATGATGCATGTAATAGGGTAAATTATAGAACAGCACATAGCCAATGCGCCCGCCAAGCACGACACCGAGAATCAGGGCCGTGAACAGGCCTTCGTAAGCCTGCGGGGTTACACGTGTCTGCCATAGCCCTGCCTGTTTCAACTGCAGGCGAACCAGATACCAGGTTGAGGTAAATCCGGCGATATACATCAGCCCGTACCAGTGTATGGCCAAAGGGCCAAGTTGGATGGCGACAGGATTGATATGCGGCCAGTGCAACATCAGGAAAACGCCCACAGCAGCAGTGTACCGAACAGGATGCGGTAGACACCAAAGGCAACAAAGGTAAAGCGATCAAGAAATTGAATGAACAATCGCATCACCAGCCAGGCTGAAACAAAGGCAAGCACAAAGCCTGTTAGCAGCGGCGCGAAATCCGTGCCAATGAAATCCTGATAATGTCTGAATAGATCAAAGCCGCTGGCGGCGATCATGACCGGCAGAGCCAGCAGAAAGGAAAATTCAGCACTGGCCTTGCGACTCAAGCCGACCAGGAGAGCGCCGATAATGGTTGCGCCGGCCCGGCTGGTGCCGGGGATCAGAGCGAATACCTGGGCAATGCCGATCCACAACGCCTGGCGATAGCTTACATCCTCGACCCGCTGCACCGGGTAGACCTTATTCCGGTGCATGTATTCCACGATAAGAAAAATAATGCCGCCAACGATGAACATGACGGCAACGATTTCTACCGTAAATAGAGCCTTGACTTGTTTATGCAACAGCAGTCCGACCGCGCCGACAGGAATAAAAGCCAGGATTACTTTTTTCCACAGTTCCAGATGAGCGAGGGTGAATCTGTCACGGTAATTCGCCACCACAGCCAGGATGGCCGCCAATTGGATGATAACTTCAAAGGCCTTATTTTCCCCGTTTTGCGGGATACCCATCCACTGGCTGGCTACAATCATGTGACCGGTAGACGAAATAGGCAGAAATTCGGTAACACCTTCAATCAACCCCAGAATGATCGCGTGTAGTATATCCATTGTTAACATTCCTCACATTGTTCCGGTATATATTGTGATAACTTCATCATTATTTGATGCGGCGATACCCTACGTGATGTTTTTTCGAAACAACACTGCTACGCTGGCGCGGTTATAATCCGGCCGGATTGACCAGGACGGCGCTGAATCAACCAGCGCATCCGGAATCGGGCTACATATATGCAGCCCCAACGAGGAAACCCATGAAAATATTTTTTTGCCGACTATTCCTATGGCTGGATCGGCTGCGCCGTATTCTGCTCAATGGACTGTTCGTGCTCATTATTGTGGCTGGCATCGCCGCGCTGCTGGCTATGCGGCACAAAGTGCCCGATAAAGCTGTATTGGTTCTCGATCCGACCGGTCAGATTGTCGAGCAAGTGAAATTACCTTCGCTGGTGACACTGCCGCTGACCGACGGGGTCGCGATGAACCAGACTCGCGTGCAGGATCTGGTTGCGGTCATTCGACGGGCGGCGAGCGATAAGCGCATTCGCCTGATGGTACTCAAACTGGATGCGATGGGCCATACTTCACTACCGATACTGCAGGAAGTGCACCACGCCATTGAGGACTTCCGGGCTACCGGCAAGAAGGTGATTGCCGTAGGTCCCAACTACACGCAGGGCCAGTATTATCTGGCCGCGACGGCCGATACCGTATTTTTACATCCGATGGGCTATGTCGGCATTGAAGGATTCAGCATCTACCGCGATTATATCCGTGATGCGCTGGATAAATTGCATATCCGTGCCGAGGTATTTCGTGCCGGTAAATACAAGGCGGCCGTTGAGCCGCTGCTGCGCAATAATATGTCCCCTGCCGACCGTGAAGCGAATCGCGTTCTGCTCACCAGCCTGTGGGGCAGTTATCTAAATGATATTGCTCGGATGCGTAAGCTGAGTACGCAGCATTTACAGGATGTGCTTGATGCGCCGGGCAAATATCTGGCTGAACACCATGGCAATCTGGCCGAACTGGCCAAGGCGGAAGGTCTTGTGGATGTACTGGCGGACCGCGGCACCATTGAAGACTATATTGGCGGCCTCATGGGTATTAAAAAAGGTGAATACCGGGCAATTTCTTTCCGTGATTATTTACAGGCTGCTGTTAATGAAAAGGATGATACACATGACAAGCAGATAGGTATTATCACTGCCAGCGGCATGATCCTCGACGGCGAACAGCCACCCGGCAATGTCGGCAGCCAGTCCATGCTCGACATGCTGAGACAGGCGCGGCTGGATGACTCTATTAAGGCGGTTGTGCTGCGTATCGACAGCCCGGGCGGCAGCGCGCAGGCATCAGAAGTCATCCGCACGGCAGTGATGCGGTTGCAGAAAGCGGGCAAGCCTGTGGTGGTATCCATGGGGGGCGTTGCGGCTTCCGGCGCTTACTGGATGGCGACGCCGGCGAACGAAATATGGGCGGCGCCTACCACCATTACCGGTTCCATCGGTGCCTTCGGCGTGATGCTGAATGTCCAGCAGGGACTGGAAAAGCTGGGTATACACAGCGATGGGCTGGGTACCACGACGATAGCTGGCGGCTTGCGCATGGATCGCGCCATGCCGCCGGAGTTGACACGCGTGATGCAGTTGACCATTGCCAATGTATATCAGCGTTTTTTACATGTTGTCGCAACCGGTCGAAAGATGGACGTAAACCGGGTGGCTGAAATTGCTCAAGGGCGAGTATGGAGCGGCGTGGATGCAAAGCGGCTGGGCCTGGTGGATCATCTGGGCAGTTTTGATGATGCGGTAAAAGCTGCAGCCAGACTGGCCGGACTGGGCGACAACTATGGGCGCAAGTGGGTCAGACTACCGCATGGATTGGGTGAAATATTACTGGCTAAATTTCTCGGCAAAGCCGATGCCATGTTTCCCGGCGTAAGCCAAAGTATGGGCTATATGTTGATGGCAAACCCTTTGATGACCAGTTCGTTAAGGCCTTCTTTGGCATCATCGGCGGCGCTGTCGCCTGTCGCCCTGAGGCAGTATGCCGGGTGGTTGGGGCTGTCACTGCATCAGCCGGGCGCACTGGCGCTGAGCAATTTGCGCGTAGAATGAAAAAAATCGTCAGCGGCGGTCAGACAGGCGTGGACCGAGCGGCTCTGGATGCCGCCATGGCACTGAATATCCCGGTTGGCGGCTGGTGTCCACGCGGCCGACGGGCGCTGGATGGTGAAATTCCTGAGCGTTATCCGCTGATAGAAACGCGTGGTAAAGGCTATCAGATGCGCACCAAATGGAATGTGCGCGACAGCGATGCGACGTTGATTGTTTGTCATGGCGAGCCAGGCGGCGGTACGGCTCTGACCGTGCGATATTGTCAAACCCTGTCAAAACTCTGTTTTATCTGTCGCCTGCAGGATGGACGCAGAGCTGCCCCTGCCGATTGCGAGTTGCTGCCATGGCTGGCCGGGCACCGCGTGGCTGTACTCAATGTGGCCGGGCCGCGTGAGAGTAAAACCTATCCGACGTACAGACCGGCATATGCGTTGCTTAGCGAGCTGTTTCGTCAATGGAAACAGGAATCAGTCTCGGAACACGGACAGCTTTTCGCCCGCACAAGAGGTTCGCAGAGAACATCTAATGACTGACGTACGCTGTATCGGTCATACGTCATGGGATATTGCTATGGCGATTGGCCGTCAGCCTGATGCCGATGAAAAACTGGTGGCCGATGTCATGCAGCTCTGCGACGGCAGCCCGTGCCGTAGCCTGTGTGGTGCGATTGGGTGGCAGCGCTGTTTTTTGCGGTCATCTGTGGGGCGCGTCATGTTCGGCGAGGCTCATCTGCATGAGTTGGCGGCCAGCGCAGTGAATCATCTGCTGATGGAACAGCCCGGCGAGACGGTTAACAACAAATTTTAAATACGGGAAATGAAATGCGGAGAACAAGCGTGAGTGATTCTTATTTTACATCCATGAACCCGGCCAACGGGCAAATGATTGCCTCGTATGGACAGGATGATGCCGCAGCCATTGAGCGCAAGCTGACCGGAGTCTGCGCTGCTCAGCCTGCCTGGGAGCGACAGGGCGCAGCTCATCGCGCCGCCAGCCTCCTGCGACTGGCTGATGCACTGGATGCCAATATCGAGACGCTGGCATCTTCGATGGTGCTGGAAATGGGTAAGCCGATTCAGCAGGCGCGGGCCGAAGTGAAAAAATGCACCGCCCTGTGTCGCTATACGGGCGAGTACGGCCCTGCCGGATTACAGGCACAGCACGTGGATATGGATGGCCGGCAGGCACTGGTGCGTTTCGATCCGCTGGGTTGCTTACTGGGCATCATGCCGTGGAATTTCCCTTACTGGCAAGCGCTCCGACTGGCTGTGCCGACGTTGCTGGCCGGCAACGCAGTGCTGATCAAGCCAGCGCCAAACGTGCATGGCAGCGTGGCTGGGCTACTGAACCTGTTTCATCTGTCAGGGATCCCGGTTATTGAAAACCTGTATGCCAGCGAGACGCAGACAGCGGCAGTGATTGCCGATCCTCGCATCGCCGGGGTATCGCTGACCGGCAGCCGCCGTGCCGGTCGGGCTGTGGCGGCGCAAGCTGGGCGGTTCCTGAAGAAATGCGTGCTGGAGTTGGGCGGCTCCGATCCCTATCTGGTGCTTGCCGATGCTGATGTGATGCTGGCCGCTCGGCGCTGCGTGACCGGTCGCTTTAATAATACCGGCCAGACGTGCATTGCGGCCAAGCGCTGGATTGTTGTCGATGCCGTCTATGATGTATTTCGAAGCGCCGCATTGGCGCTGCTAGCGGCGTTCAAAACGGGTGATCCCATGGCGGATGATACGGACTTGGGCCCGATGGCGCGGGTGGATTTACGCGCTTCGCTGCATCGGCAGGTAGAGCAGAGCATCAAGGCCGGTGCCAGTTGCGCCTTGGGCGGTTTCATACCCGAAGGTGCAGGTTGTTATTATCCACCGACCTTGCTAGAGGGTGTCA
>Ga0256829_1001437_pt1 | contig 19613 bp, 21 predicted proteins | sample 131447metaG_FD_185979 | JGI IMG/M metagenome (GOLD analysis project Ga0256829, IMG submission 185979) | Hydrothermal vent microbial communities from Lau Basin, Pacific Ocean - 131-447 | ecosystem: Environmental > Aquatic > Marine > Hydrothermal vents | place: Pacific Ocean: Lau Basin | collected...
AGTGTTGGTTTTGTATTTCAAGATTATGCACTATTTCCAAATATGAGTGTAAAAGAAAATCTACTTTTTGCAAACAAAGATGAGAAATTAGCCTCTAAACTTTTAAAGATGACAGAGTTTGAGCAGCTAAAAGATACACTTCCAACAACTCTCTCAGGAGGTCAGCAGCAAAGAGTTTCTATATGTCGAGCTTTGATGCGAAAACCAAAGATTTTACTTCTTGATGAGCCTCTCTCGGCTTTAGATATACAGATGAGAGAAAAGCTACAAGGCGAGATACTAGAACTTCACAAAACTTTTAAAACTACAACGATTATGGTGAGCCATTCTCCAAATGAGATATATAAAATGAGTGATTTTGTAGCATTGATTGAAGACGGAAAAGTAAAAAAATACGGAAGCCCAAAAGAGATACTCCTAAAAACCAGTGGAAGTCAAAAATTTTCCTTCAGAGGAAGAATCTTAGATATATATAAAGCAGATGTTTTAAGTGTCGCAGTTATCGCGATAGATAACCAAATAGTAGAGATAGTGCTTGATTCAAATGAAGAGAAAATTTTAAAAGTGGGGAACAGCGTAAGAGTAAGCACAAAGGCCTTCTCTCCTGTTGTGACAAAGGTTTGAAATAACTAAAATGCAGCGGTCATATACTGCTGCATTTTAGAACTAAATTATTTTCTACCAAACTACACTTGGAACTGAATCAGGTGCATGTGTAGGCAATCTATACTTGATAAAAGCATGATTTGTTGCTGCGTGACAATCATTACATCCTTGCTCAGCAGCAGCATAGTGAGCTGCAAATGAATTCCAGTCTTTTGCTTTTATGTCAGCCAAGATTGGATCAAGATATGTGTGCTCAAATGCTTTTAAAGCTTCAGCATGTCCTGGTCTAGTTATTTCACCAACTTCTTGAATTTCTGTTTGCTCTTTTACTTCATAGTTAGCCAAGCCCCAGTTTCCAGCTTTTGCAGCATAGTACGCTAGATAAAATCTATGGCCATACTCAATCATAACAGTACCTAAACCTGGTGTGATATCTGCAATTTGACCTAAAGTCATGTTTTTGTTGTGTTTTGTAGGAACAACTTGATCGTTCATATTTTTTGCATTTGCACCAACACTTGCAAATAAACCAATAACCGCCGCAGACAATAATAGTTTTGTCAATTTCATTTCTAACTCCTTTTAAGTTTGATAATGAAATTCTACACCTATTTAGTTTAAGGTTTATTTAAGTTTAAATTAACTTTTATTAAGGTTTAACCTTAGTTTTATTAATTTTTGTTAATATACTCCTTATGAACATACTTATCATAGAAGACGATAAAAAGATAGCAAACTACTCCAAAGAAGGTTTTGAAGAAGAAAACTTTGTCGTAGATTTAGCATACAATGGTGAAGACGGATTAGAGCTCATCAAAACCAATACATATGATGTAATCATACTAGATTGGATGTTGCCCGGAATCGATGGTATAGAAGTATGCAAAAGATTGCGTGAATTTAAAGTGATGACACCTGTCATCATGCTCACAGCAAAAGTTTTCATAGAAGATAAAGTGCTTGGTCTAAACAGTGGAGCAGATGACTATATGTCAAAGCCATTTTACTTTGAAGAACTTTTGGCGAGAGTAAATGCTCTTGTGCGAAGAGTCTCTTATGTCTCTAGCCCAAACATAAAGATAGCTGATCTTGTTTTGGATTTTCATAAAAGAGAAGTTTCAAGGGCTGGCAATCTAATAGAATTAACCCCAAAAGAGTATAGCATATTGGAATTATTAGTCAAGCATAGGGGCAAGGTAGTAAAGATAAAAACTATAGTAGGAGAGCTTTGGGAAAATGATGATGATGTGAGTAGCAATATTATCAATGTATATATGCATCATTTAAGGCATAAAATTGACAATGATTTTGATTTAAAGCTTATAAAAACAGTCCGTAAACTTGGCTTTAGGATTGATTCTTAAAGTTTATATATACTTTAGTGCCAAAGTCTGGCTTACTATTTACTCTTATTTTTGCTTTATGTATCTCTATAATTTTTTTAACCATAGATAAGCCTAGGCCATAACCTTTTATGTGCTCTTTGCCTGGGGGATTTATCCTGTAAAATTCATCAAATATCATCTTTAGTTTATCAAGCGGTATTCCTATGCCTTCATCTGCTACTATAAAAACTGATTTTACTAAGGATATGGTGACAACTTTTCCACTTGGGGTATATTTTATAGCATTATCTACAAGATTTGAAAGTAAAATTTTTAGCAAAGTTGGTTCAGCTTGGATTTTTAGATAATCAAGTGTGCCTATATCTAAAGTAACTTTTTTGTTTTTGGCTACGATGGAGTACTCCTCAAAAACTTCCAAAACGATTCCATCAACTGCTACACTTTTAAAGTTATCTCTTATATTCATATTTTGCATTCTAGTGAGCAAAAGCAGGTTGCTTACCATATCTTGAAGATATACTATTTCGGTGTCTATAGCACGGAGTGTATGCCTACAATCTTCTAGTTTATTGTCCTTTTTTAATGCTACATGTATTTGCAATCTCAATGCAGTTAGAGGTGTTTTTATCTGATGAGATGCATTTGAGCTAAATCTTTTTATATTTTCATATGATTCATTTAATCTTTCTACTAATTCCAATTTAAATATTCCCAATGCTTTGATGGAAGCTAAAGCGATAATCAATGCACAAAGTCCACGAAGTGCTTGGACAGGAAAGTGAAAAGTGTCTAAAAAACTTTGTGTGTTTATGATATCTCCAGGAAAGTATGAAATCTTATCCACTACAATCCCAGAAAATAGTGCATAAGCAGCAAAGGCACCACCAGAGATTTTAAAGTAAAGCCTTAGTTTTTTTATATTTTCACTCTTTTTTAAAGATTCCCCATAGTGAAATAAACCACCACCTAGTAAAAATGCGCCCCAAAAACCATATGTGTATCTTATAGCAGCGTTTATTCCGCTTATAGTAGGGTGTAAATATATCAAAAACAGTAAACTGACACTACTAAAAGTATAAATCGCAGGTGGAAAATAGAATTTGTATATTATATGCTCTTTAAGTTGTTTTTTTAATTTTGATTTTAAAAAACTTTTTCGTATGACAAACCGTGAAAATTCAAATAAGAAGACATATGAAATAAGAAGCAAAAATGATTGTAGATAATTTAGATATACAAATTTTACATGTGGATGTATGTACTCAAAAAGACTTATCCAATCCTCAAAAGCATGTGATATCGCAAAAACACCAAGAAGCCATATCTTATTTGCAAAAAAGTATTCGCTTTGTCTTGGTCGCGCAAAAAGAACAGAAACTCCTAAAACAAAAAATGACAGCCCATATACAAAGAGCAATATCTCCATACTCTCTTGTTCTAATGAAAACATTACTAAACTCTCCTTTTTACAACTCTTTTCTCTCTTGCATATTTCATTTCATTTTTAAAATATTCTATGATTTTTGTTTGTAGCAAATATGTATCTTCATCCGTGTGATTGTCTTTTACTAAAAATTTTTTGAGATGTCTGATGTTTATCTTGCTTATAAATCTAGGATTTAGCCTTATCTCTTTGTTTATATCTTTTATCAAAGAGTCTATATTTAAGCTTTTGATTTCTATGATTTTATCTACATACTCTTTTGTTGTTTCTACTAAAACATTTATTCTATAAGGGTCTTTATATATCTCTTTTGCGATTTCTTTTAGTATTTTATATTCAATATCATCATCTTTTCTATTTGAAGCTATCATTGAGGCAAATACTTTTGCTCGAAATTCTAAAGATTTGTGGTGAAATATAAACAATTCTCGAAAAAGGGATAAAAATTTTGCCTTAAAATCAAAAAACAAACTCTAAAAGCTTTTCAATACTTTTTTAAGTTTTTCAGCCTCACTTGTTTGTTTGATTTTGTCTTGGTGGATTATATCATCAACATATACGATACCATCATAATAGTCAAAATCATCATTGTCACTTACTCTCAAGCTCGACCCGCTCGCAGAAACACCCACAAACGCGCCACTTCTTTTTCCAAAAGATTTTATGTCTGCTGCCATCTTTTCATCTGTTTTAACAGCTACTCCAACACCTTTCGCAAAAATTACAGCACCAGCATCTAAGCCTAAAGTCGTTTTACCAAGAGATAAGTCGTCCAAGCTCCTATCTGTCTTAAATATCATGACTATGTCAGTTGATTCGAAGCCAAGTTGCATACCAAAGCTAAGACCATGGAGCTCCATAAATATAGGCTCACTCCACTCCCCATTTGGAAGCTTAACAGACATAACTCCTTCGCCCATTTTTGCCCCTACGAAAAAAGCACTTTTCATCGTATTTGGAAAAACAGCTATGGCTCTTGCATTTTTTAAAACCTCTTTTGTTATGCCAGTATCTGGTTTGCTAAATACCTCTTTTAGTATTTTTGTTGAAGTTAAAATTCTTCTTTCTTGAGCCAACCCAGCATTTAATATAGTTGTAAAAAAGAAGCATGAGAGTAAAATTGACACATATAATTTTTTCATAGTTTTCTCCTAAATGTAAAATTCTTTAAACATTATACCTATTTTTAGAAAAATTTTGTAATTTATTGGTATAATACTCCATCTTGTCAACTAATTATTTTTTTTGGAGTTACCATGGAAGATAAAAACAATTACAAAGAACTTGCAACTATCGCAAAAGATTTTTCTCTTTTATATATCGAGGATAACCCTGGACTTCAAAAACAGGCTAGCAAAATATTTAATAAATTTTTCCCAAAAGTGCTTGTAGCGCAAGATGGAGAAGAAGGTTTAAACCTTTATAAAAAATACTCTCCAGATATAGTCGTATCTGATATAAAAATGCCAAAGATGAGTGGCTTAGAGATGGCAAAAAAGATAAAAGAGATAGACAATGATGCGCGTATAATTATAACTTCGGCATTTGATGAAAAAGAGTATCTTTTGGAATCCATAGATATAGGTGTTACAAAATACCTAAAAAAACCAATTCCCCTAAATGAGCTTATTGGTACACTCATAAATGTTATAAACACCCTAAATGAAGACAAAGATAAAAGATTGTTTGAACACTATACGAAAGATGCTTTTGAGTATCAAGACCATATACTTATCTTTATAGAACACGATAAATCTTTGATGGCAAATAAAAAATGTTTAGAATTTTTTGCTCAAGAAAATCCTAAAGTTTTCAGAGAATTTTTTGAAAATTTCTCAAAATTATTGTTACCACACGAAAATTTCTTATATGAAAAAGATGGAAAAAATTGGCTAGAAACCATCAAGGAAAAAAGTGGAAATCTGTTTAATGTTAAATTAAAAGATTCTAAAGGCGAAAACAGACATTTTGTTTTGAAAGCTACAAAAATTCCAGATAGAGATGATTGCTATATCTTATCTTTTGATGATATCACGGAGCTAGGACTTCTAGATGAGGAAAATTCAAATCTCAGCGAAGAACAAAGAAAAGAAGAAGATAATATAAGGATGATTAGTCTTTTGCATGTTATCAAAAGAAATAAAACTAAGATAAGGCTTTATAACTCATATAAAGGTTTGTCGATATCAAATACAGGCACTATTGAGGAGGTCATGAGTGACCATATTAATGTAAAAACAACATATCTTCAACAAAGAGCAGTGCATTTAGAGAAAAAGACAACTATAGAATCTGAACTTTTTCCAAAGGCACTCGAGTGTAACTTGGAAAATGTAAATTTTCAAACACAAACTATCGCTTTGAATAAATTTTTATTTGTACCATATCTTCCCTCTATGCAAAAACATGTGCGTGTTATGCCAGAAGCTACTAGCGAAATAGAGGTGTACTTTAACACCATGAAATCACCGATAAATATACAGATGCTCGATATCAGCGTAGATGGTTGTAATCTCTCCTTTGAATCCTTGCCAGCAGGACTGAAAGAAGAAAATGAGTTATCGACAAAAGTAAAATTAGGTTCAAATACTTCACCACTTGAACTTGACATTAAAGCCCAAGTGTTGAGCATAAAAGAGTATAAAAATGAGTTTAGAGCGATAGTCACATATAAATTGGAAACAAAAAAGAAAAAATTACTTGTAGATTATATAGCTAAAAGACAGATGGCTTTGATACGAGAATTTAAAGGATTGGAAAATGCAAAATGAAAAAGTAATCTATGATGATGGAGATCATAAATGCATAGTTTTCAGTTTTGATAATGAAGAAACTGAAGAGAGTTTTTTGGCTGTCAATCAATACCTAATCATACAAAATAAATCAGCTATTTTGATAGACCCAGGGAGCCAATCATCTTATGATGAAGTATTTGACGGAGTTAGTCGATACACAGATATAGACAATCTAAAATATATATTTTATTCTCACCAAGACCCAGATGTTGCAGGGTCTATTGCAAATTGGTCTGTTAGTTGTGGTGCGAGACAGATAGTTCCTAAATTGTGGATGAGATTTATGAGTCATTATGGTTTGATGAATTTTAATAGGATTCTTGCCTTAGAAGATAAGGGTGCGAAGATACATTTTGGTGAGGATTATTTGCATTTTATTCCCGCACATTTCTTGCATAGTCCAGGTAATTTTTCACTATATGATAGTCGCTCAAAAATCCTTTTTAGTGGCGATATAGGAGCTAGTATCACAAGTGTTTATGGTGCAAAAAATCAAAATGTAAATTTTGATGAGATAAAAGAGAACATGGAAGGATTTCACAAAAGATATATGGCTGGAAATAAATTTTGCAAGGCTTGGGTTAAAAAAGCTAGAGAGCATGATGTGCAAATCATGGCACCTCAACATGGTTCACTGCTTAGTGGAGAAGAGTATGAAAAGTTTCTCTCTTGGTTTGAAAATCTGAAGTGTGGTGGAGATTTGATTGATGAGATTTACTAGGGCTTGATATGAAAAAAAAGATTGATATAAAGAGCATAAGACTCAAAACGATGAGTTCGTTTATAGGGTTATTTCTTTTTTTATCTATTTTTTTAATATTTGCTATATTTTATTTTGAAAACAAACTACTAGAGCACAATAATGTAGAGTATGAAAATTTAGTTGATAGTGCTTTGGTGCAAATAACTTTAAAAGAAAAAAGATATTATAACAGTATAATGGAACAAATCCTACTAAATAATGATTTGAAAAAAGCTATTATAACAAAAGATAAACAAAAAACATACAAAATTCTCAAACCAAAATTTGCTCTTTTAAAACATACAAACCAAGTTGTAAGAACCATGAAAATTGTAAAACCAGATGAAAAAGTGTTTTTAAGAGTTAATAGTGAAAGTAAATATGATATTTTATATAAAATAGCCATGCCAATATATTTTGATGGCAGAGATATAGCATCTCTTGAGATTGGCTTGAGCCTAGATAATTTTAAAAAGATTGCAGCCAAAATCACCAATAGCGAAGTTTTTTTATTTGCTAAAATTCAGAAAAAAGAAATATATAAATCTAAGTTTCATATGGATGATTATTATATAGTGGGCAAAACTACGGTAACACAAGACGAAATATTAAAACTATTTCCAGCTAAAATCACTTTATTACAAAATTTTGTTATAAAATATAAAGATAAAACTTATATCTTACATGCAGAGGATAAAAACATAGGAAATTTTAGTAATAAGTTTATTTTTTTGGAAAATGTTAGTAAGGAGCATAGCTATTAAGCTATTATCATAAAATTAATATTATTATTTTTGCCATTCTCTGCCTATTTATACTAGGCATGCTTTTACTTGCTAGATATTTTTTTCTGGACCTTGCTTCAAAACTAAAAAAAATCTATATTTCACACACAAATGAATTGATTAAAAAAGAACTTTATACAAAACAAACTATAGATGCTATGCCAAATATTGTCATGTCGTTGACTGATAAAAAGATTCAAAATGTAAACGAGAGTTTTTTATCTTTTGTGAATTTCCTTTCTCTTGAGGATTTTCAAAAAAAATATGATTGTTTATGTGATATGTTTGTAGAAAAAGATGGATATCTTAGTAAAAATATTGATGATGAGTATTGGGTGGATTTTGTTATGTCCCATCAAGATAAACTTCATTATGCTTTGATAAAAAAAGACGGAAAAGAGCTTATATTTAGAGTGCTGATAAATAGTATTGATTTTGATGAAAAGCTTAGATATGTAGTTATTCTTATAGACGCTACAGAAGCATTTAGAGTTAAAAATGAATTGATAAAGAACCAAGAGTTTTTGATAACCCAATCAAAACAAGCTGCTATGGGTGAGATGATTAGTATGATTGCACATCAGTGGAGACAACCTTTGAGTGTTATTTCGATGTCTGCAAATAATATAATCACTGATATAAAGTTAGAGATGAGTGAGGATAAGCAGATTTTAGATGACATGTCTGATATAGTCGATGTTACAAATTTTTTATCTCATACTATAGATGATTTTAGAAACTTTTTTAAGCCAGATAAAGAAGTTCAAGAGATTTTAATTCGTGAGGCGATAAATGACACTATAAAAATGGTGTCGAAACAATTTGAAACAAAAAATATCGATATTATTTGTAATTATCAAAATAAAACTCCTATTACAACATATGCAAGAGAACTAACCCAAGTGATACTTAGTATATTAAACAATGCAAAAGATGCATATGAGGATATAGAAAGGTCAAAAAAAGCTCTACATGTGCAGACCAAAGAGTATGAAAACAGAGTTCTTATCTCCATAGCTGACAATGCCGGAGGCATAAAAGAAGAGATTTTGGGCAAAATATTTGAGCCATATTTTAGCACAAAAAGAGAAAAGAATGGTACAGGCCTAGGGCTTTACATGAGTAAAACCATAGTGGAAAAACATTTAAGAGGAACCATAAGAGCATATAATGACAAAGATGGTGCAGTTTTTGAAATCATACTTCCTTTGTCTTTTGGTTCTTGGGATAGAAGAGAAAGCGGGGGTGAGACATGAAATTAAGATTTAAAATAACACTAATGGTGACTTCTTTTTCTGTATTGGTTATGTTCTTTATGTCGATTTTTTATGGAAATTATCTACTTCAAGACAGATATAGACAAACAAGTAAAAGGTTACTTGAAAAAAGTTATGATTTGGCATTTTATATAGAAGGTCATTTATTGGATGATTTGAGTGTTGTAAAAACTATACAAAGTGCTCATGAAGTAGAGCAGGAGCTTCTTGTTAGCAATGCTAAATATATAAATCTCTCAAAACAAGAGATAAAAGATAAATTATCAAAACTAAATAAAACATGGATGAGCAAAATTGATAAAAACGACCCTTTTGTAAAGAAATATACCGATAATAAGTTGGCAAATTTCTTAAAAAAACAAAAAAAGGTATCGCCAGGACTTTATGGAGAAATATTTATAACAAACAAATATGGGGCAATGATAGCTGCAACAGGAAAATTGACAACTTTGGAGCATGATTATAAGTATTGGTGGAAAGAATGTTATGCTAATGGAGTGGGCAAAGTATTTTTTGATGACAGGGGATTTGATGATAGTGTTAAGGGCTATGTTATAGGCATCGTTTCTCCTATAAAAAAAGATGGCGAGATTATCGGAATCATAAAGGCAAATATCAATGTCCAATCACTTTTGAGCTATGTTTTAAAAAGATATGATAAAAAGCATGAAGGCATAGCAAAAATTGTTAGAACAAAAGGTTTGATTGTTTATGAAGAAAATACTATACCGTTAAGCGCCAGAGTGCCTAAAAAACTATCTATTTTGCTTAAATCGTTAAAGAGTGGTGTAACTGATATAAAGATATCTAAGCATGAAAAAATAGCCGCGTATTCACCTGTGAAACTTTCACTAAACAGGAAAGATATCATATTTGGCGGTATAAAAAATAGCATAGACCACAAGTTGGGCAATGATGGTGAGATATGGCATGTCGTAATCGAAAAAGATAAAGATACGATTTTCAATAAAGTTTTTGAGGATATGAAAAACCTTATGATTATAGAATTTGGATTTATATTTTTGCTTGCAATTGTACTGTTTTTGATTGTTGATCGCATGAGTGTGCCCTTATATAAACTTTCTCAAATAGTGAAAAAAATAGGGCAAGGAGAAAAAGATATAAAAATAGAGCCAGAGTCTAATGATGAAGTAGGTGAATTGGCTATATCTTTTCGAGATATGCTTAAAAATTTAGATAAAACTACAGCTTCAAGGGATGAATTAAAGCAAGAGATAAAAAAAAGAATTGAAGCACAAAAAGAACTCAAGAAAAAAGATGAACTTCTCATAGCCCAATCGAAACAAGCTGCTATGGGTGAGATGATAGGTATGATAGCTCACCAATGGAGGCAGCCTATCAGCGTTATCTCAATGGCGGTAAATAATATCATGATAGATATAGAATTAGATGGACTCAAAGAAGAAAACATAAAAGAGTGCTCAAATGAGATACTTGAAGAGACAAAATACTTATCCCAAACCATAGATGATTTTAGAAATTTTTTCAAGCCAAAAAAAGAAAAAGAGACGCTTTTGGTGCAAAATCTCTTTGATAATACATATAAAATAGTCGGAAAATCTTTTGAAAATAACGATATAGAATTGAATTTTTCAGGAGATGGGGAACAGAGTATAGCTGTATATGGTAGCGAGCTTTTACAAGTTTTTATAAATATTTTAAATAATGCAAAAGATGCATTGAGAGATACTCAAAGGGTAGATAAAAAAGTAACTATCTCTACATGTAAGAAAAAAAGTAATATAATCTTTGAATTTTACGACAATGCTGGAGGCATCAAAGAAGAGATTATAAGTAAAATCTTTGAGCCATATTTTAGTACAAAAGATGAACAAAATGGAACAGGTCTAGGCTTGTATATGAGCAAAATGATAATAGAAAAACATATGCTAGGGAAGATTTGGGTAGAAAATAGAAGTGATGGAGCCTGTTTTATGATAGAATTACCAATCAATTCAAAGGAAAGCAGTGTTTGATTTAAAAATATTAAAAGATACTTGTAAAGATTTCACGGTTTTATATGCAGAAGATGAAGATGTGCTAAGGTCATCAGTGCAAAATTATCTATCAAAATTTTTCAAATTGGTTGAGATAGCAAAAGACGGTCTTGAGGGTTTGGACAAATACAAAAAAGAACCATATGATTTAGTGATAACAGATATATCGATGCCAAAGATGGATGGCTTAAATATGTCCCTTGAGATAAAGAAGATAAATAAAAATCAAAAAATCATAATAATTTCTGCCTATACAGATAGCGAAAGTTTTTTAAAGTCTATAAAAATAGGCATAGATGGATATATGGTAAAACCATTTGATTATGACCAAATCAATGAAATCCTTTACAAAACTGCTTTGAGTCTTAAAAGTTCAAAAGAGAATGAGATGTTTAAAAATCAACTTTTGGAGATGGTTCAAATCAAGATTGAAGAGAACCAAGAGTTAGAAAAGACAAAAGAAGATAATTATAAAGACGCCCTTTACACACTTGTAGATTTAATTGAACAGCGAGATACTTATACCGGAGGTCATTCGAGTAGAGTTGCTAGGTATTGTAAGATGATAGCCAAGAAACTAAAATACAGCGAAAAAGATATCGGCATTATATATGAAGCTGGCATTTTGCATGATATAGGAAAGGTGGCCATACCAGATAGTGTACTTTTGAAACCAGGAAAGCTGGATGATATCGAGTATAGATTGATGCAAAAACATGTAGATATAGGATATGATGTTTTGATAAAATCACCCATGTTTAAAGACATAGCAAAGATAATGAAAGAACATCACGAAAGAATCGATGGAAGTGGTTATCCAAGAGGTTTGCAAGGAGATGAGATAAGTTTAAGTGGTAAGATTATGGCAGTAGCCGATTCATTTGATGCTATGACAACTAATAGGATATACAAGGTAAAAAAGGATGTAGCCCAAGCACTTGAAGAGATAAAATCTCTAAGCGGTATCAGATTTGATGAGGGAGTTGTAGATGCAGCTCTTGAAGCTCTTAAATATGTAGAGATAAAGCAAAATATAAACCAATTGCCTGTTGATGAGATGGAAAAAGAGAGGTTTTCGTATTTTTATAAAGATCAATTGACAGGAATATACAATGAAAACTATCTTGATTTGGTTTTAAATCAAAGAAGTTTTATGGAAAAATTTCATGTATTAAATATCTTGTTTCTAAAATCTTTTAATTTATACAATAAAAAGTATGGTTGGGTAGGAGGAGATCTTTTTCTAAAAACGATAGCTAGAGCCTTACGAGAAGATTATAAAGATGCACTTATCTTTAGAATTCAAGGTGATGATTTTGCGGTATTGAGTTGTGGTGGGATTGATTTTCACCATGCATATGAGAAATGTGAAAAAAGCTCGATAGAGTGTTCACATATGCAGATTGATTTGCAAAAGCAAGATATAACTTCTGTAAAGTCTTTAGAAAAGTTTATGCAGGAAAAGTGATGTGGTTCAGTGCCAAGAGTATCTCTTCTTCGGTATGCCACTCTTTGCCATCTACGGATTTTGTATTTTCACATTTTATACCATCTACACAACCAAGGCTTAGGATATAATCCATATACTCTTCAACTTCTTCAAATGCAGGCAAGAGCTTTTTTTTCAAAAACTTTTGTATATATGCGATAAATCCATAAGCTCCCCAGTTTGATACAGAAGCGATGATGGGATAGTCAGATGAAGTAGCATTTGGGCTTACATGTAAGACTTTTTTTAGATAATCTCTGAAATTTCCCATTCCTATCTCATTGCCACCATCCCCTATAGCAAAAGTCGGAGCTTTTTTGCCACCCAATGCAAAAAGCTCATCCAAAGGAGCGGTAAATTCTCCGATATCTACACCTCTTGAGTTGAGATATTTGCCCTTTTCATCTTTTCCTAATCTTTCGATAGAGATATGACAGACTGGTTTAAAATCATTTAAAATATTTTGATATATATCATCTTCTAAGCCATTTAGTGGGATATACAAAGTTTTAATATCTCTAAAGTAATCTTGGCAGTATTCATCAGTGATGATGATAGGGGTATAACCTATCTTTTCAAGTGTGCAAGCTAAAAAGTAAGTTCCAAGAGGTCCATCTGTTTCAGGATAACCCTTTACATAAAATCCAGTATATAAAAATACAACACCAAGTTTTAACTCAAGAAAATTTTGCACTGCAATCTTGCAATACTCTTTAGGATATGCCAATGCAAGCTTATCCATACCTCTGGTTGAGTGTTTTAATATGATTTTATCTATGTTTTTATCTTTTTTCATGGTAAAATATTCTATAATTAAAAAGCTTAAAAACAACTACGAGCAAGGAAGTAAAATGGAAGCAAAAGAGCTAAGAAATAAAATAGCTAAAGGTGAGTTTATAAAACCAACTGCAGGATACTGCGAAGGGCATGTGCAGGCGAATATGTTTGTTATCCCAAAAAAGTATGCATCTAGCTTTGAAGAGTTTGCAAAGAAAAACTCAAAAGCTATGCCTTTGCTTGAAGTTGTAAAAGATGGATATCGCACCAAAATTCTAGCCGATGGCGCAAATCTACTAAATGAATTGCCACTTTACAATATAATCGAAAATGGAAAAGTCGTAAAACAAGTTACAAGCATACAAAAGTATTATGATGAAGATTTGGTCTTTTTTCTCATAGGCTGCAGCTTCACTTTTGAAACATCTCTTTTAAAAAGTGGCATAAACTTGCGACATGTTGACCAAGGCGTAAATGTCTCAATGTACAGTACAAATATAAAGTTAAACCCAGTAGATATATGGAATGGTGATATGGTGGTTTCCATGCGCCCAATACAAAAACAAAGAGTGGCAGATGCCTGTGTAGTCACAAGCCACTTCCCAAATATGCACGGAACCCCGATACAAGTAGGCTACCCAGAAATGATAGGCATAAAAGATATAAATAATCCAGAATACGGAGATAGTGTGGAGATAAAAAAAGATGAAATCCCCTTATTTTGGCCTTGTGGCGTAACCCCTCAAAATGTCCTAAGAGATGTAAAACTCCCCTTTGCGATAACCCATGCACCAGGACATATGTTTGTTTCAGATAAAAAAGATGAAGATTATTATATTGATGGAATCAGGGTTTGAATTTTGAATCTCTTTATTCGACACTGCATTCTTGTTTAAATTTTGGAATTTTTAATTGCAAAAAACTAATCTCTTCAAGTATGCCTAATCGGAATTTGTCTAGTGGATTTCTTATGCTGTAATACGCCCATCTTCCTCTTCTGTCAACCTTTATAAATCCTGCCTCTTTTAGAATTTTTAGATGCCTAGACACCCTAGATTGAATCATTTCAAATGAGTTTTCTATATCGCATACGCAAACTTCACCGTTTATTGCAATGAAACTCAAAATTCTCAATCTTGTTTCATCATTTATAGCCCCTATTGTTTTTAAAAAGATGTCCATAGCAAACTCCCAAGGTATTTGGTATATATTATATCAAGATATCTTAATATATCCTTACATGTAAGAATATTTTTATAAAATACTAAGGGTATTTTATAAATGCAAATAATTCCTATTGACATATTATTTTTATCTGGTTATAATTTCGTTATCAAAACAAAAAGGATAAAAAATGAGACAGTATGAGACATATAAGTGTAGTAAATGTGGAAACGAGGTTGAAGTTCAAAATGTTGGTGGTGGAGCACTTACATGTTGTGGGGTTGAGATGGAGTTGGCTACTAAAAACTTAACAGCTGTAAATCTAATGAAAGCATTTGCAGGAGAAAGTCAAGCTAGAAATAAATATGAATACTTTGCAAAAGTTGCTGCAAAAGAAGGCTTAAGAGATATAGCTGCACACTTTCAAAGAGCTGCTAACAATGAAAAAGAGCATGCAAAACTAGAACTTAAGCAATACAATAAAATGATAAACGCTCAAGAAAATGGCTTTGGAGACACATTGGCAAATCTTCAAATGGCAGTTGATGGTGAAAGTTATGAAAATACAACTATGTACCCTGATTTTGCTGCGATTGCAAAAGCCGAAGGCTACAACAGCGTAGCTAGTATGTTTAAAAATATAGGAAAAGTAGAAGTTGAACACGAAAAGATGTATAAAATGCTTCTTTCGAGATTAGAAAATGGGGAAGAATTTGTGAGTGAAGATGGAGATGAAGCTTGGATTTGTGAAGTTTGCGGACATATTCACTATGGTAAAAAAGCACCTAAGGCTTGTCCCGTTTGCGGACATCCACAAGAGTATTTCTCAAGATTAAACGAAGCAAAATAGAAAGAAGGGGCTAATCGCCCCTATTTTTTAATATTTAGATTTTACAAATTCAGGATAAGACTCAACTCCACACTCTTCTAAATCAAGTCCTTCATATTCGTGCTCTTCATCACTTCTCAAGCCTATAACTTTTTTAATAATAACAAAAATTGCAAAAGATATAGAAAATGTAAAAACACCAATAATGGCTATGCCTTTAAGCTGAGTTATAAGAGAAAAATCTGCAAACAATGCGACTGCTATAGTTCCCCAAATCCCATTTACCAAGTGAACTGAAAGTGCGCCAACTGGGTCATCGATTTTAAACTTATCAAAAACAGGAATTGCAAAAACAACCAATAATGCTCCGACTGCCCCTATAACTATAGGCTCCCACAATCCAACTACATCTGCTCCAGCCGTAATCGCTACAAGTCCTCCAAGTGCGCCATTTAATATCATCGTGATATCTAATTTTTTGTATTGTAGATATACTATGATTGTCGCCGTAATCGCACCTGCAAGCCCAGCTGTATTTGTATTTACTATGATTTTAGCAACTAAATCGGCTGCATCTTTAGATGAGATGGTAAATGCACTACCGCCGTTAAATCCAAACCAACCAATCCATAAAAGCATAGCTCCCAAAGTCACTAAAGGTATATTTGATGCTGGAATTGGTTTGATTTTGCCCTCTTTTGTGTATTTTCCTTTTCTAGGTCCCAAAACTAAAATTGCAGCTAAAAGTGCCCATCCTCCAACAGAGTGTATAACGGTTGAGCCTGCAAGGTCATGCATATCTTTCAAAAAACCTCCGCCCCAAGTCCAACTACCAACTAATGGGTATATGAAACCACTCATCACGACGGCAAATGTCATAAAAGGAAGTATTTTTATACGCTCACTTACACCTCCACTCATAATAGAGATAGTTTTGCTAACAAACGCCATCTGAAAAAAGAATATAGCATACTTACTGTATCCCTCTACATGTATGCCATCAAGGAAAAATCCACTTCCTCTAAACATAAGATTATATCCCCATATAAGGTATATAAAAGAGCATACTGCGTAAAGCAGAGTATTGCCCGTTAAAACTGCTGTTACATTTTTAGTTCTGACAAGTCCAGCCTCTAACATAGAAAAACCTGGCATCATAAAGATGATAAGAACTGCCGAGAAAATTAAAAAGAAAGTGTCTAGTGCATATTGCAAATTTGAAGCGTCCATAAATATCCTTTTAGAATTTTATTATATTTTATCTAAATTCATAAAATTTTTCTGGTTATTTTTTATACACTTTTATTAAATAATTCTTAAAGAAAGAATATTTATTAATCCTTTCTTTAGATGTTATTACTATATCGCTTCCTCGTCTTCCTCACCTGTTCTAATTCTTACTACCTTATTTATACTGCTTACAAATATCTTGCCATCGCCTATCTTGCCAGTTCTTGCTGATTCTGAGATAGCGTGTATGGCTTTATCTACATCATCATTTTTAACTATGATTTCCATCTTTATTTTTGGTAAAAAATCAACAACATATTCAGCTCCTCTATAAAGCTCTGAATGACCTTGTTGCCGTCCATAACCCTTAACTTCACTGATGGTCATACCTGTGATTTCTATAGCCGTAAGAGCATCTTTTACATCTTCAAGTTTAAATGGTTTTATGATAGCTTCAATCTTTTTCATACCCAACTCCTTGTTTTTTAGTATTGTATCGTATTTTGGATAATATTCTTATGATATTGTTGCTTAATTTTTATACAAATTATTTAATATATGCTTTGATTATGTACTGTTTAGCTACAGGCTTGTTGTCTTTGCCCACTTTCGTATTTTCGATTTTTTTAACAGCCTTAAATCCATCCACCACTCTTCCAAATATAGTATATCCACCATTTAACCAAGGAGTTGGGACTGTTGTTATGAAAAATTGACTTCCATTTGTATTTTTGCCACTGTTTGCCATAGCCAGATAAAAAGGCTTATCAAAAATCAAATTTGGTTTAAACTCATCTTTAAAAGGATGTCCCCATTTTGAATGTCCTCCTCTTCCTGTTCCTGTTGGGTCTCCTCCTTGAATCATAAAGTTTTTTATAACTCTGTGAAAAATAATTCCATCATAATAACCACTCTTAACTAAAGTCGTGAAGTTATCACATGCTTTTGGGGCTACATCTGGGAAAAGTTCTAACTTGATATCTCCCTGATTTGTTCGAAGTACCACAAAACTTTCTTTAGCAAATAAAGCTAAAGATGCCACTAGTGCTATAAATATGATTTTTTTAAACATCCATTTTCCCTATTAATTGTTTATTTTTAAATTTGCCAAGTATTCTATCTGAAATGACTAAAATCAGCAAGAAAAAGACAATATTTCATCCAAAAATAGTATAATAACAATTTTTAAAACAAAGAAAAGGTGATAAATGAATTGCAAAATATGTAAAAATGGCACGACAATACTGCAAGATGCTACACAAAAAAAAGCATATCAAGTATGTGAAAACTGTCAAGCCATTATGCTTGGCGATAATTTTTTAGTCACAAAAGACAGAGAAAAAGCACAATATGAAAACCATAATAATACTTTTGAAAGCAAAGGTTATGTAAAAATGTTTGAAGATTTTTTGGATTTCTTTTGGGATGACCTTAACATAAACAAAACTACAGCATTAGATTTTGGTTCAGGTCCAGGACCGGTGCTATCACAAATCTTAGAAAAAAAAGGCTTACATGTAGATATATATGATAAAATTTATCAACCCAAAAAAGTGTTTATTGATAAAAAATACGATTTAATCACCTCAACAGAAGTTTTTGAACATTTACAAAATCCATGCGAAATACTTATACTATTTAAAAAACAACTAAAACCAGGTGGTCTGATAGCTATTATGACACTTTTTCATGATAACAATAGTGAGAATTTTTTGAAATGGTGGTACAGAAGAGACCCCACACATATCTCTTTTTATACTCCAAAAACTTTTGAAGTTTTAGCAGATATGTGTGGGTTAAAAATCTTAAAGCACGATAACTCAAGAATTATTGTACTTACTTCTTCAAAGTAGGTATATATTTAGCTAAAACTTTGATTTTTTCGTCACTTAATCTTGATGCTTGGGACTTCATGATGCCTTTCATAGCACCACCATAAGTACCTTTTTTATAGCCAATCAAAGCCGATTCTATCTTATCAGATTTCCAAGCATTTATGATATCTGACCTACCTAACGCTTTTTTCTGAGCTTGCGCTCCGTGGCAACCTGCACAACTCTTAAATAGTGTAGCTCCATCACTTGCGGCCATTGCATTTATAGCAAAACCTGCCAATGCGATTAAAAGTAACTTTTTCATCTCTAACTCCTTTTGTTTTATAATGGAATTTTAAAATAAAAAAGTGAAATGATTGTGGATTAAATATTTACTTATTTTAATTTACCAATAATTTTATATTTATCCCAATACTCATCTATCGCCTTTGCTAAATCTTTTTCATTTAAGTTTGATTTTTTCTTCACTCCAAATCTATTTAGCAATGCATCGTTGAGTATAGAATTTTCTTTTTTTGGGTTTTGAAGATAAATTTTTATAGCATATTTTGTTTCTATCCCGCTACTGTATTTTAAAAGATAACGATAAAAAAACTTATCTATATTTATCGGCAATTTCGCATGACACGAGACGCAATTCTTCTCATATACTGAAGCTTTTAAACCAGCCACTAACAATAAAACCATTATAAATATTTTCACCACGAAACCTTTACTATTGTGTATTTAGAGGTAAGTGAATCTATGCTTACACGAAGACCTTCTTCCTCTGCTATTTTCGTAACTATGCTTAATCCTATGCCAAAACCACCTACGCTCTTATCGGCTCTCTCGTATCTTTTGAAAACTTGTTCTAGCTTCTCTTTTTCTATTCCTTTGCCACTATTTTTTATTTCAAAACAGTTTTCTTTTAGTAAAATATCGATAAATCCTTTGATTTTATTATATTTTATTGCATTTGAGAGCAGATTGTCTATGAGTTTTGTCAATTTGTTTTTATCTATATTTAAAAACACATTTTCTCTCATATCCAAATTTAAAACTATCTTTTTTGACTCTATAGAAAGAGAAAAATATTCACATCTTTCACTAAGTAATTCTTTTAAATTTACTTTTTCTTTTTGGGATTGTCTGTTTTGGGATAATGTCAAAAAAACCAAATCTTGATAAAGATTAGATATGGTCTTAGCACTTATCTTTATCCTATTTAGCCTTTTTTGGAGCCTAACATCCCCAACTTTTCCATCACTCAATTCGATATTTGATAAAATCGTAC
>Ga0256829_1001438_pt1 | contig 19607 bp, 19 predicted proteins | sample 131447metaG_FD_185979 | JGI IMG/M metagenome (GOLD analysis project Ga0256829, IMG submission 185979) | Hydrothermal vent microbial communities from Lau Basin, Pacific Ocean - 131-447 | ecosystem: Environmental > Aquatic > Marine > Hydrothermal vents | place: Pacific Ocean: Lau Basin | collected...
ACATTTTGGAATACAGAAGAAAAAATAAGTTATGAAGATATATCAAGTTTAGCGGTGTGGGGTCTTTGTGTAGACTCTAAAAAGTCTATATTTTTCTTCATTTGTCGCATTGAAAGAGCCGTGTCATCTCGTAAAGCAACAACAAGTTTTTTTGCTTCACTTATAAGTATTAAAGCAGAAGTAATATCTTCCTCTTTTTCAAGCTGAGGAAGAGTATCCATCAGTTGTGCCATTTTTTCTGTATCTTGTTCTATAATGGCAATTTTAAGGCTATTAAGCCACATCTGTACTCTCTCTCCATGCTTCTAAAAGCACCTTAAATACATGGCTACATTCATCGATTTTTGCTACATTCTTTTCATACCCTGCATCTGCAAGAAGTTGAATTTGATAATTATACAAACCATCTAAATATAAAGAAATATCCCCCTCTTTCATATCTAAAACAGAAATAAGTTCTGTGATAATAGCAGTGGAACGATTTATCCAATAGACTCTTTTCTCCACATCTCCATCTTTGAGTGCTTTTTTTGCTTGTGCATTAAAACGCAATACTCCCTCGTACAACATCTCTATAAGTTTTGCTGGAGATTCTATACCTATATTGTTTTGTGCATATATATTATGAGCTGTATTACCATACATTTGAAATCCTTTTCTTCTGTTTCTTACTCAATACATCGACATTTTCACTCATCTCTTTAACCATTCGTCTTCGTACTTGCTAATTGAGTAAATATATTTGAAGCTGAGTTAAATTTATTAATAAGAGTATTAAAAGCTGTATACTTTCTTTTTAGTATTGCATATTTTGCATCTAAACGTTTGGTTGCACTTGCTTTTCTATCATTGTAATTAGTTAAGTTCTCACTAATACTATTTTTGACTTGGTCAAGATCACCATTTATTTTAGTAAATGAGTTGGCTGTAGTGTAATAAGAACTAAAAGCACCAGTTAAGGTTGTTACGGTTCCCGTTGCACTAGTATAATCCCCACCGGAAAAAAATGCTTTTACATTGTTAGGATTTGCATCTATTTTCGCATTAAGAACAGTTTTATCAACACTCATTACACTGCTTCTATCTACACTAAAACCATAATCTTGTAAATTGCCACCTGCATTTGAAATACTTCCAAACATATTTTCTAGTGTAGTCTTCATAGATTTGACAATACTATCACCCGAAAAAATACCTCTTACTGTACTATCTGTGCTTGATTTTGTTTGCTTAGATATCTCACTTACAACAGCATTGTATTGAGATACAAAACTATCTACTCTTGTCTCTAAATCTGTTCTATCTTGCGAGACACTCACTGTTGAGCTTCCTAGCTCTTTAAGTGATACTGTATAACCTGAAACTAAGTCAGTAATAGAGTTAGAACTTCTTGTAATCGCCTGACCATTAAAATCAAATGTAGCATCTTTACCAGCTTGAATCGTAGATAAAGATGTTAATTGAGCACCTGATTTTAAAAGACCACTTGTATCTGTTATAGAGATACTTTGTGATAGACCTTCATTTGCAGCACTAAGGAAAAGTCTAAAATCTCCAGTGGTAACTTGTACGACACTAGCATTGACATCTGTCCCTGCGATTTTATTGATACTGTTTTTTAAATCTTTTAAGGTACTAGTAGCATCATAGTTAATAGAGTATGTACTTGCACCGATTGTCAGATCTAATGTTCCTGTTCCTGTAGCAATCAGTGCGCTATCTGCACTGTATGAACCAGATTCATTGATCTGTTTTTTTGCCAACTGTGTTACATTAAGAGTAAAATCTTGAATATCACTTCCAGCAGCAGCAGTTATGGATACAGAAGTACCTGTTACATCTGTTTTTCTTGCATCAAAAAGAGTCGTGCTTTTTAGCTCATTTGCAGCATCCCTGAAATTTACCATCGCAGCATCTAAAACATCACGAGCTGCACTTTTATCATTTTCATTTGCTATATTTAATGTAAGGGGTGTAATTCTCTGCGACTCATCAGCTGCTCTTAACTGATCAAGTACACTCTGTGTTAAAATATTAGACCCTACACCTAGTGATGAAATACCCATGACAAATCCTTTTCTTTCATAATCTTGCATTATTATAATTGTTCTTATGCAATATATCGACAAGTAGCAAAAAATATTTAGTGGTATTAAACTTGCTATACTTTCATCATACTTTATAAAGGTTAGAGATGCTTAGTTACTCCACACAACTTATAGATGATGAAGATATAGCTGTTGTTACAGAGGTACTTCATAGTAGCTTTTTAGCTCAAGGACCTCGTGTCGCTCAGTTTGAGAGAGATCTCTGTATGTACACAGGTGCACAGTATGCAGTAGTATTTAACTCTGCAACATCTGCACTTCAAGGAACATATAGTGTTGCTGGTATACAAGCAGGCGATGAAATCATTACAACACCTATCTCTTTTGTAGCTACGGCTAATATGTTTGTAACCCTTGGTGCAAAACCTATTTGGTGTGATATAAAACCCGATGGCAATATAAATGAAGCAGAATTAGAAAAACTCATTACCCCACGAACAAAAGCAATTGTCCCTGTTGACTTTGCTGGAAAACCTACAGAGATAGCATATATCGAAGAAATTGCACACAAGCATAATCTTGTAGTCATTCACGATGCTGCCCATGCACTGGGTTCTAGCATTCAAGGTAAAAAAATAGGTGCATTTTCAGATATGACAATTTTTAGTTTTCATGCCATTAAACCTATTACAACAAGTGAGGGAGGTGCTGTATTGACAGATAACAAAGAGTATGCCAATAAACTACGACTCTTTCGCTCTCACGGAGTACAAAAAGAAGAGTTATGGCACTCCGATATGATAAGCATGGGGTACAACCTTCGTATGACAGAAGTTGCAGCAGCCCTTGGAAGTTCACAACTCAAAAAACTAGACAGTTTCATAGCAACGAGAAATAAAATAGCTGAATACTTTGATGAAAGATTTAAAAATGAAAAACTTTTCTTGACACAAAAGCTCAAAACAAACACAATAAGCTCAAGACATCTTTACCCTATCCTTCTTACTCCTCAATTACATTGTCATAAAGAGAATATTTTTAAAGAACTACAGGAGAGAGGATTAGGTGTGCAAGTACACTACAGACCTATCTACAAAAACAGTTTTTATCAAGAAAAATTTGGTATGGTCTCTTTGCCTATTGCAGACAACTTTTATAATTCTGAAATATCTATCCCCTGTAACCAAACTATGAGTATGCAAGATACAGAGTATGTAGCTAATACTGTTTTGGATATTCTTCATAAATATACAAATAGAGGTAATTGCTAATGCAAAATGCCATAGCCATTATTCCAGCACGAGGTGGAAGTAAACGCATACCACGAAAAAATATCAAGCTATTTCATGGGAAACCTTTAATTGCTTATAGCATTGAACTCGCTTTAAAATCACAATTTTTCAAACGAGTTCTCGTGACTACTAATGACAAAGAAATAGCAAAAATTGCTCGAGAATATGGAGCAGAAACACCTTTTATTCGCCCAGAAGAGTTGAGTAATGATATAAGTACAAGTGGGGATGCCGTTACCCATGCTCTCGAGTATCTTCAAACAGAGGGTGAAGAGTTTGCATTTTTCTGTACACTCTATCCAACTGCACCATTTTTACAAATGGAGTACTTAGTAGAGGGGTATGAGAGACTCAAAAATTCTGATGCAAAAATGACATTTAGTGTAACAAGTATGCCTTTTCCTATACAAAGAACTTTTAATGTTACAGATGATGGCAGATGTCAAATGTTTACTCCAGAACATTTTAAAACCCGTTCACAAGACTTGAAAGAGGCTTACCAAGATGCAGGACAATTTTACTGGGAGAGAGTCGATAAAGAATTTTCAGATATACCTTTTGGTAAAGACAGTATCCCTATAGTTTTGCCACGAGAGTTAGTCCACGACATAGATACACCTGAAGATTTTAGACGAGCAGAACTGATGTATAGCGCTCTGAATCAAGATACTTTTGATGAGTGGAATAATCTAAAAAAGAGACTCAATAAAAAACAAAAAATTATTAAGTTTTCAAGTGGTAACATCTATTTTATGTCTGTCGGAAAAAATATTGGTTATGAGAGTTATGGAAAAGAGAAGCTCTTTTTACGACCTGTGCTTGTCTATAAAAAACTAAGTAAAACTACTTTTTTAGGTATTCCTCTCACCTCAAAGCACAGAGAAGGGAGTTATTATTTCTCTTTTCATTACAAAAAAGATAAAACAAGCACTGCTATGTTCAATCAAATACGCGTTTTTGATATTAGACGAAGTGAATATCTCAGTGGACATATCAATAAAAATATATATAAAAATTTAGAATTCAAGTTACAAGAATTTATGAAATTACCCCACCTTAAAGATGGGGAATGGCCAACGAGGGCGAAATAGAAGTGCATTATAGCATAAATAAGATACAAAAGGAATACCTCCAATGTTTCATAAAACTATTTTAATTGATGGTGTCAAGATAGGTGAAGGGGCGAAGCCTTATATTATCGCTGAGATGTCTGCAAATCATGCAAATGACATTGACATAGCTATAGAGATTATTAAAGAGGCAAAGCGATGTGGGGCTGATGCTGTAAAAATTCAGACCTATACTGCTGATACTCTGACACTTGATTGTAAACAAGAAGAGTACGAAGCAAAGGGAGCATGGGAGGGTGTCTATCTTTATGACCTTTACAAAGATGCTTCCATGCCTTGGGAGTGGACACCCAAACTTATGGAAGTGGCTCGTGAAGTTGGCATCACCCTATTTTCTTCTCCTTTTGACTTTAGTAGTGTTGCATTTTTAGAGACTTTAAATATGCCTGCATATAAAATAGCTTCTCCTGAAATTATAGATTTACCGCTGGTAAGACGCATTGCGCAGACAGGAAAACCCATCATTATGTCCACAGGAAAAGCTACTTTAGCACAAATAAATGAAGCTGTTGCAGTCCTCATCGAAGAGGAAGTAAAAGAGTTAGTTATCCTTAAATGCACAAGTGAGTACCCTGCTAGCCCAAAAGAGATTAACCTCAAAACTATGCAAAATCTTCAAGATATTTATAAATGCCCTGTAGGACTCTCTGACCATAGCTTAGGAAGTGCTATTCCCATCGCCTCCGTTACTATGGGTGCAAGTGTTATTGAAAAGCACTTTATAGTCTCTCGTGAGACGAAAACAGCCGATAGCTTTTTCTCAGCAACACCTGATGAATTGCAAGCTATAGTCGAAGGTTCGGCTATGGTTTATGAAGCGATTGGCGGTGTTTCTTACCCAATTCTTACACCAAAAGCACAACGTTCTTTGATAGTTATAAAAAATATGAAAGAAGGTGAAGAGTTTATCGAGGGGCTTAATTTCAAATCACTTCGACCTGGTGGAGGTATAGAACCAAAGCACTTACATCTCATACAAAAGAGAAAAAGTACAAGTACACTCTCTCGTGGTACACTTTTGCAGTGGAGTATGGTGGGTGCTTAAAGTTGCATTTTTCACAGAAGCTGGTACGAAACGAGGCTATGGTCATCTTGTACGATGCTATACTATTTCTCAAGAGTTTCAACATTTTGCACTTGACTTTTTTGTAGATAGTGACATTAACTTTGATGAAAAAATGCCAAATTTACAGTACTTTACTTGGGAGACACTAGAACTCACGAAACACTATGATATTATTTTTATAGATAGTTATATAGCAGATATAGAGATATATACAATACTTCAAAAAAGTTCTCAACTCTGCGTTTACCTTGATGATTTTGCAAGACTCGAGTATCCCCAAGGTCTTATCATCAACTTTGCCCCTGATGCCCAAGAACTTTTCTTTCAAGAGAAAAAAGCAGGCTACTCTTATCTACTCGGGCTTGATTACATCCCTATCCGTAAAGAGTTTCAAGAGTCACGAGTAGAAAAAAAAGAGCAACTATTTATCATGTTAGGGGGTAGTGATACTGCAAACATAACGCTAAAAATAGTAGATACTCTACAAGATATAGCACTTCAAAAGATAGTTGTGCATAATGACCTAAACACAGTTACAAAACTCAAAAAATACAAAAATGTAGAGGTTTTATACCAACCAAATGATAGAACTCTCATAAAGGCTATGCAATCAAGCAGCCTTGCCATTACCACGGCAAGTATGAGTTCTTATGAGTTCGCTTATTTACAAATTCCAAGTCTGCTTGTAGGTTTAAGTAAAAACCAGCAGGATGGAATAAAACAACTCCTCAAACATAACATAGCCTTTGATGCTGTTTCTATAGAAGATTTGCACTACTTAGAAAAACTTCGACAAGGACTCAAGGCTACAAAGTTCCTTCTATCAAATAAGATTGATGCAAAAGGGACACAAAGAATTTATGACAAAGTTATGGAGCTAGTATGAAGAAGGTACTTATTCTTGGAGGAAGCCATAGAGATATTCCTCTTATAAAAGCAGCACAAGAGCTTGGCTACTATGTTATTACACTTGGAGCAAGAGCGTATTATCTCGGACATAAATACTCAGATAAATACTATCTCATTGATTTTAATGATTTAGAGGCTGTAAAAAAAATCTATATTGAAGAGGATATAGACTATCTTTTACCTGGATGTGGTGAGGAGAGTTATCTTAATACTGTCAAACTTTCACATCAACTAAATATTGGTAACTTTGACACTTTAGAAATAGCACAACTTATACATGACAAGTGGAAGTTTAAGGAGTTTTGTCTTCTTTATGGTATAGCAACACCAAAGGGTTTTTTATATCATGAGAGTAAACGCAATACTGCTCTCAACTTTCCTGTTGTTGTAAAACCTACAAATCTTTCAGGTGGAAGAGGTGTGGAGATTGTATATAATGAAGAAGCTCTTCAGCACTCTATAAAAGAAGCAAAAAGAGTATCCCAAACTCTTTTTTTAGAAGAGTATATTGAGGGAGCATTAATCGCTTACTCGGTTTTTTTACAGGACAAAAGAGTCTCGTATGCTTTTTGTGGTGCTGATGTTAGCTATCTTAATAAGTACCTTGTAAGTACTGCTTACCCTATAGAATTAGAACAAATCGTTGAAAAAAGATTAAGAAATGATATTGAAAAATTAGCAAGTAAGCTAGATCTTGTAGATGGGATGTTTCATTTACAAGTTATCGTCAAAAATGCAACACCTTATATCATAGATGTCACAAGAAGAATTCCAGGAGATTTTTACCCTTATTTAATTGAAAAGTCTGATAACATAGCATACTCAAAAGCAGTAGTTCAAGCATATACAACTGGAAATATTACAGAAAATCTTGTAGCATCAAATAACTCTTTTGTTATCCGACATGTCGTTATGCCTAGTAAAAATGGTGTGTATGAAAAGTTGTTTATAGATGAAAATTTGAAAGATAGTATTACTTTTTTATTTGAACTTGAAGAGCAGTATACAGTGATAGAAAACTACCTACATACTCAATTGGCAGTTATCTTTATAACATTAACCAAGAAAGACACTACTATACTCAATAATATAAATAAGCTTATTTATCCAATAATCTCATAAGTTCAACTTGAGCAAGTCCATAACTCTCTGGTGTTCCTATATCTCTATGATAAATGCTATTTACAAAAGTATTTATTTTTCCCATATATGCAGGAAGTACCTCAAGACTAAAATCAATCTCTTCTTTGTCGAATGTTTGTAAAAAATCAAGCAGTGTTGGTTCACAGATATAAACAGCTGCATTTGCAAGATTTGATGGTGGCAAGGTAACTTTTTCATGAAACTTCACAACGATACTCTCTTCAAGTTCTACTATTCCACAAGAACTTGGGTTATCACTTTGAAAAAGCATCATAGTCATTTCACAGTTTTTATCGCGTAAGGTATGCGACTTTATGAAAGCACTAAAGTCACATAAAGAGAGATTATCAGCATGTATTAACATAAATGGTTCATTCTTAAAATAGTCTCTATTTTTGAGTAGTGTCCCAGCTGTATTTAAAAGATTTTTTTCATAAACTATTGTTATTTTATCTCTATACCTACTGTTTTGAACAAAGTGTTCAACTTGAGAGGAGAGGTAAGAAGTGTTGATTAAGAACTCGGTAACACCCGCCTCACTTAAATTATCCAGCCAATATTCAAGTAATACTTTCCCATTTATAGGGACTAAGCACTTAGGAACACTATTTGTTATTGGTTTTAGTCTTGTTCCTAAACCTGCGGCTAAGAGTAGTGCTTTCATTTTAATCTAACTCTTTTAAGAGTTCATGTTTACGGATAGGGACATTCCCTACTCTACTGACTTGTATTGCAGATGCTAAAGATCCAAGATAAGCACTTTTCCAGATACTAGCACCTGTAGCTAATGCCATTGAACTTGCTATGAGTAAAGAGTCTCCCGCACCACTCACATCTTGTACACTGCTTCCAAGCGCACTTATACTATCTGTTAGTAGTTCTCCCTCTGTAGTATTGTATATAAGAACTCCTTCTGCTCCTAGTGTGGTAAATATATATGTATCATTTGAAACTTCACATAGCTTATTAGATAAAACTACTAATCCAGATTCAAAATCATTCAAAGAGAGTCGAATCTCTCTTTCTGTTGGTGTTACAAGTGTCATATCTTTAAACTTCGAAATATCTCCAACTTGAGAAGAGCTTTGAGAATCAGCAGATGTTAATATATCTCTCTCTTTTGCCATAGTAGAAATTGCATTAATGATATTTTTTGTTAATAAGCCATAGCTAAAATCTGAAAATACAATGAGATTAAACTTCTCAATCTCTTGCATAATTTCATTAATAATATCTTTTTCTATATCTGCATCTATACTATGCTGTTTGAGATGATTTACTCGAAGAAGAGTTTTTCCATTTGCTCTAAAACGCTGTTTTAAAGTTGTTGGTCTTGTGGAGTCTTTATAAAGAGAAACATTTATACCTAACTCTTGTAAGCCTTTGTTTATATACTCGCTACTCTCATCTACTCCTGTCACAGATATATATTTCACCTCTGCACCTAAAGTTTTTGCATGACTCGCAACAATAGCTGCACCACCAATAAACCTATCACTCGTAAGTGGAGTAACAACGATAGTAGGATCCTCTTGACTCATACCTAGTGGCTCACATGTGATATACTCGTCTACAATAGTATCCCCAATAACTAAAATATTTAAGTCTGAAAAATTATTTACAACCTTTCTAAAATCTGCAAGTTTTATTTTATGTCTTTGTAGGTATGTATGATTATGTTCTACATGATAAGATATTTTGTAAAACTCTTTTTTGAGTAAATCAATTGAAGAAAAGCCTATCTCTCCTGAACTAAATAGCAGTTTTCCACCATATGCATTAATAACATCAAGCTCTAAGTTCTTTTGGCTCTGGTGCTCTTTCCCTTTTACAACAATATCAGGCTTATACTTCTTAATCCACTCAAGCGAGGACTCTCTCATAACAAAAGCTTCATCTACATAACTAGTAGCCTTTATTGATTCTAATCTTATATCTTCAGTAATCTCTTTCTCACTCAATTTGTCACTGTTAACACCAACGACTAAGTAATCTCCACTCTCTTTGGCAAATTTAAGAAGTCTTAGATGCCCAGGGTGTAAGATGTTAAAATCACCACTTACAAATACTTTTTTCATTCCTTACCTATATAAAATTCAAATGCTGTGGAAGAGTGCTACTTGGCATTTCTAAATTATGTAACCCTTTTTTATATGCATCAAGAACTTCATTAGTTTTATCCTGTAAACAGAGAGTCTCACACATACTACAAGCATCAAATTTATCAGATGCTAAAAAATCCATCACTTCCCAGTATTTATCGCTTTTAAGTATATCTTTAAAACGTACATTTGGGTCTGTAATATTTCCTATATGGTAGCGAGTGTACTTTTCATTAAAAAAACTTCCACAAGGTGCTATAAGTCCTGTTCCTGACATCTGTAAGTGAAAGGGGGTTCCATGGCATCTACTATAATGTCGAACACCTTTTGAAGTTATTTTAGACCACTTTGCTTTAACTAAATATGTCTCATCGCTATAGCTCTCTGCTTCATGGAGTAAGTCGTATAACTCTTCATACTTGTCATAATCCACACCTAGTGTACCCTCTTCATCATCGCTACAGTGCTTTATAACAAGATAATCTGGTCGTAACTCTTTTCCAAGTTTGGCAAGAGGTATAATCTGGTCTCCATCTTTAGGCATGAGTACCATTTGCATACCAATTGTTACATCAAGGCCTAACTCATTTTTAATTTTCATCGCCATCTTAATATTTTCACAAGTCTCATAGTACTTTTCAATAGGCACACCCATAATTTCACTATAACGCTCAGGAGTCCCCGCACTAAAGTTAAAACGCAGGTATGTTAAAGCAGGAAGAATTTTTCTTAAAACAGCTTCAGTTAAAGTATTTCCATGTGTTGCAATAGCCATATCTAAGCCAACTTTCTTACCATACACTATTACATCTTCATAAATTGGATTAGCTGTACTCTCACCATCACTTACAAGGCTAATCGCCTTTACCCCAACCTCAGCACAATCATCTAAAAAATTTTTCATAATTGGCATTGTAATTTTATGCGGTTTATTTCTTTGTAGGTTAGCATAGCAAAATACACAGTTGTACTGGCAAGCTTGTGTTAAAGCCATATCAATTGTAATTGGGACTATTCTCTCACCTCTCACCCACTCTTGAAGCCGCTCTTGGTGCCATAATATTTTCGATCCATCCAGTATTAATTCAGCCATTTTATCCTCTTTATAAACATCTCAAGTATGTAGGGCCATCATAGTCAAACATATCTTTTATATCTTCTTGTAAACTCTCTTTTGTTGGAGCATATATCTTAAAATTTTTAAATATTTTTATCATATCAATATCGTCACTACCCATACAATGACTTCGTCCCAAAGAACTAAAATAGTTATCGGCACCCACTCCAATAAGTTTAATATTTAACTTATGTTCATTTACATCATATCGCAACTGCTCGTAAGCTCTCATTACCAAAAATGGTACTTGAGAGTAAACAATAGGTTTTAAACCGGTCATACACAGTCCAGCACTCATACTTATTGTAGCTTGCTCACAAATACCTGTATTAAAAGTTCTCTTTTGGTGATTATTAAAAAAATCATCTAATACAGCAAAACCCATATCTCCAACTAACAGAGTCATACTCTCATCATCTACATAGTACTTGTATATTTCTTTCATAACCTCTTGTTTCGTTGATAGTTTACTCATCATTGCAACCTATTACATAACCATCTTGTGTTGGGCATCTAAAATGGTGTGCTATTGAGTCTTCACACACCTTCACACCCTTGCCTTTTAATGTGTCACAAAAAAGTATTGAGAAATTACTATTCTTATTTTTAAAAAATTTATCCATCTCTTCTTTGAGTTTATTTTCATTATGTCCATCAATTTTCGAGAAGTTATCACTGTACGCACTTAAAACATCAGCAAGTCGCTCATTATCCAATCCTACATCGGAGACTCTATCCATCGCTTGAAGATTATTTGCGTCAATTATGAGAAGTAAGTTGTCTAGTTGAAATCTATATGCTAAAGCCATAGCTTCAAAGTTACTTCCCTCTTGCATCTCTCCATCTCCAACTATGCAGACAACTTTGTTGCTTTTCCTTTGCATTTTAAAGGCCTGTGCCATTCCAACAGATATTGGTAAACCATGACCAAGTGAACCTGTTGAAGCTTCTATCATATACTCTAAATTTTGAGTTAAACATCCCTTAATACTTGCACCATTATAAAAACTTTCAAGTTCTTCTTTTGGTAAAAATCCAAGCTCATTTAAAATGACATAATAAGCATATGCTCCATGTCCTTTAGAAAAAACAAGCCTATCACGACTTTCATCTTTTGCATCTTCTTTGTTATAGTGCAAAAAATCTCTAAAAAGAACTGTTAATATTTCTACACATGACAGAGAAGGTGCTAAATGCCCAGCTCCTGTCTTACAAGAGAGTTCTATGGTTTTTTTTCTTATATCTTGTGAGTTTAGCATCTTATTATTGACCCAAACACTCAAACCACTCTTTCGTAGCATTTTCTATGCTATCTTCATCCCATACAGGTGCCTCTCGCCACTGCTCAATATTCTCTAGCATAATTTTTACACCCTCCTCAAAAGTGATTTTTGGAGTCCATCCTAACATTTTTTTAATTTTTGTTATATCAGCATAAGTACAATCAGGCTCACCAGGACGTTTTGGAATATAAACTTTTTGACCACCTAGAAGTTCTACTAAATAGTTAATACTATAAGTATTATCACTTCCTACATTAAAAATCTCTTGAGTAATTTCACTTTGAGAAGCCTTGTAACATGCATCTACTATGTCCGTTACATAGGTAAAGTCACGAGTTTGTTCACCATCACCGACGATAGTAAGTGGTTTATTGTTGAGTAGTTGTGCTAAAAAGACTCCAAAAACTGCACCATATGTTCCACTCGTTCTATGGCGAATCCCAAAGACATTAAAAAAGCGCATCGAAACCACAGGCATATCATAAAGTTGTCCCCAGTGCATTACATACTGCTCACCTACAGTTTTAGTATGTGCATAGGGATACTCAGGAGCAATGGCTGTCTCTTCTGGTGTTGGGTAAACATCTGGTATGCCATAACAAGAGCTCGATGCTGCATAAACAAACTTCTTGAGGTGTTGTGATTTTCGAGCAGCTTCTAAAACCCGAATTGTTCCATCTACATTCGCACGATGATATTTAATTGGATTTGTGATTGAGGGTACAATGTCAGCAAGTGCTGCATAGTGAAAAACGTACACGACATCTTTAAAGTGTTCATCTAAATCTATTTCATAATCGCCTATATCAGCACAAATAAATTTCACCTTTCCCTTATGGTGTTCAATATTTTCCAAACGCCCATTTGCTAAGTTATCAATAACTGTCACTTCATAATTATTTGAAACTAATAAATCTACCATATGTGAGCCTATAAACCCTGCCCCACCTGTTACTACTGCTTTCATACTATCCCTTATATAAAATTATCATGTGCATTTGGATTTTTTAGTCTAAAGAGGTAGCGATTCACCTCATCCATACGACAGTTAACACGACAATTTTTAATGTCCAACTCATTTTTTACATAATTGTAAGAGACTCTGCGTTTCTCACCTTCCCAAATCTCTTCAAAGCTATTGTCATAAATATTACCATAACAAAACTCCTCTTTACCAAGATAAGCACTACAACCAAAAACTTTTCCATCAGCTGCAATGTAACCCCAAAAGAATGGTGTCGAGTGGCATTTATCATATCCATGCTCTTTTTTTACATGTTTTTTCATAGTATTTGCACGAAAGACTACATTAAAATTTTCATCATTGAGAGTTTTTAACTCTTCTTCTATATCCATCATTTTGGAGTAGTCAATGTTTTCATACTTATGTGTCTCACTTGAGAGATGTTGGGAGTATGGTTTCACCACAAGATAGTCTACTCCAAGTTCTTTGCATTTGAGTGCAAGTGTTCTGATTTCGTCTTTATTTTCAGGAAGAAGGAGTGTTTGCACACCTAATGTACAAGAGAGTCCGTTTTCTTTTCTATATTGGAGTGCATACTTTATGTTATCCATGACTCGTTGGAAATCAACTTCTTTTGTTTGATGAATTTGAGCATAAGTCTTTGCAGTTCCAGCATTAAGGCTTACCTTTATCCAAGAACAACTCTCTATACATTTTTGGATATTACTCTTATTTAAAGGTACAAAGTTAGTTGTGAGTGAAGTGTCAATCCCTACTTTTTTACAATGCTCAACGATTAAGTCTAAGTCCTTAAAAAGCAGTGGTTCACCCTCACCTGCGAACATTACACTTTTGACACCATTTTTAGCCATGTTTGTTAAAGTACTTTTTAAAGTATCAAACTCTAAACCAATATTTTCATACCCCATATAATCTAAGGCACAAAAAGTACATCTATGATTACAACCACCATAAGGAGAAATTTCAACATATACAGGATATATCTTTTTTAATTTCTTCCAGTCATCCTTTGCTTCAAGCCACTTTGAGACACGGATAGGATGTAGTCCCATCTTATGGGAATCGATATTAAACTTATCACTCATTTATTTGGTTTTCCTTCACAGTTTTTATCATTTTTTTTATAAAGTTTTCATAAGACATATCATCGGCAATTTGTTGCTGTGGCTGTAATGGAATTTTACCAATTTGATGTAGTAATGATGCTTCATCATCAAATAAAAGCACATTATCTTTATGATAAAATTCTTCAAAGTTATTAGCACCTTTATAAACGAGGGGTATACTTCCGCAAGCACTTGCTTCCATTAACCTTTGTTGGTAATAGTACTCAGGATGTGCTAAAAGCGAGTATTTAGCACTGTTACAGATATGTCTAATCGCTGTTTCATCTTTTAAGTAGCCTTTACAGTAAGGCTTAAACTCCTCTATATCAGACCAGCCTCCTCCATATATTTCAACTGCTATAGTATCTTGTTTACACATCCATTTTAAAATCTCTATGCGGACTATTGCTGGAAAAAGAAACATCTCTAAATGTTCTTCACTTTTTATAAGACCTTTTTTTACATACTCAAGAGAGAGTTCTTTCATTTTTTCTGTACTCAACTGCTTCTGATTAAACATTATACTTATCTCGTTTAAAAGCAGTGTTTCATTTTTATAATTTAAAGTCGGTGAAACTATTTCTAAATAATTATTTCCAATAAATACAACTTTATTTTCTCTTTTGACTCCATGCTCTTCATAAAAAGCATCTCTATTTGTTCCAAAATTTTGTTTAGCTATTTTCTTTTTTTCTATACCTTTGACAAGTAGTGCTTCTTTAAAATTTTCTACAAGATAATAAAAGTAATCTCTCTCCCGTTTACGAATTCTACTTTCATCATAAAGTACGAGGGTAGGATCTTGAAACCAAACAAAGTTAAAACTCTCTTCTCCTAGGAACTCATTACGTACTCTATTTATATTGACAGTTATATGTGGTTTAAACGCAGCAATATTTTTTACACGGCTATACTCATCCATAAGAGTGAGGGCATCATTAACATCATAAAGAACCTCACAAGATGCTTTTAAAAAACTACGATTAAGTTGTTCATAGATTTTTAAAACAACTTTTCCGCCATAATCTGCCCCTATATAGACTCTCAATTTTTCTTGAAAATTTAATTTTTCTGCTTGAATAATTTTTATATATTTACTTGAAAGTTCTGCTTTTTTTTCTAATAAAATTTTAAATTGCTTGAGACAAAATTCTTCATCAACTCCTAAAAATTTTGTTGGTACTCTTGTGTTGAGTTTTAACAGTCTCTCTACTATTTTTTCTTCTGGTAAATGTATGTGATTTTCATATTCACTCTCTATTTTTTCACCAGAATAATAACAAATTTGCAGATGATTATATGCTCCAAATCTATTTGCCTCTTTTGCCACTGCAAGAGCACTCATCGCATCTAAAAAATATGTATCTTCTATTTTATCCATCAACACTCCAAAAATTTCAAACTTAGTCGATATAATTCAAGATATAATAACAAAACAACTTTAAGAAGATGGCATATATGGACATATTTTTACAAACATACAAAACAGAACTTACTAAACTTATCAAAGATATTGATGCACAAAATCTTCAAGAAATTGTAGATGCACTTGAAGCTTCACATGCTCGTGGCGGAAAAATGTATGTCATTGGAAATGGAGGAAGTGCTGCTACAGCCTCCCATATGGTCAATGACCTTGGAGCAGGACTCAAACGCAGAGAAATAAAAAATTTTCATATAGAAAGTCTAGCCGATAATGTTGCTGTCTGTACAGCTCTCGCTAATGATATTGGGTATGAACATATCTTCTCTATGCAACTTAAAGATAAGATTACAAAAAAAGATATTCTTATAGCTATATCTTGCAGTGGAAACTCTAAAAATATTACAAATGCTGTTGCCTATGCAAAAGAACAAGGTACACTCATTATAGGTCTTACTGGATTTCATGGTGGCTATGTAAAAGAAAATTCTGACCTTAATTTTCATGTACCAACCGATGCAAACAAGTATGGTCTTGTTGAAGATTTACATATGATTTTTAATCATATGCTTTACTCTTACTTTATAGATAAACATAATGCCTAAAACAGCAATATATGGAGCAGGTGCTTTTGGAGCTATTTTTTTACAAGCCCTCAAAGAAGAAGTGGATTTTTTTATAGATGATTTTTCGCAAGAAAAAGAGTATCAAAAATTGCCAATCAAAAGAACTGATGAGTTAAAAAAAGATACACAAATCTTTATCTCTATTTTACAGCATTCCCAAAAAATTTACACACAAATGAAAAGTGAAGGTTTTACTCATGTTTTTAACTTTAGCGATTCTGTTTTACATATGCCGTCAATACTTCAAAAAACTGCTCAAACAAACTACCTTTGGTTAGTAGAAGATACTCCAAGAATGATTCACGAAGAGAAGTTATTAGAAGTTAAAAATTTACTCTATGATGAAAAGAGTCGTCGGTTACTTCAGCAAATGATGCAATTACGAAAAACACTTGATGTAAAGTACTACATACAACCAGAGGGGACAGAATATTTTCCAAAAGATGTACCAATATTAAAAAATCTAGAACATATAAACTTCATAGACTGTGGTGCTTACACGGGTGACACTATAGAAGAGTTAGTAAAACAGACAAATAACATCAATTCTACTCTCTCTTTTGAACCAGATGCTCATAACCTGTCAAAATTACAAAAACAATTAGAAAAGCTTAAAAAGCAATCTCCTATTAGTGACTTTTTTATCTACCCTGCTGGAGTTTATTCTTCAAATAGTGTACTCAAATTTGCAAATAATGGGATTGATTCAAGTGCTAGTTTTGATAGTTCTTCAGATACAGAAGTACCTGTAGTAACACTTGACACAGTAATTTTAAATAGTTCACCCGATTTTATAAAGATGGATATTGAAGGTGCAGAGAAGGAGGCACTCATGGGGGCGACAAAAACTATTCAAAAATATAAACCAAATTTAGCAATTTGTCTCTACCATAGACCTGAAGATTTATGGGAACTTCCTCTACTTATTAAACAAATCGAACCTTCATACGATATGTATATAAGAGTTCATGAAGATATGTGTTTAAGTACTGTCTTGTATTGCATATCAAAAGAGAGAAAAGATGTATAAACTCGCATTTATTGGTGGAAGTATTGACTCTATTGCAGGGTACCCTCACTTTATCGCTTCACAAATGGATAAGAAATTTGAAGTAGTTGCAGGTGCATTTAGTACAGATAAAGAACTCAATCAAAAGACTGCACAAGCATGGAAAATTTCAAACTATTATAGTGATTATAAAACACTGATAGAAAAAGAACAAGAGAATATTGACGCAGTTGTCATCTTAACACCTACACCTTTGCATGCAGAAATGATTTTGGAACTACTTGAAGCCAATATCGCAATTATTTGTGAGAAGCCTTTAGTCAGTTCCCTCCAAGAGATTCAAAAAATTGAAAAACTCTATGACAAATCTAAAGATTTTTTAGTAGTGACAAATAATTATAGTGGTTACCCCATGGTACGAGAACTACGCCATAAAATCAAAAATGGGGAACTAGGCGAGATTTTACATATCCGCCTTAAAATGCCTCAAGAGAGTTTTTTACGACCGCCAAAAAGTGTCAAGTATCCACAAAAATGGCGTTTAAGAGATGATTTTATCCCGATGATTAGTCTTGATTTAGGTTCGCATCTGCATCATCTCTCTTACTTTTTACTTGAAGAAGAACCTACCGCTGTTATGGCAAATTATAGTAAATTTTCCTCGTATGATGTCGTTGATGATGTCAATATGATGCTTGAGTATGCCAGCGGTATTCATGGTACTCTATGGTTAAGTAAAACAGCTCTTGGGAATCGAAATGGCTTGCATATAGAAGTATATGGAACTCAAGCGAGTGCCTCATGGCACCAAGAAAATCCTGAAAAACTTGAATTTTCCTATGCAAATGGACAAAAAACTATTATTGATAGAGGCAGTGATATAGAGATGCAGAGTAACACTCTTTATAACAGAATGACTCCGGGACACCCTGCGGGTTTTATAGAGAGCTTTGCAAATGTTTATAACGATATATATACAGCCTTAGAAAATTTTCACAAAAATAAAAAGTATTTGGGTGATTTTATTTATGGAATTGAACATGCTAAACATGGACTAGAGCTACTTCATATGGCTACTGTTTCAAATAATGAAAAGAGTAGTATCCAAATAAGACGAAAGTAATCATAAGAATATTTTTCAGTGGAATAACTCTTGCTAGTATTTTACAAATAGGATATATATGCAAAATATAAATGACATCATTACAAACAACTTTCATCAAAATATAAACTACATGGAAGCATACCACCCTGCTCTTTTTTCCAAGTTATCCAATTATGATAGTGCAGTGATGAATAAGTTTTATAAAGAGAAATATGAACTCGTGTATGAAAATGGCAATTTTGATGTTTTTGAAAAAGAGACTGGTAAATACCTCTACCAACAACGATCTTCTCAATATGCCAACTTGTCTGCACAAAGTATTGAATATGGTGTACAAGAAAACACCTTTGAAGGTTTTGAGTCTGTACACATTTCAGATAGACAAATGCAAGAGTACCTTGCAATAGAACCTTTCAAACATCACATGAGTGGATTTGCTCCAATAATAAACTATACACAAAAAAACACCCATCAAACAATAAAACTTAAAAAAATTTTTAAGTACATCTTTTTTGGCATAGGATTAGGATTACACCTCAACACTATAGCTCAAAAGATAAAAGCAAATGTTTATCTCATCATTGAAGATGATTTAGAGCTTTTTCGCTTATCTCTTTTTACCATGAACTATGCACAATTAGCACAAAATAGTAAACTCATTTTTTCTGTATTCGAAGAACAAAACGAATTTGTCTCAACTGCGGAAACATTTTTAAAAGAACAATATCATTATAACCACTACATTAAATTTTTCCAGATGCTGAGTCATACAGATGTAAAACGAACAGAGTTTCATATAGCTATTGGCTCACAAAGTCATCAACTTTTTTTTTACCATCATCTTCTCACACAGTACATTCAACCCCTTGAGTATATGTTTGATGAATATAAATTTTTAAATAAATCGCTCGACTTTTCATCACTCTCTTCAGAGAAAAAACCTTTTCTACTTCTCGCTGCAGGACCATCTTTACAAAAAAACATTCAATGGGTACAAAGTAATCAAAAAAACTTTGTTATTGTAGCACTTTCAGCCACATTGTCCTTACTCGAAAAGTACAAAATAGTGCCTGATATTATCACTCATCTTGATGGTTTTGAAGTAGCATCACTTCACTTTACAAAATTAAAAAACATCAAAAATTTTCAAAGCTCTTTATGCTTTTTTTCAGACAGAACTTCTTTAGAAGTTCTGTCATTATTTGATAAAGAGAAAATATATCTTTTTGAAAATGGCACTACCTATAAACAAAACTCTCTCAA
>Ga0256829_1001439_pt1 | contig 19590 bp, 20 predicted proteins | sample 131447metaG_FD_185979 | JGI IMG/M metagenome (GOLD analysis project Ga0256829, IMG submission 185979) | Hydrothermal vent microbial communities from Lau Basin, Pacific Ocean - 131-447 | ecosystem: Environmental > Aquatic > Marine > Hydrothermal vents | place: Pacific Ocean: Lau Basin | collected...
CTATATATGGATTTAATAATTTTTCAATTTTCTCAATTGTATTTCAATTTTTATCTAATGTTTCCATAATTACATTGATATATACACTATCTCATTCATATATTTCTTTTCAATTTTTATCTTTTAAACCTGTATATAATAATATCTCATAATCATCTTTAAGTCATCACATTACTATTGTATATACAAGTCAAGGGTCCTTTATATCTTCTGGATTAATAACTTTATTTAGTTTCTTGTTAAGTATTTTAAATTTAAAATTTTTCATTTTCATTTAATTTTAATAATAAAGATAAAAGTTTTTTATTTTCTTCCTCTGTGTAAAGATAAAGTGTTTTATTTGGTATTTCATTAAAAAGTCTTCTATCTTCCCATATTTCAATATAATTAAAATCTTTTGAAAATTTTATATTGTATTTTGAAACTTCTCATTTTTCTTTCGTTTCCCAATTTATTTCCCTAAATGTTTTTATTGCATTTATATATTTTAATACTGCTGTTATATTATAATGTCAAATAATTTTTATATTTAGTAAAAAACCTTTTGTATATGGTTCTCAGTCATATTTAATAATTTCTTTATCTTTATCTGATTTATAATAAAATAAACATCCTTCAGTTAATATTTTATCCATAAATGGTTCAATATATTTAATTATTTTATTAATATTTTTTATATCTATTACATTATCTGGTGTGATTATTATTTCTTTCATTATTATTTTTTTAAAAATTTAAAATTATTATTTACCCATATTAAACTTTTTAATCATTTCTTTTTTTGATTTATTTTAAAAATCTTATCATATTCTTCTTTATGCTTTTTATAGTATTCTTTATTTATAACCATAAATGGTCAAGTTTCTTTATTTCAAAGTGTTATAGTTTCCATTTGTTATTTTATTAAGTTTAAATTTTAAGTTTAACTTCTTTTATTTCGTAAAATTCCCACTTATATAATTTACTTTTATCTTGGTTTCTCTTATACTTATTTGCTTCTGTTTTTTTTTGTGAATGCAACTTCTATTTGAAACCCTCATATTTTTCAAGCAATTCAAACTATATATATCTTTTTAGTTATCATTTGTTTATTTGCTAAGATTTAAAAGTTTTTCCCTTATATCTTGTTTTTCTTGTTCGAGTTGTTTTACTCTTGTTATACTCTTTTGTAATTCTTTTTGGTTATTTCTTATTTTTTCTCTTAACATTTTTTGTTTTTGCAACTCCTCTACCACTCCCCTACTCTTCTGATTTTCTTGATTTAGTAATTGTGCAAAGTCTGATTGTAAGGTTTTATGCGGTAGGGTAGTGGTATTTTGTTTATTTATATCTGGTAGGGTAGTGGCTCTTTTATATATAAATATTGTTATTGTTATTATTCAGATCAAGAATAATATTTGGATTGACACTTCAATTAGTCTTTTAATTTTTACTTTTTTTGATTCTTTTTCTAATTGTTCTTTATAATATTCTATTTCTTCATTATTATTTTCTTCTGTCATTTTTTAATAAGTTAGTAATTAAATTGTTTATTCTATATTCTGTCATTGTTATTTTTATTTATTATTTAAAATATATTGTTTCATAAGCTCCTGCTTCTTCTAATCTTTTATATACTTCTTCTTTTGTCTTTGGTGTTAGTTTTTTTACTAATTTTTTTACATTATTTCAAGATAATCTTGCTATTAAATACATCATATTGTCTTTTACATTTCCTATATTTTTTATTTCACTTTCCTTTTCTTTGTAGTATAAGCTATCTTTACCTTCCAAACTTTTAAATACTTTAAGCACTCATTTTTTTACTTCATCAAATACTTCATCACTTGGTGCTGTATAATATAATTCTGTCATTTTTAATATTGGTTTAATTTTAAAATCTTATTACAAACTTGTTCTTTTTCTGTAGCATTTTCTTTTGCATATTCCATATCTATGCTTCACATCATAATCTTGAATTTGTTTTTTTCTTTTTTTCACTCTTGGATTTCAATGTATGCTTGTTGTATTGGTAATGTGTATTCTGCTTCATAGCAGTATTGCTCTGCTCTACTTTGTCCTGCTCCTAAATATAGAGCCATGTACAATGCTAATGTTGTCATTTTTATTAGATTATTATATAAATGTTAGATAGTTTCCCCTATCTGTCCTTTACTATAACTATTTTTTACTTGAAAGCAAGTAGAAAGAAAAGATGAGGAGGTTAATCTTCATCTTCTAGTATAAGTTCTATATCTTTTTGTATTTCTTCTAATTTATGTAATTTTCCCCATAATTCTTTTGTATTTTCTTCTTTTGTAAATAATATTTTAAATGATAGAGATTTTATTTTAATTTCATAATACTCTAACAAATCTTTTATTTCATTTATTGGTAAATCTAATTTATAAGTTATCATCTTCTGTTAGTCATTTATTAAATTCTAAAAGTGATTTTTTTAAGGTGTATTTTGCTAGGTTTATATATCCTTTTATGAAGTCTATATCATTCTGGAATTGTTTAATTCTATACTCCTTATCTCTCATACTTTCTTTTGCTTCTGCTTCTGCTGGTGTTTTTTTAAGTCCTGAACCTATAAGTGCTTGGATGTTTTGATATAACTCTTCTTTGTATCATTTTTCTGATTCTATTGTTAGTTTTATTATATCATGAAGTTCGAAGTTTAGTTGTTCTAATTTTTCTAGTAATTTATTATAGAATGCGAAGATATTGTTATCTTGTAATTGTCTTTCTATTTCTATGCATTCTTTATATGTATCCATTATATTCATTTTTAATTTAGTAAGTTGTTAAAATCTATTGCTATTTCTTTTGTCCAATGGTATTCTGCTTCTAGTAGAAAGTAGTTCATACAATTTTCCATTTTTTGTTTATCTGATGTTATTAAGTATGATGTTCATTCCTGTTTTGTGTTTTTAGTTACATATAATCATATTATAGCTTCTAGTAATATATCTTTTTTTATAATTTTTAGATTTAGTTCTTCTGATCAAGATTTTACACTCATATTGAATTCTATATCTCATTCTCATTCTTTAGCTGCATTTATATAAGATTTTATTATATCTACATATTCTTCTCAGCTTGTTAGTTCTTCCATTTTATTATTTTCATTTAATAAATTTTCATATATTTCCCTTAAGTTTTTCTTTTCTTTTTAATTTTAGATCTTGTAGTTCTATGTATACTTTTTTCGATTCTTCTGATATATTTTTTACTGGGTATCATTTTTCCATTAGAAGTAAATCGGCAGTTGTTTTATCTATTAAGTATCTTTCCACTCATTTTTCTGATCTGTCTTGTCATAGAATTGTTTCATGATGTAGACCAGCAGACTTCCGTCTCTGGAATACTTTATTGAAGTAGTTCATAAGTTCCCAATCTTTGTTTTTACTTTTTTTTATTCTTTGTTGCCGATTTATTCATATTATATCAGCTATTTCTCTTGCTCTTACAAACTTTGTTTCTATTGTTTTCATTTTTTTATTTATTTATGTAAAGTAATCTTTCATTTGTTGCTTTGTCATATTCTCTTCAGTCTTGTTTTATATATTTTCTCCATTCATCTAATGGTATTTTTATCCATTTTCAGTCTTTAAGTCATTCTTGTTTATCAGTATCATATATTAAATCATTTGTTTTTTTATCTGTGATTATTTCTTTATATTTAGTTTGTTTAAGATAAAGTTTCATGGTAGTATTTGTTTATATATTAAAATTCTGTTTCATTTTCTTTACTCATGCTATCATTTTTATTTTTCTCTTGGGTTTTAATTATTGTAATTACTCCTTTTAAGTCTTCCATAAGTTCTTTGTAAGGTAAAGGTGTTTCTTTTCCTTTTATAAATGCAGGGTAGTCTATTATCATAGTTCCTAATCTGTAGTTTTTAGGTTCTAGATTAAATAAGTATTGTGATATTCTACCTTTGTATTGGTTTTCTTGGCTTCTGAATCAATCTTCTATAGGGTTATTCATTCTGTATCTGAATTTTTTATCTTCTCATTTCCCTTGATATTCTCATCCTATGTTTTGTGATAATTTTAAGTAAGCTTTGAATAATTGTTTTTTATCTTCTTCTGTTTTTTCTAAGTATACTACTTCTACATATTTTTTGTCTATTTTTCCTACTTCTCCTAATACATCTATTAAGTTTTGGATGTATTCTCCTATTATTTTTCAGTTATTATCTACTTCTATTACTTCTTCATTTCATAAATCATAGATGTATGCTTTTTTATCTCCTTGCATTATCTCATTTGTTGTGATAATTGTTTTAAACTCATCATCTGTTTTTAATGTTACTTGCCATAAATGAGTTTTAAATATTATTCTTACTCATTCTAATTTGTCTACCGAAATGTCTCAATAGTTTATTTTTCAATCTTTTATCCTTAGTATCTCATAGTTTTTTTCTTGTTCTCATCATCAGAACATTTGGTCAAGATACTTACTCATCTGGTCTTCGCTCTCTAATGTGCTTAAGTTTGTCATTTTTATTAGATTATTATATAAATGTTTAGATAGTTTCCCCTATCTGTCCTTTACTATAACTATTTTTTACTTGAAAGCAAGTAGAAAGAATAATTTGTTTATTTAATAATTTTTTTTAGTTCTTCTCATACATTTTTTATTCATTGATCTACAAGTTGTTTGATATAGTATGCTATGATTTTATTTTCATTTATTGATATAAAACTTGGTAGGTTCTTTCTTATTTCACTTGCTTGTTGTTCATTTATTAAGTCGAATGATTTAAGTATTCTTATTGTTGTAAATATATCTGGTTCTTGTAATTCTTTATGTGCTTGTTTTGTTAATTCTTTTATTTCTTTTTTACTTAATTTTTTAAGATGTTTCATGGTAGTATTTGTTTTATTGATAAATTTTCATAGATTGTATCTGGGTCTAAATTCTCTATTTTTTCCTTATACTTTATTCGGTTTCAATTTTCGTATAATGAAACATAGTTAGGGTTATCACAAGCTTGTCTTACTGATTCGCATGTTGCTATTGCAGAGAGTGGTTCTTCATATATTTTTATCACTATAGCATTATTATATTTGAATGTATCTGATCCTTTCATGATTTCTTCTGCTATCATTATTTTATCTGGGGTATATCGTAATCGTACAAGGTCTTTTCATTTTATTTTTATTCTTTTCATTTTCTCAATATCTTTTTCTTCTATTTTTCTTTTATTTAAGGGTAGTATTATTTTTTTTACAAAGTTTTCCCGAACATCATCTGGTTTTCTTCTGTTATTTAAGAATACTTTTTGGATTACTCTATGTCTTTGAAGTTTAGGAATATCTAAGTATTGGTCTAGTGTTAAATCTTCTCCTCGCATTCTTATTGTTTGTAATGCTTCCTGTCATGATAGAAATACTGTCATTATTATTTAATTATTTATAAATCTTCATTTATGCTTCCTGCTAACATTCTACCAAATTTACTACCTTGTGAGTTTTTATATCTTTCATTTTCCATTACTTTAGTTTCTACTATTTGTTTAGTTTCTTTTCTTTTTTTATTTTTTTCTGTGTAGTCTTCTGGGAGTGGGTAGAATGTAGCTCGTCCTTTCTCGATAGTTTGGTCACAGATTTTTTGTGCTAATTGTGATGAGCCTCAGGAAATTTCTTTTAACTTTTTTATATTTTTCTTTAGGGCTATAGGTGTTACTGATTTTTTTATTTCTTTTCTATAATTTATAAATTCCTCTAATATATTTTTAAATTGTTCTTGTTTATTATCTGGTATAATTTCTTTTATGTATGTATTTAGTTTTTCTTTTAATGAATTTTTTAAATCTTTTGAATCGCTATATATATCTTTATTATTAACTTTATTATTAACTATATTATTATGTTGGAACTTTTGTTCCTGTCTGCCTGGAACTTTTGTTCTAGTCTGGTTGGAACTTTTGTTCCTGTCTGCATTGCAAATATTGTTTAATTTACTTTGTAAAATTCTTTTTCTTCAATCAAATCAGATTTGTTTTATAAATTTTTTCTCTATTAATCTATTAATGTATTTACTTGTTTGTCTTACACTAATTCAGAAGAACTCTGCAAAATATTCATTACTTGCGAAACATCAATTTTTATTATCTAGACTATCTATTTCTACTAATATTACTTTTTCTATTATAGATAAATCAGTTGCTAACCAAATTTCTTTTGGTATCCATATTCATTTAAAATCTCTTTCCATTTTTTTATTTAGAATATAAAATTTCTTTTATAGAAAATCCCCATAGCAAATATTTTATTTTTTACACAGAAATAACATATTTGTTTGCTATGGGGATGGGTATTTTGTAGGACTTCTCTTATTAGTCTTTACTGGGTCAGACAAGATTTGCACTTATACTGTCCCTTAATATTTATGTTGTTTCTGTGTATTTAGTACTATAACTATTTAGATATAGAAATCAAGTTATTATTTATTAAGTATATATTTTATTGTTTTAAATAAAAAAGAGAGATAATACTCTCAGTTTTAGTTTAAATATATTATGAAACTATGCTTGTTGCTTTTATGTTTTTTATTGTATGAATATTTTTTTTTCTGTAGTGGTTATTTATACCTTAACAATATTTTATTGTTTAGAAACCATTAAAATCATTGAAGCTATTTCAAAAGTTATCGAAGCTATTATCTCAGAAACTATTGAAACTATTTATTGTGGTAGTTTTTTTTGTAGATTTCTTATCTATTCTTTTAAATAGTCTACCTGCTGTGGATGTTCAAGGTATTCATATTGTATATCATAATCATTTTAAAGCATCTTCTAGTATTTTAGTTCAGTCTTTTTGTTTTTCTACATCCTCCATAGATGATTGAATATAACTGAAAGGTCAAGGGAAACCATATTTTGCTATTCAGAATAAAGTTCATATTAACGGTATATATCACATTACTATTGAAATATTACTATTAGGTTTATGTTTTTGTCATGTTTGTAATTCATAACTTTTTTGCATTAAGTATTGTTCTATAGATAGAGCAGTTCATATTAATAATATATTTCTAAATAATACTAATATTTGTTTTTTCTTTATAGGATCTTTTACGGCTCTATACCAATTGGCAAATCTATTTGCTACGAATGTTTGGAACATACCTACTACTTTTCAATATCATCTTGCATTGTATATATATTCTGCAGAGTCTTCAAAATGTGGGTTTGCCATAGCTTGGTTCATTTTTTGGTCTGCGAAATCTATTGCATCAGTTTCTGTTTTTCATTCATACTTTGCTTTATCATAGAAGTTTTTCCATACAGCCATTGCTGTTAGTTTATCTACTTTAATCATAGGCATGAATGAAACTTTTTTAAGTTTACTTAATGAACTTTTAAGATATTCATCTGTTGCCATGATAGGGTCGAATCATTCTCTATGGTTTAATTCATTAGATTTACTTAATATTTCTTCTCTTAGTTTACTATTAGTTAATACTTGTGTTGTATCATAAAATATTCATAATGAAGCTCATCTTGTTATTGCATCAATCAATCAAGTTGGTTGAAGTGCTACAATAGTTGGATTGAATCATATAACTGCTGTTACGAAGTTATTTAATAATTTTTCCATCCATCTTCAATTTGTTTTATAATTTCATTTAGTAGGGATTCTATTAGTTATGTTTTCCATCCAAGAATAAACTGGAGTATTTTTGAAAGTATTTTTTATGTTATCTGATTTGGTCCATTGTTTCCATTGTTTAAATTTTCCTGCTACATTTTTATAATAGATAACATTTTCTCAAACTCTTAGTGCATTTCATATTGCATCTAATTCAGGGATAGTATTTTTAGTTGTTGCTTTGTAAGCATTTTTACTATCTATTTTTCATTTATGTAGGTAGTCTTGTATTTCTATATCTGTCCAAGTTGTATCTTTTCAGAATTCTTTTGGTTTATCTTTCATTGCTTCATAATCTATAACTATAGGTCGGTAATTTTCAACTTGTGGGACTAATTGATTATCTATTTTTAATGAAGCTTCTTTCTGCATTTTATAAGTATCATTAAATATTTTCTGAAACTCTTTATATGCTTTTAAATCTGATTTAGTTAATAGTTGTTCATCTTTTGCTAACCGTTCTCCTATTTTTTCTTCTGCTTGTTTTTCTGTGAACTTTTTTTCTTCATTAGGATTTAATGGATCTCATTTTTCTGTTAGATAAGTTTTTATTTTGATTAGTCATAATCAATCTCATCTATGAAGTAATCAATACAATGCTATTGTTCTGTTTGATTCTTTATTTATTTTAAATTCTTTTTGTAGTTTTTGTAGATTTTTTCTATAGTCTAGATATTCATTTCTATAATTTCTTTGTGGTTTTATTATATACTTTTTATATAGATTATACATTCATAAGTCTTCCATCATTATTGCTATTGGTTGTGATTTTATGAATAGTTCTTGTGCTTTATATTTTGCATTTTTACTTCATAGTTTTATTTTAGTTATTAAATCAGGATCATATCATTCGTGTTTTTTATTTAAGAAAGATGTTTCTATTTTTGTATTATCGAAATTATCTTGTGCTTCTTTAGTTTTTTCTTCCCAATATTTTTTCCATTTATCTCATTGAGCCACAAGGTCTTCGAAACTTTTTATTATTTTATTTAGTTTTTCTGTATTCATATAATAAATATTATTAAGGATGTTGTGTCCTTTTTTTAATTGTTCTTCATAATATTTGAAAGCTTCTATATGTTCTGGTGTTCTTTTTCAATCTTTTATATACTCATTTATTAGTTCTATTTTTTTTAGACTTACTCAATTTTTTCTAGTATCTATTTGTGATAGTAATTCTTTTTCTATATGTTGTTTCATATCTGCATCGAATGTTGAAGCTTTTATTTTCTTTTGTAATTGATGTATTCTATTTATAGATTTTTCTTTTTCTTTGAATACTTTATCTACTGCATTTATCATTCTTATGAAGTCTTTACCTCTGATAGTTCATTTATTTGCTTCTTTTCTTATTTTACTTACAAGTTGTCTTGCTTCTTTCCATGTTGCTACATCTTCTAATTCTTTGATTGTTTGTTCTAGTTGGTCTCCTGCTAGTTCTACACCTTTATTTATTTCTTGTATTTTTTCCATTAATTTTTTATTTCAGTTTGCCACTTCTTTAAGTGTTTTTTCTAATACATTTCTCATTGCTTTAGATATTTTATCTTTTTTATCTAGTAATGGATCTATATTTCTTTTAACTTTTTTAATAAATAAGTAAGGAGAAAATCAAGAAGTATCAAGATGTATATCCGATGTTGTGACTAATGATGTTGGAGTTACTCATTCTACATATCATATTATTCTATCATTAAGTTTATCTCAATAAGTTTTTTTAAGAGTATCGAAATATTTTCAATTTATATCATTAGTTAATACTGTGGTTGTATCTTTGATTGGTTCTACTACTTCTTTAAATTTTTCAGGGTCTGCAAACTTTTCTAAGTTTTTCTTTGCAGTTTCATCTTTCATATTTTTGATATATACTCATGTAGTTCTTAAATAAGGTGGGTCTAGGTAATAAAAAGATTTATCTTGTGGTTCTTCTTTACTTATTTTTTTTATAAATTCTCATCAATCCATATTATATAGTTCTACTTTATCTTTATATTGTTGTAGATTTTTAGCATATTTTTTTAATCATATTACGAATTTCTTCCGTCCTCATCATTCAAGGTTTTTAAATCATTTACTTGCTTCGAATACTCATTGTCATGTTCAGCTTCTTGTAAATCTATACTTTCTACTAAGAGCTGTTTCTATTGCATCCTTTATGCTTCATTCTATATTATCTGGATTTAGTGTGTCATATTTTTCATATTTATCTAATACTTCTGATAATATTTTATTTAGTTTAGGGTAGTGTTTTTCTATAAAATCTGAATCCATTTGTTTTTCTACTGCAGTATCTAGTATTGTTTCTTTTTCTTTTTTATCTATAGTTTCCCATTTCTTTTCTCAATATTTTTCTATAGCATTTTCTTCTGCTTTTTTCTTTAACCAATCTGTAAAAGTAGTTGTAAGGTTTCATTCCTTTGCAAGTTTAGCATCAGGATTTTCTTTGAAGAATGTTTTTGCAAGTTCTGGATATAGCATACTAATTTCTTTAGCTTGAGATACGAAGTCTTTAGTTCAGAATTTAGCACTTACTTCATCTAAATATTTTCATACTCATGGTATTTCTTTTCTGATAGCTTGTTCCATATCAGTTAGTATATTGTTTTTAGTATCTTCTACTAATTTAGAGAAATGTTCATCATATCAATATTTATGTAAATATTTTACTGTTATATATTTTTCTATATCGAATATGTTTATATTAGCTTTTTCTAATCAAGCATTGAATAATCTATCTAGATATGCTACTGATAATCAAGCTCCTCAGAAAGGTTCATTAAATATAGTTTTTCAATTTTTGATAGCTTGTAAGAATAGAGGAAGTAGATGGTTTTGGTATGTATGTTGTTTATTTCATAATAATGTGAAAGGTATTATCTCTTTTATATCTCTATTTGGTTCTACTAATTCTAAAACTAATTTATCTTTTTTTAAATATTTACTTAATTCTGATTGATTTATTTTTTTTTCTTTTTTAGTTTTCCATATGTCTTTATAGTCTGTCATATCTGTAAGAGCCATTTCTTGTTCATGTGTTAGTCCTTTTCATTTATTATTTTTATAAGTTCATACTGATTTTTTAGCTTTTTCTAATGCTGTATTTATTATATCATTTTGTTTTTTATTTAATATATTTTTAAATCTTGCTTCATCTAATGCATCTTTAACTATATCAAATCAATATTTTTTTATAAGCATTTCTATTTGTTTTGCAGTAGGTTGTTTAGTTAATGTTTCTACAAATTTTCTAGTATCTCATTTGAATGCTGATTTTCTTTTATATTTACTTAATACTTTTTTTACTTTGTTTACATCTTTTTCTGATACAACTTCTGCTACAAGGTTTCTTACTTCTTGAACTTTCTTATCTTGTTGTTTAGTTTTTTTAACTTCTTTTACTTTTGTATTAAACTTTTCCATTAAGTTTTTATTGTGTTTGTATGCTTTTATTTCTGGCACTGTATCAGAATACATATCAATTACTTTTTCATTGATATCTTTTGGTTTTAGATTTAGAAATTTTCTTATTTTTTCATTAGGAGTTTTACCGTCAGAAGTTTCGTATATATCTTTTAAAACAGGATTTTGTTTTATATGTTCTATAAATTGTTTATTTTGTATTTCTGTTCAATATCTATCTCATCTAGTTATTGATTTATAATCTGCTTTAAGTGCATCTATATTCTCATGAATAGTATTAGCTGTTTTGAATATATCGTCACTTATATTAGGAGATTTTTCAGATATATGTTGTGCTAGTAAATCTTTTTTTAATTGTTCAGTATCATTGTTTGCATCGAAAGGGTTTTCATTTTTTTGTAAATTATTAAATTGTTCTGTTAATTTTTCTACAGGTTGTTTAGAATATTCTTTATTTAATTTATATGCTTCTACTAATTGTCATAAATCATTAGCTTTCTTTTTATCTATAGGTTCTAAAGATTTTTGCATATCTTGTAAATATCATATTAGTTGTTCTTCTTTTAATTTATTAGTATCTACTTTTTCTATTCATTTTTTAAATAGATTAAATATTTCAGGAGTTTTATCAGCTATTCTACTTACAAGTCTTCATCAAGGAATTGTTCAATAAATTTTATTATCTCTTTTAAATAATACTTCTTTTATTTGTTTTGCTTCTGGAGTTTTAGCAAATTCTTTCATAAAATTATAATAGTATTTTACTTGTGATTTAGATTTATTGAAAGTTTCCATTGCTTTATTATATGATTGTTTATCTCAATCAAACAATCTTTCTACTATACTTTGTTCATATATCTTACCGTCTTCTGGGCTTTTATTAGTTAATACATTTATTTGATGTAAGGCTCAGAAAGTTATAGCTTGTCATAGAGCAGAAGCATCATCTAATCATTGCATTTTACCTAATCAATAGAAAGTTCAAGCTACTGTTAATGCAGGTATACTTTCAGATATTATTCATTTTCATATAGCTTTTTCTACTCACATTTCTGCTAATCAACCTGCTTTATCTATTAATGGGAACATTGCTCACATTGCAAAATCTGATACAGCTTCTTTAAGTCTATTCTTATGTTCTTTATCTACTAATTGTCATTGAGTTGCAAATCATAAACCTTGCTCTAGCATATTTCATAGAACAGGTCAAGCTGTTTTTCATAAGATATTTGCTTCTTGATAAAGTTTAGCAGATATTCAAGCAATTTGTAATGCTTTATTTATAGGTATTAAATCTATAAGAAATCATCAAGCCATTCATAATCAATAACCTACATTTTCTCAGAAACCTTTTGCAGTAAAATCTTTATTATTAGCATCAGTATGAGAAGCTATTATTTCATTTTGTGCTATTCATTGTCTTAGTGCTTCAATATATCTATCTCATTCTTTTGGTAGAGCACCTGCTTCTTGTAGTGGATTAATTATTTCTTTATTTACTTGATTGATGAAAGGTTCTGCTAGTATTTCATCTTGTGTTTTATTTCAATATTTTTTTTCATAAAAACTAGGAAGATTATTTTGTAAATCTTCCTGTCTATTAGATATATTTTGTAAGTAGTCTTGAGCTACTATTTTTTTTGTTTGGTCATTTCAAGGTATGCTATTCCATATATCATTTCATTGTTTAATAACATTATCAGGAGCAGGATTCATTTCTGCTGGTTTAGGTCATAAGTTATTTTGATATTGGTTTAATGTATCTTGTCAGTATTTATTTGATAATTCGTTTATTTGGTCAGGTTGTAATGTAGCCCAAGATGTTGCATTTGGATCATAAGTTTTTATATCTTGTTGTAATTGATATATTGGCGATAGTTGTGATTCGTCTTGAACTACTTTAAATCATAAATCATTATTATCTGTATTTAGAGTATTTGTATTTTGACTACCTGTATCATCAATAATTTTGAAATCCATTTTTATTAATTAGTTAATAAATTCCACATATTTTCTACTGAACTTTTATTATTTGCTGTTACTGTCTTTGAAGCTGATATTGCCCATTTAGTAAACATATCATCCATTGTTTTTTTAAAGTCAGGATTTGTTTTATATAAATTATAAACATATGAAGCATCGTTTTCATGACCAACTCATATTGTTTTATCATAAGTATTTCCTAAAAATGTTCAAAGGTTTTTAATATCTGTTACTGGATTATACCAATTTCCTTTTACTCAATCTAGTAGTCATCTATCTAAATAATTTTTAAATAAATTTTTATGTGATTCCATAATACTTGGTGTTGTATTTCATTTTTTATCTGTTCAAGGTTGGACTGCTATTTGTATAAGTTGTTTTTGTATACTATCTTGATCATTATTTGAAGGTGTTGAATTTAATATTAGAGGAATATATTGTTTAATAAGTTGTGCTTTAGTTCTTATAGCTTTATCTGAAGATTGGTCTAGTAGTTGATTTCCTACTTCTTTAAATACTGATTTTATATTTGATAATGTAACTACTTTTTCGCCATTATTATTTTTAGCATTTTCATTTGCTATATTTGTTAGTGTTGTTTTAACTCAATTTATAATATCAGTTGGTTTTATAGTAGAAGTTTTAGATTTACTAGCCATAGGATTATAAGTCTCTGGTTTAAATCATCCTTGTTCTGCTTTAGTTATAGTATCTATTAATCAATCTTTTTCTTTTGTAGTTAGATCTCAAATTCTTTTATTTAATATATTTTTATCTACAAGTTTTAAATGTATAGGATTGTTAGTTCATACATATCTTTTAAGTGCTTGTGATACTGTACTGTTTATATATCATCATGTAGACAATAAACTTCATATTGCTTTTTTACCTGTAGTTTCATCTGGGAATACTGCATATACTCTTCAATTGTCTGATTTTATAAATCATATAGCTCATAGTTGTTGTAAATATTCTCAATTTTTTCAATTATAAGTTAAGTTTCAAGGATTATTTGCTATTTCTCAAATATGTTTTCAATCATCTATTTTTCATGTTACATCAAAATATCTTTTACCTCATTGTGTTGGAGTAGTAAATATTGGTAATCAAGTTGTTTGGTCTTTAGCTATTACTTGTGTAGTTTTTAAATTATAAGCTTTTCATATATTTCATAAGTCTTGTTTTTTTTGTTGGTCTTGGACTCTTCATGTTAATGCATTTTTATAAGTTATATCTGATGCTGTAGCTTGTTGTTTTAAATCCATAGATTTCACTGTTTGCCATAATGCAAGTTGTGATTGTCAAGTTTTAAGTGATGCATTAGCTATCTCTTTTTGTAGTGTATTATTTTGTTGATCATATTGTTGTTGTAATTTAAGAGCAGACCTTGTATCCATTTTTCCATCTTGAACTTGCCTCCAAGCTAAATTAAGCATAGATTTAAGATTATTTATAGAGCCATCTAATTGTCTTAATCTTTGTATTTTATCTTGATAGTCTATCTGTGCTTGAGTTTCTGCTTGGTTTATTCTACTTGCTTTTTCTTTTTGTAAGCTGTTTATTTGGTTATCATAGAAGCTTTTCATCCTACTAGATAATGAATACATTTTTGATGGGTCTATTGCAACTCATTGGTTTTGAGCCATAGCACCAACTCTTGCATCTAATGTATCTCTATTTTCCATCATTTTCTGAGTGAGTGCATCTATATCTTCAGTAGGTGCTTTATTTACATATTGTTTTTTCATAGTTCATAATAGTGGAGTATTAGCATACTGTTTATTATAAGTAGTCATTTGGCTTAGATATGAATCTAGTATATCACTATATCAAGTTTTTTTCTCTAGATTATTTGTAGTCGTATCCATAGTATTTATATAATCTTGTTTTTTTGCTTGTGCATTTACTGGTTTAATATTATTGAATTCAGTTTGTGCATTATTAATATTTTGTATAGCTTTATTGATTAAGTTGTCTTGCATTGTATTTTATTTATTAGTTAAATCAATTTTTCTTTATTATATTATTCATAACATCCATTGATTGTTGCTTTCTTCTATTTAATTCGTCTTGATATTTTTGTCAAGCTATTTGTGTTCACTCTATAAATTTATTTCTATTTAGATCTACTATATTTCTATTTAGATTATCTTGTAATGCATTTTCTTTTTGTGATGTGGTTGTGTTTATTTTATCTCTACTATTTTGTATGTTATTCATAGTGTAATTATATCTATCTTTAGCATTATTTGATTTATTTTGATAGTCTAAGATTGTTCTATCAAGATTATTTTTTAAGTTATCTTGTGCTTGTTGTCATTGGTTTATAGTTTCGTTAGCATTTTGTCTATAATATCAACTATTTAATAGATTTCTCATTCAATATACTTCTGTAGCACTTTGCATTGCTTGGTCTAGTTGTTTATTAGTTCATTTTAGTTTTTGTATATAATCTTGTTTAGCATAATTAGTATATTGTTTTATTTCATTTTGTGTATTTTGGTATTGTTTTTCTTGATAATCTTGTTGTGTTAATAAATCTTTTAAATTAAATTCTTTATTTGTTTCTAATTGTTGTTTTGTATTAGAGAATTGATTATTTAGATATCATTGTTCCTGATTATAATATTTTTTAAAGTTAGGTTCATTGGTAGCTTCACTATAATATTGGTTTAAACTTTTCATATAAGCAGGACTTGTGGTTCTTATTAGTGAATATGTTTCAGTAGGTCAATACTTATTTTCTATATTTTTTAGAGTTAATAAATTTTTTACATGATCTATCTGGTCTATATTTTTTTCTATTACATCTGGTGGTAGATTAGCGATAGCAGTATCGAGGTCTTGTGGTTTTACATTTTTTAGATAAGTATTAACAAAAGAAAGGAGCTTTTTCTTATTAAGCATTCCTTTGCTTTCTAATCTTTTAGCATATTCTTTTAATATTGTTTTCATACTATTTATAATAAAGTATAAATGGTTGTATTGGAGTATTTGAGTTTATATCTATTTCTATTTCACTTCATCGTTTATTTACAGGATATATGTATTGATTATTTGTATTATTTAATGGTAAAGTATATTCATTTCAATTTATAGTTATTTTTACTGTAGCATTTTGTGTTAATATTATATTTTTGATAAATATTTTTTTAGGAAATACAATCTTATTTGTCTTTATTTCTATATTATCATAATTATTTGATTTATATATTCAATTATTAGTACATATAAATATATTGTTTTGATAGTTAATAATATCAATTAAAGTTCCTGTGATAGTTAATTCTGTTGCAGTGAGTGTATTATCGTTCTCGAGCTCTTCGTAGTCTAAGAGTAATATTCTATCGGTAGTATGAGGTAGTTGAGACAATAATCATTCATTTATTTTGAATAGTCAATTTATATCATTAGGAGATAGTTTGTAATTTAGTATTTGTCATGGGTAGTTATTTTGTATGATTTGTATTTTTCAATCTATGTTAAGGAAAATTCTTCATTTATAAGCTATAGGATAAACTCTTTCTGTAGTTTTGAAGTCTGAGTTTTTTACGAAGTTTAAGGTTGCTTCTCAAAGTCAAGCCATACAGAATATTCATTGGTCTGTGAATATTTTTATATTATCTTCAAAACTTAATGCATCATATGTTTTAGAGATATTTATATAATTAAGTTTAGGGAAGAATGTATTTTCACTCATGGTAGATGTTATGATTTGGTCAGGTTTTACTACTACAAGTTTATTATGATAGTTAAATATAAAACTATTAGGAATATTGCTACTTATAGTATTTAATGTTCAATCATATGAAAACAAATCTTGTCAATCATAGATTATTAGTGTATTTTCTATATCATAGATATCTATATCATCTCAATTATTTATAGCTCATTCTACCATCATTTCTATAAATAATTGATTTTTTAAGTTAGAAGTTATATAATATTTTTCTGATCATATTACTGCTATTTTTCATAGATACTTATTATTGTCTATGTCTTGTGTTATAGTTATGTATTGACTATCTTCTTGTTTATCTGCTGTGAGTGTTGTAAGTTTAGTTCATATCTTTTGTCATTTAACTATTTTATAATATTCTGTATTATTAGAAAATGTATGAGATAAAACTTGTGAATAGTTTCAGTTTTCATATTTATAAAGTCAATCTGTTTGTAGAATATAAAGAATATTATTTATAGAAAAAAACCTACCAGTGTTGCTGGTTATGTTAGCAAAATTATATGGTAGGTGTAGTATATTATTTTTTATTCTTGTTTTGGCAATTTGGAAACCTATCATATTGTCTTTATATGTGCTACTGGCATCATATTTAGTAGTGGAAAAATCTAATCCTATAAATTTTTTGAAGTTTAATTGTCTCATTTTTATAAATGATTAGTTCTAAATATAGTATAATCTAAAGTATCTTTAGCTTTTTTTCAGAAATACATCGATAGATTAAATTCTTGGGTGCTTTGATAATATAAAGATATAGATTGGAATAATACTGCTTCATCGATATGGGCAGGTAGTTTTTGTAGTTCTGTATCATCTGTATTTATAGTCCTACAAGTTTTAAGTAATACTTTATCGTTAGTATTTACATATATTTTTATATTAGTAGTTTCTCTTTTCATAGTTATAACTGGTACATCTACTTCATAAATTATAAGATTTGAGGTAGATGTTTCAATATAATAACCGTCATCATCATATATTGGAGTTTTAGTTTCATTTTCACAGATAAACATATCAAGTAATTGTTGTGGTGCTATGGTGTGTAATGTATTGTAGGCACTTTCAAGGTATCCTTGTATTTGTGTGTCTGATAAGGTGTCATCATGTATCCAATCTTTGAATTTAGCTATTTGCTGTGTTAATGTTCTCATTTTGTAATATTAAGATTAAAAGTTAATATTTATAATATTTATTATCAATATGTAGCTAGTGTATGAGTTGTTCATCAAGCATCTATCCGTTGTAAATCTCAAGTGTCACTATTAACTTTTAAATAACTATACCGAGAAGTATGCTTTGAATCATATAAATGAAGAAGGTCTTGTACATAAGAATCATAACTAAAAGAATATGGTATAAATCCTCTGTAACTTCAATCACATAATAAGTCCCGTCAACTATTATTATCATTTTTAGCATACACAGCAGCATAATTAGTATCATCTGTATTTATATGTCAATAAACTCAATGTCATTTTCAAGTATGATGTCAATATATTCAAGAATTACTATCTTTAGTACTTTCTCATTGGACTCAATCTCATCAACTATTTGTTCAACTTATAGCTCATATATTACTATTATTATTTTGTGATATAATTCAAGCAGTGCTTCATATAATTGTGTCAGCTTTAATTAAATGATAAGTTAATCAATTATATGAAGTATTAGATCAAGTAAGTCATCATACATAATTTCAAGCATCTCGAAAATCAAGTTTAGATTTTCAGTTAATATAAAGTTTTATCTCATTATTATCACTGTCTTTAATATCTATATATCAATCACTTTCTATACTACTTGCTCATATAGTTCATTTAAAATATGCACTTCAATCTGATGAATCTATCTTAAATGTTTTAGATCAATCATTCCATCAACTAAGTCAGCCACTGTCTAATATAACTCAAGTATAATTCGTTTTATCTTTACTTTCTCATACATCATTAGCATCTAACCATTTTTGATATCTATTACTTGAATTTAAAGCATCGTCAGCTTTTCAAGCTCATCTTTTATAATCATCATTTCATAAATCAGTTATTGTTATAGTAGATGTATTTATTTCTCTTGATGTTAAATCATTAGCTATAATAGAATTACCAGCTATAGTATTACCTGCTATAGTATCTCAAGTGATAAGTCTATTACTACCTTTAGTTCAAAATACTTGAAACTCTGCTTTCTTAGATGTATCAGTTACAGGTCAAGCAACACATACAAGAAGTTTCTTTTTCCCTACTGCATCTTGTGGAGTTGTAGTTGTTAGTAATGTAGAAGTAGTTTCATTTAAATATATATAAGTAGTTGATGTCATATCTCATGTATCTCATGATAATATTGTATAAGTAGTATTATCGGGAAAATATATATTTCAATCATTCCAAGATACTGTGTCATTATCATTTGATTGAAATACTAAATCAGTACTCCATCAAGCTACTCATGTTGTTTCTCAACTTCATATTTTACTTAGATCTATATTTGTTTTATTACCAAAATTAAGAGTTACATTTCATCAAGAAATGGAAGGCACTCATTTAATATTCAATTTAAACTTTCATAATCTTATTTGATTATTATTACATGGATTATTTGATTGACAAGGCATATTTATATTAGTTTATTACTAAATATGTAGCAGGTATAGTATTTCAATCTTCATCAGTATGTTCTGGGTATAATTCAAATTTTCAAGCTGTATTACTATCTTCTACTAAATCTGTATTTGCTTTAATCCAAGCAATAGCTTCATCTACTGTATCAAACATTTGTATATTGAATTGAGCTCATACTGCTTG
>Ga0256829_1001440_pt1 | contig 19571 bp, 16 predicted proteins | sample 131447metaG_FD_185979 | JGI IMG/M metagenome (GOLD analysis project Ga0256829, IMG submission 185979) | Hydrothermal vent microbial communities from Lau Basin, Pacific Ocean - 131-447 | ecosystem: Environmental > Aquatic > Marine > Hydrothermal vents | place: Pacific Ocean: Lau Basin | collected...
ACATATAGCGCACAAACTCCTTTTTATCTGGAAATGCCTTTTTGTACCTTTTTTGCACCTCTATCATTGCAGGTGCTGACTTTTCTTGTTGTTCAAAGTGGCAGGTAGTACAGTTTCCATGAAAAAGCAGGGAGCCCATATTCGCTGCGTTTAGAGTAAGGACACTTGAACAAAGGAGTAAAAACTTTTGCATATATTGTGCTTAGCCTCTTGCTTTCTTTATCATCTCATAGGCTTGGTTTATCTCTTGAGTTTTTTGTGTTGCCTCTTTCATATATTCTTCACCTTTGTTTTGTGATTTGATGATGTCTGGATGGTATTGGCGAACAAGTTTTCTGTAGGCTTTTTTGATTGTGTCCATATTGTCATTTTTGCTTACGCCAAGCACTTTGTAAGCATCTTCAGTTGTCGCCTTTGGTTGCACATTTTTCATCATCTGTTCAAACTGGTCAAATATAGCATGGTATTTGTTAGGGTCAAAGGCAAGCGCCTCAGCAATGGTAGCTAAAACTTCCTCTTCACCCTGACTTACTTCACCATCTGCAAAGGCAAGTTGGATTAAAAATCCCATAAATTGTTCTTGCTGGGCAGGGTTGCGTTTGGTTGCGTTTGCAAGTGCCTCTGCTATTTGTTGTGTATTGGCTAAATTTTCTTTCTCTTCATTAAAAATGCGTTTTAAAATATCTTTTGTCTTTGCAGGTTCTGGAAAAACTTTGGAAATATCATCAAACATAGCACCTACAAGTTGTGCTTCAAGCGCATCAACATGTCCATCTGCCTTTGCAACTTTTGCAACAAGTGCCACAAAAAGTCCCAAATCACTACTCTTAAGTGACTCATAAGAGACAGAAAAGTTTTTAAATGCCTCTTGTGAATATGATGTATATCTATTATAACTTTTAAATATATAGTAAAAAACTGCCCCTAAAATTGCTAAAACAATAATATTTCCCATGAAAATTCCTTGCGTTTATGTGAGGAAAATTATAGACTAATGAAGTTAATAAATAAAGAGTATAATTTCACTTATGAATAAAAGAACATCTTTTGAAATTTTTAAATCAGTTATTTTTGCTCTATTCTTAAGAGAAATTCAGACCCGTTTTGGAACGCAAAAATTAGGTTATTTGTGGATGATTTTGGATCCTTTAAGTATGGTTATTATTTTTGCTACCATGAAAACTGCAACAGCAAGCAGCAGTATGCCAGGTATTGATTATCCGGTGTTTTTGGCTTCAGGTTTCTTGACATACGATTTTTTTAGAAATGTGATGATGGGTTCTATGCATGCATTCACTGCGAACAAAGCACTTTTTAATTATAAAATGGTGAAACCTTTTGATACTCTTGTTTCTCGGCTGCTTGTAGAGTTTTTGGTGTTTAGTGTGGCAACAATGGCATTTATAAGTTTCGGACTTTATTTTGGTATGGATATGTCTGTTAAAGATATTAACATGCTTTTATTTGCTATTTTGTGGCTTGGTGTATTTGGTTTTTCAATGGGACTGTTGTTTGCTGTAATTGCAACTTTTTATGAAACATTTGCAAAGATAATGCAATATATTGCTACGCCTCTGTTCTTTCTTTCAGGGATTTTTTATACAGTTGATTCTCTACCTCATTTTGTAAGAAATATTATTTTGTATAATCCAGTTATCCAGTTTATGGAGCTTATTCATGGAAGTTTCTTTTTGGTTTTGGATACTCGTTATGTTGATTATACTTATATGATGTATTGGACTATTGTTCCTTTGTTTATTGGTCTATTTTTTTATATTCGAAGTGAAAAGAAAATTCTTTCATTATGATAGTTTTAGATAATGTGACTAAGTATTTTAGGACAGAAGGAGAGAAAAAATACATTTTGAAAAATGTAACTTTTACACTTTCTGAAGGTGTCAATTTGGGAATACTAGGGCGTAATGGTGCAGGGAAATCTACATTTTTACGTATGCTTGGAGGTATAGACTTTCCAACATCAGGAAAGATACTTTCAGATAAATCTTTTTCTTGGCCTATGGGTTTAGCTGGTGGTTTTCAAGGTTCTATGACAGGTCGACAAAATGTCAAGTTTGTTGCTAGAATTTACGGTAAAGATGATGCAGAGATTCAAAAAATTATTCAGTCAGTTGATGAATTTGCAGAGATAGGAGATTATTTTGATATGCCTATAAAAATTTATTCAACTGGTATGAAGTCTCGACTGAGTTTTGGGCTGAGTTTAGCTTTTGATTTTGATTATCTAATCATTGATGAAACACTCTCTGTAGGAGATGAAAACTTTAAGAAAAAAGCAAAAGATGCACTAATGCAAAAAATAGAGCATAGTAATGTTCTCATTGTAAGTCATTCTATGGCAGATTTAAAAAAGCTTTGTGATGTAGGTGTTGTCTTAAATGAAGGAAAACTGAATTATTTTGATAAAATTGATGATGCTATAAAGTTCTATCATCAGTTGAATTTGGAAAAACCTGCAGAGGGTAATGTTAAACAAAGCAGTGCTATTTATTGTAGTGATGGGAATATTTTTGATGATGTCACAGAAGCTGCTAAATTTTACAAAATGCGACCTTTTGCAATACTTCAAGCATTAGAACATAATAATGGCTCCTTAGTCTATTTACAAAAAGTGTTTTGGCGTGACGGTATGCAGGCACAGCAATACCAAAAATGGAAAGATGTTTTTAAAGAACAGACTTTAATATCTTCTGATGGAGTGATTTTTGAAGATGTTTTAGAGGCAGCAAGCTTTTATGCAGAGCGTTTTCCAAACAAAACAATAGAAATAGAAGATATAAAAGAGGCTTTAGCATTAGAAAAAAAAGTTTCTAAGAAAATCAATGTACAATTTCATTACTTAAGTGAGTATCAATGAATATAAAATTTTTAAAACAACAACCAAAACAGCGCATAGTTTTTGTAATTATTTTTTTACTATTAAATCTTTACTATCTGGTCATTAAGTCTGAAGAGTATCAGTCAAGTACTGCACTCGTAGTTCGGAGTATGAATCAGCCTTCTTCTGCTTCAAAAATTGGGCTTTCACTACTTGGAATTGGAGGTTCTTCACAACTACAAGACTCGATGATAGTCAAAGCGTATTTGCAATCTTTAGATATGTATAAAGAGGTAGATGAAAAATTTCATTTGACAAAATATTATGAGAGCGACGCCATAGATTTTATAGAGAGATTATCAAAAGATGCGACTGCAGAAGATGTGTTAAAGATGTATAACAAGCATCTCATAATTTCTTATGATGAAACCTCAGGTATACTTCATATCTCTTTTTTACATACCAATCCAAAAAAAGCACAGGAAATTTTAGAGTATCTTGTATCTCAAGTAGGTTATCAGCTAAACGAGTTTAACAAACGCAAGGCAAAAAAACAGTTGAAATTTGTGCAGAGTGAGTTTCTAAAGGTAAAAGAGAAGCTTGATGAAGCTGTTAAAAAAGTCGAAGCGTACCAAAATAGGCATTTGTTAATTGATCCAACCGCGGAGGCTACATCAAAAGGTACTATCATCGCAGAGCTTGAGGCGACTCTTTCTCAAAAAAAGCTTGAGTATGCTACAAAAAAACGCTATCTTAACGATGGAAACTTTGAACTGATTTCACTAAAAAACCAGATAAAAGAGATAAAAAAATCCATAGATAATGCGAAGAAAAATCTTACTGGAGATAAAAAAGGGAGACTTAATAGAGTGGTTTTTGCCTATGAACAGCTTAAAATGCAGCTTGAATTTGCAACAGAAGTATATAAAAATGCACTTCTAGAAATGGAAACAACAAAGATAGAAGTAGTAAAAAATGACAAGACACTTAGCATCGTGAGTAAGCCAAATCTGCCAGATGGTTACACATACCCGGATAAACCGCGTGTATTTATCAGCATTCTTATTTTAACACTGTTAATGTATGGTATATTTGCGATGCTTGCATCAATCATTAGAGATCATAAAGAGTAGAGGAAAAAATGAAAAAAATAGTACTGATTTTAATTTTTATATATGTAAATCTTTTGGCTGTAAATATTGATGTTTCATCAACATTAAAAGATACAAATGACACCTTGGCAGTTCAAGATACTAAGGTTTTGGGTTACAGACTCTTTAACGGTTCTTTTTCACATAACAAACAGTATAGATATAATCCTAACTATCTCATAAATATTGGCGATATGGTAAACATAAAACTATGGGGTGCTTTTGATTTTAATGCTTCTGTTCCTGTTGATTCGCAGGGAAATATCTTTTTGCCAAAAGTGGGAACAGTACATCTTGAGGGCTTGAGAAATGACAGACTCTCTCAAACACTGCAACAAAAAATAAAAAAAGTTTTTAAACGAAATGTTTATGTGTATGCAGATTTGGGTAATTACCAGCCTGTAAGTGTATTCGTTACTGGTGCTGTAAACAAGCCTGGTCTTTATGAGGGGCTTTCATCAGACTCTATTATTCAGTTTTTAGATAAAGCAAAGGGCATAGAAAATAACTCTGGAAGCTATAGACACATAACAGTTTTACGAGAAAACAAGCCTATCAAAACATTTGATCTTTATACATTTTTGCAAAATGGGAAAATGGATGTTTTTCAGTTTCGTATGGGTGATGTAATAAATGTACAAAATATTAAAAATTATGTGGAAGTTGTTGGCGATGTAAAGCGTCCGTACAGATATGAAATGAAAGGTACGACTGTGAAACTCAAAGATTTACTAAACGCAGTCATTCCAAATCCTACGGCAACAAACTTTACAGTCACACGATGGAACGAAGATAATGAACAATCTGTCAATATTTACAGTATTAAAGATCATTCTGATTTTGTCATTCATAGTGGGGAAGCGGTAGAGTTTTTACCTGATCATAATGCTAAAAGTATTGCCATAAAAATAAGTGGAGAGCATTTGGGTCTGCATAATCTTGTAGTGCCAAAAGGAACAACATTAGGAGAAGTGTTTGCAAAAATCAAGCCATCAACTCTTTCAGATATGGGTTCTTTTAAACTCTATAGAAAAAGTATTGCAATAGAGCAAAAAAAGTTGCTTAATGCACAGCTAAATGATCTCGAAGCAAAAACACTTACAACAGGTTCGATGACGACTGAAGAGGCAATTATCAGAAAACAAGAGGCACAGCTTGTACTCAATTTTATACAAAGAGCAAGACAAGTGCAACTCAAAGGAAAAGTAGTCATAAATAAAGACACAAATCTCTCTGAAATTACACTTGAAAATGATGATGAGATTTACATTCCTAAAAAGAGTCATATGATAATAGTACAGGGTGAAGTGATGTTGCCTGGTGCGCAGAGTTATGTAAAACATATGAGTTTTGATGATTATATAAACTCATGTGGTGGGTATAGTTTTAGAGCAAATAAAGACAGTGTACTGATTATAAAGAAAAATGGACAAGTTGTAAATTATGATGCAGACTCTGCGTTTGGCAGTGAGTATAAAGTAAAACCAGGAGATGATATACTTGTCCTTGGTAAAGTGGACAGTAAATATTTGCAGGTGGTAAAAGACATTACACAGATTGTTTACCAGATTGCTGTTGGTGCGGCTGTTGTGCTTAGATATTGACATTCAGATTTAGCAACAAATATTTTAACAAAGTTAAAACCATTTGTTCATTTTGAAGAGTATCTTAAAAGTAGTGCATATCCTTTTTACAAATCAGGTAAAAAGAGCTATGTACAAAAACTTTTAAGTGCTCCTATGCAGATTTTAGAGACAGATTTACCAATGATATATACAATAGACCACGATAAAATAAATGCTCTGAAAAAGATGATGATAATACTGTGCCAAAGTGAACCATATGATATAAATATTTCAAAGCTTTGTGGTGCAGTAGAACTCAATCAAAGAACGCTATATAAGTATCTCGGACTACTTCAAGCCGCAGGACTCATAAGAATTTTGGGTGCGAAATCTAGTAGAGTGAGCATCATTTCAAAGCCTGAAAAGCTCTACTTGGACAATACAAATCTCTTTTCAATATTTTGTGAAAATCCAAAGACTGGAACTAAGAGAGAGACTTTTTTTGCTTCTATGCTCTCTTATGAACATACGCTGAACTACCTAAAAAGTGCTGACTTTATAGTGGATGAGCATTACACCTTTGAGGTGGGAGGAAGAGATAAAAACTTTAAGCAGTTAAAAGATGCAAAAGCTGGATTTGTTGTAGCTGATGGCATAGAAGTAGGGATAGATAGAAAAATTCCACTCTGGTTGTTTGGATTTTTATATTAAGTGAGTTTTATATATACTGTTTGTAATGATTTTGATGAAGAGGTGAGAAAATGGGTGTTTTAAAACTAGAAGATGTGCACTATACTTATGATGACTATAAATTATGGGAAGGTAACTGGGAGTTGATGGATGGGATTGCAGTTGCTATGAGCCCTGCCCCTATGCGTAAACATCAAAGTTTGGCAAGTGAAATGATTTTTAATATCAGGGAACAACTTGATGAATGTGAAATATGTGAAGTCTTAGGCGAAGTTGATTACAAAATAAGTGATGATACAGTGCTTCGACCAGATGTTGTTTTGACATGTGGAGAGACAAATGAAATGTACCTCGTAAAAGCACCTGAAATCATCATAGAAATTATTAGCCCCTCAACTGCCCATAGAGATGAAAAGTATAAATTTGAAATATATGAAAAAGAGAAAGTAAAGTACTACATCATAATCTACCCAGAAGAGCTCAGTGCAAAAGTTTTTAAACTTGATGGCAAAGAGTATGACAAGCAGGGTAATTTTACAGATGAGAGCTATGTGTTTGATGAGACTACCTGTAATGTGAGTATAGATTTTGAAAAGTTTTTTAGACGATTTAAGAAATGAAATTGAGATTTTTTTCTAACATAAAAATGGAAATTGTAAGTTACTTATAAAACATATTTAGATAGAATAAAAATAAAGTATGAGATATAAAAATTTTGATTAAAAAAATTTCACTTATTATGTGGCATGAAAGAAATTCTACGCCACTGAGAATCATTAAAAAATCTTACGCTCGTTACAAACGGCATGGTTTTGATGGGATGATGTCTCGACTTGACAAAGAGTACTACAGACGCTACCCAGCCAATGGTAAAAAAGTTAATCCGGATGAGGTGTACAAAAAGTGGATGGAGAAAAATGAGCAGGATATTTTAAAAAGAGAAAAACTTGAGTATCATCCACTTATTTCTATCATTACACCCACTTACAATACTCATGAGAAATACCTTACAGGGATGTTGGAGTCTGTCTTGGCACAAACTTACCCTCATTGGGAACTCTGCATAGCAGATGATGCTTCAAGCAACAAAGAGACTTTACACCAACTTAATGTTTATGGGCAAAAGTATGAAAATATTAAAGTGATTTTTCGAAAAGAAAATGGACACATTTCTCAAGCTAGTAACAGTGCAATGGAACTTGCTACAGGTGAATATGTAATATTTCTAGATCATGATGATATGCTTGCACCAAATGCCCTCTATGAGATGGTAAGAAAACTCAATGAAAACAGAAAACTGAAATTTATATACTCTGATGAAGATAAAATAGATGAAAACAACAACAGATACAACCCTCACTTTAAATCTGGCTGGAATAGAGAGATGTTTTTTTCTCAAAACTACATTTGCCATTTGAGTATGATAAAAAGAGAGATAGTCGATAGTATAGGTGGGTTTAGAGTTGGGTATGAGGGGAGTCAGGACTATGACCTCTTTTTAAGACTGCTTAAAGAGATAGATGAGAGTGAGATAGACAGAGTGGAAAAAGTGCTCTACCATTGGCGTGCCATAAAAGGCTCTACTGCATATGGCAGTGGAGAAAAAGAGTATGCACATGAAGCAGGTAAAAGAGCTTTGCAAGATTATTTTGATTCACAGCATATAGATGCAAAAGTGAGAGATGGACTCTTGCCAAATACTTATAAGGTAGATTATGCACTTTTGGACAAACCTTTGGTTTCGCTTCTCATTCCTACCCGTGACGGTTATGAAGTGCTGCATAAGTGCATAGAGAGCATTTTGGCAAAAACAACCTATCCAAACTATGAAATAATAGTACTCGACAATGAAACAAAGTGTGAACAAACGCTGCAATACTTTGAAGAGATAAAAAAGCATAAACAGATAAAAATCGTAAAATATTATTATCCATTTAACTACTCTGCCATAAATAACTTTGGTGTTAAACATGCCAAAGGAGAGATAGTAGGGCTAATAAATGATGATGTAGAACTCATAAGCGAAGGATGGCTTAGTGAGATGGTCTCGTATGCTGTGCAAGATGGAGTGGGAGCAGTAGGTGCAAAACTCTACTATGATAATAACACCATACAGCATGCAGGTGTAGTACTGGGCATAGGAGGAGTGGCTGGACACTCTCACAAGTACTTTCAAAAAAATGCAGACGGTTACTTTTCACGACTAAAAATAGTGCAGAATTTTTCAGCTGTAACTGGAGCATGCTTACTTGTATGTAAAAAACTCTACGAAGAGGTTGGTGGGCTTGATGAAGCGAATTTAAAAGTGGCATTTAATGATGTAGATTTCTGTCTTAAACTATTAGAAAAGGGGTATAGAAATATTTGGACACCTTACGCTGAATTGTATCATCATGAATCTGTAAGCCGCGGGGCAGAAGACAACCCTAAAAAAGTAGCACGATTTAATGCAGAAGTAGCATATATGAAAAAACGATGGACAAACCAAATCGCTGCAGATAAAATGTATAATAACAACCTAACAAAAAAACACGAAGATTTTGGAATAAATCTGGATGAAGATGACGATAAGGAATATAGATGAAAACAGCATACTTTATACTTGGCATGCATAGAAGTGGTACATCCGCTTTAGGTGGAGTACTAGATATTATGGGGTTAGAATTTGGCTCTGAATTGATGCCTCCACATGAAGAAAATCCAAAAGGTTATTTTGAAAATAATTTAGTAGTTGCATTAAACGAAAAGATTTTAGATGAAAATAGCTCTTCGTGGGATGATGACTATTTTAATGTTCAAGATATTTCAAAAGAAAATATAAAGATTTATATAGAACAAGCAAAAGAGATTATACTTTCAGAGTTTGAATATGCTCAAAAATTTGTTATTAAAGATCCTCGTATCTGCTTATTATTTCCTATTTGGGAATTAGCATGTAAAGATCTAAATATCGTAATAAAAATAATTTTGCCATATAGAAATCCGATGGAGGTTGCACGTTCATTAAAGAAAAGGGATGCTTTCCCAATCGAAAAAGGACTTATGCTTTGGACGAAGCACTTTTTATCTGCTGAGTATTTTAGTAGAGAATATGAAAGGATGTTTCTATCTTTTGATGAACTTCTTTTTGAAACAAAAAAAAGTGTTGATAAACTTTATCAATTTACATCATTTAAAGGGCAGAAAAAGAGAAAAGCGATAGGAGAGTTTTTAGATAAAGATATTAAGCACAATAATATTGCTATAGAAAATTTTACTAAAGAGATTCCTCGTTTTTTAAAAGAACTTCTAAAGATTTTGCAAGATAATAATTTTGGTGATTATGAAACTCTTAATATTATCAGAGATGATTTTAATTATTCTCAAAAATTATTTAATTACAATTATAAAGAGCAGATTCAAGAGATAGAGTTTTTAAAAAAGAAGGTAATATTATTAGAAAAGATAACTGATATTGCCATGGTTGATAAAATCTATTATTCTCAATCAAATGAAGATTTAGCTAATTTTGACAACCCAATTGAAGAACACTATTTTTTATATGGAAGAGATGAAGGTCGAAAGCCAAATGAGTATTGTAGTATTTTCAATATTGATACAAGAAACTTAATAGGACATGATGAGAAAAATTATTTATTAGAAAAAGAATTGCACGATACCGAAAAAGTGAATATAGAACAAGAAGCTCAGATAGAGGAGCAGACAAAACATTTAGAGGAACTAAATAAAACAGTAGAAATAGTGCAGAGTGAAAAAGTTCAGATAGAACAAGAATATCAAACTAAACTTCAAGAAGTAGAAAATCTGAATAAAGAATTTAATGATGTTGTAGAAGATTTAGTAGCGTTAAAAGAGTCAAAAGAGCAACTGAAGGAACAACTTCACGATACCGAAAAAGTGAATATAGAACAAGAAGCTCAGATAGAGGAGCAGACAAAACATTTAGAGGAACTAAATAAAACAGTAGAAATAGTGCAGAGTGAAAAAGTTCAGATAGAACAAGAAGCATTAGACTTAAATCAATCTATTGATGCTATTATAAATGATTTAGCTTCTATTAAAGAGAGTAAGTGCTGGGTATATACTAAACCATTACGCGATATACAAAAAGTTTTAGCAGGAGATAGAAATGAGTAAAAAAAAGATACCAATAAAAAAATTGAAAAGTATTATTAAAAAGAGTGGATTGTTTGATAAAATATTTTATCTTAGAACATATGCTGACGCTAGAAGGGCAGATGAGTTACCGCTTGATCATTTTATAAAATATGGTTTGGAAGAAAATAGGAAGCCAAATGAATATTTTGATCCAGTTTGGTACAGAAAAAATAATGTAGATGTGAAAAATGAAGATATGAACCCTTTTATTCATTATGTATTATATGGTCTTAAAGAAGACAGAAAACCGAATGAAGATTTTGATCCTATATGGTATAAAGAGTATTATGAAGATGTTAAAGAAAATGGTAGTTCTGCATTTCAACATTACTTTTTATACGGTAGGAAAGAGGGAAGACTTCAATATAATCCTAATAAAAGTAATAATCAGAAAAACAATATATTTGAATTGACAGAAGAACTAAAAGAGAGTTTAAAAAAAATATTTGATGAAGAAAATTACTTAAAAGCAAATGCTGATATTCAAGCTGCAGTTGAAGGTAAGATTGTAGAATCAGGATGGGAACATTTTATTCAATATGGCATAGAAGAAGTTCGTAAAGGTGAAAGAGTTTTATATGCAAATGTTCCTCTTATGAGTGAAGAAGAATATATTTCAAACAATGAAGATATTGAAATAGCCCTTAAAGATGGAATAATTTTATCTGCATTTGAGCATTTTTTACTATCAGGAGCTAAAGAATATATGGATGGTACTCGAATATTATCATCTGATAATGAATATATATACCATCAGCCTATATTAACAGATAGTATACAAAATGAAATTCAAAACTTTCAAAAAAAACCTCTTATAAGTGTTGTTATGCCTGTTTATAATGTAGATCCAAAGTGGCTGCGTTTAGCTGTTGAATCACTTGAAAATCAGTGGTATGATAACTGGGAAATCTGCATCGCAGATGACAAAAGTACAAATCAGGAGACAGTAGAGTTTTTAAAATCACTTAATGATGCAAAAATAAAAATAGTTTTTATGGAAAAAAATCAAAATATTTCAGGGGCTTCAAATGAAGCTTTAAAGCTTGCTAGTGGTGAATTTATTGCTCTTATGGATAATGATGATGAATTAACAGCCGATGCTTTATATGAGGTGGTCAAAGCCATTAATGAACAAAATGCCGAATTTATTTACAGCGATGAAGATAAACTGGAGTTGGATGGTACATACAGCGAACCTCACTTTAAGCCAGATTTTGCACCAGATATGTTTTTATCACAAAACTATTTAAGCCATTTGGGCGTGATTAAAAAAGAACTCATAGATAAAGTTGGTGGTTGGAGTATTGGTTTAGAAGGTGCGCAAGATTACGATCTTTACCTGAAAGTATTAGAACATACAGATAAAATTGTACATATTTCAAAAGTGCTTTATCATTGGCGCAAGATTCCAGGTTCTACTGCTGCGGAATTTTCTGAGAAATCGTATGCACAAGAAGCCGGTAGAAAAGCATTAGAAAATGCAATGCAGAGACGAAATATAATTGCAACAGCTAAAAACGGCTTGACAAATGGAACTTATAAAGTTGATTATAAGATAGTAGGCGAACCTCTTGTAAGTATAATAGTTCCTTTTAAAGATAAGCCTGAACTTTTAAAGATGTGTGTTGAATCAATTTTAAATAAAAGTACTTATAGAAATTTTGAAATTATTGGTATCAGTAATAATAGCGAAGGTGAAGAGACCTTTAGCGAGATGAAGAGGTTAGAATCACTAGATAAGAGAGTGCATTTTTATGAATATAATGTTCCTTTTAACTATTCTGATATCAATAATTATGCAGTAAAAACTTATGCAAATGGTGAGCATATTATATTCTTAAATAATGATATAGAAATAATTACACCATCATGGATTGAAGAGTTGTTAATGTACTCTCAGCAAGAAAATGTAGGTGCTGTTGGCGCAAAACTGTATTTTCCCAATGATACTATTCAGCATGCAGGCTTGGTTTTAGCACCATTTACAGATCATTCAATAATGTCAATATATCGTACGTTACAAAAAGATGAGTATGGATATGTCTCTCGAGCAAAATGTGTAAATAATTATTTAGCAGTAACAGCGGCTTGTTTAATGTGCAAAAAGAATTTATTTTTAGAAGTGAATAGTTTTGATGAAAAAGAGAATGCCATAGCATATAACGATGTTGATTTATGTCTTAACTTTTATGAAAAAGGCTATAGAAATGTATGGACACCCTATTGTGAAGCTTATCACTATGAATCAGTATCAAGAGGATACGAAGAATCACTGCAACAAATAGAACGCCGAGAACAAGAAAAGTTTTTTCTTAAGAAAAAGCATCAAGTAGTCTTTGAAAATTATGATCCTTGTTATAATAAAAATTTAAGTAGATTTTCTGATGATTTTTCTATAGATGGTGTAAATACAAATAATTATCTTGAGTATTCTCCTATAGAATTTACAGAACATGTTATAGTTCAGATTAACTATAGTAAAAAATCAAAAAACAACATTACAATATTTTCACATTTTGATAAAGATAATAGTATTAAAGAATATGTTTTGTATTATCTTGAACAGTTATCACAATTTTCAGATATTATATTTGTTTCAACTGCTTCAAAATTATCGACAGCGGAGATAGATAAACTAAATAATCTTTGTAGAGATGTTATTGTGAAAGAGAATTATGGTTATGATTTTGGAGCATGGAAAACAGGATTGAATTGTCTTGGAAGTGAACTTGATGATTATGAAAGTTTGATATTGTGTAATGATAGTGTATTTGGTCCTTTCTATGATTTAGAAGAAATTTTTAATACAATGCAAAATAAAAATTTAGACTTTTGGTCAATGACTGATAATCAACAAATAGCGTATCATCTACAGAGCTTTTTTATAGTGTATAATCAGAAAGCGTTAAAAAGTAGTATTTTTAAAGATTTCTGGGATAATTTCAAAATATATAAAAATAAACAGATACTTATTGAAAATAATGAGATAAAATTTTCACAAAAATTACAAAAATCAGATTTGAAATATGGTGCTTATGTCCCTTCAAGTGAATTAAATAGTTATTTGAACATCTCTCATTATTATTGGGATAACTTAATAAAGGATTACAAATTTCCATTTATTAAAAAAGAACTTTTGCGGGATAATCCTATGAATATTGATATAAGTAAGTGGAGAGAAGTCATTAAGAATAGTACAAGGTATGATATTTCTTTAATTGAATCTGGTTCGCTAAACTAGGTAGAGAAGATTTTTTTATTAAACAAGGTAGGGTAAAAATTTGCAAAAGAAGATAAAGGGTTCGGCAAGAATTATTAAGAATGGGAGATTGCAAGGTTGGTTTTATGATGAAAATAATCTTAATTTACCTATAAGAGTATCGCTTTTTGTGAATGAAGAAAAAGTGTCTGAAAAGACGGCAAATTTACTACGAGATGATATTTTAATACAAAATTTACATCCAACAGGAAAAATTGGAATTATATTTGATTATGATTTTTGGGAAACAGATGAAGTTTATTTGAGTTTTGAGGGTAGTGATTATAAGTTTTATGTACAACGAAAAACTTATGTAAACAAAAATATTCGAAAAAGGGAATTGTGCATTGTACATATTGGTATGCATAAAACAGGCTCTTCATCAGTGCAGCATACCTTAAGTAAAAATCCGATTGAAGGGTTTTCATATTTTGAACTTGGTTCAGAAAATCATAGTATTCCAATTTATAGTATGTATACAGAACATCCAGAGAGATATCATATTCATCAAAAAAGTGGGAGATCAACAGAAGAGATTACTCAGTACAATAAACATGTAGAAGAAATGTTTTATCTTCATTTAATAAAAAATGAAGACAAAGAGAAATTCATTATCTCTGGTGAAGATATCAGTGTTCTTTCAAGAGATGCATTGCAAAAATTTTACTTATTTTTGAGTAATTTTTTTCATAGTATCCAAGTTATTGGATATGTTCGTTCTCCAATAAGTTTTATAAATAGTAATGTTCAGGAGTTAATTAAGGGTGGAATTTTACTCGATAAAATAGATAAACCTTTTCCAAACTATAAAGGGATATTCCAAAAATTTGATGATATTTTTGGAGTGGATAATGTAAATCTAGTGCATTTTGATAGAAGTAAACTTGAAAAAGATGATATTACAATTGATTTTTTGACTCGTATAGGAAGCGAAATAGAATTTCTTCTATTGGAAACAGTTAATGAGTCTATGAGTTTAGAGGCTCTTTCTATTTTACATGCTTTTAACTTTTATACAAAGGAAGTAAAGCCCTTTAAAAAAGAAAAAACGCGTCAGAAGCTTATTGATTTTTTAAACTTAAATATAGTTCAAAAAACAAAGTTTTCTATAGCTGATACAGTTGCGAGTGAAGTTTTATTACAAAACAAGAAAGAGGTAGAGTGGATAAATAATCGTTTATGCATTGATATTATTGATAAAGGTAATAGTAGTCAAGAAGGAGTTAGTAGTTATGATGATTTAATTGAAAAAGCCAGGGATGTTATTTGTACGTTGTCACTTGAAAAAAAAAGGGAATTAAATGAAATATTTGATTTTGATAAATTTTTGACTTTAAAAACTTGTGAATAAAATATTTAATTGAATAATAGATGATAAGGATGAAAAATGATAACTGAATATACAAATACAAACACAAATACAAACAAATATGCACAAACAAATACAAACAACAAACAAATATGCAGGGTCAGAGCTTTACTATTAACTAGAAAGAAGCTATAATACTTTATGGCAAGAAAGTTAAGAATAGAAAAAGTTGGATTTTATCATATTGTTAACAGAGGAGTTGCACGAGCTAATATATACTTGTGTGATGAAGATTTTTTGAAGTTTTTGGAAATTGCTCAAGATGCAAGTGAAGAGTATGGATTTGAGATCTTTTCATACTGCTTGATGAACAATCATTATCATCTTCTTCTTAAAACATTTGATATGAACCTTTCAATATTTATGCAAAAAATAAACTCAAGGTATAGTATCTATTTTAATCATAGATATAAAAGAGTTGGACCACTTTGGCAAGGAAGGTTTAAATCTTGGTATGTTTATGATGAGAATTATTTACATACTTTAGTAAAATACATTGAATTTAACCCTATAAAGGCAAATATGACTTTAAAAATAGGTGAGTATGTATGGTCTATGAGTAGTAAACAAAATGTTCAATTTTCAATGTTGAATTATGAGTTGATAGATAGCATAAATTTCTACAAAGAGTTTGATGAAAATGATCAAAAACAACTCGATAAGTTTTTAAGTCAGAAACTAGATATAAAAGCTGATGGAGTAACACCCAAAGAAAAAATACCTTTAGAAGAGTATTTTTATTTATATAACAAAGAAGAAGCTATTTTAAAGGCTGTTCAAAGTGGCTATACTCAAAGAAGTATTGCAGAATTTTTAAACCTTTCAAGTGTTGCAGTCTCTAAAATATTGAAAATTTATAGACAAAAGTTGAAACTTTTTGTAAAACTCAAAGAGAAAGGAATATTTTGGAGTTATAGCAAAGAGATGGACTATAACGAAAATTTGCTTATTGAACATACTTTAAAATATGCAGATTTTGGTGATATGATTTTGCTTTTGAAATTATTTGGCAAAAGAAAAGTAAAAGCTATTTGGGAAAAAACTATGAAGAGTGATACTAGATTTATAAAATTGAACCTTATGATAGCAAGAGTGTTCTTTGGCATGGATGTTGAAAGTGATTATTTTAAAAAGGTGAAAAATGAGCGATTTGAAAAATTTAAACTGCTTGCTTCCTAAAACAGCATCTTTGTTAGTTAAAATGAGACAAGAGTGCCATTTTTTGAGTAAATATGTACTTGTAGATGGAAGTGCTTTAACACTTCATTTATGCCATAGAAAAAGTGAAGATTTAGATTTTTTTACCTATGATAATGATTTTGATAAAAAAGAGATTTTTGAGTACATAAAAGAGTTTGAAAACAAAGAGATTTTAAATCAAACAGACGAACAGATAGATCTCCTTTTAGATGGTGTGAAAGTGACTTTTTTTAATGCCTCTTGGCAATTTTTAAAACCTTCTAAAATCGAAAATTTTAATCTTGCAAGTTTAGAATCGATTGCAGCTATGAAAGTAAATGTTTTGTTTTTAAAAGCGAAGTTTAGAGACTATTATGACATATATTTTTTGGTAAAAAAAGGCATGAGTTTAGAAGAAATATTTCAATACAGTTCAAATATTGTGGAAGGTATTACTTACAAACTTTTTGTTACATCATTATTGTATATTGACGATGTTGAGGATGATAATATTGCATATCTAGAACCAGCAGAAAACATAACAAAAGAAAAAATAAGAAATTTTTTACAAAATAAAATTGTATAATACTTTAATGTTAATGAGGAAAAATTAAATGATAACCAAAGAAAGATTGACCCACCTAAAACAACTAGAAGCAGAGTCCATTCACATTCTCCGTGAAGTAGCAGCAGAGTTTACGAACCCTGTTATGATGTACTCAGTAGGAAAAGACAGCTCCGTTATGCTACATCTTGCTATGAAAGCTTTTGCCCCTGCCAAACCTCCTTTTAAGTTTCTACATGTAGACACTCTATGGAAATTCCATGAGATGATAGAGTTTCGTGACAACCGTGCAGCAGAGTTAGGCTTTGACCTTGTAGTACACTCTAACCCAGAAGGTGTAGCGATGAACATCTCTCCATTTGAGCATGGCTCTAAAGTGCATACCGACATTATGAAAACAGAAGCACTTAAACAAGCACTTAATGAGGGTGGTTACAATGCAGTCATAGGTGGAGCAAGACGCGATGAAGAGAAGTCTCGTGCCAAAGAGCGCATTTTCTCTTTTCGTGATAAGCAACACAGATGGGACCCTAAAAACCAAAGACCGGAACTTTGGAATGTTTACAACACCGCCATTCAAAAAGGTGAAAGTGTAAGAGTATTTCCTATAAGTAACTGGACAGAACTTGATGTATGGCAGTACATCTATCTTGAAGGCATCCCTATTCCGTCACTCTACTTTGCAAAAGAGAGACCTGTAGTAGAGTATGAAGGTACTAAAATACTTGTCGATGACGATAGAATGCCAAAAGAGCTGCGAGATACTGCAAAGATGGAGATGGTACGTTTTAGAACACTTGGTTGTTACCCACTCACAGGTGCCATAAACTCTACAGCTTCTACACTTCCAGAGATCATCAAAGAGATGTTACTCTCTACAAGTAGCGAGAGAGAAGGTCGTCTCATAGACAAAGACAGCGAAGGTGCGATGGAGAAGAAGAAAATAGAGGGATACTTTTAAAGGTTTCTTATGCGATTAACAGACTCTGAGATTGATGCTATAAAACAGACTTTTTTAGATCTGTTTCATACAGGAAAAGTTTACCTGTTTGGTAGTCGTGTAGATGATACTAAAAGGGGTGGCGACATCGATCTATATTTTGAGTTAGATGAGAACTTGAGTGCAGAAGAACTTATGCGTTTGAAAGTGCAGTATAAACTTAAACTCTATGACCTTATAGGTGAACAAAAAATAGATATAGTTGTCTCAAAAGACAAAGAGCGAAGTATAGAAAAAGAGATAATGAAAAATGGGGTGTTGTTGTGAATAATGATATTATCATAGAAAAGCTAGAGAAGATTTTTTACGAGTGCGACAAACATCTCCAGCGTGTTCAAAGTTCTGCTAAAGAGTTGGAACCCATCATGCCTTTAAGTGCCAAGAGTTATGCAAACCTTGATGATGAGCAAATAAAAGCTTTAGATCAGTTTTTATTTAGATTTTCAAAACTTCAAGATGCTATGGGGCAAAAACTTTTTAAAACAATACTGCTCTATTTGGACGAAGATATAGAAGGGAAACCTTTTGTGGACTTGCTGCATCTTATGGAAAAATTACATCTGCTTGAGAGTGCAAGTGTATGGCGAGAACTTAGAGAAGATAGAAATGAGTTGGCACATAACTATGAAGATGAACCAGATGAAATGAGTTTAATAATCAACAAACTTTTTGAAAAACGTATTGTTTTACAAAATATCTACTTAAACATAAAAGATTTTTATACAAGGAAAAAGAATGTCAGCAAAAAATGAAAAAATAGCAACAGATATAGAGGCATACCTCAAAGAGCATGAGAACAAAGACATGCTCCGCTTCTTAACATGTGGTAGTGTGGATGATGGTAAGAGTACACTTATAGGTCGTATGCTTTATGATAGTAAAATGATATTTGATGACCAACTCTCTGCTGCTGAGAGTGAGAGTGAGAAGTACGGTACAACAGGTGAAAAGATAGACATGGCTCTGCTTGTTGATGGTCTGCAAAGTGAGAGAGAGCAGGGCATTACCATAGATGTTGCTTATCGCTTTTTTACAACTGAAAAAAGAAAGTTCATCATCGCAGATACTCCGGGACATGAGCAGTACACGCGTAATATGGTGACAGGTGCTTCAACTGCTGATGTTGCCATTATCTTAATAGATGCTCGTAAAGGGATACTTACACAAACAAGACGTCACAGCTTCATAGTGAATCTTTTAGGTATAGAGCATGTCATAGTAGCCATAAACAAGATGGATCTTGTTGACTTTAGTAAAGATGTTTTTGAAGAGATAAAAACAGCTTATGAAGAGCTGGCAAATGAGCTTGGTATGAAAAACAGATACTACATTCCACTCAGCGCACTTGATGGTGACAATGTAGTAGATAAAAGTACGAAAACACCTTGGTATAAAGGCAAACCACTTTTAGAACTGCTTGACACTATGGACATCACTAAAGAGCAAAAAGAGGAGAACTTCCGCTTTCCTGTACAGTATGTAAACCGTCCAAACTTAGACTTTAGAGGTTTCTGCGGCACTATAGCAAGCGGAACTGTAAAAGTAGGTGATGAGATAACAGTACTGCCTTCAGGGAAAACTACAAAAGTCAAAAGCATTATAAATGCAGGTGACATCACAGAAGCAAATAGAGAAGCTACAACAACAGAAGCCTATGCCCCTATGGCAGTAACAATCACAACTGAAGATGAAGTGGACATTAGCCGTGGAGATATGATAGTACACACAAATAATCTCCCTCGTGTCTCAAATGCTTTAAAAGTAATGCTTGTTTGGATGGATGAGAAGCCAATGGATGT